>Ga0070699_100001643_pt1 | contig 20405 bp, 18 predicted proteins | sample KBSK1503metaG_FD_65473 | JGI IMG/M metagenome (GOLD analysis project Ga0070699, IMG submission 65473) | Corn, switchgrass and miscanthus rhizosphere microbial communities from Kellogg Biological Station, Michigan, USA - KBS K1-50-3 metaG | ecosystem: Host-associated > Plants > Roots >...
CTCTTCGGTCGTTTTCGCTCGTCGAGATCAACCCATACTCCTGTGAAGTAATACAGATAGCGACCCAGGCCAAAACACGAGCAAGCTCGTTTGAATGCCTGCGCCTCAAACGCCTGGTCCACCTTGTCCAATTCGTCGATGAGCAGCACGCAAGGGTTCTTGTATTCGAGAGCGCGCAGCAACGGCCCAGCACTGAAGAATCTTCTGCCATGCAATTCGACCTGAAGCGCGTCCCACTCAACATTCGCGGACCTTGCTCTGAGGTCCACACAGAGCTGTTGCAGGGACTCATCGAATTTGCCAATCGCTTTGTCCTCGCTGATTCCTTGATAGCACTGCAGGCGCTCAACTATGGTGCTAGCCGCCTCTGCAACCGCATAAGCCAACTGCGTCTTGCCGCTGCCGGCCGGGCCCTCCAGTAGCAACGGTTTGTGAAGTCGCGCGGCAAGGTAGGCCGTTGAGACTGCTACTGGATCGGCGATATAGCCGCTCAACCGTAGCCCTTGCTCAAGTTCTCGAAGGGATGAAAACAACTCGCTCTCCAGCCAGACCCGTTAAATTCCGGCCCGAGCGTGGAGAAACTACTGCCAAACCAAGTTTCGGTCAAATAGCCTGAAACCGACGGCGCTCCGCAACGTTCTATCTGTGAATCGGACGGAGACGCGGTTGGGGCGTCACCTCTTTTGACCGAATCGTGAAATTGAGCTACACACAGGAACTGGCGAGAACCTGAATCATCACGGGAGGTAAGGCGTGAAAAGTCACTCATTCAAGAGAACACTTCGAGAGCAAGAAGGGAATGGACCCGGTCCGCCCGACCCGGAACAAGGGATGGGGTTCCCACCTCAGTCCGTTCGTCCGATTCAGCCCCAGGGCCCGCACCCTGACCTGCGCATGTACACCGAGGAGGAGGTCTCGGCGATGCTTCGAGTGTCGCTTTCGCAACTGCGAAAGTGGCGGATGAAGAATCATCCTCGGAAGAACCAGGGCCCACCCTTTAAGAAAGTGGGCCGTTCCGTGCGTTATCCTGAGCGGGGCCTGATCGAGTTCGTCAACACTCTGTAGAGTCTTCATTGCCTGTATCAGACGCCATGCTGGTCAGTCTGTGCCGGCAAGGGTCGGGTTAGGCCTTCGCCGTCGCGTTTGCCGCTGATGACCGGGCCGTCGCTATCGCGAGTTGCTGTTGCAACTCGATCGCATCCTTGGCCTTCTCAAGCGTTTCCTTTTGTGTATGCACGTACTCGAGTGATGTCTGCCGGTCCATGTGTCCGAGCCACACCATCATCGTCTCAAGTGGAACTCCGGCGTCTCTTCCCATGGTCCGGAATGTGTGGCGCAAATCGTGGAAGCGAAAGCCAGTCATGTTGCAGGCCGCCATCAGCTTTCTCCAAGATTTCACCCAGCTCGTCATGGGGCGAGTCACGTCCCATTTCTGCGTACACTTGTGCGCCAAGCGCCGGGACTTCTTGATGCTCAGCGGCAGCAAGTAATGCTTTGGATCGGTGGCGCCCAGCGCTGTCGCGCGCTCTATGAGGTGACGCAGACCCCATTCTCCTAGTGCTGTCAGCCGACAATCGCGAGCCACCCGGTTTTTTGAGATCTCGCGCTCGATGTGGATGACACCTTCGGACATGGATACGTTCTCCAGGCGCAGGTTCCGGATCTCGCCTCCGCGGCAGCCTGAGCCGGCTGCCACCGCACCGCACCACATCGCAAGCCGCCATTCCGGATTAGCCATAGCCGTGTAAATCATCATCTTGAGCTGTTCCGCGCTGGCTACCTTACCGGCACGGCTTTTTGGTTCTCGAAGTGGTTGGTAGGCGACTTCCAGTTCGGCGGTCCAGCACCGGGCGTAACTCATAACGCCTTTTAGCAGGAGCATTTCATAATTCACCGCTCGGGGGCCGACCGGACGCTTCATAGTAGGGCTGATTTGCTTCCGACGTTCAATCTGATAGCGGCGAATCAGCTGAAGGTGAATGGAACGCAGGATCTTGTTCTTGCCGAAAAACTTGAGCATGTTCTGAAACATCCGGCGTTCACGCGCAATCGTCTTGTGCGAGCAGTTCGCGCTCTTCCATTCGAAATACTTTTCCGCCGCGGCGCTGAGGGGCAGCTTGCCGAGGTCTTCCACTTTTTCATCGGGATCCTCTTGCTGCTTGAGCTCTAAGAATTGACGCTTGAAAACCAACGCATCCGTGGGATCGGTGGTCCGGGTTGACTGCATATGCTGGCGGGCTCGGGAGTCCCGCCAGCTGAAGAATATGTAGGGAGATTTCGCAATGTAGTACAGGCCGCGTGGTAGGTCGGGCGGTTTCTTGTTGCTCATGTCGATTATTTCTTACAGAGCGATTTTTCGGTCAAATCGGGGGAGAATCCCCAGTTGCGGGGAGCGGAGTGCGAACCTCGGTCTGGACCCAGCCTTGAGTTGCGCTCGCCTGAAGGTCCGTTGCGCGCGCAATGTTCCCGCACGTTTACACGGTTTCCTGCAGATTCCTGGGCTGGATGTTATGACTTTTTGTTATGACTCTAGTTTTGGAGAGAATCCGGAGGTGCTAAATCAGTGATTCTAAATTGGCTGCCCCCCAGGGATTCGAACCCCGATATGCTGATCCAGAGTCAGCTGTCCTGCCGTTGAACGAGGGGGCATAGAGTGGGTTGGGCGGCGGATGTTCAAAGCAGTACAATCCCGCCGCTTTGATTTTATGGGCTGTGGGACTTGTAGTCAACACGCGCTCACCCGAAGCCCGCGACGTGCGAAGGGAGTTCTGTGTGTCCTCGTTGTCGTCCGCGGTCAGTGCCCATTGAGTCAGACTTAGCCACGGAGGACTTCGCTCAGCGCGGGCCCCGAACGCAGAGACCCACGGGTTCCCGCCCGTGCCGCGTTAGAATATCCCCATACTATTTCTCCGAAGGAGCTCTTTATGATCACCGCCATCGGCAATGTGGGCTCGCTCACCAGCGACTATAGCGAAATTGTGCGCTGTCCTCTCGAAGCCGATCAATGCGCGCTTGTTGTTGTGGATATACAGGAAAAGCTCCTGCCGCCCATTTTCCAGAAGGAACAACTGGTCAAGAACTCGCAACTGCTGATCCGGCTGGCGGGCATTTTGAAGATCCCGACTCTCATGACCACACAATACGCCAAAGGCTTGGGCTGCACGGTACCGGAAATCTCTTCCCTGCTGCCCGAAACACAAGCCATCGACAAGCACATGTTCTCCTGCTTCGGCAGCGACGTTTTCTGCTCCCTGCTGAAGCGCGTGCCCGGCAACCGCAACACCGTCCTGCTCTGTGGCATGGAGAGCCATATCTGTGTGATGCAGACGGCGCTCGGCGCACTGCGCGAAGGCTACCTGGTGCATGTGGCTTCGGATGCGGTCAGTTCGCGCACGGAATGGAACTGGAAGATCGGCTTGCAAAGGATGCGGGCCGCCGGTGCTGTCATTTCTTCGGCCGAGATGATGATTTACGAATTGCTACGCTCCTCGGGCGCGCCGGCGTTCAAAGAGTTGCTGCCATATCTGAAGGGCTAACTACACTTACGATTTTCGATTGACGATTTACGAGTTGGGGCGTTTCACTCCTCCTGGTTTTCTCTCATAAATCGACAATCGTCAATCTTTTCGCTTCACCCGCACTACGGTAATTTTGGCAAATCCTTCCTCAAAGGTGGGCGTGCGCAGCTTGGCGGACATGCGGCGCATCACGTCTTCGGGCACGACCCGCTGACGGCGCTGATTGCGGTCCAGGCAAACTTCCACAGGCACGTCGAAGAACACAGCGTGCACTTCGTAGCCGTAATCCTTGGCCAACTTGACCCAGCTATGGCGCTCGTTTGGGGTCAGGTTGGTTGCGTCCACGTAGTTCATGGGACGGCGGGCGATCAGCCGCGCTTTCAGCATGGAACGCAGGTTGGAAAAGATCAAATCCTGGAAGCGCTGCTCGGTGGGATCGTCGAACAGCAGCGAGCGCAGCAGGTCGCTGGAAAGCGGCGTGATGTTGTGCCGCTTGAACCAGGAGCTCTTGCCAGATCCGGGAAGACCGATCGCCAAAACCACGACGCCTTTCGGAGCACGCGGAGTGGCCGTACTGGGCCGCGCATGCGCTTCCGGCGCAGCGACAACTGCCGCGGCACTCTTTTGCGTGGAAGGTTGGGCAGGCGATTCGCTCCGAGGCACGGATTCCCGTGGCTGAGTCCCGGCTTGACCACGGCCCCGGCCGCCTCTCCCTCGACGGCGGCGGCGTGGCTCTGCGCGTTCGCCTTGCTGCTGCGGCTGAGCTGGCCGCGGTTCCTGTGCTTCGCGGGGCTCTCTTGTTTTGGTTTCAGCCTGCTCTCGCTCAGGTCTTTCGGCCTCAGGCTCGCGCACTTCCGGCGGAGGCATGGCAGCCGGCGCCTCCGTATGAAAGTAAGCCGGCTGCAGCGGAGCAGGCGTAGCCTCGCCCTTGCCCTTTTCTTCTGCCGATTTCTTGCGGCTCTTCAAGCGCTCGCGCATCCATTTACGCATGTCTGGCTTGTAACACACCGGAGTGCTGCCGGGCAACGACGAGTAACGAGCGAGCGTACCATGGCCGACCAGCCTTTGGACCAAAAGTACCTCAGCCTCACCACCTTCCGCAAAACCGGTGCAGCGGTCCACACCCCCGTCCGGTTCGGGGACGTTCACCCCGACAATCTGGGAAATGAACCCTTGCCGTTCTCACCACCGAGAACTGACAACCGGGAACTAAGAACCGTTTTCTCTGCGAAAAGATCCGTTCTTTCCCGGCTTTCCCTGCCCGCGCCCTTGGTTATTTGCCGCCTGCTCCTCTTACCTGTTACCATTTTTCTTCCGCTTATCGTTCGGACCTTGATTTTTCTAACTCGCTCTATCATTTCTTCGGAGGCGATATGGCAATCAAAGTCGGTATCAACGGGTTCGGACGCATCGGGCGCAATGTGCTGCGCGCCTCGCTTAACGATCCCAACCTCGAGTTTGTGGCGGTCAACGACCTCACCGATCCAAAAACCCTGGCACACCTGCTCAAGTACGACTCCATTCTCGGAAACCTGCAAAACAAGATTTCCGCTGGCTCCGACTGCATCAGCGTCGACGGCCGTAACATCAAGGTTTTCGCGGAGAAAGATCCGGCCAAGTTGCCTTGGGAGTCGGTGGGCGCTCAGGTAGTGTTGGAATCGACGGGCCGGTTTACCGACGCTAATGACGCTAAGAAGCACCTGCGCGGGCCTGTGAAGAAAGTCATCATCTCCGCCCCCGCGAAGAATGAAGACGTCACCATCGTGCTGGGAGTGAACCACCTGGTTTACGATCCCGCCAAGCACCACATAATTTCCAACGCCTCCTGTACCACCAATTGCCTGGCGCCCATTGCAAAAGTGATTCACGACAGCTTCAAGATCGTCAGCGGTACCATGACCACCATTCACTCCTACACCAACGACCAGGTGATCCTGGACTTCCCGCACAAGGATCTGCGGCGGGCACGGGCGGCGGCGGTCTCCATGATTCCGACTTCGACCGGCGCGGCCAAGGCGCTGCATCTTGTAATCCCCGAACTGAAAGGAAAACTCGACGGATTCGCCATGCGCGTGCCCACGCCCAATGTCTCAGTGGTGGACCTGGTCGCTTTTGTGGAAAAGAAAACTACGGCGGAGGAAGTGAACGCCGCCATGAAGAAATCTTCCGAGAGTGGACCGCTGAAGGGCTACCTTGGCTACGAAGAAGCGGAATTGGTTTCGATGGACTACCGCGGGGACGACCGTTCCTCCATTGTGGACGCGCCCATGACGCGGGTGGTTGCCGGCAACTGCGTGAAGGTGATCTCGTGGTACGACAACGAGTGGGGCTATTCTTGCCGCGTCCGCGACCTGATCAATTACATCGGAAGTAAAGGACTGTAGGAACGGTTGTGGCGCGCGCGCTGGTGCCTGCTTTGATGAACAATGAGGAGCTCGCGTCGCGCATCACTGTCTGGCGCACTCCGCGCGCCAGACGTGAGGTCCGTCGCCCGGGTCCTTCGCTCGGCAAAGGGCGCCTCGCTCAGGATGACAATCTTAGAGAGATAGAGTCGAAGGGTTACGCCATGTCCAAGCTTTCTATCCGTGATCTTCCGCTCAGCGATCGCCACATCTTCATGCGCGTGGATTTCAACGTGCCCCTCGAAGACGGTCGGGTCATGGACGACACTCGCATCCGCGAGACCCTGCCGACGATCGAGTACGCGCTGCGCCACGGGGCGCGACTCATTTTGGCTTCGCATCTCGGCCGCCCCAAGGGAAAACCCAATCCCAAGATGAGCCTCAAGCCCGTGGCCGAGCGCCTTCGCATGCTGCTGGACAAAGAACTGGCGCGCGGCGAAAACGTGGGATTCTGCCCCGATTGCGTCGGCTTTGAAGCCACTGAGATGGCCGGGAAGTTGGAAAAAGGACAAACCCTGCTGTTGGAGAATCTCCGTTTTCACGCGGAAGAAGAAGCCAACGACGAGCACTTCTCCAAGCAGCTCGCCAGCCTCGCCGAATATTACGTGAATGACGCGTTCGGCACCGCGCATCGTGCCCATGCCTCGACGGTCGGTATTACGAAGTTCGTCCAAAAGTCCGCCGCCGGCCTGCTGATGGAAAAGGAGCTGGAGTATCTCGGCAAGGCGCTGCGGCATCCCGAGAAGCCTTTCATCGCCATCCTGGGCGGCGCCAAAGTGAGCGACAAGATCGGCGTTATTCGGAATCTGATGAACAAGGTCGATGCTGTCATCATCGGCGGTGGCATGGCCTATACCTTCCTTAAGGCGCGCGGCGAGCCGGTTGGCAAATCGCTGGTTGAGGAAGACAAGGTCGATCTGGCCCAGCAGCTTTTGCAGGATGCCAAAGCTCACAAGCTGAAGTTTCTCCTTCCGATAGACCACATCGTGGCCGACAAGATTGACGCCAAGGCTGCGGTCGAGACCGTGAACAGCGGCCACGCCATTCCACCCAACATGATGGGGCTCGACATCGGCCCAAAAACGATCGAAGCCTTCTCGGATGAGATTTCCCGTGCCCGCACCATCGTTTGGAATGGCCCTATGGGCGTGTTCGAGGTCGCACCCTTTGCGAAGGGGACCTTTAAGATTGCTCAGGCCGTGGCGGAGAACGCTGGCGCGACCTCGATCGTAGGCGGGGGTGACACGGTGTCGGCAGTGCAAGCGGCCGGTGTTGCCGACAAGATCACACACATCTCCACCGGTGGGGGTGCTTCGCTCGAGTTCCTGGAGGGCAAGAAGTTGCCGGGCGTGGAAGCGCTGACGGACAAGCGCTGACGCAGTGTCTCAGGAGAAATCAGCAGTCTCTTGGAATTGTCATCCTGACCGAAGCGAAGGATCTGCTTTTAGCCGATATTCAAATGGATCTGCCGCGCGACAAGGACTATGAAGTAACGATTCGGGTTGGTGATCCCGACGAGGTTCGCTTGGAGCGGGGCGACATCACAAAATATTCCTCGGACGCAATTGTGAATGCTGCCAACTCCGAATTGCTGCCCGGTGGCGGTGTATGTGGTGCGATCCATCGCGCCGGAGGTCCGGCGATTGCGGACGAGTGTCGTCGTATCCGTTCTGAACGCGGACCGGTTCCACCTGGTCAGGCGGTTGCGACTACGGCCGGCCGCCTCCCCGCTAAATACGTGATCCACGCGGTCGGCCCCATCTGGCAAGGAGGAGACCGGGGTGAGGAAGGAGTGCTCTCGAGTTGCTACCGGGAGTCGATTCGCACCGCTGACGAACTTGAGCTGCATAGCATCGCGTTTCCCGCCATCTCCACCGGCATTTTTGGATATCCGGTCGAACAGGCGGCCTGGGTGGCCATTCCGAGCCTCATTGAGAGCCTCCAGTCTGCGAAGCACTTGGTGCTGGTGTTTGTAGTGTTATTCGACAAAGCGACCCTCGATGCGTTTGCGAAGGCTGCTATTTCCCAACCTAAGCCTGCGTCTGGCCATCCATACAAGGTCTCGATTGCACACTATGACTAGAAAAAAGGTCATCGCTGCGAACTGGAAGATGTACAAAACGCCTGACCAGGCAGGGGAGTTCTTCCGCGAGTTCCTGCCCCTGGTCGCGGACCACAGCCGGGACGAGGTCGTGGTCTGCCCGCCATGCATCGATCTCTGTGCCACGGTAGAAGCGGTGAAGGGATCTAACGTGGCAATCGGCGCCCAAAACCTGCACTGGGAGAAGGAGGGTGCCTACACGGGCGAAGTTTCTGCAGGCATGCTGCTTGCCGCAGGCTGCACCCACGTGATCATCGGCCACTCCGAGCGCCGTCAATACTTCGGCGAAACTGACGACACGGTGAATCTCAAGCTGAAGACCGCGCTCGAGGCCGGGCTCACGCCCATCGTTTGCGTGGGCGAAGTGTTGGAAGAGCGTGAAGCCGGCCTGACAGAAGATGTGCTGCGCCGGCAATGCCTGCGTGCATTCCATGCTATTTCCGCCAAGAAGGTAGCCAAGCTGGTTGTCGCGTACGAGCCGGTCTGGGCCATCGGAACCGGCAAGACTGCCACGCCGCAGCTTGCGTCAGAGGCGCATTTGCTTATTCGCGGCGAGGCCGCGAAAGCCTTTGGCCAGGCCTCCGCCGACAACCTGCGCATTTTGTACGGCGGCTCGGTAAAGCCAGAAAACGCCAAGGCGCTCATGGCGGAGGAAGAGATCGACGGGGCACTGGTCGGCGGCGCCAGCCTTGATCCGAAGTCGTTTGGGGCGATCGTGAAATATTGAGTTGGCAAAAGGAGAAGCCCTTCGACCGCGCTCAGGGCAGGCTCCGACACATGAGCCCAATTGATTTTCAATTGCCGATTTTCAATTTCCAATTGTCGGAGGGCAGTTTTGTCAATTAGCCATCGGAAATTGGCAATCTTGCTTCATCTCTGCGCCTTTGCGTCCCCGTGGCAAAACGAGCGCTTTGTTATAATGGACCGTAATTTCGCGGAAGTGGTGGAACTGGCAGACACACCATCTTGAGGGGGTGGCGCCGAAAGGCGTGGGGGTTCAAATCCCCCCTTCCGCACCATCGCGCTCATTCCCCTCGAAAGCTGCTCAGGGGCAGCGCAACTGATCCAATTGGCAATTGAAAACCGCAGGCTGAAAATTCGCCATGATTATTACACTAATCACGATCGTTCATATCATCGTTTCCTTCTTCCTCATCATCGTGGTGCTGCTGCAGAGCGGCAAGAGCGGTGACATCGCCGCGGCGTTCGGCGGTATGGGCAGCCAGACGGCCTTCGGTCCGCGCGGTGCGGCTACTGCCTTGTCCAAGGCAACCACCTGGTCGGCCGTCATCTTTATGGTGACCTCGATAACGCTGTCGATCTTTGCCTCGCGCAGAATGGGTCCGGGCTCGGTGCTGCAAGGCCTGAAACCTTCGCAAACCAAATCGCAACCGGCTGCCCCCGTGCAGCAGCCAGCACCGGCGCAACAGAAATAGTCGTCCGTCATCGGTCGTCAGTCGTCAGGCTCTTAGACTCAGGCCCTCAGACTCTAGTTGGTGGTGCGCCCTGTTGCTTTTCCTGACGACTGACGACCGATGACAGGCGACCGACGACTCAACCCATGATTCACGAAATTCTTCCCGTCGGCCCGCTGCAGTGCAATTGCTCGGTCATTGGTGACGAGAGCACGCGCGAAGCTATGGTGATTGATCCCGGTGACGATATCGAGGATGTCCTCGTCCTCATCCGCAAGCACAATCTCCAGGTCAAACAGATCGTCATAACCCACGCGCACATTGATCACGTTGGTGGCGCCATGAAACTGCGAGCCGCAACCGGGGCGCCTATCCTGCTCAACCAGAGCGACTATGCCCTGCTTAAGATGATCGATATGCAGGCCGTGTGGGTCGGCATGGCTCCTCCGGGCAAAGTGGAGATTGACCACAGCCTCGGACCGGCCGATAGGGTGAGAACGGGCTCACTCGACGCAGATGTGATCCACACCCCTGGCCACACCGAGGGCAGCATCTGTCTTTATTTTCCGGCTGAGGAGAAGCTGATCGCGGGAGACACGCTGTTCGCGGGAAGCATCGGCCGCACCGACCTGCCTGGCGGCTCATTCCAGAAGATCATCAACTCCCTGCACGAAAAAGTGCTGACGTTGCCCGATGACACCATCGTTGTTCCCGGCCACGGACCGCTGACCACAATCGGCGAAGAGCGGCAGAGCAATCCGTTCCTGACGAAGGGTTAGAGCGGCTCTTTACTTTGCCTTCTTCTTGGCCAGCCGCTCGGCCAAACTTTTCAGAGCCGTCTGCGTCTCATCGCTCCACCAGCTCGCGATGACCTCGTCAATCTCGCGATCGAGGCTTTGCTCGAAAAGGCAAACCAGATCAGCGCGGGCCTCGCGTCGCGTGGCGGCCATCGCCTGCGGGGGCAGAGCGAGCAAATTCTGACACCATTCCACCGCCCGCTTTACGACACGCTCACCGGGGAGAGCCACGTCGACCAAGCCGATGCTTGCGGCCTCTGCGACCGAGATCAGAAGTCCACCTGCGGCGAGACGCTCGGCTTGCCGTGAGCCCACTTGACGCTTCAGCGCGGCAAAGATCACGGGAGGCAGCGGTAACCCCACCTGCACCTCGTTGAGGCCAATCTTCCAGTCCCCTTCCGCCATCCCTCGCCAATCACAGAAAAGCAGGAGCACCGTCCCTCCGGCTGGGGCGTGACCGGTGACCGCCGCAGCGATCGGGACCGACGAAGAGGCTAGCGTACGAAGCAATGCGTAGAAGTCGTGCCAGACTTCGGCTATTGCCGCACGGTTGAGGGTCAGGAGCAGGGGCACATCGAAGCCGGCCGAGAACATCCCAGGTGCACCCGAGAGGACCAGTGCCCGGACTCCATCCCGCGGTGCACCAACCACCGCTTCTCTGAGCGCGGCGATCAGTTGCGGAGAAAGGGCATTGGCGGGCGGGTGGTTGAGCCGCAGCTCTCGCACTGCTCCATGGTCGAGTGTGATGATCGTTGGTGCGGTGATCTTTGCCTCGATGACCATGGCCTCCCCCGACATCTCTATTGATGCAAGAGTTCGAGCACCCGCTCCATGCCTTCGCGGAACTTCTCCATCGGTGTGATCAGGCTCACGATGAGATACCCGTCACCGGGAAAATCGTAGAAATGGCCGGGATGCACGAGCACGGAGAGCTTGCGCAGGAGTTCAATCGCCAATTCCTCATCGGACTGTGTTGCCGGAACGCGCAGCACGGCATACCACCCGCCCTCGACGTCCAGCCTTCGACAAGCCTTCTGTTTTGCCAATTGGTGATCAAGCTCTTCGAGATTGCTGCGCAGACGGTCCAAGAGCAGCGGCTGAGAGCTCTTGCGCTGCCCTAGCAACACGGGCGTGGCCAACTGAATCGGAGCGTTCATCGAGAGATAAGTATCGGCGATCACCTCCAGCCGTCCCAGGGCTGCATTCACTTCGTCTTTCAGACCGCTCGTCGCCACCCAGGCGACTTTCATCTGCGGCAGCCCTGAGATCTTCGACAATCCGCTGAGGGTGAATGTCAGCGCATCGCGGTTCGCCGCGAACGTAGGCCGAGGCGCGCCGTCGTGCGCGTAGTCGAGAAAAACTTCATCCACAATCAGCGACAGGCTGTATTCCCGGCAGAAACTATTGAGCGTGCGTCGTTCTGCGTCGCTGACGTAAGACCCCGTGGGATTGTTGGGGTGGACCACGACCACAGCGCGCGTGCGATGGTTCACCGCCTTGTAGAGCGACGGAAAATCAATTTGCCAGCCGTGATCGTAGATCAGCGGGTATGGCACCAGCTTCACATCCTGCAGGTCGGCGAGAAACTCAAATAGCGGATAGCTGGGCTTGGGTACGAAGATTTCGTCATTGGGGTTGCAGAGCAGGCGAAAAACGTAGGAATACCCCTCGCTGGTGCTGGTGGTAAGCACAAGCGATTCCGGACCAACATCGAAGCCTTCGTGCTGCTCTCGGTAGTAGCCGGCCACTGCTTCGCGAGCGCTGCGCAAGCCTTTGGGCTGAGGATCGTAATCCAGAGCGTCCGGGTTGATAAGCGAATTCAGGATAGCTTCTACGTCGTATGCCAATCCGGCGCGGGTAGGATTCGAGACCGTGAGATCGAGGATTTCCATGCCCGCGGCACGAAGCTCTTGCTGGGCTTCGGTGAAGCGATTCGGGGTAAGCTTCCAGTCCGTGCGCTTGGAAAACATCTTGCTCCGGTTCCTCGGCAAACGCGCCATCATACCGGAATCCCAGCATGAGCGGGATACTAGAGGCATCACACCGGGATGTGACTTCCACCCCTGACGTTTCTCCCCAAGCGCGGGACAATCTTGCTAGGTAGCAGACCTTGATAGTCGGGGAGGTTATAATGACGAGTTTTGCGACCATGGAAAAAGCCACACAATCCGAACTCCGCCTGGCCGAGCGCATGTCACGACTGGGCACGGAGACCGCGTTTGAAGTCCTGAACAAGGCGCGCGCCCTCGAGCGTCAGGGCAAGGAAATCGTTCACTTGGAAATTGGCGAACCTGATTTTGACACACCGGCCAACATCGTCGAAGCCGGGGTCGAGGCGCTGCATAAAGGCTGGACTCATTACGGCCCTTCGGCCGGCTTACCGGACCTGCGCCAGGCCATCGCCCAAGAAGTCAGCCACTCGCGCGGAGTGCAAGTTGCGAGCGATGAGGTGGTAGTGGTGCCAGGCGGTAAACCAATTATTTTCTTTACGATTCTGGCGTTTGCCGATGTGGGAGATGAGGTTATCTACCCCAATCCGGGCTTCCCGATTTACGAGTCCATGATTCACTACGTCGGCGCCCAGGCCGTGCCCATCCGCCTGCAGGAGGAGAAAGATTTCGGCTTCGATGTGGGTGAGTTGGCATCGCTGATCACGGATCGCACCAAGTTGATCATTCTGAATTCGCCGCACAACCCCACCGGCGGCGTGCTCAGCAAACGCGATATTGCCGACATTGCCGAAGCCATTGGCGAGCGCAACATCATGGTGCTGTCGGACGAGATCTACAGCCGGCTCATCTTCGAGGGCGAGCACCACTCGATCATGTCCGTGCTAGGCTTCAAAGAGCGCACCATCCTCCTCGATGGCTTCTCCAAGACCTACGCCATGACCGGATGGCGCATGGGCTACGGCGTGATGCGGCCCGATCTGGCCACCCACATTACGCGGCTGATGACCAATTCTAACTCCTGCACCGCCAGCTTCACGCAGGTTGCGGGCATCGAGGCGATCCGCGGCGATCAGTCATCGGTGGATCGCATGCGGGCGGAGTTCCAGCGCCGCCGCGACGTATTCGTGGCCGGATTGAATCGGATCAAAGGGTTTTCATGCCGCATGCCCAAGGGCGCCTTCTACGTGTTCCCAAACGTGACCAGGACCGGCTGGAAATCGAAGAAGCTGGCTGATGCTCTGCTCGAAGAGGCGGGTGTGGCGTGCCTCTCCGGCACGGCGTTCGGCGACTTTGGCGAAGGCTACTTGCGTTTCAGCGTGGCCAATTCGCTGGAAAACCTGAACAAGGCGCTGGAGCGCATCGATCAGTGGACGACGCGGAATCTGTAGCTTGCTGCTTGACTCTATCCGCCACAAGCTTCTCTGGAGGGTAGTATCAATATCGGCGAGACTCCAACCTGAGAGAACGATGAGCAAGAAATTTCGTGTCTTTGCTACCTGCGACATTGGTGAATCATCCATTGGCCTGCTGCGCGCACGGGGGTACGAGGTGGAGGTCTATCCCCACCCGGAAGCGCCGCCAAAAAAGTTGGTCATTGAAAAGGTGAAATCCGGCGTCGATGGCCTTATCACCACGCTGCGTGACAAGATTGACGCGGAGGTCTTCGACGCCGGCAAAGGATCGCTCAAGGTTGTAGCCCAGTATGCCGTCGGCTTTGACAACATCAACCGCGACGACGCTAACCGCCACAAGGTTCCCTTCACCAACACCGCCGATGTGCTCACCGAAGCCACCGCCGAGTTCGCCTTTTTCATGATGGGCGTGCTGGCGCGCAAGATGTGGGAGGCGGAGCATCTTACGCGCGACGGCAAATGGGGATACTGGCATCCTTTCCTGCCGTTTCTGGGCGACGAGGTCACGGGTAAGACCATCGCGGTCATCGGCACGGGACGCATCGGCCTGGCCCTGATCAAGAAGTGCGCCGGGTTCGACATGAACATCCTGTGCTACGACCCCGTCTACCAGAATCACGATTATGTGAAAGCGATTCAGGAGACCATGGATCTGCGCCACGCGCGTGGCATCGCGAAAGAAGAAACCTGGATCAAGTACACGACATTCGAGAAAGCGCTGCAACAGGCCGACTTCGTCAGCGTGCACGTGCCGCTGTTGCGCGAGGGCGAAAGTCCAACTCCTACCTACCATCTCTTCAACGAGCACACGCTGCGCATGATGAAACCCACCGCGTTCCTGATCAATGACTCGCGCGGTCCGGTGGTGGACGAAGCCGCGCTGGTGAGAGCGCTCAGAGAAAACTGGATTGCCGGCGCCGCGCTCGACGTTTTCGAAAAAGAGCCGCTGCCCGCCGACTCACCCCTGCGCGATCCGGCCATCGAGGACCGCCTCCGGCTGTACCCCCACTTCGCCAGCGCCGCCCGGATCACGCGCCTCTCGACCGATCCCGACAAAGGCATGGCCGGGCGCTGCGTGCAGGGACTGATCGACGTCCTCGAAGGCAATTACGGCGGCGACATCACCAAGATGCCGTACGTGGTGAACAAAGAGGCGTTTGGGAAATAAAACGTATTCTGATTTAGTACTTCACGACTGGAGCTGTGCCCTCCAGTGCCTACTCAGAGATGGTGCGCTCTTCGCTCTGGGCGCGGAGTACGCGGTCGACTGAGTAAGGTGCGCGGCGGGTGGGTTCGTGATAGTGGCGCACTTGCATCTCGCCCAGCAGACCGACGGCGAGCATATTGAGGCCGGCCAGCAGCAGCACCGCCGCAAAGATCATCAAAGGTCCGTGCTCGGCCATGATCGCGGCGTGACGCAGGAATTTCTCCAGCAGAAGCCAGATCGTCACTGCTGATCCCGCGAGGATGCTCAGCATTCCCACCGTACCGAAAAAGTGCAGCGGCCGCGAGAGATAGCGCAGCAGAAAACGAATGGTGATGAGATCAAAAAACACCCGGAAGGTTCGCGAAATACCGTAGTGCGAATTTCCGCGCTCACGGTTGGTATTGCGGATGGGCACTTCGCAGATCGAGGCCCCGTGCCAGGAGGCCAGCGCCGGGATAAAGCGGTGCAACTCGCCGTAGAGCGGAACCTGCTCCAGGACGTCGCGCCGATAGGCCTTGAATGTCGTGCCGAAATCGTGGATATCCACGCCGCTCAGCTTGGCCATCAGCCAGTTGGCGCAGTGTGAGGGGATGCGGCGAAGCCAGAGATTGTCGATGCGGCGCTTGCGCCATCCGCTGACGATGTCGTAGCCCTCGGAAATTTTCTCCAGAAACAAAGGGATGTCAGCCGGATCGTGCTGCAGATCGCCATCCATGGCGATAATGTAATCGCCGCGGGCGTGGTCGAACCCAGCAGCCAGCGCTGAGGTCTGGCCGAAGTTTCGGCGCAGCTTCACCACCGTCACCCGGCTGTCCACGGCTGCGATTTCGCGCAGCAAGTGGAAAGTGCGGTCCGTGGAACCATCGTCCACCAGCACAATTTCGAAGCTTCCGCCATTCACCTCCATGACCGCTTTCAGCCGGTCGTAGAGATCCGTGACGTTCTCCTGCTCGTTGTGCAGAGGAACCACGATGGAATACTTGGGCATGAATTTCTATTATACGGTCAGAAGGCCGTTTTTTAGCGGTCTCGAGGCCTTTTCACTCCCGGTTTGGAAGCCAAACGGTAACCGTGTGCATGGCTCGGCTTGACCAATCGCCTATAATTTCGTTTCTTCGCCCGTCTCGCGTGATAAGGAGAGAAGCACCCTTGAGCAAAAAGAACGACGTGCTCCCCAATTGTGAAGTGCCGCAGCGCAGGCGCTTCTTGCAGGCCAGCCTGCTGGGCGGCGTGAGTGCCGCCGTGCTACCAGCCCTGGCAGGTGCTGGTGAGCTCGCGGCTCCGGCAGCGGCTGCTCCAGAAATTCGGCCGTTCGAACTGGACGAGGCCACTGTCACGGATCTTCAGGCGGGAATAGACTCGGGGAAGTTCACCGCCCGCTCGCTCGCCGAGAAATACCTGGCGCGGATTGAGGAGATCGACCGGCGCGGGCCGGGGGTGAACAGCGTAATTGAAGTCAACCCGGATGCTCTGGCGATCGCTGACTCACTCGACAAGGAACGGAAAGAGAAAGGCGGACGCGGCCCGCTGCACGGCATCCCTGTCCTCATCAAAGACAACATTGACACCGCCGACCGCATGCAGACCACGGCCGGATCGCTGGCCCTGCTGGGATCACGTCCGGCAAGGGACTCGTTCGTGGCGCAGAAACTCCGTGCGGCGGGAGCGATCATCCTGGGAAAAACCAATCTCAGCGAGTGGGCAAATATCCGCTCCAGCCATTCCACCAGCGGATGGAGCGGGCGCGGAGGACAGACCAAGAATCCCTACGCCCTTGACCGCAATGCCTGCGGTTCGAGTTCGGGTTCGGGAGCGGCGGTCGCGGCCAACCTTTGCGCGATTGCCGTCGGTACGGAGACGGATGGATCAATCGTCTGCCCAGGTTCAGCCAACGGGATTGTTGGGATTAAGCCGACTCTGGGCCTCGTTAGCCGCGCCGGCCTTATCCCGATTGCGCACAGCCAGGACACTCCTGGCCCTATGGCGCGCACCGTGCGGGACACAGCCATCCTGCTGGGAGCGCTCGCCGGAGCTGATCCGCGCGATGCGGTTACGGCGGAGAGTGGCGGAAAGGCGTTAAGCGACTACACCAGCTTTCTCGATCCCAATGGATTGCGGGGCGCTCGGATTGGCGTGGCACGCAAATATTTCGGCTTCAACGACGCCGTGGATCAGTTGATGAACAATGTGATCGAAGAGATGAAGCGGCAGGGCGCGGTGATGGTTGATCCCGCCGACCTGGAGTCACACGGCAAATTCGACGATACCGAATTCACAGTGCTTCTCTACGAGCTGAAAACCAACTTAAACACGTACCTGGCAAGCCGGCCCGACGTCGCTGTACATTCACTCAAAGAAATCATCGACTACAACGAGCGTAATCGGGAAAAGGAAATGCCCTACTTCGGCCAGGACGTTTTCCTCAAGGCCGAGGCCAAGGGACCGCTGACCAGCAAGGAATATGGCGACGCGCTGGAGGCGAACCGACGCCTGTCCAGGAAGGAAGGCATCGACGGCGTGATGGATAAGTTCCACCTGGATGCGATCATGGCGCCCACCGCCGGGCCGGCATGGCTCAATGATTATGCGAATGGCGACCACTCGGTCGGGGGCAGCTCCAATGCCGCTGCCGTGGCCGGGTATCCCGACATTACCGTACCCGCGGGATTCGTCTTTGGCTTGCCGGTTGGAATTTCATTTTTTGGCCGCGCCTGGAGTGAACCAACTCTGTTCAAGCTCGCCTATGCCTTCGAGCAGGCGACAAAAGCGCGAAAACCACCGCAGTTCTTGCCGAGTGTGAAGATGTGAAACAGCGCTTTGCCAATGACTGAGCAGGAGCGGCAGGTACCAATCTGCGCCTCGGTATTCTGTGTCGACCACTTGCGACCTGCGGCGAAAGAAGCCGGGGTCGTGATCCGGACGGCCATCGCTGGGGTTTACACAAGCTCAGTCACAGCCTTTCGAATTGGCTGGTCAACAAGGCGAAGAACCCGAAAACTGTCCAGGGAATCTTGGGGCACGCACGGATTTAGACGACGCTCGATCTGTATACGGACGAGGGCCTTGACGAGATGATCGCGGCTCAGGAGAAATTTCTTGACGCCGTGGGCATCGAAGCGGAGACCATGGGCTAAAGGGCGTGGGTGCAATTGTGGGTAGGAATCTCCGGGCTCGGAACCCGGAACTCCTTTAAATTGAATGGCGGGGACGACGGGACTCGAACCCGCGACCTCTGCCGTGACAGGGCAGCGTTCTAACCAACTGAACTACGTCCCCGCATAAGCGCTATCTGCTAGAGCTGAAAAGGTTTCAGTGCACATTCTCAGAAGCGATCACCAATGTTGGTTTTGGTCTGGTGTCAGTTCTGGTGTCAGTTCCTCTACCGGTCTTCAGTATAGCAGTTCCATTGGAGTCGTGGGTCTGAGTGACTCCATTTTCAAGTGTAGGGTGCGAATTAAACGAATCTGACGAAGGGAGCTGATTCGAAACGACGTCGATCCGCTTTTCGATCGCTGCATTGTACGAAGAAAGTTTTTGGACAGCGGCGAGCTTGTGCGCCGGTGCCAGGTGCGCGTATCGCATGGTCATCTGAATTCTCTTGTGTCCCATCAATTCAGCCGCGGTGCGAAGATCGACGCCTGCCATCACAAGGCGGCTGGCAAACGTGTGCCGCAGATCGTGCCAGGTGAATTTCTTGACCTTCGCTTCGGCCAGAGCGTCCTCGAACCAATGACGCGGCCCGAGCAGACGTTCCCCGCCACGCTTGGCGGCAAAGATCGGCCCTTGGCCCTTCGTCCGGGCGTAGAGATCTCTGAAAGCGGTGACGGCTTCTGGATTCAATGGGATGTGGCGGCTGGCGCCGTTCTTAGTCTTCGGGATGTACAGATCGCGGCGCAACAAATCAACGCAGGTCCAATCGATTCGCAGGTATTGCTCCGAGCGGCGCATGCCGGTGTTGAGAGCAATATCCAGCTCGGGCATGTGCTGTGGGAATTTCTTCATCACTGCTTCGCGCAGTCGAGCTTCTTCATCGGCTTCGTACTGATTCAGAAACCGGACCCGACCGTCAGGTTCTCGCCGGCGCTTCACCAGCTTCGCGGGATTGGCTTCGGTCTTCTGATTCTCGATGCCGAGTTTGAAGATCAATGCGAGCACGGTTCGATAGCGATTGAACGTGCCTGGTTCCCAGGACTGCTCCGCAAACCAATCCCGCAACTCGGCGAGCGGGATACTGGCCGGCCGAGTGCCGAACGCGGCCTTGAGCTTTGTGATACGGTAGCCGTCAACATCCTTGCCGAGATTGTGGGCTTTCGCGTATACGAGATAGTCGTCGCAGAGCTCGCCGAATGAAACCGGCCGCGCACGAAAATTCTTTGGGAGCTTGATTCCCTCGCGCACCGCGGTCCGGCGTTTCTCGACCAGCGCCTTTGCCGCGCTCTTCGTGCCAATTTTCTCGCGGCGGAGCTTGCCGTCAGCATCGGTGTAGCGGATCCAGTAGACGCCTGATCCCGGAATCTTCTCAAACACTCCGCGCAGTTTCTTGTCATTCGCTGCTTTCTCTGTGGCCACGGTCAGCTCTCCCTAACACTCTTTACCTTGTCGCTTCTCCCGCCATTCCTTCCCGTGCTTGATGTGCCACTGTCTCTTAGTCTCAGATCGCCCCCATTGAGAGCAACCGTGGGAGCAGAAGTGTGCCTTTTGGTCTTCGGCAACGAAGTAGGCTGCACAATCCCGGCGCCAGCATTTACGTAGATAGCGCGCGTCGGTTGCATACAAACTCAATGTAATAAAATCGAGGAGAGACCGAAGTCCCACTCGTAGCGCACCCTTCGCCCCAGGCACGGACCCAAATACCTGGAATGGACTCGCCTCGAAGTCGAACACGAAACGAGGTAAGCTCTCGGAACCAAACAGGCCGGCCCACGCCTCACGTCTGCGAACTCGAATCCACTCTCCCGTGATTACTCGCTGGCCTTCCCGCCCTGATAATCTCTGGTATGCAGTAGCAACGGACGCTGGCGCCGGCCAATGCTTTCTCGCAGCCGCATATCCCAACCGTCTCCAGTCTGCCTGGAACTCCCGCTGGGCATGAAAACACTCGATCACACTCTCCTCAAAGGACTCCCCGCCGAGAAATGGAGTCATCAACGGACCCCATGCCCCGATGAACGTCACGAGTGAGGCTGGATCTTCGGGTGAGAACTTGGTGTTCGCAAATGATTGCAGCAGAAGTGTAGCTCTGCGTGCTCCCGTCAGCATGATCCGTGCCTCAGAGAGCCACTGCCCGGTAATGGTCGAGTTGTGCGCCCGCACGCTTCCCCTCTCTACACCATAACGAACTGCGAATTGCGTCCGGAGTTGCGGGGTCGAAACTGTCGAGTTCCCAGAAGACTTCTGCGGGGTCATTGTGTTTTATTATGACCCCTATCATACTCCGATACGAACGAACGCGCAAGGGAGCGCAAAGATGACCGAAGAGACTACACAAATTGCAAATGCCAAGGAACCGCTTCTGGTTACGAAGCATGAGGCCCGCTTTTATTTGGGCGGTATCAGTGTGAGAACGATCGAGAAGCTAATCGCCACGAAACAACTGCAGAT
>Ga0070699_100001644_pt1 | contig 20404 bp, 14 predicted proteins | sample KBSK1503metaG_FD_65473 | JGI IMG/M metagenome (GOLD analysis project Ga0070699, IMG submission 65473) | Corn, switchgrass and miscanthus rhizosphere microbial communities from Kellogg Biological Station, Michigan, USA - KBS K1-50-3 metaG | ecosystem: Host-associated > Plants > Roots >...
TATAGAACTGCCAGCCCGCCCAGAACTGAATCGGAGTCGTCAGCAGAAGCTGCAACCAGAAAGACGCGGGCCGCGAAATGGGCAAACCGAGATGCTCCGACATGCTCAGAACCATCACCGAAACGGTCAGAGCCGCGGCGACCCAGAACCGCAGCCTCAGGGCCCGATAGGCGGCCTGTTTCCGTTCTTCCTTCGCGGCAGGCGTCTCAGTTTCGCGTGCAGTCGGCATGACCGGCCGGTATCCGAGGCTGCGAATGGCCTCTTGGATCATGGCGGAGTCCGCCACCCCCGGCTTATATTCGACCGTGGCTTTCTCGGTCGCCAGGTTCACCGAGGCATGGACAACGCCCGGTATTTTGCTCAATCCATGCTCAATTTTGGCGACGCAGGACGCGCAGGACATGCCCTCGATCGAAATCATGAGAGAGGCTGGCTTAGCTAAGGAAGAGGCCTTGGCTGGGGCCAGCGTGGGCTTCGCTCGCAGAGGCATCATTGTGACGATCGGCACCGGTGCGTGACCCATGCCCTTGGGGCTGCCTTTGAGCACCGCTTCCGGATTCTTCTCAAAGGTTCGTTTGCAGCCTGGCGCGCAGAAATAGTACGTGGTGCCGTTGTGCACCGCCGTCGCCGGAGCCGTCTGTTCATCCACGGTCATCCCGCAGACCGGATCAATAGGCATTACACCCTCCCGCCCCGGCCGCGCCGAGACGCGTCCTTTACCCAATGGAGTAAGACTATAGGGCGGAGACTGGAAGTTTCAAGGGAGCAGACCGATTTACACAGACTCTAGCATCATCTGTGCGGGACAGATATCATAGAGGCCGTTTGCTCCGTCAATCTGCCTCCGGGAGGGTGACCATGAAGAAAAGGCTTCGTGTATGTCTTGTGGCGCTCTTGGTGCTGCCTCTGGGATGCGTCATCCTGCCAGGCCATTGGAGACCGGGGTGGAATGAGGATTGGCGAGGCAAGGGCGCGCCGCCGGACACGATGGCTTCCTGGAAGCTGGGGGAGACGGAAACAAGGGATGGGCGGTTCATCGGATTAGCGCTCTCAGGCGGCGGAAGCCGCTCGGCGAATTTCAGCGCAGCGGTGATGTTGGAGTTGCAACGACTGGGAATTCTTGGTCAAGTGGACGTGATCTCGGCGGTTTCGGGCGGCGCATTGACCGCCGCGTATTACGGCCTCGGACCGGCGAACGCCGGCCCCTTCACGGAAGAAGCCTTGCGAGACGCATTGGGATATGATTTTCAAGGAACGTGGCTCTGCGCTGGCTGCTGTCGAACAACTTTTTCCGGTATTGGTTCACCGATTACACACGCTCCGATATCATGGCGCAGGTCTTCAACGACCGCCTCTTCCACCACAAGACCTTTGCCGACTTCCGTCCGCACCCCAAGATCCTGATCAACTCAACGCTCCGGAACGACCACAACCGGTTTACCTTCACCGACGATCGGTTCAGAGAGACACTCTACTCCAACCTGGCCCGGTATCAAGTCGCCAGCGCGGTCAACGCGTCGTCCTCATTTCCGGCGGTTTTCGACGATGTCACGCTCGAGCAGTATGTCGATCCACCCAAGTACTTCCATCTGTATGACGGAGGGCCCACGGACAATCTCGGCGTCCAAGCACTGATGGAATTCCTCATCCGCACAGTGACCGGCACCAACCTGGATACGTTGTTGCCCAAGGGCTGCATGATTATCGTGGTCGATGCGAGCCCGGCTTCAGGCAACGAGGGACTCGGCGACCGCGAATCAGACCGGACACTTCCGGATTACTTCGTCAACACGAATGCCATCGACGCCTCAGACGTGATGCTCGGTGAATTGAGAACGAGGCTTCTCAAAGACACGGGCATTCAGCGCGTCGATGACGACCTCAACGGGACGGTGGAAATGCCAGATCCTCACCACTGCCGATGCGAGGTGCGTCATGTGTCGCTCCAGCATCTCCTCCACCGCCAGGACCTGCCGGATGAAGACGACGAATTCATCAAACGTGTCACGCGAATCCCCACCAACTTCGGGATCTCAAAAGAAGAGCAGGACGATCTGTTTAGGGCCGCCAAATTGCTCGTGACGGAGCTGGCCGAGTCGAAGCTCCTGCCGAATGATTCTATGACGACGAACTGCGGGTCACAGGAACGCAAATCCAAAAAATGAGGGTTTACTTTAGAAGCCGCCGGAGTGACCGTTAATCGATGCTTCCATAAACTACCTTGGAGGTTTCACAAGAGCGATCGCAATGCCGCCCAGTCCTTTCCTGTCTTTGGCGCTCAAAAAAATCTGCATCAGCCGCTCGAGCTCGATTGCCTGTTCATGAATAGCTGCACCGGAATGCAGATCTTCTACCAGGACTTTGAGTACATTCATGACCCGAGCGGCATTAATGTCATTCAACTGTATCGTAAGAACTTGATCGGTCTGCTTCAGATCGTCGGGATGCTTTCGCATCATCACAACATAGGGGCCTTGCTCGAATGGCAAGTTGAATCGCCGGCAAAAAATTTGGTTCCTTCCAGTATCCACGCCATGGATATTCGCACCGGTGAACCAGACTGCGAGGTGCCGCCCTCCGATCTGGCCACTGAAATCCTGAAACGCTTCATGCAATCGTGGGAGCTCTCCATGGTTTTGGATTTCCCAGTCAAGGGTTGGAATCAGAAAGAATGAAAAAGTGTCATATTCGTGATCAGGTTCCTCCGGGGGATGCGCTGGGGTGGGAGGCGGGGGAGTACCAGGCGGAGGTGTAGGCGCTGGCACTGTGACGGTTCCCAATACCGCCCCGGGGATCTTCTTTACCTCACTCCGTTTCTTGGGAACTGGTTGGTCCTCTTTTATTGGCGCGCCATCACATTTCCCGCAGCCTTGTGCGGATACGAGCCCATGGATGGTTGGCACAAGGACGATAAGTCCTACTGCTACCCCAATTGTCCATCTCATTCGCATGGCTTTTCCTCCTTAGAGGCGCAAGCGCTCCACTTTAATTCGAGGGTAGCTTAAAGAGAGCAATCACAATGCCCGTCAGTCCATGTTTATCTTTGGCGCTTAAAAAGATTTGGAGTAGCCGTTCGAGTTCAATCGCCTCTTCATGAATAGCTGCACCGGAATGCAGATCTTCTACCAGAATGTTCAGCACGTGCTGCACCCGCTCGGCACTGATGTTGTTGAGTTTTATCGCCAGCACCTTGTCGTCCTTCTTCAGGTCATCGGGATGCTTGCGCATCATGACCACATATGGGCCTTCCGATACCGACAGATTAAACTTCTTTCTGCAAAACTCTTGGTCCCTCCTGACATCGTGGTCGTAGCCTAGAGTCGTAAACCATATCGCGAGGTGTTGGCCTCCAATCTTCGCACCAAAATTCTTAAATGCCTCTTCCAAACTGCTGAGCTCCGGTCTGTTCCGCTGCGGCCACTTATCATCCGGAATTAAGAAGAACGAGTATGTCTTGAACTCGTCCGTGTCCTGAGCTCCACCAGCGAACATTACGCCATGGCTTAAACGTTTCGCCTCGCTTACCGTCCTAGGTATTTTTTCAAAAGGATTGGGCATGATCGCTGCTTGTGCAAACGCAGAAAGGCAAGCGGCAGTCAGCACAGCAAAAAGTATGACTGTGAGAGACAGTGCTCTAATTATCCATCTCATTCGCATGGCTTTTCCTCCCTATTCGAGGAAGGAGCGAAAAGAGCGATCACAATGCCCGTCAAACCATTCCTCTCTTTGGCACTCAAAAAGATCTGCAGCAGTCGTTCGAGTTCAATCGCTTGAGCATGCGGTGTATGTCCCAATTGCAGATCTTCTCCCAGAACTTCCAGTACATTCATGACACGAGTGGCATTAATGTCATTCAACTGTATCGTAAGAACTTGATCGGTCTGCTTCAGATCATCAGGGTGTTTCCGCATCATGACAACATATGGGCCTCCTGATATCGACAGGTTAAACTTGTTCCTGCAAAACTCTTGGTCCCGGCAGAAATCGTGAATGAGCCCTCTAGTTGAGAACCATATCGCGAGATGTTGCTCCCCGATCTTCTCAGCAAACTTCTTGTATACCCCTTCGAGCCGGTCGAGTTCCTGGCTGTTATGCTGTGCCCATTGACGACCCGGGATTAAGAAAATCGAATATGTTTGGAATTCGTCGGAGTCCAGCGCTCCACCTATATAAATTATTCCATGGCTGAGACGCTTGGCCTCTCCTACCGACCTAGGTATCTTTTCAAAAGGATTGGGAGCGACTCCTGCTCCCTTGCATTTCGATAAATCACCGCCTGGCGAGCAAGGATCTACTTGCGCGGATGAAGGAAGAGAAGCGGCGGTCAGCATTGCAAAAAGCAGGGCTGTGAGAGACAGCGCTCTAATTGCCCATCTCATTAGCATGGCTTTTCCTCCTTAGAGGCGCAGGCGCTCCATTTAATTCGAGGGCGGCTTAAAGAGAGCGATCGCAATGCCCGTCAATCCATTCTTATCTTTGGCACTCAAAAAAATCTGCAGCAGCTGCTCGAGCTCGATCGCCTCTTTATGAGAAACGCTTCCGGACTGAAGGTCCTTTACAAGGACATTCAAAACGTTCATGACCCGTGTGGCATCAATGCCCTTCAACTGTATTGTCAGCACCTTATCCTTTTCGTTCAGATCATCAGGATGTTTTCGCATCATGATGACGTACGGACCTTCTAATACTCCTAGGTTAAATTTCATGCAAAACTTTTGATCTCTTTCGACATCGTGTCCTTCGCCTAGAGTTGAAAACCATACCACGAGATGTTGGCCTCCGATCTTCTCACCAAAATTCTCAAATCCCCTGTGCAACTGCGTGAACTCCTGCCCGTTATGCCTCGCCCACTCATGAGACGGGATTAAGAAGATCGAGTATGTCTTGAACTCGTCCGTGTCCTGAGCCCCACCAACGTACATTACGCCCCTGCTTAGACGCTTCGCCTCTCCTACCGTCCTGGGTATCTTTTCAAAAGGATTCGGCTCAGCAGTTGCTTCCGTTGTTACGGCTTTCTGCTTCTTCTTTTTTTGACCGCTATTTTTGCATTCAGGCGAATCACCACCGGACGAGCAAGGATCAAATTGAGCAGACGGAGGAAGAGAAGCAGCGGTTAGCATGGCAAAAAGTATGGCCGTGAGCAGTAGCGCTCGAGAAGCTGCCATGATTATCTCTCCTCAATCAGATCAAAATATAAACGCTACAATCAGCGCCACTGGCACTATCACCCCTAGATAACTCACCAGAAGGATCGAAGGATCGTCATGAAAGGGTATGTACGCTCCCATCAGGGCTGTCAATGCCAGAAGTTTTGCCCAAAATGCCACCCTGGTTCCACGATAGGTAGCGGGATCAATCGTAATATCCCGGTCAGCAAACCGAGCACACAACAGCGCGGACAAACCCGACATCACTCCGATTCCCCAAAGGGCCCAGGTGTACCATTTCCAACCAGAGGTTTGCAGAATTCTCATCAGGTCAACGAAAACGATCAACAATAGACTGGTGAAAGCGAACCGACCGGCCCATATGGCCCAGCCGTTGAGTTTCCATGATTCTTCCTCGCAGGGACCAGAGCTTACCTGGGCTCGATGGCTGAAACCCGGGTTGGGAATGACTTCTCCGGCAATCAGCAAATAGCTCCACTTAAAGTTGTCGGATTCAGCAAAATGTCTCGGCAGAGTGCTTTCACCCGGAGGAGTGACGTCCACCTCGCTACGCTTTGCGCCCACCTGGTCTGCCGCTCGAAGCAGAGCATACTGCACGAGCTCCGAGCAGATGAACTGCTTCTCTTCGGTTTGGTTTTCGCCGAAGTTCGGCCACACCCATTGACGAAAACGTCGCCAATGCTCAGCACACCATTGCAATGGCCGTGCAATCGTCATTTCGGCGAGTGGGGGCCATTTTGAAATAAATAAGACGATCCCCGCTATCATGAAGAGAGCAAAGGCACCAGCTAGCTCCACTCCCATCGGCCCGTGGAATGCGGTGTGCTGTGACACGTAAAGCATAACCACAAACACGGCCAGGGGGATAGCAACCCATCCGGCAGTGAGAACCCATCGGGTCGGCTTGGAAAGCTTCGTCCACCCCTCGCAAAGCTCCGCCATGGGAGGCACGATGAGTGCCCCCCAGCCGGCTCCAGAAAAAGCGCTACCGGCCAATATGATTCGCGCTGCAAGCCAAAATAGCGCCACGGCAAGCACACTGAAGAACAGATAGTGGATCGAAAGCAGAGCCGTCCCCAAGATCTTGAAAGTCCAATTGGGATTACTGGACAGTTCTCTTATTGGAATATACTCAAATGGTAGGAGGTGCGACAGGCTCAATATTTCATCCATTGCCCTCGCAAAATCCTGGCATCCCTCCCAAGCCGCTTTCGCTAATCCGGACAGGCTCTTGTTTTTCACGTATCCCTCAGAGATTTTTAGGGCAAATATCGAGATCAGCACCCCTAGCATAAAGAGGACACCGAAGAACGCCCCTTTGACAAGAGACCCGACAATCACTCTCCCCCGCGTGTCCATCGTTTTCGCCGTATAGCGAAGGGTGAGTTTCTCCACTCCTTTGTTATCGTAGTGGGTCTGTAATGCGCCCAGCGCCAATCTTCTGAGCAGGCGGCGGTTCTCCCATCGGTTCAGCCACTCTGCCTTGGGTTGCAAGACGCCCATGTTCCACTCTTTTCGGTGGGTGAGATAATGCTTGGGGCCACTGATGGTGACTCCCGACTCGGGTATGGCTTCGAGGAACAACACGTCGTTATAGGCGTCGACTTCTTCTTTCTCCGAAGGAGACCCGTATACGAGGGCGATATGATTCCAATAGGAGCCGGTTCCATAACGGTTGAACCAGCTTTTGGCGATGTCCGGAAGCGCATGGAACAACAATTCGAGGATTCGACCTGACTTCAGCAGGCGCCCAACCGTCACGCCGAAGTTCAAGTGAAAAAGCACCACGTCACCGACCCGAAGGCCAGGCATCGCACGCATCTCCTGAGTGACGGGATTTCCGTCTGACGTCACGGGATCCGAAGTGCTCTTCGAAAGTTCGACGTTCCGGCGAATCATCTCCCGGTCAATAACTCTCCTCTGCTCCTCACATCCGCCGTCGTCACTGCCCACCTCCACGCTGATGGTGACCCATGTCTGCTCGATCACACGCCGACCATTTTCGTACCGCAAGAGCCAACTCCCGGTGTTGTAGTACTTGACACCACCGAGACCGGGTAGATCAATGTCGCGTGCCTGATGGGTGTGGCCCAGAATGATCGTCTTGACGCGCAAGGGGTCCAATATCTTGCCGGAGAGGGGCACGGTCCCCTGCTCCGTTTGGTCAAAGAACTGAAGGAGTTTCTTGCCGTACTCGTCCTTGGTCACACCCCTATACCGGTTCCATGCCAAGTACAGAAACGTCTTCCAGGGTGGGGGGAGTTTTTTTCGTGCCCATTGCGTGGCTTGTCGGTCATCATGTTCGTATTGAATCGTAAATCTGCACAAGGCTTTCCATGCCCGGAAATTCCCTTTGGCGAATAACCACCATAAAACGCCCGGCCACATGTGTGGCTCAAGAGCTTCCATGAAGACACTGTCGAGTTCAGGCGAGCGCCGCTCCAGACGATTCGAGACAAGTTTGAACTGCACATATTCCGGGCACTCCACACCGAAGGTCTCAAACGCGGACTTGCCTTTTTCGTCCGCGTATCGGAAGACCCCGCCGTAGGTAAGCTGGTTCCCATGTTCCGCATAGACTTGCAAACACTTCTCTTCGTCCAGATTGCCGTAATAATTACGGAAGACAATGCGGTGCCCTAAAGATAAATCCGCCGCTTGCTCCAGAATCTTGTCTCGAATAACTTTCTGCAGGTCTTCATGCACGACCGAGTGGTCATGATTTCCCGGCACGTAAATGATCTGCCGGCGTTGTGGCTGACGGCACAGGAACCTCGCCAGAGACTCAAAGAACAAAAGGTGGGCGGCTATGATCGCCTCTACCTTCTCCTTTTCCTTGTCGAGCGCCCGGCTGACCGCCTTCTGGTCGCTCAGATCCATCACAGGTAGATAGAGCGAAACGGCGGCGGCGGTCTGAGCGTTCATCTCCTGTGGTTCACTCTCGGGGATGGTGGTCCAAAGATCCATCACATCACCCAGGAGCACAAGATCGACGTCATCGCGGTCGTGCTTGAGCGACAACCGCCCGAGCAGCTCGGCGAATTCTTCGTCGGCGTGGAATTCCTCCATCTGGTCCTTCTGCCCCAGATGGAAGTCGCTCATGAATATGGCTACTTTTTTCATCGGAGACCTCCGCTGGAATTGCTACTCCGCACACGACACAGAAGGTGGAGGCTTCAGTGCTTCGGAGTTGAATTCAATGTCGAAGAGATATGCTCTTCCCATCAGAAATCCAAGGCGTCGATAGGCTTCGAACTCCTCCATGTCATACCATTGCATCCATGAGGTCGTTTGAGGAAAACCCTTGGCATCAGGGGACTTCGCAAAGGCGTTGACATGTTTTGTCCATTTCACCGACCTTTTATCTCCTTCCGCAACCAAATGCTTGGCATTTAGATATTTCGGAATCTGGAGATCCGACATCGGCCCCGGGTGCTCACCAATAAAAGGATATTGGGGCTGGGAAGGATCTGAAGGATCTTTGGACGGATCGAGTTTATTGTTTTTACTGAAAAGATCGTTCGGATTGTAGGCATATGGCTTGAGATAATGGATGACCGTGAAGGTATTATCGGGACGTTGAATCCAAAACTTTCTGTACCAGACGATCTCATGGTCTTTAGGAAAATCTTCTGGATTGCACCACCTTAGTTGCTTCTTAGGGTGGTCTTCGACTAGATCTCGAAAGCGCTTGAGGTAATGGTAGTTCCAATTCGGATCGAAGGTGGCGTCACTCACAATGATATGTTGGACGCCGCGGCGAAGGAGAGAAAACGCGCCCAAGTTGTCGAAAAAGGCCCCATCGGTCAGCTCGATCCAAGGATCATTCGTAGTCGGCAAGAAGAACCGATTGAAGGTGAGCATGTTGACGTTATCCCATAAGGGATCCTTTTCTTTTATCCATTGGGCATCATCTTCGTACCTCCGGACCTGGGCGAAATTCCAGGTCTGATATCCCCAATTCAGGTTTAAAGGCGCCGCCGCCTTCACCGCGGCAATCCGAGCGAGATCTGCACGAATGTCTTCGCCAAATTTGCTCGTGATGTCGAGAGCCGCGCCAGAAACCGTCATGGCATCCGCCAGGCGAAAACAAGGAGGGCCGATCTCTCGGATCTTTACCTTGAATCGCAGCTCTTTGCTCTTGGCAGGCTTTATCTGAGGAAATACATCACACGGGTGCTTCACTGTAACTTCAACCTTCACTATCTCTCCCCGTTCATCATCCCAAATCGGGATATCCTTTACTGTTTCATTAATTCGAACCAATAGTTCCTGGTTCCGAACCAAAGGCTCGCCTGGGTCATCTTTTTTAGGGTTAGGGCCATCATCTTGCGGATCACTCGCTATTGTCGGATATTCAATTTTGACTTGATCGGGCACTTTGACCTTGACCCCCGTAGGCCTCGTAGGCAAGCTCCCATCATTTTTATATTCGAAGTCGTAGACGGGCCAGCCGAATCCTTTCGTTTTGACATACCCCAAACCGTCCGACCCGGTGAAGTCGCGTGTAAACTCAAAATTGTAATTGGGACTCCAGGGAGAGTATTTCTCTCCCGGCCTCGGACCACCGTTCACAAGATTGCCATTGATGATGATATAGGGAGAGAGGTGGCGGTCAGGATCTCCAACCGACGGCGCGAGCTTGGCGGTTTCTGTTCCCCGCAAATAGGTATCGGCAATCCGATCCCGGTAGGGATAAACCTGATGGACGGTGTTCCCGATCTGAGGGACCGTTTTTACGTGCAGCCCTAGGTCCCATGCCAGGCTGAGCGGCCAACGCCAGAGCCAGTCCCAGATGATCTTGGGGCCCTCCCAAAATCCTTCTCCCCGGAGGAAGCCGGTGTGGCTCCGCAGATGTTGAACAAAGTCGCCTGTGTCGGCGAGTAGCTCCGCAGGGTCGTCCGTACCCACATGCCACCCGCGGTCATCAAATTCCGGGCGGGCCCCAAGATGCGCCTGCATCCAGCCCGCGATGTATGAACCCCCGGAGACCGAGCTCATATAATCGATTTTCTCGAACAAGCTCTTGCTCTGATCATCATTGGGGTCAGGCCTCTTGACCAACGCCTGCAGGAGACCAAGCTGAAAATTGGCCGATCGAATCCCGCCTCCCGACAACGCAAGGCCAGTGAGATTCGCCGGCGGCTGAGTGGTCAGCCTCTGCTTTCTTCGATTAAAGATGTATTCGTACTCCTTGTCATAGTCGGCCTGGAGTTTGTCGAAGTCGTACGGAAAGGAGCGGTAGAGGATATCATGAGTCTCTTCTTTGTATTGGACACACACCTCTTTCTCCCACAGCCAGCAAAGAGGATTGAGGGTCTGGTGTTGATTGGCGGGGAAGACGCACCCGCTTACTACAAGAGCTGATAGAAGGAGAAAGAGCATCACTCTTTTCATCGCAAGTCTCCTTGTCGAACCACTACTCAACCCCCATCTGCTTGATCAAGCGCGCCAGGTACGTGCGCTGGAGGCCGAGCAATTCCGCCGCGCGCGTCTGGCTGCCGCCGGCGCGAGCCAGCGCACGCCGGAGGATCTCCCGTTTGTAGTGCTCGACCGATTCGTGATAACCCAGATTCGGGGCGGCGGCATCCTCATCAGAGACTTCCATCGGCTGCAACGCGAAATCCTCCGGCGTGAGCACCTCACCGGTCTTCAAAACGACGGCCCGTTCAATCGCGTTCTGGAGCTCCCGCACATTCCCCGGCCAGGGATAGGCGGTCAGCATTTTCATCGCCGGCGGCGAGATCTGCATCACCGGCTTCTTCGCTTCGCGGCAGTACTTCTTGAGGAAGAGCTCAGCCAACTGGGGAATCTCCTCCTGCCGCTCCCGCAACGGAGGCAACGTAAGGTTCACCACATTCAGCCTGAAGAAGAGGTCTTCGCGAAAGGTCCCGGCTTTGACGGCCTGCCGGAGGTCCCGATTGGTCGCCGCGATCACGCGGACGTCCACCTTGATCGTCCGCGTGCCGCCCACGCGGTCGAACTCCCGGTTCTGGAGAAAGCGCAGGAGCTTGGCCTGGAGGCCCGGCTTCATGTCGCCGATTTCATCCAGAAACACGGTGCCGCCGTCGGCGACCTCAAAAATGCCCCGTTTCTGGCTCGATGCACCGGTGAAAGACCCCTTCTCATGGCCGAACAGCTCCGATGCGAGGAGTTCCTCCGAGAGGGCTACACAGTTCACGGGCTTGAACATCCGGTTCCGGCGAGGGCCCCAACTGTGGATCGACCGGGCCAGGAGATCCTTGCCGGTCCCGCTCTCTCCGAGAAGCAGGACGGTCGAATCGCTTGGAGCCGCCTTCTTGGCGCTCTGGATGACTGCCTCCATCTTCGGACTGGCGGCCACGAGCTGGCCGAACCGGCTCTCTAGCTCGGACCGGAGCGCCGTCACCTCGCGCCTCAGTTCGCCCCGCTCCAACGTTTTGCCGATCACCAGGTTCAGATACTCGTTGTCGAACGGTTTGGCGACGAAGTCGGTCGCGCCCTCCTTCATCGCCTCGACCGCCCGTTGGACCGTGCCGTAGGCGGTCATCACGATCGTCGGCAGATCCGGCCACTCCTTGCGCACGCGCTTGAGGACTTCGATCCCACTGACCTTCGGCAGCTCGATGTCGAGGAAAATCAAGCCGGGGGTGAACTGCTGAAGCGCGTCCAAGGCGGCCTGGCCGTCACCGACCGTCATGACTTCGTGCCCCATCGCATGGAGCCGGTCGCTCAGTACGGTGGCGATATCGGGGTTGTCTTCCACTATCAGAATCTGGATCCCCATTACCTCACCTCTGCCAATCGAGACGCGCTGGGAGGATTGAGAGGCAATCGAACATGGACAGCAGTCCCCACTTCTTCCTTGCTCTCGACGGATATCTGCCCGCCATGAGCGTTCACCGCATCCTTGACGATCTTCGTTCCCAACCCGCTGCCATTGGCCTTTCGGCTGATGGCGCGGGCGGTAAAGAGACTGTCACGTACTTCCGGCGGCATCCCCCGGCCTGTATCTTCGACCGACAGGAGGACAAAGCCGGACGCGAGCTCCGGGCGACCGCGCACCGTAATGGAACCTCCGGCGGGAACCTCGGGAATCGCGTTATGGACCAGGTTGTAGAAGGCGTTAAAGAGTCGGCGCTCGTCGGCCAAGATCGAGGGCAGGTGTTCCAATCCCTCCGTGCGCAAGGAAACCCCCTTTGGCTCCGCGTGCATCCGCAGCGTCTTGAAGACCTCGCCCACCACCTTGGCTACCTGACAGGGTGCGAATTGAGGCACGGCGCTCATATCTTTGACGCAGTTCGCGATCTCCTTGACCCGATCGTGGATGTGGCCGGCGGCATTCCGCAACATTTCGATTACTTCATCGCATAGCTTATGGCTGGCCTCCGCCTTGACCGCCTCCATTTCCGGCAACTTGTGAAAGATGTCGTTGATCTCGGATTCAAGGAGCCAGGCGCCGCTGACGACCGGCTGCAGAAGGTTCCTGATATCGTGGCTGACATCGCCGAGCAGCCGTTCGACTTCTCCGCGCAACTCCTGCCGTTGCTGCGCTTTGGCAATCACCGTATTGAGCTGGTTCGTATCGAACGGCTTCGTAATGAAGTCGGCGGCGCCTTCCTTCATCGCCTCGACCGCCAGCGAGATCGTGCCGTGGGCGGTCATCACAATCACCGGCAGGTCCGGCCGCTCTTTGGCCACGCGTTTGAGTACTTCCATCCCATTGAGCTTCGGCAGCTCGATATCGAGAAACATCAACCCGGGCGTGGCTTGTTGAAGAGTGTCAACTGCGGCCTGGCCGTCTTCGACCGTCACGACTTCATACCCCATCGCCTGAAGCCGATCGCGCAGCACCGTCGCAATGTCGGGGTCGTCTTCTACTACCAGAATCTGGATCCCCATGCTGTCACCTCACACGGCCGGGCCGAAACACTGCTCCACCATCTGCTTGAGCTGTTCTGCATCAAACGGCTTGAGTAGATACGCCTGAGCTCCCAAGTTGACTGCCTGCACCGCCCGCTCCTTGGAACCCGAAGCAGTGACCATCACAACCGGCAGCGTAGGCATGTCTTCGCGGATTTGATGAAGGACTTCCATGCCATCTATCTCAGGCAGGCCGATATCGAGAATCAGCCCGTTATAAGAACCTTTTCGGAGGGTATCTAATGCTTCCCGTCCATCATTAGCGGTCTCGACGACATACCCATAAGACCCCAAACGATCCATCAAGAACTGTCGGATGTCAGGATCATCATCGACCACGAGGATGCGTTTGCCTCCTGCGACTTCATAACCACTTGTTCTCTTTTCCAGGATTCGTCGACGAGGAAGGGTGAAGACAAACTCCGATCCCTTTCCCACCTCACTGTGGACTTTTATTGTGCCGCCATGGAGCTCCACCAGGTGTTTCACGATTGAAAGACCCAATCCTGACCCCTTGGCCGCGCCTTTGTGATGATGAGGGACACGGAAACCCCGTTCAAAGAGCCTCGGGAGGTATTCGGGTGATATCCCCTCGCCGGTATCGATGACGGACACCTTCGCATCATAAGGTCCTGCACGGCTCAACAAAACAGTAATCTGTCCTTCTTGGGGGGTGTACTTGATGGCGTTATCCACGAGGTTCGTCAGGATCTGGCTCACCTTGTCACGATCAGCCCATATTCTCAAATCGGTCTCGGGACACCGCAGATCCAATCGCTGCCCTTGGGCCGCTGCAAGAGAACTGAGTTGTTCCAAGACATCAGTGGCCAAATTCGGTAAGTTGATTTCATCAGGATAGAGCTCAATCTTAGGTTTTTCGGAGTCTAAGAGGTCCGTGATCATTCTGATAAGCCGATCCGCATTGACCTTGACTCTATTCAGATACGTTTCCTGTTTATCCGTTAACGATCCGGCCAGGCCGCTCAACATGTTTTCCACAAAGCCTTTGATCGAAGTCAGCGGTGTCCGCAGCTCATGAGAGACGTGCGACAGAAACAAAGACTTGCGACGGTCCAGCTCTTGTAATTTTTCGTTGGCGGCCTCCAGATCCCTGTTCAACTGCTCCAGTTCGGCGGTGCGTTCATGGACCTTGGCTTCCAATCCCACATTCAGCGACTCGATCTGGCGGTATGCGTTGGCATTGTCCAACGCAATGGCCATCTGGTTGGCCACGGTCACCATAATATTCAGGTCGTCTTGCGTCAGGCTGTTTTCCTCAAGGCGGTTCACCGTAAGCGATCCAATGATTCGGTCTTTCACCTTTAAGGGGACGGCAATGAACGATTTCGCATTCGTCTGCTCTGCCAATTGCCGGTTCAGCGGATGGAGCCGGTCCAAGACCTCTTGGATATTGGTCACGAGGATGGGAGTCCCTTCGAGCAGCACAGCGGCTTCTAAACTCGAACCTACAACTGGCACTTCAATCGACTTCACAAAGTCCGCAATCTTGGCAGGAACCCCAAGAATCTGAAAGTCGCGTGAAACCTGCCGGTCTCGGTCATAAAAAGAAATCATGGCTCGATCGTATTGAAGATCTTTGACGATCGCCTGCAAGGCAGTTTCTATGATGACCTGGCGATCAAGTGTGGAGCTGAAGACGAGGCCCGCATGGTGCAAGGTCGATAGCTGTCCCACTTTTCGCTTCAGCTCAACGGTCGTCTGTTCCTGCTCCAAATAGGCTTCGCGAAGCTCCTCATAACGTGCCTCGACGAAACGGAGCTGTTCCTGGATAATCTGTTTTTGCTCTTCAATCTCCCTGTGGAGGATCCGGCGCGCGTTGACCAACCACACTGCGCCTAAAGGGACCAAGGCGAAGAGGAGAGCCTCCCAAAGTGCAACTGATGGATGCCGGAGTCTCAAGTATGCATAGACAGCCATTCCTAAAAGAACTCCGGAAAAAGACCACCAAAGACGTCCAGTGGGCTTTGGTTCCCACTTAAACTCCCACTCGCAAACATCGTCTCCCTCGGCGATGCACGTAATATCCTTAATTACGGCAGGCTGTTTCAGCCCATGGACCCTGTTGGGAATCGTCGAGAGGGCCGCTTTGGAATTGTCACAGATCAATTTTGCACAGGCCCGTCTATAGGGTCCGAACTGCCGCTGTGAGTGCTCGGTGAGTCCCAGCCTCAACACTGCCGACGAATTCGTCACAGATACCTGCTCGGCAATTAAGGATCCTTTCGTATATTGACCAGTAAAGTAGGTGAACATCTTGTAGGTTTGCGGGACGGTCATCGGTATGGCGAGGGTCTTGATGATTGGGGAGATCAGCTTCACCTGCCCCATCTTGAATTGAAAATGTGGGTCACCGGAAATCACTTCGCAAAATTCAGCCAAGAACATCACGAATTCATAGGAGTAGCTATTCCACTGATTCTTGAGAAACTCGGGGCGCACATGATAGGCCGTATCCCGGATACGCTCATTCAGGAGACGGCACAGCTCCTCGACTGCCCGTATCCCTGCCTCTGGACCGCGCGTTCGCGCGACTGCTTCTTCCAAATATTCGACATTGGCGCAGACAGTCACTCCACCTGCCTCGCGGATTTTTCTTCCTTGTTCATCCGCACCGAAAGGACGAAACTCCATCATGCCCTTCTCGAGGATGCGGTGCTGTTTGGTGAGAAGTTCGGTCATAGCCACGTTCGTTTCGCCTGTGGCAAATGTCTCCATGCACTACAGGAGAGCAAAAACAATGCCGCCAAAGGATCCAATTTCAAATTTCCCTTTAAGATCTGCATCTTATTCGGCCAATCAAATTAAAAAAGGCGCAACGACATCCCCTTCCTCAACAGGGAAATTGCTCGTTTGCGCCTTCATCATGCAGGCCTCAAAAACGCTTGTCCGCTCAAGGCCCTCTGAGCCTGTCGCTCGAATCTTTTATCTTTCTTTTATGTGCTTCAGACCAGCGCTTTCTCCATCAACGAAACCTACGGTGCGAATTCAAATTCCGGTGCAGGTTTAATCTCTTACGCGCTGGAAGGTATGGCAAAGAACCTATAGATTGTCAAGTCTTGAAGTATCGAATTAGATACTACTCTGTATCAATGTCGATACATTCCTGTAGCAGTGAGAACGAAACTGTTGACCTGGACTTCAGAACTTGAGGGGGATGCTCACTATGGGCACATGGGTCATATCGGAAACCTAATTCTGGTAGGTCAGCGTGATTCCCACTTCATAGCCGCCCACGTCAAGTCTCGTATTGGGCCCGAACAAGGTACTGTTGTACGTCTCGCTTTTCTGTATCGCATACGTGGCGAACATCTCAAATGCGAAGGCCTGAGTGGCGCGGTACTGGAACGCTCCGACGAGATGCTGCTCGACAATATTGGCGTTGATCGGGTCAAGGGTTGTTTTGGGAACCGGATTGTTTCCGTAATTGTACCCACCGCGAACCGTGAAACTGTCGGTGACGTCGTACGAAACTCCCAGCGCAGCCACGTATTGATCCTTCCATTGGTAGTTCAGGACAAACGTGTCCGTCCGAACCAGCGGATTGCTGCCGTTGGTCGCCTCGACCACAACGTTATTCAGCGCCTTGTCCCAGTTGATCCATTGGAATTTCGTCGCGATCAGAAGCCGTGACGTCGGCCGCACCGCAACACCGACCGCCACATCCTGGGCCCACTTGAACCCAAACGCCTTAAAGTCGAACGTGCTTGTTCCGATCCCCAGGTAATTCTTGGTGAGCTGTCCGTGATCGAACGTGCTGGGAGTCGGCATGGTATAGGCGATGCCGGCCGTCACCATGTCGTTGATCTTGTACATGGCTCCGAATTTCGGCGTGAACCCAACGCTATAACCGCAAGAGGCATTGGGGAGCGCCAGACCGTTGGCGCGGTTGCATTTTCCCGTAGTTTCGAACCCGAATGCCTGTCCCTGGGCGCCGGGTGTGTTCGGGATAATGGCGAGCGAGACATCTGCATACGAAACCGCCAAGGACGCCCCGATCGATAACGCGTCCGTGACCTGATAGGCAATGGACGGAGTCAATTTGTAAGACCGCAACTGTGTGCCTTGCTTGTCCACAGTCCCCCCGAAAACTCCCCCGGGCCCGAAATGGGCGACTTGAAGATCCCGAAAATCGGAGGTCGTGCCCCCGACGGTGAAGAAACCGATCCCCACAGTGATTGGCATCCCGCTCAAGCGATGAACGATGCCCGTATTGGGTATAACCACCGGCTGATTTTCCCCATCCTTATCATTCGTGCTGTTTCTGAGCCGCAACTCAGCCTTCAGCATGCTCAACGAAAACCCGGTGTGCGTTCCAGGGATCTGTGTAAGACCAGCCGGGTTGGTATTCATGGCCGAAAAATCGGTCGCGACGGCGGTGTCCGCTCCGGCCAATGCAGATGAGATCCCGCCGGAGCCAATCAGGTTCAATCCATTGGTTGCCTGGCTGACTGTAGGAACCAGAAGGACTAGGAAGGCCAAGCCGAAAGCCCAGCGTGTAACCCATGTCCTCTTTAGTCGTTCTCTATCCCACCTCTCCATCGCTCGCCTCCTGTTCAGAAAGCACGCATGTGGTCGGAGCCCGCAAAAGCGGGTTACTATGTCAGTGTTACCTATTAAAGTCAACTTGTGGACAATCCTTCCTCCCCGAATGCGGTTATCGCATCGGATACCAGCTCGCATCCTTTTCGATACTTTCTCGACCGTCGGCTTCTTATCGAGAACAGGCCAGACTAGCCTTGAGTTCACCACTGTACCACCCACAACTACTCAAGATTCCTCAACAAATGCCGTGAGCCCGTACCCTGCGCGCCGGAATGGCATAACGGTTGCTCAGTACGAGACGCAAGATGATTGAGGCAATGGCAAAAATCGAAAGGGGGTGAGGACAATGGCGTGGGGCATCTTGGTGACGTTCATGACACTGTTCGGGATGATGATACTCGCGGTCAGAGAGGCCACTGAGTCGGAAGGGACTTCGCAGGCTTCTTACGATCGCAAGGCCTCGGAGGAAGCGGCGCATGAGAAACCGGACTTGCCGAAGGCTGCATAAGCACAGCTGGTTCACCGCCTGCGGGAGGACCAGGCAGAAGGCTCCCGCAGGCTTTTGGAGCAGGCAATGAATGAGCTCCGACGAAGTAAGGAGGATGCCATGCCGTTCGGATTGCATACCAAGGACACGCCCGGCAGAGGCCGGGTCCTGATCGTCGATGACGAAGAGTCCATCAGAAAGGCGCTGCGCCTGACCCTCCAAAAGTCAGGGTACGACGTGGCGGAAGCCGACGACGGCGGAACGGGTATCGACGTGATCGGCTCGGACGACAACCCGCTGATGGTGGACGTCATCATCTGCGATCTCCGCATGCCCAAGATCAATGGTCTGGAAGCGATCGCCTTTTTCCGCCGGCAATACCCCTCCGTCCCCGTGATCGTCCTGACGGGGTATCCGGACATCGAGCTGGCGGCAGACCTATTGAAAAAAGGTGTTGTGGACTACATCGTGAAGCCGGTGGACAAAGACACCTTGATCGCGGCCATCGAGAAGGCCATGGACTGTCGAACGACCCTCGTGGGTCACCACTGAGCCTTAATCCATTTTATTGATGACGAGGCCGGTGAGGGGTTTCGGGTAGAAGTAGGTGGACTTGTGAGGCATGCGGTCGCCGGCTCGAGCGACATCCTTGACCTCCGCGATCTTGGGGGGATTGAGCAGAATCGCCAGCTCGCCTTCACCGCGCGCGGCGGCGGCGAAGACTTCCTCCTCATCCTTGATATAGATCAACCGTTCCTCATCCTGCGGCGTCATCCGCATGGCGTCGCGGAACACTACCTGCTGAAGGATCGAGACATCAAGTCGTTCACGGGCGGAAGGGCCCAGCTTGTCCAAGCCTGCGGCAGTGAGGGTCAGCACCTCGTACCGGAACTCTTCTCGCATAACGAGTCCCATGACGCAGGCATTGGAAGACTGCGCGGCATGCAGCCTGTCCAAAAACTTCGCGCGGGCCGCCGGCTCTGTTTCCTTGGTGAAGGGAATCGCCTCCACCAGAAATGTCTCCGCCAGGCGTTTGCGGAATTCAGACGCGGGGCAGGGCAACGACGCCGGAAGGACACGGTGCGTCGGGAGAATGGTCAGCCCCGGATCGTCGAGATTCGAGAAGTACATCAGGACCCAATCGGAGGGCAGCGGCCCTGCACCGCCCAGTGCCTTCCGTTGCGCATTCCGGTACCGCAATGCCGACTCGTAACGATGGTGCCCATCGGCGATGAAGAGCGGGAGCGGCTTCATGGCCGTCACCACCCGGTCCAGCGCCGACTCATCGGTGACGGTCCACAGGCGGTGTCGGACTCCCTCGCCCTCCGTGACGGCGAAGCGCGGAGGCGCTTTGCCGCTCGCCTCCTCCAGGGCCCGGACGATGCGACCTTCGGCGTCGGAGTAGAGCGAGAAGATCGGGCTGAAGTTGCTGCGGCAGGTCTCCAGGAGCCGATAGCGATCGTCCTTCGCGGCAGCGCGGGTGTTCTCATGCGGAAAGATCCGACCGGTCCCGAATTCTTCGAGCCTGACCAGGGAGAGGAACCCCCGCATGGTCCGCACCAGACCGGAGCGCAGCCGGTACTCGACCGTGTAGAGATACATCGCCGGACGGTCGTCCAGCTTGAGGGTTCCCGCACGCAGCCACTCTTCCAGAAATCGTCGGGCGCGGGTGTACCGGCTGTCCTGCGGGTCATCGCCCGGACGTTCTTGGCCCAGCTCGAGACGGATCACATTGGCCGGATGGCGGGCATAGAGGGCCGCCTGCTCGGCCGGCCCGATCACATCGTAAGGCGGCGCCACCACGGATGCGACGTCGCCGACCTTGGCCGGGTCATAGAGAACACCGCGAAACGGAACAATCTCGGCCATGATTTCTCCTTAAAAATACCGCTCGACTTCGAACCGATATAGCTCGACGGCTTCCACCTCGCCAATACTTCCCTTTTTGCGCGCGACGGTCACCTGCTCTTCCACCGATGCAATGCCTTCAATATCTGGAAGTAACAGCCCACGCCTGGTTCCGCATGTCACGATGAGCCCATACCGCCGTATGTCGAGCTCATGCGGGCCGGACACTCGCTGCGGAGGGCTTAGAATATCCACGGACACCTTCAGCTCCGGCAGCTCTTCTTCCGTAACAGGACGGAATCGCGGATCTTTGGTGGAAGCGCTGATGGCATTTTCAATGATTTCCACGGCCAGGAAGTCGCGCGCCGGCTCGATCGTGCCGATGCACCCGCGCAAGTCCCCATGCTTTTTCAGCGAGACGAACACGCCCGCCCGC
>Ga0070699_100001646_pt1 | contig 20394 bp, 20 predicted proteins | sample KBSK1503metaG_FD_65473 | JGI IMG/M metagenome (GOLD analysis project Ga0070699, IMG submission 65473) | Corn, switchgrass and miscanthus rhizosphere microbial communities from Kellogg Biological Station, Michigan, USA - KBS K1-50-3 metaG | ecosystem: Host-associated > Plants > Roots >...
CTGAGGGTTCGCCGGCTGTAGGCGTCTAGAATCACTCTCGCGTCGGGGGCTGGCGCAGTTTGGCAGCGCGCACGGTTCGGGACCGTGAGGCCCCGGGTTCAAATCCCGGGCCCCCGACCAATCAACTGAACTCAGTTTCGCCTTCGCGAGCCTAATTCGGCTCAAATTCGAGGGCCGCACGGTTTTCAGCCGTGCGCGATTGATCTCGCTGGACTCTACTTACGGCCCTCTATGTAGTACTTCGTGCAGTAGTCTGCGGAGTTGCGAACGGTGCAGCCATCGATAGCTGAGGCTTTGCGACGAGGAAGACTCGGTTGCTTGCGATATGCGTCGGTTAGCGAAAGCAATCGATCCCTCGATGGCCCAGAATCGTTCGGCCATGACCGCCAAGCGGAGCGCGATCAACGCTGGATTGTTGCGACGCGCCCACGCGATGTTTGAGGATGAGGAACCTCGAAACCTCTTTTATAAAGGCGCGATCTTCCTGATTGAGCACGCGCTCCAACCATTGCCAACGCTGACGTTGGCCGAGAGCTTGGCCGTACTGCTTCAGACCTGGAACGTTCAGTACTACCGCTTCCATGGCAAGTTCACGCAGAAGCGGCTGGTCGCCTTGGAAGCGCTGCTGAACAAGCACATGGATGCGCTGATGTCATTTCGTCGGCAGCGGCTGGGTGACGCCGAAGTGGACGAACGTCAAGTGAGCCGCTTGTTCGCTGACTTCGAGCGTGAACTAGGGCCGGTCGGGGCGGCCAAGGCCCTGCATCTGCTGGCGCCTTCGTATTTCCCGCTCTGGGATAGAGCGATTGCCCAGAAGACCTATAGGCTCAGCCTCGCCTCCCCAGCAGCAACTTCATACGTCAAGCTCATGACCTTAGTTTGGGCTGAGATCGAGGCTTGCGGTGGTTGGACTGCTTTTACTGATGATGAGAACGCGGTGAAGTTGATCGACGAACTGCACTACTGCACGGCTACGTTGGGCCGTCACGTTCCCAACTCGTGAGCCCGCCACGAGACCCCGATGATTCGGCAGTATTGGGGCGGGCGGGGTGGTACGAAAGGGGTGGGTGGAACCCTTATGAAGGAATTCATCCTGGTGGCTCGCTCCGCCACAGCAGCGATCCGCTTAGCAGATGCGGCGATCTCGCTAAATTGCGAGCAACGAATTGCACACAGCCCGAGGCCCTGTGAGACTGGTCAGCTGGAACATCCGAGGTGGGCGGCATAGCGATGTGGTCGCCGCCATACAACGACTAAGACCCGACGTGGCGGTGTTGGTCGACTGCAAAGAGAAGCGCGTTGAAAGAATCGTTACAAAAGCTGCGGAGGCGGGATTCACCCATCACCTCTCCAGCTGCACCGACTACACCGGCATCCTGATGATCTCGACTCATCCTATGTTCCGGGGAGACATCGTCCAAGTCGACATGCCCCATCGCTGGCTTCACGCGGTCAGCAACCACTGGGATCTCGAGATCGCTGCTATGTATGGACCTCTCCCAAAGGCGATCCGGCAAGAGCGCACCATGAAGGAATTCTGGAACTGGCTGGTGCCGGCGTCCGACCGGCTGGTTCTTCGACGGGCGGTTCTGTGCGGTGATTTCAACACGGGCATCTCTGGTCAGGACGGGCCGAATGACTATCGCTTCAGCAGTGCGAATCAGTTCAAGGAGCTCGAAGCCCAGGGTTGGCGGGACGCCTACCGGGAGCTTCACCCCGAGGGACCGCAACGCAGTTGGTGGCGCAATGGACGCGGCTTCAGGATCGACCACTGCATGCTTAGTCGAGGACTGCGGGCTCCTACTCGCGTCGACTACACGACTGAGACCGGCGGCCTGGTGCTCGGGTCGTCAGCATCCGACCAGTCCGCTGCCATTTCTGACCATGCGGCGATGGTCTTGGACTTTTAGGGCGCGAATCCAGGAGCATCTCTCCCTCGCCGCCAACCCTTTTTGAAGACAATTCAAGGGCTCGTATTACCTCTGGCCAGATGCTGTCGATAATGGGTGCCTATCGAGAGCCTGAATCGCGATCCTGGTCGGTAGCCCGGCGATGCTCGACGTTTCGGCTCACACTTTTGCACAGGTGCACCTCGCCCACGCTCTGCGCCGCTTGGTCGAGATCGCCGAGGGCCGGTCGCGCGCTGGGTAGCAGTGTGATGAAAATTGTCGCAGTAGAGGGGGGCCAGGTCTTTGCCAAAACATGAGCCAATTCGACCAAGCAAGGCATTGCGGCGCTTCCAAAGCCGGTCGTACACGCTGTGGCATTTCTACACTCTCACGGACGGGCTGTTGGAAGTGCGGTCATCCGTCGCTGCGCGCCAGCGCCGCAGCCGAGCGGCTGGCCGCGCTGGGCTATCGCACGAGGATTGGCTCACCAAACGCCTCGAGAGTTGGGAACTCGGGTCAGCAATCGGCACCGAATCGTCCGACTTCAGAAGCTACTTTAGGCTCCTGGTGGAACTGTATGTGGTGCGCCATGTTGAGTACTTCAACATGTTCTTTGCTGAGCTCTTTTTGGAGGTCGCCGCAAAGCGGCCCCAGGTGTTGGCTTCTGACGACAAAGTCGAGGTCAGCCTTCTTTTTGAGTCGGACTCTCTCCGCGAGGTGAAAGAGCAGATCGCTCATCGAAAGTCAATCGAGATCTCACACGCAACCTTCCCCAAGACGCTTCAAGTCTTTCGTGACAGCCTCAAGGTGAACCCAGAATTTGATGGCGGGGATGTGCAGCGAGTCAGAGAACTCATCGCGATCCGCAACTTGATCGTCCATCACGACGCTTTAATCACCGACCGTTTCTTAATCGAGACGAAATGGCCGCAGGGTCGAGTAGGACAGCGAATAGAAGTTTCAGACGACATGTTGGAGCGCCATCATCAATCGAGCGAAGAGATTGCCACGAAGCTGTCCGACGTGCTTGTTGCCAAATTCAACCTTTAGGCCGTTTGGTAGAGAATGCTCAATCCCACCACATGATGGGGAGCGATCGTCCACGCAAATGCGCCGATGATGACGCGGAGCAGACGCAGGTTCAGCGGCCCGCTTTAAGGTGTCTACAAGGCTCCTAGATCCGTTGCGTCGCAAGAGTTCGCCTTCCCTTGCTTCGCGCTTCGGGATGTTGCGTCAAGTTTTCGGCCTGAGTGGGCTGCCTACCGTTGCCGTTCCAGAGGCTCCATATTGGATTGCGGTAACTGCAGCTGACTCTAAACCCGAACATTGGTCGTCTGACTTTAGAGCCGGGCCGGCAAGGGCTATGCTGAGCCGACAGTGTCCGCCAAGCAGGGTGGGGGCACTCAGCCTCCGCGAAATCACGCCTCCCCAAAAGCAGAAGCTACCTCCACCCAGGCGCGAGTGAAAATCCCCCAAGCCCCGACCGCTGTTGCGGCTCTGCCACCGGTCCGATGGACTCCAACCATATACGCCGCGATTGGCGGAATGATAGGCGTTGTCTTTGTTTTGCTCCTAATCGCGCTGACCTTCGCCCCGACTCCGCCTGTCGACGAGATCGTCATTTTCATAGCGTTGCTCATCGATGCGGCTGGAGGGCTGCTTCTAATCGCTAGGTTTGATGCGCGCCGGCGATTGGTGGCGAAGTGGCGAAGCATTGCTCTGGACAACGTGACGGATTACCTGATACTGGCGACGGAGCTTCCGTCAGCTCCAGAGCATGAGCTGAAAGCCCTCGAACTGCGCCTGGAGCAGTTGACCGAGGAGCTACTGGCCGCTGAGGCAGCGCTCGTCGACGCAAGCGCCTACGCCGAAGCAGCGGCGGTTGCGGAAGCGCGACGCTCCGCACGCCTTGATGCCCTCCGACTGTGGGGCGAGTCACAATGATTGCTCGTCGGCGCAGCGGACGAAGACCTCCTGCAGTACTTACACGGCAACAGCCTCGTCCGAACGAAGAGCGCACCGATAGGCCCTCGCGTTGGAGGAGAGTGATGGCGTGGACTGGGACCGTCCTGACCCTTCTACCCGGACCTTCCGCGGTAGGCACCATTGCCTGGGACCACTACATCGATCCACCGGCGGCGCAGGCGTCGTGTAACACCAAGCTGCTCGAGACAACGACTCTATTGCAGGATGGGGAAGGAAACTTTCTCCTCAAGCATCTTGATCCCAAGGTCGACCAACTCTGCTATCCAGGTGCGGAGAAGGATTTGATACAAGGGTATCTGTCCTCACATCCACACTAGTTCGGCGGAGAATTGCCCGACCGCTGGCCGGCTGGCGGAACCACCAGGTATGCGGGCAGACCATTAAGCAAAACATCACCGCCAGTCTCCATCGTCGTTGGATTGAAGCACCCAGCGCCGCTGGTTTGATCTGAGTTCATCCACTGGATCAAGACGATCAGCGACTTTGCAGGATCCTTGGGTGGCGAGCTCAGGAGCGAATCTGGAATCTCTACCTTTCCATCGAACAAGCCATCTTTACGAACGGCGGATCTGTCTGGCGTTCCGAAACCCGAGCGATCGCTCAGACCCACATTTGGACACTTGCCATTGAGGAAATGGGCGGTAATCTGGCGAACGCGACCCAACTGAAACCTGACGTCAGTGGCGTAGTTCCCTCCCGCGTTCGCCATCCTCAAGGACACGGTGTAAATAGGGTGTGGGTGAGCCGCCAAAGTCCGAAGTTGGAAGGGGCTGGTCAATCGAAATGACAGCGTGTAGCGCCAACGTTTCGACCATGAGCAATTTCTCTTGCAATTGATTCGCCAGCTTCGCCGCTGATTGTGCCTGCTGACTCGCTTGATCAGCTTCGTGGCGTGCCCCCCACGGGGAGAACGCATCGTAAAGGGACAGGGCTAGCGCAATGACAGCCCCACGTCCTCTTATTTAGCCGGCGACGGAGAGCCACGCCGCTGATAAGAGGTAGATCCCGCCAGCAGATATGCGGGTGTCGGGCCAGAGCGTCTACCCGTGCCGGTTGTGGGTACCGGTCGTCCCACCGGCTCGAGCTTTGCGAGGACCACAGTCGCCATCTCGGGTGATCCGCGAATCTAGGTCCGGTGCGACTCCCGGCGTTCGCGACGTTCCTTCTCGGCGACTTCCGGGATCCGGTCGAAGAGCCTCTCGATTGCCATCCGCTGATCCTTCGATCACGTGAGCAAGCTTCAACCACACAACGATTCGGTATAGAGAACTGAGGATAAATAGGAGCGTTCCATCCCACTGAGCTCGCAGCTCGCCACTGCCATTCATGACGAATTCGAGCTAACAGATGGCACCCGCGAAAGGATCGCCGCCGCCGCCGGGACTGTCAGGTCTACAGCGCCTTCGCGATTTCCGCGGCGATCGTGAGAGGGTTACGGTGCCTTTGGCCAAACGTAAGGTTCTCTAACGTAATCCGGTGGCAGGCGCCCGCGATATCGGCCGCTTGTACGTGAGCTTCCAATAGTCTTGCGGTCGCGGGATCATTGACTACTATGGCGACTTCAAAGTCTCGGTTCCATTCCAAGCTTCGGTAGTTCAAATTGGCTGATCCGATGATCGACCACCTGCTGTCAAACGTGGCGAGTTTCAAGTGTGTGAAGTGGTGGTCGAACTCAAATATCTTTACGCCGGCATTGAGTAAATCTTCGTAGCAGTACTCCTGTGCGTCTTGCGACAGCGGGTTGTCGTTATAGTCGGCATCCGGCACGATCATCGTGATGTCCAATCTAGGATTCCACCTAGCCGCGATTAACTCGTCGATGATCTTCGGATGGTAGCAATACGAATGTTCAATGAATATCGACGTCTTAGCCTCACGAATCCTCCGCACAAATTGCCTGCGAATGTCGTTGCGAAATCCGGGTGTGGCGACAAAGACCTCCACATTGGGCGGGGCGGTCGGCGGTGCAAACTGCGGTGGCCTGAGGTGATATTCATCACCTCCGTTGAGCACCCAGCGGCGGCGAAAATACTCTTCCAGAACATATGCGACAGGGCCTTCGACTCTAGTCAGGCTGTCGTGCCACTTTAACCAGGGCTCCATGCCCGGCGGAGTAGATAACAGTTCAAGAGCGACCTCAACATCTGCGTCGGTGCCGGCGGCATATGCGTTGCGATACAGATACTGACACCCGACGTTTGCTGAGCCGAGGTACCCAACATGATCATCAATGGTGATGATCTTCCGATGGTCCATGACCTCGATGGCCTGTCCAAACACAGGAGTGTCCATGAAGATTGCGCGCCGGATCGTCCTGGCTTCTTGGCGATAGGTACTGTCACTGGTTGACACGACGGCGTCGTAGTCAATGTTGGTTCTGAGTACCTGGACGCCGCCACGGCGCAACCGCTGGACGATTGCGTCAACGTCGACGGGGTCATCGCTGAAGTTGGGATCCATTGCGACCGCCGCCTTTTCTGATGTGGAGAAGGGATCACCGAGGCGCGTCTTACCAAAGTCGAACATCACGCGGACGTTGATTGGGTTCTCCTTATTGGAGGCCCTCGCGATCAATTTGTCGGCTAGCCATTGGCCAATGGGATCGTTAAAGAACAAGAACATCGATATATGAATTCTGTGAGTGGCCGCTTCGATATCAGCAGCCAACAGCGGCATGACCTGGTCGCCGTTGATGCGCGGATCGATCCGAGTATCGCCGGGTGGCATCCGTGGGCGCAGCGGAGTCTTTGGCGCCGCGGTAACTAGGCAGATGAACTCCGCAAGACCTCCGAGGCCAATTCCAAAGACCTCGATAGAGCCGCCGAGAATGGCCCCGGCGCCGACCGCCAACAGGCGAAGCCCCGCGCATGCCGCTGCGCCGGTGATGCGCACAGCGACGCAGACTGTGTCGACGACGATGTGAGAAGCAATACATATGACATGCGACACGGTGTGACTCAGCCAACAGATGACGCCCCCAAGAAATGGAATGGTATGCGTGGCGTCGCACACGGACTGCGCGACCGTCTCCGTCGCATCGCACACGGTTCTCGCGACGTCTGAGCAAATCGTGTCCGCCAAGTTTGCGAGGGCCCCACATCCTGCCTCAGCAAGTTGGTTGGCTTCTCGCTGGATCGCTTGGCCAAGCCGGCGGACGCCTGTTGCGACCATGTCTGCGATATCACACGCGTCGCCGGCTCCGTGGATCCTCACCACAACTCAACCTCCCAGTAGTTGGGGCGCTCCAGACGGACCACCAGCGTGACGGCTTGATTGCCAGTCTCCTATGGTTCGTTGGAACCGAATGTTTGCGCGGATTCGACCATGTGTCTTTCCAGCGACCGCTCCCGCTACTGACATGAGAATGGCGACGTACGGTCCGTAGCCGTGTTCTACGCCACGCGACAGGTACCAATACAGCAAGCCAAGCGCAACTCCGACAATTAGGCCGAACGCCCCCGAATCGCAGCCACAATCCTGGAGATGTCGATTTAGTTCACGTTCCCACATCTCGTGTTGCGAATCATTTGCGAACTCGCCCCCGAGGTGGACGCGATATCGACCGCTCCGTCGAAGTCGAGCCGCGGACAGTGCGGCCAGTTGCGTCGCGTGGAGGACGACAAGCTCGCGGCTGGCAACTTCCAAAGGCACAACGACACCGTCCGAAGGCGCGAGCGTCAGCAGGAATTGCCGGTTACGCGACATTTTCCCCTCAGTGTTTCGGAGCGGCTCCCCTGCACCCGATATCTGGGCAGCACTCCAGCCCAATTCAGCTCGGTCGAAAAACCCCTTACGCGGTCGTGCGCCTTGGCGGGTCATACGCAGTGAGCCATTACGTACTGAGCGTCAGCCACGATGACTGCTGCTGCCGCGGAGTCAATGCCCTTGCCGCTTTGAGCCTGCACCTCATTGATGAGCGCGCCGTAGATATTGTTTGCGGTCGCGCAGTGGTCGCGTAGTTGAGTCGCGTCCGCGGCATCTAGCTTGCTATTTAGTGATTTTTCGAGCTGAGTCTTCAGCTTATCCAGCTGTGCGAACCGTGCGACATCGTCGTGCAAACTACCCGGATTGGCGAGTATGTTGAACCGCACCGTCGAATTGGAAGTGTTGCCGACGCGGTCGATCGCCGATACCGTGAATACATGCGCGCCGAGACTCAAATCGAGAAAGTCAATCACTGACCCGGATTGGATCGGTACACCGCCGGCGGTGCTCGCGCCATCCAATGTCGCGTCGAATGTGCTGACTCCCGATCCGGTCCCGTCATTACCGCCGAAGGCGACGGTAAGCAAGCTCGGGTGTGAATAGTCGGTGGCCCTTGGATCCGAGATTGAGATTGCGGGACCGGTTCCGTCAAGGATGAAGACCGCCGAGTGGACGGCTTCCAGATTGCCCAACGCGTCCACGCTGTAGTAGTCCAGCCGGTAGGAGCCATCAGGCCCGCTAATGGAGAAGGGCCCAGCGTAGGCGCCAAACGCACCCGGGATCGAGTTGTCCGCGACGAGCCGAAAGTACGTGGTCGCCGATCCCTCTGCTTCAGCCACGCGGTTCTCAGTAACCGCAAGGGAGAAGGGTGTTCGAGGGCTCACATACGTGGTGCCACCCGACACGAATCGAGGAATGCCGACAGTCCGGTTCGTCTTCGGTGGTTCGCGCCAGGGGTGAGTTGTCGGTGTCGCTGGCGCGGCTGCTGCCTGGTTATACCAAGACCTGTAGACGCCCGAGTCGTATCCCTGGAAGACGGGGCCCCGCGGTCCTGAAAAAATAAGACCTAAGCTGCCCCATCGGCCCGAGTACTGCGTGAAGGTCTGTCCGTTTAGCGGCCTGAATTGGCCTGCCAATATCGGACTTGCCTGGCGGGCGCCAGGGTTGTATTCGCCGAGGTTGACGATGCCTCCAGTGACGCTCGGGTTGGGAGATATGGAATAAGCATTGGGGAATGGTTGAGTCGACGGATCCTGACGGACTTGCCCTCCCGTCCAGGTTTTCCACACCGTGCCGAATCCGGGCCCGTCCGGGTTGTTTCGCCAAGCGATACTGCAGATCGAGAGGTCGCCGACCACCTGGAAGTAGTCCTGACAGTCCTGGAAGCTTTTGAAAGCCGCATGACCCCCCTTGTCGATTGCGACCTGGGGATGGGTTCCGTCGTAGATGGTGAGGTCTGTCCACGCGAAGAAATCTCCTGGATGATCGGCGCCATGTCGGGAATACCACGCTCCCGTGGGATTCAAATTGGAATCCAGCACGACCTGAATCGAAGCGTCCCAGTCTCCGCCGTGGTTGCCAAAACCAAGGAAGTCGAAAGCGTTGTACGTGAATACGTGCCAGTACTGAATCTGTATTCCGCCGAGATTGTTTGGGTAGACGTGGACGTAGGTCTTCCAGTCCGCGGGGTTGAGACTCCCGACCCTCGCTGAGGCGCTGACGTCGGGCAACTCAAAAGTAGTTTGGTCCGAATAGGATTCCGGATCGGGAGCAGTTGTAGCGATCCGGCGATGGTCCGGCGCGTCTCCACAGTGGGTCTCAGGATGATCGGAGCCCCAGCTGTCGGGATGAGTCCACGGCGGGCCGATCAGGTTTGATTGAGATCCCAATGGATTTGGCGCGCCCGGCACTGACTCCTGCACGTCCGGAAAGCAATCCTCGAAATACAGGAGCCTGGCTCGAGCAAGGAACCAATCAACGTTGACGGGGTAATTTGTCTCGCCAGGATGGATGAAGATCACAGGAGCGAATCGCTCGGCGAGGAGTTGCTCAAGGTCATCAGGAATGCCGTCTCCGTCGAGGTCCGCTGGAGACATTGCTTCAGAGACTTGCGGAGTCTGTGACGCGAGCTCGATAGAGGCGGTCGCGCGGTTGGTACTGCTAGCTCCAGAAACGAGCACACAAACCGCAACGGCGGCGGTCCTCAGCTTCGAATGCCACCTTGTGGTGAACATAGATTGCCCTCCACCGGACGAGCACATGAAGCGCTGCGTTCGAGTCAGGGTAAGTGCGACTTAACGGCTTGTCAACTGTCGACGAATGGAGTCATGCCGAGCGCAGCTTGGGGCACCATGTCTGAGCCAACTACCCCTTCGCGAGGTGCTTGCCAAATTCAACCGCTCGCGAATCAAGACTTTTGACTGTGGTCACGATCACGTCGAATCTGAGGTTGGGGGCAGCACCAGGCAACGTTGCCCTGGCCGCGGGCAGCGCGGGCCTAGGACCGGGACTCCGTCATCAACGTAAGTCAGGTGATAACTCTTTATGAGCGTGACTTGAACAAGCGCCTGGGCAACCTTGATGACTTGAAGATGGAACAAGTCGAGGCTGGCCCTGCGGCTCGCGCTTGGGCTGTAGACCAGCGTTCTTGTACAGCAACGCCGATGCGAAACAGTGCCATTTGGTAGTAGTGGGTGCGACTCCGTGAAATTCGAGACGCCATTGCTCAGCGACCGCAGGGATCCTGTTAACCGCAAGGCGCCTTGGCACCTGACAGCCAGGCCAGAAGACGACTGCAGTCGAGGACGGTCGACCGCGGACCGTCGACCTTTGCGATTGAACTCGATAGGAAGCCGACGGATGTCCGTCGACGCCAGCCCGGCGGTGTTCAAAACCGTTTGTGGGAATCCCAGGCCCATGCAATGGGAAGCAATCAACTCGAGGCCTCGCCGTTGATATGGCCGTCTTCGTCGCGCGCGTCTTCTGATGGGGATGGGCGAGAGCAAGCTGCGGTTCGACCAGCCCGATGGCGTGACTCTGGGGCCCTCTCATTCTGGGGGCTCTCATGTAGTTGTTCATGTAGTAATCCGAGGCTTTGAAACAGTTCGAAACCGGTCTCATGGGACGCTCGATGCCGCGAATCGATCTCAAAACCCCCGAAAACGGTCTCGGTGGATGGGACCGCCTAGAGTTCGGGACCGTGAGGCCCCGGGTTCAAATCCCGGGCCCCCGACCAACTCCCTGAATTCGGATTCAAGTTCTTGTGCCCGAGTTTGGCTCGACTTCCGAGGCCTCACAGTTTTCAGCTGTGCGCGATTGATCTCGCCCGACTCTCCAGACGCTTTGTATGTAGTGCTTGGTGTACTAAACCGCGAAACGACGTTGCTTGAAACGCGTAGCTATCGATGGCCCGCGCTATCGACAGCTCACAGTGCTGGTTGCACTGGTACCCCGGGCGAGCCTTGGACCCTTAGCTCGTCCGCAGACCCAGCGTCTCTGATCTTGCGTCAGTCTCGTTCCCGAATCGCTCAAGACGGGCTTGCTCGCAGATAGGTCACCACAGCGAGCACCCGCCGGTCGTCACGAGGTTCCGGCCAAAGCTCGAGCTTCATCAGAATCCTTCTCACGTGAGTTTCGACCGTCCTCTGGCTCACGAATAGGCGCTCAGAGATGGCCCGGTTCGAGCGACCATCCGCCATGAGCTCCAGCACTTCGCGTTCGCGTTCGGTCAGATCCCGCAAGCGCTCGCTTGTGGCGGTGTCAGCGAAAGTGCCTGGTATGTCCGTCTTGGCTAACTCAATCGCCACGGCCATCTCAAAATGCCCATCGAAAGTCGTTGATGAGATCCCTGGCCTCGTCAGCGACTACTTCTATGAAGCGCCCGGCTTCCGCACACTGATCCGCCCATTCGCCAATCGGATGTCTCAAGACTCGCTCAATTTCAGCGTGCCGACTCTCGTCGAGAATCTCGGGGAGCATGTATCCAATCGTGCCAAGACGGCGCAGGGCCATTGCCGCGGTGTAGCCCAGGCGCGCCTGTTGCTCGTCCCCGCGCCACTCGGCCTCACGCAATCCGCTCACATAGCGAGAGAACACGATGTCGCTGAGGTCTTGGGCCTTCGCCGCGTCAACGTCGCAGAAGACCAAAGTCACCCAGACGACACGATTTCGGCCCCCAGCGGACCGATCCCCAGGAAAGCCCAGTCGATCAGGACAGTCTGATCCTTTTCGTCTACGCGTCTCGCAAACAAATTGCGGCGGAACGCATCGTAATGACAGAGAGTGGTCGGCAAATTGTCCAGCGCGACCAGGAACGCGTCACGTTCTGACCACAAACGCAAGATTTGCGCCGGCGAGTTGCCTGGAAAGAAGCGCCGCATCAGCGGGTTGTGTAGGTTGGCTCTGAATCGATGAAGCTGCACGCCGATTTGGTTTAGGTCATGGCGTATCCAACCTCTGCTCAGCCATGGCCAAGCTGGCAACAATCGACCGTTTAGGTAGTCCGCGCTGAACTCGCCAAGCTGGCGCGCCACCAGACCGTACCGCTCTAACGGCCACTCGACGATTGCATCGGTCACTTCCTCGAGCCACAGCCAGATCGATTCGCCCGGATGCTCCGACACGCTCAGGCAGCGCGGAGCGGCCAAGCCTGACGGTAGCGTTCCCAACAAGCCCGATAGGTAGGCGTCCGCTTCGCGCCTCCAGTAATGGCTTGCGGACGGAGTGTCACCGTCTTTTGTTTTGAGAACCTTCAGGATCACGGACCAAGGAAGGAGATTGCCCTGAGCGAGCGCCTGGCCTGAGTAGCGATAGACGGCTGTGGCGCTCGCCCCGGCTCCCCCGCCCGCGCCACCATGAATTTGTGCGCACCTCCACCTCACCAAATCAGCGGCACCGTTTCTCAAGACGCTCCGAACTATTGGTGTGAGCAGGTCGTCATCAACGGCCGCGAGCCGCACATTGGTCGCGTCGACTCCCACGTTCGGCAGCATCTGCGTGAGGTTATAGGCTGATAAGCCCCTTGCCAACGGGCAAAGTACCCGCCTTTGTACCCATTCTTGGCGCCGAACTTGCCTTGCCTCGGCCGTGTACCTGCCGTTAGCCGGCCAGGATCCGTGTTGTCTAATACGCGGCGGGGTCGAACACGAATGGGGACGCGGCGCACCGGCGATGGATCCGGCCTGACACAACGGGAACGCGAGGTGGCGGCCCTGGTAGCGCAGGGCCTCACGAATCGCCAGATCGCGGACACGCTTTTCATCTCTGAACGCACCGCTGATGGGCACCTGGAACACATCCGCGAGAAGCTCGGGGTAGGCACGCGCACGCAGATTGCAACCTGGTATGTAGCTCAACCTCAAACTCATCTAGAGCCCGCGGGCGGATTGCCCCAGAACAAGGCGGATTGGCCGGACCAACCTACCGTGCTCTTGGGCCGGGAGCGCGACCTGGTCGAGGTGCGGGCCCTGTTGCTTCGGCCGAATGTGCGCCTATTGACACTTACTGGGCCACCGGGCACTGGGAAAACCAGGTTGGCAACGAGGGCCGCCCTTGATATCGCGGACGAATTTGGGGATGGAGCTCGTTTCGTTGACCTCTCGCCAATTCTTGACTCAAGTCTTGTACTGTCAGCGATCGGTCAGGTCATCGGCGCACGACCGCTACTGCAGGCACTGGCGACCGCCCTTAGGTCAAGGCCGACCCTGCTTGTCCTCGATAACTTTGAGCAGGTCCTGGCCGCGGGCGTTCAAATCGCTGAGCTGCTTTCCGCGTGTCCGGACCTCAAAGTGATGGTCACCAGCCGCGAGTCCCTGCACCTGCTGCGTTGGGAGCACGAATACCCGGTGCAACCGCTTCAAGTGCCAGACCTCAGTCACCTGCCGCCGCCGCACTTGGTGTCGACGAACCCAGCTGTGGCGCTATTTGTCGAGCGGGCCCAGGCACGCGACCCGCGATTTCAGCTCAGTGCCGAAACAGCAGTGACTGTCGCCAAAATATGCGTTCGTCTGGATGGACTGCCGCTAGCAATCGAGCTCGCAGCTGCCGGGGTCAAGTCTCAGACGCCCGCGGCAATCTTGTCGAATCTTCAAGAGCAAGGCGACGAGGGACTCGAAGGCGGCGCCGACTTCCCGAAGCGCCACCAAACCCTGTACCGCGCGATCGATGCTAGCTACTTCTTGCTCTCCGACGACGAACGAATTCTCTTTCGGAGACTGGGTTCTTTCGTCGGCGGCTTCGGGCTCGACGCCCTAGAGGAAGTAGCTGCTGACAGCAAAATCTCGCCGGCCCAAGTCGCTCGGATCCTTCCGAAACTGGTTGACAAGTCACTTGTCCAGGTTGATGTACTGGGCCAGCGCTTCCGCATGTTGGAGACGATCCGCGAGTACGCACTTGACCGACTGAGCGAGGCGGACGAAATCGATGCTGTCAACACACGGTTCAGCCGTTACTTCGTGGCGCTGGCTGAGGAATCTCGGAGAACGCTTCACGGGCCAGATGAAGCAGCTTCGTTCAATCAGCTGCAGCTGGAGGTCGATAATTTCCGTGCCGTGCTGGCGAGAGCCCTCCGAGACAGGGACCTTGAGACCGGCTTGCGATTGGGAGCAGCGTTGTCGCGCTTCTGGGGTTGGCGTGGTTACGCAGGCGAAGGACGAAACCTTCTTGCAGAATTTGTCGGCCATGCGGAAAGCACCACAGAGCTCGAGAAGGTACCGGCAGCGCTCGGAGAGCTAGCTTACCTCGCAGCCAGGCAGATTGGTCCTCGCGCCGCTCGCCCCTACTTCGAGCGATACCTCGCGACGGCGCGCCGTTCAAGTGATCACCAAGGAGCCGCGACCGCGCTGTTCTATTTAGGCGAAAGCTTCTACCTCGATGAGAGCAATTGGCACGATCTTGACCTCACAAAGTGCCGGAACTTGCTTGAGGAGGCTCTGCGCGAGGCGCAGCAATGCAACTACCACCCGCTAATCGCATATTCGCTCAGGGCTCTGGGGATGGTCTCGCATATAGAGCACCACGAATCCGATGCTGATCAGCTTATTGCCGAGAGCCTGACAATCGAACGGGACCTCGGTGACAATCGCGGCGTCGCCCTCGGCCTACTGTTTCGCGGGCGAATCGCGTTCGATCGAGGCGACCACGGCGTGGCTGCCAAGGACTTTTCGGAGAGCTTACGGCTATACATGGGTGGCCGTTATCTCACGGCGATTCCGGATTTGCTCGAGTGGTTTGCCCGGCTGGCCATCGCCAGTAACAAGCCTCCGATCGCGCTCCGCTTAGCAGGGGCGGCCGATACCTTGGTCCAGACCCTGGGAGTGAACGACCTCCCCTTCTGGCACCAGGACTTCGACGAGCAAGTGAATGCGATCGCCGGAGGCGATGCCAGGCGCCATCCCGAGTGGGCCGCCGGACAGGCAATGGCACTCGAAGAGGCTGCGAGCCTTGCATATAGCGCCTGGGACGCCATCAGACCTCACAGCCCTTAGTTACAGGATCTAGCCGGACCCGCCGCTTTACTTGGAAGGACGTCGAACAGGATCGACGGGTCTGTGTATTACTTCATGTAGTAATCCAGGCCTCGTCTGCAGCCGAAGTCTCTCCGCCAGGTGCCGCCTCTCGTGATCGCGCAGCCGCTCCATGATGCTAGTAGGGACGACCAGCGTCCGACGGCTCCGATCTGTCTTCGGTTCAACCAAGATGAGTCAACCATCGACCCGTTGCAGTTGGTAATTCACGCGCAACACACCTCTGGTCATATCGATGTCTTCCTATCGAAGGCCCAGTGCTTCGCCTTGGCGTAGGCCAACCGCAAGCGCAACCGAGAAGAGAGCTTCTAGTCGGTGCCCGTGGAGGCTATCGAGGAATCGACGCGCATCGTCAGGCGCCAACGGTTGGATGCTCGAACGCCGTCGACGCGGAGGATCGACGAGCGACGCCACGTTCCGATCGATGAGTTCCCAACGTCGGGCCAGCTCGAGCGCCGTCCGCAGAACCTGGTTCTTTTCGACGATGCAGAAGTTCGGACTCTCAAAGGAAGATCGGGCCGCGGGCCGCGGGTTCCCCCTGGCGACGTGCCGCCATCGATGGCAAGGCTCTCATTGTGTGCATGAGCCGCCGCATCTGTACGACGCCATCACCAACCTACGGCCCGAATGGCACTCCGACGATCACACAAGCTATCAAGCGAGCCATACCTTCACCAGTTCGGATTGTTGGCGCAGTTGTACAGGGCGTTGAAGATCCCAAGCGCTCCGCCTCCACAGCAAATGAACACAACAAGCCACCATCCGAGAACAGTCTCGCCGGTTGGAGCGCTGAGCACAATCAACAAGCCGAACACACCGATCAACAGCAGAACCGTCGGCCAGCCGAGGTTGCGGAGTAGGCAGTTGTAGTAGTCGCTCGTTAGGATGTGGCCGACCTTTCGCCTGGATTGCTTCGGGCCTGACCGGAGTTGGCCCAACAACCGCGTCGTGACGTCGTACGCGAATTTGGCCGCGAACACGTCAGGCGACAACCCGGGGAGCGCCGCCTTGAGCTTGCTCTCGATCTCGGCCGCAGAATCAGACGGTGATAGGCCGAGGTCCACCGGTTGATACGCGACAGCTGACCTCACGCCCTCCGTCCAGCTCGCTGGCCGGTGCCCTGGAGGCAGCTTTCCATCGCGGTACACGTGACCGCTCGAGGCGCTGTTCAGCCGCTCGATGAACGCTTCGGTACCCTGTGCGTCGGCGACAGACTCCAGCACTTGAGCGAGTTTTGCGCCGTCTGTCAGGAGCTCTCCGTCGGCGCTGAAGTAGAAGATGGAGTCCAGGACTCCCAGGCGGCGATGCAATTCCTCACGTGTTGGTTTGACGACGGCGGATGCTGGCAACGAGTCGATCATGGAATCGATCGACGGGAAGTCAGAATCGTGCATGGCCTACTCCTTTCTCGCCTCTTATTGGAACGGTTTACGTTAGGCTCTCGACGGTTCGACTGCAGAGATTTGGTGGCGTGACCTAGCGCCTCTAAATCCATTGGGAGTTCCCGCAACTCGTCATGAGCACCCAAGCTGACGTCGTCGAGACTCGATTGCGTTGGCCAGAGCGCGCAGAGCCCGAGCCCGATTGTCAATCGCCTTGTCCGCCGCTGGATTGCCTCTCCCGATGAACGTCGAGTTGTTGGTCACCAGTGCGTCCAGGCTCGCCAGCTGCTGCTGCACGTCGGTCAGCTGAGTAGCCAGCATTTGACAAGTGCCGGCTGCTAGGGGAATCAGCCATCCGGCGACGTCCCATACCGCCCTGCCATCAGCTGCCGTGAAGGCCATTCCGGTGATCAGACTGTTGCTAACGCCCACTGCTTGAGCCGGCACCTCGAGGCGCACCCACTGCCCGACTGCTGGCAAGTCTCCAACCCTGAGTCTGCTGGCCGTGCCATCCGTACCAAAACCGGTTGAGTCTGTCCCCCAGTACGCGCGATGCTCCCAATCTCCCACGTACCACTGAAGCATTAGCTCCGTAGGCGCCGCCGCAGGATCCACCCAGACGTGGGCAAACATGTTGACGTTGTTCGGTGGAACCAGGGGTGTGGTTGCACCAACGAATAGGTGTTGGTGAACTCCGGCGGCGGCCGGTGAATCGTGAGCGAGCCTGCCCGAATAGGGCGCCGGATTGTTTGAGATCCAATTGAACGGTTCGTTTCCGTCGGGGGCCGAGCCATCGGGCAGTCGATCGTCGGCCCAAATGGAGCTCCAGGAGACGGCGTAGTGCGCAGCAAGAAGCGAGCGATTGTTCGCCGGATCGCTCCAGTCTCCCACCGGTGTATTAACGAACTGCCACTTTGCCGGCGACGTGACACTCCCAGTAATTGAGACGATCCCGTTAGCCACCTGAATCTGTCTAACAGCATCGATTGGTTCGCCAGTCCCGTTGATGATCACCGCTTCCTGATAGCCGAGCTCTGCCATGGTGAAATCGATTCCAATGGGAAGTGGTGGTCCCGCGAAACTTGCGGAAGCCTGGACGGTGTTGTGGTACATCGAACCGGTCGTATCTACGTAGATAGCAGGATCCCAACCCCGGACCTTATTTCCCCACCACATCGGATTGCCGTCGGGAACCGCGAAGGACATTTCGTAGAGGGGCGCTACGGCCACCAGCATGCCGCTCACTACATCGTCACTAGCAAACGGTGGTTCTACGTAGCGAAGCGACTGCCAATCAAAAGGATGAAGCTCAATCCAAACCCGCCCCGCGACTGGAAGCGGAGGATAGGTATCACCCATCTGGTCGTACGGGGGGTTAGGATGGCCGTTCTCTACTACAAGCCGGGCTCGGAACGCGATCAAATCGCCGAGATTGAGCGGCGACGTGGTGCCGTCGGGCATTACCTTCTGGAACGCGCTGTTCAGCGGCTTTTGCTGATAGTCCCCGATGCCACGTGGGGCGAAAGGATCTCCTCGATTCACTTGGGCCGGATCGAGGGGATATGTCTCGCAGTGGAATAAGCCTGGAATGCCAAACACGTAGCTTGAAACAAGACTCTTGAGGCCTTGTTCGGGATCAAGGTGGAAGCCGTCGCCTGTGTTGTCGCTGCCCGCAAGCCAGGATTGAACAGTTCCCGCCAACTCAAAATCGACGCAGTCAAAGAGCCAGGTAAACTTGCTGACTCCGGTGAGTGCAATCGTCATTGAATGCCTCCTTCGAATAAGATCACGGGCGGCGCCTCATTCGACTTCGGCGCTGATCCCCCGCGCGCAATTCCAACCCCCGATTCCGGGCACAGCGCAAACCGAGCCTGCTCCCATCGCAGAACATGACTTGTGAGCGCGCCCTTCTTAACGACTCGATCCGCGCAAGACTGTCGAAGGACCGTGCGTTCGATAGAGTCCACTCGTATAGAGCGCCGGCCAGCTCCCAAAGGAAGCGCTTCGGCAGTTCATAGGCGTGCTCGAAGCCGCGAGCTGGCCACCTAAATCCATCGGACGCCGGCAGCCAGAGAGATACTGGCGACAAGCCGCCTCGCCCGCGAACCGCCGCTCGAACTCGATGATCGTCCTCGGAAACTCCGGGCGCGGCACGTCGAGATCTTGCCGGAGCTAACCGGATAGGCAGAACTCATCGTTATCGCGATCGGCTAATGCCCGTGAACGAGTTGATCGATTGCTGCAGAGATTTGGTCTGGCGTCTTGCCGACTATGCCGACGTCATTAAGGTTGATCGTCAATGTCTCGGGATCCTGGTAGTTGATGCATGCAATAGACGTGAGTTCCGACAGAACATTGAGATCGATCGTGTTCGTCCATGAGTCCGTGCGATCGTGATTGCCGAGCCAGACACCAGTCACGGAGAAGCTGTGCTTCTCGCCATCCGGGTTGGGCGGCCACATGGCGAGACCGTCACTATCGAGAAGAAGAGGTAGGACCGTACCACGGAACCCCCGGAGAAGGATGGTCGACCAGGTTCTCGTGACCCCAATCACTTGGCCCGAAGCGTAGGACAGACTCGTGTGCATCCAGCTTCCAACGTCGACATGGCAATCGCCGGAGTCGAAGTTGAATGGCGGTTCGTGGACTGAGGTGTTGGTCTGCCACAGGATCGCGTTGGGGCCTTGGAGTCTGAGGTTTCCATCAGATGCCAGCTGTAGGCTGGATCCGGGATTCCCATCGGTCCCGGTTGCGAAGTAGACGTTGTGCCCGGTCGCATCGTAGCAGACTAAATTGCCGTCCCCTTGCATGATCGCGTAAGCAACTGGAGAGCCAGCGGTACCGGTGGCCCAAAGGGCCCGGTGGTCGATATTTCGGTTTAGAACGAGGTTTCCATCAGGTTGCATGATTAAGTACGCATCGCGGTTATCGGACACCAGTCTGTCATTCGTGTTGAGCTGCTGTCCCTGATCGAGTCGGTATACGAAGTCCGTCAAGAGTCGTCTTCTCCGTTTGTGTTGGGGGTATGGGACCTTGCAAAACGCTGGGCCTGAGCCTTGCTTCCTCGATCGATCCATTTCTTGTGGTCGCGCGCGGGATCGTGCGCAACGAAATCTTCGGGTGGAGACGGCAAGGGGACGATTGGCAAGGTCGGATCGCCGTTTACGTCCTTGACGTCGCTGGCGAAGTTATCGACAGTTTGATCTTCAGGAAACAGGATGACCACCGTGTTGATTTGGCCGAGCATCACAATGCCTCCATTCCGGGAATCGCTACCGAAGCTCCCGGACTACCGAGTCCCGATTCTTGTTCGCGACTGAGATAGTGTCAAGTGGGCGCCGGCTAGGTGCATTTAAAGGCACTCGGGTTGCTGGCGCCGGCCGATCCCGAGGCGATCGCAGCGCTTAATCACGCCGGAACCGTCTGGACGACCTGCACTTCTGTAGTACTTCATGTAGTAATCCGGCTGAAGATTCGTGCCAATCGGGACGTTCCGGGCAGGTCGATCTGAAGAATCGAACTGAAATACTCAGAGACGCCATATTTGGACGAACTGTCGTGTAGTTCGGGACCGTGAGGCCCCGGGGTCAAATCCCGGGCCCCCGACCAGTCTCTACCGAGTAGGTGTAGTCCCGGGATTTACGCCGCCAGCCATCGCGTTTGGCTACCTGTACGCAGCTTGCACACAGACCGCGCGTAGCACCGAAGGCGGTGTCGCGGCGAGAGGTAACCTGCGGAAACCGTGCCGCCTCTCATCTACCTCGACCAGCTGCACTGGCCAGCAGTTCCATCTTGAGAGCGAGGTCTTGGCCGTTCGTGAGAACGCAGCGGCGATCGCCGACTCAGCTCGTGGTCGCGCCGAGAAGTTCCTCTCGGAGCACTCGCCGAAGCCATGCCTGCCACTCCTCA
>Ga0070699_100001647_pt1 | contig 20388 bp, 15 predicted proteins | sample KBSK1503metaG_FD_65473 | JGI IMG/M metagenome (GOLD analysis project Ga0070699, IMG submission 65473) | Corn, switchgrass and miscanthus rhizosphere microbial communities from Kellogg Biological Station, Michigan, USA - KBS K1-50-3 metaG | ecosystem: Host-associated > Plants > Roots >...
GGGACCCCTGAGCGCCTGGATTGTCCCCGGCGTCAAGGTGAACGCGCCCGTCGCGCCCGGTGTCAGGTCACCGAGTACGATCTCGAGGACCTCTCCCGTGCCCTGCGGAATCACCGTTCCGCCAGTGATGTCGACGACGGCGATCTGGATGAGCCCGCTCGAGCAGACGACTGGCTGCTCTTCGGGGTCCTTCACCGTCCGGCCGGCTTTCCGCACGACGATCCCGTTCGGATTCACGAGCGCTGCGCACAGGCTCGAGTTGAAGGTGACGTCGAACCGCAACAGGCTGATATCCTGGTCCAGCGTGAGATCGATGGGTATCACCACACCGGTGGCTCCCGCGCTTGCGACCGTGTCGCTGATCGAAAGCGCGTTCTGGGCAGCCGCGTCCGAAGGTCGCAAGAGAAGACCGCACGCTACCGTCACGACGAGCACGACGCCGGGCCCGAGCCTCTTCATCGACGTCTCCTCCGAACCGACCAAGACCTCAGCCCGGTCGGCGTTGGGCAATATCCCCCCCAACGAGACCCAGCTCGCGGACGCGGGCTGCGACGCATGCGGACTGGCGAAGGGCGCATAACCGCAAGTCCTGTTCCGTGTCAATGCAAACTTCGGCGACGCCTCGACGAATCGCTTCGCCGTCGCGCGGCGTTCAACGCGGACAGAGAGCATCGATCCTCGCGGCGATGACCGCGTCGGACGCGATGCTCGGGTCGCTCACCCGGAAGCTCGGCGGCACGGGAGTCAACCCGAGTAGGCGGCGGGAGATGTAGACGACGTCGGTCGAGACCGACACGACGCCGTTGCCGTCGACGTCGAGCGCGGTGCCGAGCTGTGCGATACGGGCGGCGATCACGGCATCCGGCGGAATGACCGCTCCCCCCGTGCGGAAGCTCGGAGGGACGGGGGTCAGACCCAGCAGGTCTCGGGAGATGTAGACGACGTCCGTGGCCGTGCTGGCGACACCGTCGCCGTCGACGTCCAGGCGACAGACGGGCGGTAGCGTCGTCGTCGTGGTGGTGGGGAGAGTTCGCGCAAAGAACTCGTCCGCGTCGATCGTGCCGAGCCCGGTGACGAGGTCGTAGCCGGCGCCCGCGTTGTAATCGCCGTTGGAGCCGACCGTGATGTCGTGGAAGGCCGGCGTGCGGCAGAGCGAGTAGAGGCGCGCGCCCGGATTGCCGAAGCCAGCGCCTCCCGTCCGCGCGTGGAGCTGGGCGAAGAACCCTGCCCACTGCGGGGCGCCCATCGACGTCCCGCCGACGACGAACCACTGCCCGGCCTCGAACAAGAAGTTGCCCGGCGCTCGGTCCGCCTCCAGGGCCACGTCGGGTACGAGCCGGAACGAGCCGGCCGGTACGCCGCAGCCGACCTGAAAGGCCGGACGGGCGAAGACGCGGCTCAGACCTCCACCGGAGCCGATCCATGCCCGTTCGGACCCATATCCCGTGCAAGCGGGGTTCGATGGCGTGAGGCCGCCAGAGCACGTCGGCGTCGTTCCGCCGACGCCCATCACGTGCGGCGAGTTCGCCGGGTGATCGACGCCGAGCAGACCCCGGCAGTCGCGGCTCCCCTCGTCTCCGGAAGCGGCAAACCACGACTGTCCGATCGCGTTCGCGTTTGCGAAGATGCTGTCCGCCATGCGTTGCGCGGCGGACGAGACGCTGACTTCGCACGAGCCCCAGCTCGTCGACACCACGTGGCCGGGGTTGTCGACGACGATCTGGTTGTACATCGCAGCGAAGTCCGCCGTCGAGGTCGACGCAGCCATGTAATTGCGGATGCGGGCGCCGGGTGCCGTGCCGTGGATGTATTCGACGTCGAGAGCGATCTCCAGCGAGCTGCCGACGCTGAACTGGCAGCCCGACGCTCTTGCGCGCCCCGTGCACACCTGACCGCTGCCGCCCGGGAATGGAGGCAGACCCCACCGGGAGTTGAAGGTCGTGTTGTCGCTCTCCTGCCACGCGAACACCCCGGCGACGACCACGGTCTCGCCGCTGCCGTCGAGCTCCGGCCGGTTGGCGTAGAAGGTCGCCAGGTCCGGCGGGCCCAAATGACAACAGTTCGCGCCTACGACCGCGAGCGGAACGGCACGGGCTCGCGGTCGGGCGTGCATCACGGCCAGGTCGTCGAGGCCGAGGACGCCCGAGACGAACGGAGCGATGTCGCCGGGCAGGGACGGCTCGTCGAGCGCAGAATAGTGCCGCGCGCCGTCGAGCAGGACGTCGTGGATCTCGACGCCGAACGCCTGCTCCATCGCGCCGACGTTGCCGGTCGCGACGACGAGGAGGCGGTTCGGGAAGCGCTGGGTGACCCGAAGGCCGCTGGCGGCGAGGTGAGCCACGACCGCCTCCTCCGCGACCTCGGTCGGCGCGTAGAACGCGTTGAACTCCGCTTGCGTGAGGAACTGGCGGTAGCGCGCCGACGCGGGATCCTGGACGTCGGCGAGGAACGCCTCGAGCGCTTCGCGATTGCGTGGGGCGAGGCCGACGACGACGCGATGTCGTTGGCCGGGGCTCGCGCGGCCGACGTCGGTGGTCCCGGCGTGCAGTGGTGACAGAGAGCTGGTCGCGAGCCGTTCTGGCGGTGCGGCGGTCGCCAAAGAGTCCCACAGAAGCGGCGCCACCAGGACGAGAACCCACCACACCCCCAGTCCCCCGCCTGCCACGCCCAACCACTTCATGAGTCTCGCGACCTGCGAATACAGGGGCCGGCGCGAGCAATCAAGCGCGGACGTGAGGCCAATTTTCTGCATTCCCCCGCCTGACGCCCGCGTGCTACACGAGCGCCGCGGAGGAGCCCCATGGTCGTCTGGGACGAAGAGAACGCGGCCCACTTGATGGCTCGTGCCGGCTTCGGCGGGAGCGTCCGCGACACAGCACGCTACGTCCGTACGGGTCAGCAGCGCACGGTGGAACGGCTGGTCACGGTCGGCCCGACCGGCTCGCGCGCGTCGGTGCGCGCGGACGACCCCGACGGCCTCGAGAAGATCCAGACCTGGTGGGCGAAGCGGATGGTGAAGGCGAGCTCGCGCCGGCTCCAGGAGAAGATGTGCCTCTTCTGGCACGACCACTTCGCCACCGGCGTGAGCGCGGTCCAGAACAACCTCTGGATGTCGAACCAGAACCGGACGTTTCGGCTCTACGGCCTCGGTCCCTTCAAGACGCTCGTCTACCAGGTGACCAAGGACGCCGCGATGCTCGAGTTCCTCGACGGCCGGCGGAACCGGGCCGGGAAGCCCAACGAGAACTACGCGCGCGAGCTGATGGAGCTCTTCACGCTCGGCGTGGTCGACCTGAACGGCGTCGAGAACTACACCCAGACCGACGTCACGCAGCTCGCGCGCGCGCTCACCGGCTTCGTCGTCGACGACCACGACACCGGCGTCTTCGTCCCCTCGCGCTTCGACGGCGGGACGAAGACCCTGTTCGCCGGCAAGAGCTTCCAGGCGAGCGGCAACCTCGGCGTCGAGGACGGCGCCGGCAACCTGCTGCCGCCCGCGCGGAACGTCGTCGACATCCTCTTCACGCACCGTGACTCGGACGGCGCACTCACGCTCCCGCGCTTCCTCGCCAACAAGCTCTGGGAGTATTTCGCCTACCCGGCACCGTCGAAGGCGCTGCTCGACGAGCTCACCGTGGACTTCATCGCCAACGGCTTCGTGGTGAGCGACCTGCTGCGGGCGATGTTCGTCCACGACGAGTTCTACAGCACGGCCGCCAAGACGAGCTCGGTCAAGAACCCGTGCGAGTATGCGTTCCACGCGATGCGCGCCCTCGAGGCGAAGACCAACGGCGAGACGCTGGCCGATTACCTGTCGAGCATGGGAATGACCCTCTTCGACCCGCCGAACGTCGCCGGCTGGAACAACGGCTTCGCGTGGCTGTCGAGCGGCCAGTATCTCGCCCGCCTGGAGTTCGCGCAGGCGCTGGCCGCCGGGCGCACCCGGCCGCTCCTCCTGAAACCCACCCGGCTCTTCGACCCGTCGGGGACGAGCGCGGCCGCCGTGGTCGACTCGCTTCTCGGACACCTCGGCATCGCGTCCCGCGTCCCGCCCGGCGTCCGCCAGGGGCTGATCGACTACTTCGGAGGCGCCACCAACTTCACCGACACGACCGTCGTCGAGAAGAAGGTGCGCGGCGCCATCGCCCTCATGCTCGAGCTGCCCGAGTTCCACATTCACTGAGCCGCGGAGGATCGCATGGGACTCACGCGACGTCAGTTCCTGCAGCGCGGCGCAGTGGCCGCGGCGGCGATCACGGCACCCCACCCGCTGCTGCGCGCCATGCTGGGTGCCGGCACCGCCGAGGCCGCGCCGCCCGCCGATGCCATCCTGGTCATCATCCAGCTCGAGGGCGGCAACGACGGCCTCAACACCGTGATCCCGATCGACGACGCCGGCTCGGTGGCGCAGCGCAGCCTTTACGACGCCGCGCGGCCCACGCTCGGCGTGCCGGTCGCCAGTCTCGGCGCCACCGAGATCGACGTCGACCCCACCAAGGGAACCCGCCTCGCGCTCCACCCCGCGATGACCGACCTGAAGACGCTCTACGACAACGGGCTGGTGGCGGTGATCGCCGGCGTCGGCTACCCGAACCAGAGCCTCTCGCACTTCCGCTCGGAGGACATCTGGTTCAGCGCCAATCCGGCGGCGCCGTCGTCGAGCGGCTGGTTCGGCCGCTACCTGGACTCGGCCTTCACGCCGAGCGACCTCGTCTCGGTCGACGTGAACGAGACCCTGAGCCCGATCTTCGTCTGCCAGCACTGCAACGTGCTCGCCGTCCGCCGGCTCTCGGACTTCGTCCTGCCCGACGACCCGCTCTACCCCGATCTGGCCGCCAAGAAGGCGGCGCTCGACGCGATGTACGCGATCGAGGCCGACCCCATGGAGACGTCCAGCGTGCAGCTCGAGATCGGCACCTCGGGCGACGTCCTCCTCGGCAAGATCGACGACTACGCCGCGGTCGGCACGAGCTGGAGCTCGCACCTCGACGCGCTGGGCATCGAGCTCGCCCGCCGGCTCAAGCAGGTGGCCTCGATCATCCGCTACGACGCCTCCAGCCCGTCGTCGCCGATCGGCGCCCGCTTCTTCCACGTCCGGCTGGGCGGCTTCGATACCCACACCCAGCAGGGCACGCTGACGGGCACGCAGCCGATCCGCCTCCAGCGCGTCGCCGCCGCGACGAAGGCCTTCTACGACGACATGGTGGACCTCGGCGTCGCGGGCAAGTGCCTCATGATGACGTTCTCGGAGTTCGGACGTCGGGTGGCCGAGAACGGCAGCTCGGGCACGGCCGGAACCGACCACGGCGCCGCGTCGCCCCTGTTCGTGGTCGGCGCGCCGGTTGTGGGCGGGGTCTACGGCACGGTGCCGGCGCTCAACGACCTCGACGGCAGCGGGAATCTCAAGTTCAACGTGGACTTTCGACGGGTATACGCGACCATCATCGACAAGTGGCTGGCGAGCCCCGGCGCGCACGTTCGCTTTTGCCGGGCGCCCCCTACGCGACGCTGCCCTTCCTGCCGTAGCGCTCGTCACTCCGCACCGGCCGTGGCAAGCTGGGTGGGTTGGGCATGGGGCGGTGGACGGCGGCGCGTTCCTACGTTTCCGAGGCGGTCAAACGGCTCGCCGCACGGCTCCGGCCGCACGCCGAGGTGCTCGCGCGGCGGTGGCGCACCGTAACGGGATGCGCGGCCGGCGCCCTGGTGCTGGCCAGCGTCATCTGCCTCCTCGCCCCGGCGCGGTACACGGCGACAGCCCGGCTGCGCGTCGAGCCCCTTGCACCCGAGGCGTCGTCGGCGAGCCAGAACCTCGAGGTTCCCGAGGAGGTGGCACTCCTCCGGAGCCGCGTCCTGGTGGCCGAGGTCATCCGCCAGCTCGGACTCGAGCGCAACGCGGACTTCGTGAACGGCCGGCGGCGGGTCGGCGCACTCGAGCTCGCCACGCGGGCGTTCAAGCGGCTGCGGAAGGCCACCGGGGGCCGGGCGCGTGACCCGCAGGACGACGCGGATGCTGACGAGCGCGCGTTGCTCGAGGTACCGGGCCCTCTGATCGTGAAGTACCGGTCGTGGCTCGACGTCGCCGCGACGAAGAACGCGCGCACCATCGAGGTGCGCTTCACGAGCCCGAGCCCGGCGCTCTCGCAGCAGGTGGCGAGCGCGCATGCGGCGCAGTACGTGCGTCGTCGCCTCGGACTGCGCTCACAGCTCACCGGCGAGGCGGCGACGTTCCTCGAGGAGGAGATCGACCGCGTGCGCGGCGAGCTCCTCGCCGCCGAGGGGGCGCAGGCCGAGCTCCGGAGCGAGCATGGTTCGGTCTCGTTCGATGCCGCGCAGCAGGCGCTCGCCGCCCGGCTGAGCGAGCTCGGCCGGCGGCTGAGCGAGGCGGAGGCCGACCGGATCGCCCTGGAGAGCGAGCGTCGCCTCGCCCGGAGCCGCCGGTACGACGCGCTCCCGGCCATCGCCTCCAACAGTCGCATCCAGGCCCTCAGGACGGAGGCCGACCGCCTCGGACGGCGCCACGCCGAGCTGAGCAAGGGCTTCCTCGCCGCCACCCCGGAGTTCCGCGACCTCTCGGCGCAGCTGCGCAGCGTCCGGGCACGCCTCGACCGGGAGATGACGCGGGCCACCAGCGCGATCGAGTCGCGGCTGATCGTCGCGCGGGGAACGGAAACGAGTCTGCGGAACGAGCTGCGCCGGGCGGAGACCGGGCTCCGTGGCGTCGACGAGGTGGCGCGCCAGGCGATCGAGCTCGACCAGGATGCGGCGCGGGGCAACGAGCTGTACGAGGCGCTCCGCACCCGCAAGCAGGAGGCGGACCTGCTGCGCGGCATGCAGCTCTCGAGCGCGCTGCGCCTCGACCCGGCGCCGCTGCCGACGCGTCCGTCGGAGCCCCGGGTGCTCTCCGACCTCGGCCTGTTTCTCCTCGCCGGCCTCGGGCTCGGCGCGCTCGTCGCGCTGCGCCTCGAGGCGCGGCACGCGCATCTGGAGACGCCCGACGACGTCCGGCGCACGCTCGGCGTCCGGCCGCTCGGCGTCGTGCCGGACTTCGGCCGCATCGGTCGTCCCGATCGGGCGGCCGACCCCTCGGTCGCCGCCGAGGCCTATCGCGGCGTGCGCACGGCCCTCGGGTTCATCGACCCCGAACGGCCGCCGCGCTCCGTCGTGGTCACCAGCAGCGAGCCCGGCGAGGGGAAGACCGCCACCGCCGTGAACCTCGCCATCTCGCTCGCGGCGCTCGAGTGCCGGGTGATCGTGGTCGACGCCGCGCTCCGCAGCGCAGCCGTGCATCGCGCCTTCGCGCTCGCGCCCGGCCCCGGGCTCACGGACGTCGTGCGCGGCGGGACGAGTCTCGCGGCCGCGATCCGGGCGATCGACCCGGCCACGGGCCGCGCGACGCCGGGCGCCGGCACGGGCACGCTGCACGTGCTGCCGGCCGGGACGCCCGCTGGCGACCCCGCCGAGATCCTCGGATCGGCACGCTGGCACGAGATCCTCCGCTCGCTCGCCGGACGGTACGACACCGTCGTCATCGACGGACCGGCTGTCCTCGCGAGCCCCGACGCCGCGCTGCTCGCCGCGGGCGCTGACGCGGCGGTCCTGGTGGTGCACGGCCATCGGACGGAGCGACCCGTCGTCCGCCGTGCGCTCGCGCGTCTCGGGGCGGCCCACGCCTCGGTCATCGGCGTGGTCCTGAACGGCGTCGACCCCGGCTGCGCCTACTACCGGAGCTACGCGTACCCGTTCGCGGCGTGATCCGGGGGCCGCCCGGGCGTCACCGGCACCGGAGAGCCGAGCCCACTCGCGTACAGGCGAGGGGTGCCGTCAGCCCGCAGGCGCCCGCCTGACCGGCCGCGGCAGTGCTGCCGAGCACGAGCGTCCCGCGCACCGGGCCCACAAGCATGCGTCGGCGGCGCCCGGCAAGGCGGTCAGCCGCCGGCGCTCGCGAACTTGAAGCCGTCGGGCGTCATCACGAGCACCCGCTCGATGGGCGGCGACTCCTTCGAGATCGTGCGCCCGAGCGGATCCTTGAAGCGGTCGCGACGCGTGAAGCGCACGATCGTTCGCTCGCCGTCGACGCGAGCCCCGACCAGATGAATCTCGACCTCCAGGTCGCCCACCTTGGCGAAGTAGTCGCGCAGCGTGCGCGCCTGCTCGTCGGTCGTCACCTGACCCAGGCGGCGGAGCGTGTCGACGTCGTGCGCGTGCCAGGCGGCGGCGTAGCGATCGAGGAAGCCGCGGACGCCGTCCTCGTCGGGCGCGGGCGGCCCGGGGGCCACGCTCGCCTGCGGCCCGGGCGCCGGCGCGGCGGCGGGCTTCGACTCCGCGGGCGGCGTGGCCGCCGGAGCGGGCGCGGGCGCCGGGACGGAGGCCGGCGCCACGTTGATCCGCCACTCGCGGGTGGCCGCGGCGCCGAGGTTGCTCGCCACGACGGCCCGGACGACGACCAGCCCTGGCGCCTTCGGCTGCACCGTGATGCTCTCCTGCTTGCCGGCCGCGGTGCCGTCGACGGTCCAGGTGAGTCGCAGCCGCTCGTGCGGGGTGGCCGCCTTGGCCGTCAGTCCGAGCCGGATCGCGCCGCCGACGACGCTCTCGACCGTCGACGCAGCCGGGAAGGCGTCGGCGATGCGCGGCGGCTGAGGAGGCCGCACCCGCACGGTCCAGTCCTGCCGGATCGCGCCGCCCGGCCCGAGCACGGCCACCGCCACGCGGCGGCGGCCGATCTGCTCCGGCCCCGGCGTGTAGGCCCACTCCGCACCGCTCGCCACCGGCTCCTCGTCGACGGTCCACCGGTAGTGCAGCTCGTCGCCCGTCGCGCTGACCGAGAACTCCCGCGTCTCGCCCACGCGCAGGCGCACGGCCCGCCGGACGGGGTCGACCGACGAGAGCGCCGGCCGGCCGAGCGCAACCGGTGAGGCCGGAGGAAGCGCCGGCGCCCCAGCCGGGCGCGTCTCGACGGCGACCCGGCCCTGGCGGAGGACGGCCGTCGCACCGGCCACGAGCGCCAGCACGGCGAGCACCACCACCGGGTCGAGGCCTGCGCCCCGGGGCGCCGCGAGCACGCCGGCGCGGGAGAGCTGCGCGAGCGTCCGGCGGTACGGATCGGGCCCGGCGAGCGTCTCGCGTGCAAGGGTGGCGACGGCAACCGAAGACATCTGACGCTCGCGGAAGGGCCAGCGTACCGTGGCGACTCCCCGCTTGCAACGCCTGCGCGTTCGCTGTGTGCACCCGCATAGCAGGGAATTTAGCTTGGTTGTCGAGCTCTCCCCGCCTATACTGTGCAGTACTGTGCAGGTGCGCTTGTCACGCCTCGCGCTCGCGCTGGCCGTCACATGTGCGCTCGTCGGCGGCGCTGGAGCGGCCGTGTGCCCGGTCGGGGTCGGCAACTGCTGCGCCATCGACGCCGACTGCGACGACGGCGATGCGTGTACCGGCATCGAGAGCTGCGACGCGTCGTCGGGCACATGTGTCGCCGGGACGGCGGTCGACTGCAGCGATGGGAATCCGTGCACCGACGATCTCTGCGACCCGCTGACCGGCACGTGCTCCAACCCGCCGTCGGCCGACGGCACGTCCTGCGAGGACGGCGACGCCTGCACGGCCGGCGACGCGTGCGTGATGGGCAGCTGCGTCCCGGGCGCCCCGGTCGTGTGCGGAGTCTTCGATCAGTGCCACGAGGCCGGGACCTGCGACCCGGCGACCGGAGACTGCCTGTACCCCCCGGTGCCCGACGCCACTCCCTGCGATGACGGGGACGCATGCACGGTGGGCGACGCGTGCATGGTGGGCGGCTGCGTGCCGGGCGTCCCGGTCGTCTGCGCGGCCCTCGACCAGTGCCACGATGCGGGGACGTGCGACCCGGCGACCGGCCTCTGCTCGAACCCGGTCGTCGCCGACGCCACCCCCTGCGAGGACGGCGACGCGTGCACGGTCGGCGACGCGTGCGTCGCGGGCAGCTGCGTGCCGGGCGTTCCCGTCGTCTGCAGCGCGCCGGACCAGTGTCACGACGCGGGCACGTGCAACCCGACGACCGGCGTGTGCTCGGATCCCGCGAAGCCGAACGGCACCACCTGTGACGACGGCAACGCGTGCACGATCGCCGACACGTGCGAAGGCGGCCTGTGTACCCCCGGCGCGCCGGTCGTCTGCGCGGCGCAGGACCAGTGCCACGACGCCGGCACGTGCGATCCGGCGACGGGCACCTGCTCCAACCCGGCCAAGCCCGACGGCGCCGTGTGCGACGACGGCAACGCGTGTACGACCGTCGACATGTGCGACGGCGGCGCGTGCATCGGCGGCAAGCCGGTGGTCTGCGACGTCCCGGACCAGTGCCACGACGCGGGCACGTGCAACCCGGCGACGGGCACGTGCTCGAATCCCGCCAAGGCGAACGGCACGACGTGCGACGACGGCAACGCGTGCACGACCGCCGACACCTGCGAAGGCGGCACCTGTGTCGCCGGCACGCCCGTCGTCTGTCACGCGCAGGACCAGTGCCACAACGTGGGCACCTGCGATCCGGCGAGCGGGACCTGCTCCAACCCGGCCAAGCCGAACGGCACCACCTGTGACGACGGCAACGCGTGCACTACCGCCGACACCTGCGAGGGCGGCGTCTGCGCCGCCGGCGCGCCGGTCCTGTGCGCGCCGCAGGATCAATGCCACGACGCGGGCACGTGCAACCCGGCGACCGGCAGCTGCTCGAACCCGGCCAAGCTCGACGGCGCCGTCTGCGACGACGGCAACGGGTGTACGACCGTCGACATGTGCGAGGGCGGCACGTGCCTCGGCACCAAGCCGGTGGTCTGCACCGCCCAGGACCAGTGCCACGACGCGGGCACCTGCAACCCCGCGACCGGGGTGTGCTCCAACCCCGCCAAGGCGAACGGCACCACCTGCGACGACGGCAACGCATGCACGACCGCCGACACGTGCGCAGACGGCACGTGCACCGCCGGGACGCCGGTCGTCTGCACCGCCCAGGACCAGTGCCACGACGTCGGCACCTGCAACCCCGCGACCGGGGTCTGCTCCAACCCCGCCAAGCCGAACGGCACCACCTGTGACGACGGCAACGCATGCACGACCGTCGACACCTGCGAAGGCGGTACCTGTATCGCCGGCACGGCGGTCGTCTGTCACGCCCAGGACCAGTGCCACGACGCCGGCACGTGCAACCCGGCGACCGGCACGTGCTCCAACCCCGCCAAGGCGAACGGAACGACCTGCGACGACGGCAACGCGTGCACTCGCACCGACACCTGCCAGGCCGGGACGTGCACGGGCGCGAACCCCGTCACCTGCGCCGCCCAGGATCAGTGTCACGACGCGGGCACCTGCAACCCGGCGACCGGCACCTGCTCCAACCCCACCAAGCCGAACGACACGGCCTGCGACGACGGCAACGCCTGCACCCGCAGCGACAGCTGCCAGGCCGGGACGTGCACGGGCGCGAACCCCGTCACCTGCGCGGTCCCGGATCAGTGTCACGACGCGGGCACCTGCAACCCGGCGACCGGCATCTGCTCCAACCCCGCCAAGCCGAACGGCACCACCTGCGACGACGGCAACGCGTGCACCCGCAGTGACAGCTGCCAGACGGGCACGTGCACCGGGGGGAACCCCGTCACCTGCACGGCGCAGGACCAGTGCCACGACGTGGGGACCTGCAACACGGCGACCGGCGTTTGCTCCACCCCCGCCAAGCCCGACGGGACGAGCTGCAACGACGCCAACGCGTGCACGCAGACCGACACCTGCCAGGCGGGAGCGTGCACGGGAACGAACCCCGTCGTCTGCAGCGCGCAGGATCAGTGTCACGACGCGGGTACCTGCAATCCGTCCACGGGCGTGTGCTCCAACCCGGCGAAGCCGAACGGCGCCGCCTGCGACGACCACGACGCGTGTACGCGCAGCGACACGTGTCAGGCCGGGACTTGCACGGGGACGAACCCCGTCGCCTGCAAGGCTCTCGACCAGTGTCACGCAGTCGGGACCTGCGACCCGACGAGCGGTGCGTGCTCGAATCCCGCGCGGCCGGACGGCACGACCTGCGACGACGGCAACGCCTGCACGACCGCCGACCACTGTCAGACGGGCACATGCAGCGGGACGGCGGTCGTCTGTGCCGCACCGGACCAGTGCCACGACCCCGGCACCTGCGACCCGGGGACGGGCATCTGCTCGAATCCGCCGAGCGCCGACGGCCGCACCTGCAACGACGGCAACGCGTGCACCTCCGGCGACCGCTGCGTGGCCGGGAGCTGCGCCGGCACCCCGATCGACTGCGACGACGGCCTCTCCTGCACCGATGACGCGTGCGCCCAGGGCGTCTGCCAACACGTGCCGGTCGACGCGCGCTGCGACACCGGGGCATGTGCGTTCGGCGCGTGCCGGCCGGGCGACCCGGGCGCGGACCGAACCGGCTGCGTCGAGGCACCGGTCAACGAAGGCGAGGCCTGCACCGACGACGGCTTCTCGTGCACGGACGACGTCTGCACCGGGGGCCGCTGCCTGCACGTTCCGATCGACGCTCGCTGCGTGCCGCCCGACGACTGCACCGCGGCGGTCTGCGCTCCCGCGCGCACGACCCACGACGCGGCGGGTTGCAGCCCCGGTCCGAGCCGCGCGGACGGCGAGGAATGCGCCGAGGACGGCGAGCCATGCACCGATGACCTCTGCTTCGGGGGCCGTTGCATGCACGAGCCGGTGCCGAGCCAGACCACGTGCGAGCCCGTGACCGATGCATTCCGCTGGACGCTCGCGCTGCAGGGCCTCGCCCGCGGCCTCTCGGCAGACATCGCCCAGTACCCGGACGGAGCCGGCATGACCGGCCGAACCCGGGACCTGCTGCTGGCCCGCATCGCGACCGTCCAAGGCGACTTCGACACCGCCGCGCGCGGGCTCGCGGGGAAGAGCGGAGACCCGTCGAACGGAGGGTCGCATCAGGCGAACCCCACTGAGACACCCGCGCAGGAGCGGGCGCGGGTCGTCACCGGAATGCTGCCGCGGATGGACCGCGACCTGAAGCTGCTCCTCCGGACGGTTCCGGGAAACAGCCGTGCGCCGCTCACGCGCATCTTCTACTCCGATCTGCGCCGGCGGGTCCGCCTCCTGATGCGCGGCAGCAAGACGCTCCGGAGCGAGCTGAAGCGCCTCCAGCAGGAGACGCACTCCTTCGCGCGCTGATCGCGACCGGTCGCCCACGATCGACGAGCCGGACGGTTTGATTCGTGCCCGGCGACGGGTTACGCACGAGCCGTGCTCCGCGCGCTCCGCTCCCGCAGCTACCGCCTCTTCTGGTCGGGCTCGTTCGTCTCGAACGTCGGCTTCTGGATGCAGACCGTCGCGCTCGGATGGCTGGTCTACGACCTGACGCGGCGCGCCTCGATGCTCGGCACGATCAGCTTCTGCGGCAACCTGCCGATGCTCGCGCTCGGGCTCCTGGGCGGCGCGGTCGCCGACCGGGCGAGCCGGCGAACGGTCATGCTCGGGGCGCAGGTGGTGCTCGCCTCGGCCGCGCTCACGCTCGCGCTCCTCACCGCGAGCGGACGCATCGCCGTGTGGCACGTGGTCGCCATCGCCATGGTCGCCGGGACGGCGAGCGCACTCTACGCGCCCGTCATGCAGGCGGTGATCCCGAGTCTGGTCGAGCCGGGAGATCTCCTGAACGCGATCTCGCTCAACTCGGTCCAGTTCAACCTGGCCCGCGTCATCGGACCCGCCGTCGCCGGCACGGTCTACGGGACGGTCGGGCCGGCGGGCTGCTTCGCGCTGAACGCCTGCGGGTTCATCGTCCTCGCCCTGGCGCTGGCGCGGATCCGGCTGCCCCATCGCCCCGTCGCCACGGGTCCGCCGATGGTCCACGCGCTGCGCGAGGGCCTCGCCTACGCCCGCACCCATCCGGTGATCTGGCCGGCGCTGGTGCTGGCGACGGCCGTCAGCGTCTTCGGATTTCCCTACATCGTGCTCATGCCGGCGCTCGCGCGCGACGTCTTCGGCCTCGACGCGACGGGGCTCGGCTACCTGATGGCGGCAGTCGGCGCGGGCGCGGTACTCGGCGGGCTCGGGCTCTCGGCGTTCGGCGACCTGCCTCGCAAGGGCCTGGTCGGCGCCGCCAGCGCCGTGGGCTTCGGCGCGGTCCTCGCGGCCCTCTCCTTCGTGCGGACCGTCCGCGGCGTCGCGCTCCTCTTCTTCGTGATGGGCGTGCTCCAGGTGACGTGCGTGGCGTCGCTCAACACGACCATCCAGATCGCCGTCGACGACCGCATGCGCGGGCGGGTCATGAGCATGATGATGGTGATCCTGTTCGGCCTGATCACGGTCGGCAGCCTGCTGCTCGGCGCGCTGGGCGACTGGATCGGCGTGCCGGCGGCGCTCGCCACGGGCGGCGTCGTGGTCGTGGTGGCGGGCGCCACGGCGCTGGTGCGCGCGCCGGGGCTGGTCGGGGTGGTACCGCAGGCGATCGAGGCGTAGCCGAGCGAATCTTCACATCCGATCCACACTCTTGTATCGCTTCGCCACCTCATTCCAATCGATGTGATCGAGAAACTTCGCGACGTACTCCTCGCGCCGCGTGTAATCCTTCGCGAAGCCGTGCTGTGACACGTCGCAAACGACGAGAGGGTTCGCCCCGAGCCAGACCCCGTCGACGTTGGTGTCCATCACCACGTTGTGCCAGCGGTCATCGTAGGGATCGTACACGAGCACGGCCCACGACTTCGCGGCGAGCGCGCACCGGGTGAAGTCGGAGGTCCAGCTCTCGAGGCCGCCCATGTGCTCGCGAAAGTGTCCCTGGAGATAGCGGGGGAAATCGATTTTCGCGGGCGCCAGGTTCCCGAAGTAGAACTCGTGAAGGAGAACGCTGTTGGCTGCGGAAACCTGTGCGCGCCGCACCTCGGCGTAGCGATCCCCCTCGAGATTCGGGTCCTGCAGCTGGCGCTCAGCCTCCTTCAACCGCTCGACGTCACGGACATACTCCGCGTGATGCTCGTCGAGCTGCTCCCGTGAGAGGAAGCCCGGAAGCTCTGGGCGCGGGAGCGGCATCACGGTGCGTGGCTGGAACCCCGGACGCCCCACGAGCAAGCCCTCCGATGAGAGGCCCGTCTCCTTCGGCGGCAGAGCCGCGCGGAGCTTTGCTGTGACCAGGCTGCCTGCGACCGTCGCGGCCGAACCGAGCAACCCGCGTCGCGACATGACGCTGCTCATGTTTTTCACGGCGGAGCCCGGCGACGCGGCGATCAGGCGGCCGGATGCTCGTAGACGCGGATCTCGACGATCTCGCGACACTCGTCGCAAGGGACGTCCTTGATCACCGGGAAGGACGTGAAGTACTTGCCGATGCGCGCGAGCCAGCGCTCGCGCGTGCGCTGACAGCACTCCTTCTCGACCGGCGCCTCGGCCATCGCGCGCCGCTCTAGCGCCCGGCCGCCCGCGACGTCAGCCGGCCGCGCATCGCCGCGTCGGTCGCCAGGTCGACGGCCGTCCAGGCCATGGCGAGCGCGCCGTCGGCGAGCGCACGGTCGGCGACCGGGGTCGCGCAATGGGCCGCGAACTCGGGCTGGTGGTTCACCGCGGGCAGGGAGTTGATCCCGATGTAGGGGTGGATACTCGGAATCGCCAGGGAAATATTGCCCATGTCGGTCGACCCGGCGGCGCGCTCGAGGAACGTGCCGAGATCGGGAAACTCGCGTCCGAGCGCCTCGGCGTTCCGGCGGTAGAAGGCGGCGATCTCCCGATCGTGCTCCATCTCCGAATACGGCGCGTGGTCGTCTGCGATGTCGAGCGTCGCCCCGGTCGCCAGCGCGCCGGCCTCGAAGCAGCGCTGGACCTTCGCTCGCGCCTCGCCGAGATCGGCGAGCGTCCGCGCCCGCACGATGTAGTGCGCCTCGGTGTGCGCGGGGACGACGTTCGGCATGTCGCCGCCGCGCGTGACGATGCCATGGACGCGGTCGGTCTGGCGGATGTGCTGGCGTAGCAGTCCGATCGCCGTCTGCGCCACGGTGAGGGCGTCGGCGGCGTTGATCCCGAACTCCGGAAAGGCCGAGGCGTGGGCCTCCTTGCCGGTGTAGCGGACGCGGAACTGCGTGAGCGCGAGGACCGCCGGCTCGACCGCGTCGACCGGTGCCGGGTGCACCATCATCGCAGCGTGCACCCCCGTGAAGGCGCCGCGCTCGAGGAGGAGGATCTTCCCGCCTCCACCCTCCTCCGCCGGCGTGCCGACGACGCGGACGGTGAGGCCGACGTCGTCGGCCACGCGCGCCGCGGCGATCCCCGCCCCGGCCGCCATGGCCGCGATGATGTTGTGGCCACACGCATGCCCGATCCCGGGCAAGCAATCGTACTCGGCGCAGATCGCGATGCAGAGCGGGCCCGACCCGGCCTCGGCGACGAACGCCGTCGGCAGCTCGCAGACGCCGCGCGACACCCTGAAGCCCGCGCCGTCGAGCGCCTCGGCGAGCCAGGTGGAGGCCCGCTCCTCCTCGAAGCCGAACTCCGGATGCGCGTGGATGCGGTGGCTCAGCGCCACCAGGTCGTCGCGCGCCGTCGCGAGGCGTTCCCGGGCGCCGGCCTTGGCGTCCATCGATCAAGTCTCCCGGTCCGGCTCCCGGCAGAGGAGGAAGTAGTTGCTGCGCGGCTTGCCGGCGCGGTGCGCGCGGCCGATGAAGACGTCGGCCGAGACGCGGCGGAGGTAGTCGACCATGTCGTCGTAGACGAAGCGCGAGAAGCCACGGTGGTTCGACCGGACCTCGGGCCAGGCCGGCGGGTGGCCGGGCGGCACCTCGCGGTAGTCGATCGCCGCGCCCGCGTCGTCATCGTGGACTACGAAGTAGCCGGGCCCCGTCAGCCACGCCAGATTCTGATGATTGTAACCCCAGAGCTCGCCCCGTCCTCCGGTCGACGGCCGGCAGAACCGCTTCTGGAAGAGGGTGAAGGCGGGCAGCGAGTTCTTCCCTTCGAAGATGACCTCGCGCAGCGGCGGCGCGTCGGGCGGCACGAGGTCGGTGAGCGTCACGCGCGGCGCGTCGGCGACGGCGGCGTAGAGGCGAGCCTGCAGCCTCGCGCCGCCGAGCGCGCGCATCGCTTCGACGCGTTCGGCATGTGACAGGCCGTCGAGGAAAGCGGCGATCGCGCGGCGATCCAGCGGCTCGGCGCGCACCAGGTCACGGAAGCGGGCGCCGACGGACGGCCGCACGGAGATGGTGCTCATGCTGACTGTGCTCATGGTGCGCGAACATACTTGCGCCTGCCTGCGCCGCGCAACAGGGCGCGGGGCCGGCTGCCGGGCATCGGGTGTACAATGCACCGCCGTGCTCCCGACGCTGGTGCAGAGGTGCCGGGTCCCTGCGCGCCTCGCCGAGGTGACGACCGTCCGCGCGGAGATCGATCCCGGCGAGGTGGGGGTCGCACCCGACGCCCCGGCGCGGATCTGGGCGGCGGTCGAGCGTCTCTACCGGAGCGGCATCCACCCCGCGATCCAGCTCTGCGTCCGCCGAAAAGGCCACATCCTGCTCGACCGTGCCATCGGCCACGCGAGCGGCAACGGTCCCGCCGATCCGCCCGAGGCCTCGAAGGTGCCCTGCACGCCCGAGACGCCGTTCAACATCTTCTCGGCGGCCAAGGCCGTCACCGCGATGCTGATCCACCTGCTCGACGAGCGAGACGCGCTTCGCCTCGACGACCCGGTCTCGGAGTACATCCCGGAGTTCGCCGCGCACGCCAAGTATCGCATCACGATCCGTCACCTGCTGAGCCACCGGGCGGGCATGCCCAACCTCCCGCCCGAAGTGATGCGGGTCGAGTACCTGGCGCAGCCGGACGAGATCGTGCGCATCTTCTGCGACGCGCAGCTTTCCTCCCGGCCGGGCCAACGGCTCGCCTACCACGCCATCACCGGCGGCTTCGTGCTGGGCGAGATTCGTTCCTAGTGTCCCGGCACGCCCACCGTTCCCGGCCGGAAGCGGAAGACCTGATACGGTGCGTGCTCGCGGATGTGTCGCCCGCTCTTGAAGATCACGTGCTGGAGCGAGCTGCAGGTGACGTACAGCCAGCCGTCCGGTCCCCAGCTGAAACCGTCGGGCCAGCGGAGACGCGGGTCCTTGAGCAGCGTCACCAGCCGGCGGTCGGGGCCGAGGCGGAGGATCGCCGAGTGCTCGGGGTCGCTCACGTAGACGCCGTCGGCCGTGTCGATCGAGAGCCCGTCGCTGATCGTCTTCGCGGCGAAGTCCTCGACCTTCCCGGCCAGCGCGTCCGCCGAGAGTGACGCGTCATTCAGATCCCGGGTGGCGACGCGATAGAGCCGGTCGCCGCTGAAGGGCCCGTAGTAGAGCCGCTCGCCGCGGTCGTCGAGCGTGATCGAGTCGACACCGATGTGCAGCGTGTAGAAGCCGAAGAGCACCATGTCGCGCCCGGGCGCCTGGGTGACGAAATCCTTCGGCCTTACCGACAAGTCCCGCTCGAGCAGCCTGCGGCTCGAATGCGTGGTGGGGTCGTAGACGACGAGCGCCGGCTTCTGGCGGATCGGGCTCGCGTCGGCGATGTAGATCTTCCCGTCGCGCGGGTCGACCTGGAAGTCGTTCAGCATGGAGAGGAAGCCCGCCACCTCGGCGGGGAAGTCGTACTGGTGCACGAGCTGGCGCGACTCGGGGTCGAAGGCGAGGATGCGCGGCTGGCCGCGCGCGTAGCGCGCGAAGTCGAGCGTCCAGAGACGCCCCTGACGGTCGATGCGGACGGACAGGAGCGACTGGAAGTGCGGTGTCCCCTTCTCGGCTTTCTGGAACTCGGCGTTCGGGAACGGCACCGGACGGCCGTTCACCAGCTCGGCGAGCTGGAACGGTGGATCGCCGTCGGGATGGAGGGTCAGGAAGATCCGCCCGCTCCGCGAGACGGCGATGTTGCCGGGCGGGTAGTCGAGGTCGGCCACGACCTCGAGCGCGGAGCCCGGGAGCTCCGGCGCCGTCGTGCGGTCGTCGAGACGGCGGCCGCCGCCGAGGCCGCAGCGCAGGCCGAGGAAGACGAAGCCGAGCAGGAGGAGCACGATCGCGAGGCGGCGCATCGAGCCTCCTTAGCACTTTGCTGGCGCGTTGACGCCATCCGCATCGGCGGTACGATGCTCCGCATGCCGGCTCGCGGTGCTGCCCTTCGCCATCTCGCGCTCAAGAGCCGTGACCTCGCCGCCACCAAGCGCTTCTACCTCGAGGTCATCGGCTTCGAGGTGGCCTTCCCCCACGCGGCCATGCTCTTCCTCCGCTCGCCCGCCGGCGATGACCTGCTGAACTTCGTCGAGACGCACGCACGCTTCGACGCGAAGGCCGGCGGCTTCGAGCACTTCGGTGTGTACGTGCCTCCTGCTCGGTGGCGGACCGTGCTGGCCGGCCTCCGGCGGGCGCGCGTCAAGATCCGCGGCCGGCGGGGTCGCGACGCCGTCTACGTCGAGGACCCGAACGGGTACACGGTCGAGCTGTACCGGGATTAGCCCACGTGTTCGGTCGTCACAAGGTGGACGACCCGCCGCGGAACGTGCGCAGCCGTTCGCGACGGCGACGGGTGGATCGGGTCCGCAGCTCGGTGCTAGACGGACGCGTCGCAGCAAACCCGGAAGGGAGGCTCGCATGTCGGCCACGGCAACCTCGCTCGCCGGCTTCGCCGGCTGGTTCATCGTCCTCACCCTCGCGCTCGCGACCTACCGGAGCGCGCTCGTGCTGAGCGGACGGAAGGCCGCCAACGCGTTTCGCACCGACGGCTCCGACGTCGGTGGGATCGGCCAGCGGCTGACGCGCGCCCGTGACAACGTCTACGAGAATCTCCCGGTGTTCGTCGCCCTCGTGCTCGCGGCGTCGATTACGGGCCGCCTCGGCGTCACGGATCCGCTCGCCCCCGCGGTGCTGTGGGCGCGGGTCGGGCAGTCGGTCACGCACGTCGCCTCGATCAGCGTCCCGGCCGTGTTCATCCGCTTCGCGTTCTACCTGGTGCAGCTCGGTATCTGGGCGTGGTGGGCGATCCACCTGCTCGGCTGATGCCCACGGCAGCGGGTTGCAACCGTCGCACGGCTCATCCTAAGAGCTGGCTCACGTTGGCACTCCATCAACCCACGCCGCTCTCGCGCTCGCAGGCCCGCATCCTCCGCGCCGTCATCGCCGCCATCCGCCCGCGCGGGCACGGCTTCGACCAGCCGATCGACGAGGACGTGCTGCGCGACGTCGGGCGCTTCCTGGTCCACCTGCCCGGGCCGCTCCGCATCGGCCTGCCGCTCGGCCTCTACCTGGTCGAGTACGGCCCCCCGCTCTTCGTGCGTCGCTGGCGCCGGTTCAGCTCAATGACGCCCGAGGAAGGACGGCGCTACCTCGCTCCCTGGGGGCACGTGACCGGCCTCCGCGGCGCACTCTTCCTCGG
>Ga0070699_100001648_pt1 | contig 20384 bp, 17 predicted proteins | sample KBSK1503metaG_FD_65473 | JGI IMG/M metagenome (GOLD analysis project Ga0070699, IMG submission 65473) | Corn, switchgrass and miscanthus rhizosphere microbial communities from Kellogg Biological Station, Michigan, USA - KBS K1-50-3 metaG | ecosystem: Host-associated > Plants > Roots >...
CAGCGCGAAGATCTCGACGAGATGCTCGGCAACCTGCTCGACAACGCCTGCAAGTGGACCAGGTCACGCGTCGTCGTCTCGTCGGACGCGGCAGCCGGCTGGGTCGACATCGTCGTCGACGACGACGGCCCGGGTCTCGCGTTGTCGATGCGCGAGGCCGTCCTGCAGCGTGGCGTCAGGGCGGACCAGGCCGCTCCCGGATCGGGTCTCGGCCTCGCGATCGTGCGCGACCTCGCGGAGCTGTACGGCGGATCGATTGCGCTCGACGCATCGCCGCTCGGCGGACTCCGCGCGCGGCTGCGGCTGCCGTCGCTCTGACCTACTGCTGCGGCCGCGCGGGTTTGCTCAAGTACGCCTTCGACGCCGCCTCGTCGCGCACCGGTGTCACCTTGTCGGGATCGATGCGGATCATCAGATACGTGATGTGATCGTCGATCTTCGTGAACCAGTGACCCGTGCCGGCCGGGATGACGATGACGTCGCCGGCCTTCAGCTCGTGCGTCACGCCGTTCCGGATCGACGTCGAGTTGTTGCCGGGCCCGTTGAACAGCCGAACCGTTTCAAGCGTCGCCGGACGGCGCTTCTTGCCGACCAGATCGGGACCGGTGACGAGCGTCGCCGATCCTTCGATGACGTGGTACACCTCGCTGACGAGATCGTGCTCGGCGACCGACTCCGGCGCCGGCTGCGCCAGCTTGCCGCGATGCACGACGCCGACCGCAACGTGACTCTTGCCGATGTCGACGTCGCGCACCTGTTGATCGGTCAGCTTCTCGGCAATCGCCTTCTTCACGTACGCCTGAATCTCGTCGTTGGGGATGTAGCTCGCCGGACACATCCTGCACGTCGGCTGCGGATCGGGATCCTGCGCGAGCACGCCGGCAAACGGCAGCACCGCCATTGCCGCAATCAACACGGTCGTACGCATGCGGCCTCCTTCACGCGGGCCGCCGAGGCGTTTCGCGAAGGCGGACGGGCCCGCGCCACACATGGGCCATTACTATACTTACGCGGCCGCTCGACGCAGCCGAGCACATCGAACGGACGATCGGCAACCATCCGGCGTGAACCGGCGTCTTACTGGGAGTTGCGATGAGTAAGCGATTGGGTCGGGTGCCTGCGATCGGTCTGGCGTTGTTGCTCGCGATTGGCGGTGTCGCTGCAGCCGCTGCGTACGCCGGCGACACCCTCGCGGAACGCCACGCGACCGCCGTCGTCGCGACGAAATCGCTCCGCACGCCTCCCACCGCCCACGTCGCGATCAAGTCGCGATTGAACCGCGAGCTGTACGCCTCGTCTGTTTTCGCTCTTCCCGCACGGACGACCGCTGCTGATGTCGCGCGCTCACGCGCGCTCGGCGCGAGCGCGATCGTTTCGCTGCGTCCCGGGTCACACCTCCCGCCATGCGGCCGCGCGCCTCCAGCGGCGTCGACGTCGAAGGCCGTCGAAGCACATTGACAATCTGAGCGTCGACGAACGCTCGACGCTCGCGTGATGGAGGCATCATCAATGACGGTCGAGATCCGTACGATGACCGGTTGGACCACGAAGCACGAAAAACTTCTCAGAAGAGTTCGGGGCGAGTTCGTCGAGATGCCGGGGCTGCATCTCACGTTGCCTCAAGCCCAGCGCCTGTGGGGGCTCGACGAGCGCACGTGTAGGGAGATTCTGATCGCGCTCGTCGACATGCGGTTTCTCGCGCGGCGCCGCGACGGCAGCTTCGCGCGCGCGCCGGCTTGAACGTGCATGGTGCAGCCGGCAGCTATCTCTGCACCCGCCCTGATGCGTCGCCGCGCGCGAGCGCCTCGACTTCCGCAGCGGTCACGCGGTTGAAGTCGCCGTAAATCGTCTGCTTCAGCGCGCTCGCCGCGACCGCGAATCGCAGCGCCGCGTCGAGCGGACGGCCGCTGAGCACCGCGTAGATGAGGCCGGCGGCGAAGCTGTCGCCGCCGCCGATGCGATCGACGAGCCGCACGACGTATCTCTGGCTGTGATGCAGCGTGCCGCGCGCGCCGTCCCACAGCACGGCGCTCCAGCCGTTGTCGCTCGCCGACAGGCTCTCGCGCAGCGTCACTGCGACGATCGGTGGACCGAAGTCGTGCGTCACGCGCTCGGCGGCCGCACGGTATCCCGACACGTCGAGCGTGCCGCTGGTCACGTCGGCGCCGGCCACCGCGACGCCGAGCACCGACTGAAGATCCTCTTCGTTCGCGATCACCACGTCGACGTCGCGCATCAGGGGCTTCATCGTCTGCTGCGCCCTGGACTCGGACCAGAGCTTCTTGCGGAAATTGAGGTCGACGCTCACGCGCGCGCCGGCCGCCTTTGCCGCGCGCACCGCCGCCGACGTCGCGGCGGCGGCGTTGTCGCCGAGCGCCGGCGTGATGCCCGTGACATGAAACCACGCCGCGCCGCGCATGACGGCGCTCCAGTCCACGGCGTCAGCCGCCATCTCGCTGATGGCCGAGTGCGCGCGGTCGTAGATGACCGTCGACGCGCGCTGGCTCGCGCCCGTTTCGGCGAAGTAGATGCCAACGCGATCGCCGCCGCGCACGACGTAGCTCGCGTCGACGCCCTCGCCGCGCAGCGTGCGCATCGCGCCGTCGCCGATCGCGTGGCTCGGAAGTCGTGTGACGTAGCAGCTGTGGAGGCCGAAGTGCGCGAGGCTGATGGCGACGTTCGCTTCACCACCGCCGAAGGTGGCCGAAAGGACCGGCGATTGAAAGAAGCGCTCGAATCCAGGCGGGCTCAGGCGCAGCATGATTTCGCCGAAGGTCACGACTTTGTGGGGCATGCGTAGGTGGCGCGGACCTTTCAGGGCCGCGATCGTGCAGCCGAAACATTCGCGACGACTTTGCGCGCGTTCGCCGCGATCACATCGAAACGACCCTCCTCGATCGCCTTCGTGTCGACCAACGCCGATCCGATGCCCACCGCGACGGCGCCCGCGCGAATCCAGTCGCCCGCGTTGTCGACCGTGACGCCGCCCGTCGGCATCAGCTTCACCTGCGGCAGCGGCGCGCGCACGTCCCTTATGTACTGCGGCCCAAGCATGGTGGCCGGGAACACCTTGACGATGTCGGCGCCGGCTTCGTGCGCCGCGAGGATTTCGGTCGGCGAGAAGCAGCCGGGCATGGCGGGCACGCCCCGCTCGTGGCAGGCGCTGATGACGTCCGGCCGGAACACGGGACCGACGACGAACGTCGCGCCCGCGTCGATGACGGCGTGCGTGGTCGCGGCGTCGAGCACCGTCCCTGCGCCGAGGAGGAATCCGTCCGGCAGCGTCGGCGCCAGCTCGCGGATCATCTCGACCGCGCGCGGCACGGTCATCGTCACCTCGAGCGCGCGCACGCCGCCGTCGGCGAGGGCGCCGACGACGGCGCGGAGCTTGGCCGGATCCTTCAACCGGATCACGGCGACCACTCCGAATTGTTCGATCTGCTGCGCGATGGACGCTCGGCCCAGCAAAGGATTCGGGCGGGCGCCGTCGACGGTCTGCATCGTCAGAATAGTATCTAGAACACGAGCTTCACCGCGAGCTGAATGTCCCGCGGCAGATTGTTCTGACTCGTCACCTTGCCGAAGTCGGCGCTGGTCGGATCGGTGTTGGGGTTGGCGAACACCGCGTGGTTGAACGCGTTCAGGAACTCGGCGTGCAGCTGCGCGCGCAGACGTCCGTTGATCGGCAGCTGCTTCACGATGGAGATGTCCCAGAGGTTCAGCCCCTGCCCGCGAAGCCCGGCGACGCGCGACGGAAAGTACCGGAGGTTGTTGGCGAGGCGGATGCGCTGATCGGCGCGCTGCTTCGCCGGGTCGTCGACGCCGTTGGTCCGCACGGCGGCGTCGTGGAAGTAGAAGCCGCTGATGTCGAACACCGGCTGATTCGTGTCGCCGGAATAGTTCGTCTTCAGCGAAGCGAGGTCGCCGTTGAAGTAGATGTTGCGATCGTGGAAGCTGATGGGCTGTCCGCTCTGGAACTGGCCGATCCCCTGCACGCTGAATCCCCACGGCAGCTGCCAGATGCCGCTGATCGACACGCGGTGCGGCACGTCGTACTGCGACAGTCGGTTCTCGTACTCCGTGTCCGTCGGGTTCAGCTTGAACACCCGCTCGGTGAAGCGCGACCACGTGTACGCGGCGAGCGCCGAGAAACGCGTCGTGAATCGTTTCTCGAGCTTCACCTGCGCCGAGTTGTAGATGCTCGTCCCGTTGTCATCGTACGTGCGGATGTTGCCGAACTGCGGGAACGGCCGCAACAGCTGTGAGCGCGCGATCGTCGCGCCGTTGAAGCCCGTGCCCGAAAGCAAACCCTGGAACGGATTGATCACGTACTCGCCCGCCTGTCCTGCCGCTTCGGATCCGAATTCCCTGTACATGCGCAGGTCGTACCCCGTTCGAATCGAGTGATTGCCGAAGATGCGCGTCAGCGTCGGCTGGAACGAGTAAATGCTGTGGATCGTGGACGCTCCAATCTGGTCGCCGATGGTGAACAGATCGAAATCGAAGTGCGGGAAATACTTCGCGCCGCCGAAGAGCGAGGCCACGCCCGGCGGAAACCCGAGCGATGCCGGATCGAAGATCCCTTCATGTTGCCGGACGTTCGGCTCCTGGAAACGCTGCCAGCCCGCGCGCACGTCGAGGAGCGCGCTCGGGCTCATCGTGTAGACGTGGTCGTAGGTAACGCCGTCGTTCTTTCTGAACAGGAAATTTCAACGAGCACGAGCGTCGACCCGACGCGAGCCATGGTTCGCATCCTCCATCTTCAATCGCGTGGGGCCCCACTCCCCTCGCGCGTAAAAGAACAGAACGTCACAGCTGCTCAACCTCGACAGATCTTCCAGTTCGGGATGATTCGTAGATTGCTTCGATGAGCGCGACGCTGCGACGGCCGTCGGGTCCGTCGCAGCGAGGCTTGCCGCGGTTCCTGAACGCAGCGATAAAGTCCTCGACGACACGCTGATGGGCCGACGCGTCCGAGACGATCGGCGAAGCCGCGTTTTCCGGTGCTCGGCCGGGTTGTGGTCTGACCATGGTCTGACCATGGTCAGACCAGGATGGGTTACGCAGGTCGATGGCAACCAGATCGTCCCCGTCGAGGATCGCCGTTCCCTCCGATCCGGTGATCTCGATCCGCCGCGCGTAGCCCGGATACGCGGACGTCGCGGCTTCAATCGTGCCCACGGCGCCACTCGCGAACTCGAGCGTCGCCACCGCGGTGTCTTCCACTTCGATCTCGTGCAGGCGCGTCGCCACCTTGCCGAACACCCGCGCGACCGGCCCGAAGACCCACAACAGCACGTCGACGGTGTGGATCGCCTGGTTGATGAGCGCGCCGCCCCCGTCGAGCGTCCGCGTGCCGCGCCACCGCGACTCGCCGTAGTAGGACGGCGGACGATACCACTTCACGCGCGCGCTCGCGAGAATCGGCCGTCCGATCGCGCCGGACTCCACGAGCGTTTTCAGCTGCTCGACCGGACGCTTCAATCGATCCTGAAAGATGACGCCGAGCGTGACGCCCGCGCCGGCCGCGGCGGCAATCAGCGCATCCGCGCGAGCCGTGGTGATCTCGAGCGGCTTCTCCACGAGGACGTGGAGGCCGGCGCCCGCAGCGGCGGCGCCGTGTTCGCCGTGCAGACCCGACGGCGTGCCGACGATGACCATGTCCATGCCGCCCTGCGCCAGAAACGCGTCGAGACGATCGTGCGCGTGCGCGCCGAAGCCGGCAGCGAGCCGCTCGGCGCGCGCCCGCGTCGGCCCGTACACCGCCACGACCGAAGCGCCGGGAATCGCGCCGACGGCACGCGCATGCGTCTCGCTGATGTTCCCCGAACCGATCAGGCCGACGCGGACGTTAGACACGACGACCAAGGACCGGGGACGGGCCGAAGACCGAGGACGGACCAAGGGCCAGGCACCAGGGACCAAGGACCATTTTCAGAAGACAACCCTCGCCGCGACCTGCATGACGCGCGGCGAACGCGTCGTGATCACCTGACCGAAGCGCGCGTTCACCTGATTCCCCTGCGCGTCGAATCGGGCCGCCGAATCGACGGTCGAGAGCTGCGTGTGGTTGAACACGTTGTAGATCTCCCACCGCAGCTGCACGCGACGCTGACCGCTCGCGAGCGGGATGTTCTTGAAGATGGTGATGTCGGAGTTGTTGATCCCCGGTCCGCGCACCACGTCTTTCGGCGAGGTGCCGGCGTTGCCGCGTGGAGGGCGCGCGAACGCCGAGGTATTGAACCACGCGAGCAGGCTCCGCTGAGCGGACGGCAGGTTCGGGTCGCCGACGAGCAGCGGCACGCCGCTGCCGGTCGGCGCCTGCGTGTACCGGATCGTGTCGCCGCCGCCGGTGATGTCGGCGGCATCGGTCGTCGTGAACGTGACGTTCACCGGGTTGCCGCTGGCGAACGTCGACAGCCCCGAGACCTGCCAGTTGTCGAGCAGCGCCCGCGCCACCGCGTTGTTCCAGCGCGCGCTCGCCTTCGGCAGATCCCACGTGTAGTTGATCACGGCGACATGCGGCTGGTCGAACGACGACAATCCGTAATTCCACGTCGCGGGATCCTGATACGTCGCGACCTGCATGTTCGCGCCGGTGCCGGTCTCGTTGTTCGACGTGAAGTCGCGCGATCGCGAGAACGTGTACGCGGCGCCGAACTGCAGCCCTTGCGAGAACCGGCGGTTCGCCTGAATCTGCAGCGCGTTGTAGTCGGCCTTGCCGATGTTCTCGAAGAACCAGACGTTGGCGTAGCCGGGGAGCGGCCGGAAGAAGTTGTCGGGCAGCGGCGAGCCGGGCCGCGTCGGATCCTGATTCTGCGCCGCGAAGCGCGCGCCGTACGGCACGATGTTCAGGTTCTGCGTCTGCAGCAGGCTGCGGCTCCGCGATCCGACGTACGCGGCGTCGACAACGGTTCCCCATGCGATGTTGCGCTGCACGCCGAGCGAGTAGCTGTAGAGCGTCGGCGTTCGCGTCTCCCTCTCGAAGCCCTGCGTGTCGCTCGGAAAGTTGAACCCGGACGACTGCAGCAGCGTGTCCATCGTGCCGTAGAAGATCTGCGGGTTGAGCTGCAGCGGCGGGTTGCGCGTCGCCTGCCAGTTGACGTTTCCCGACATCCGCGTGTTGTGGAAGACGCCGACGCTGCCGCGCAGCGCCGTCTTCCCGTCGCCGTTGATGTCGTACGCGAAGCCGACGCGCGGCTCCGGCAGAATCGGCGGCCGGTTCTTGAATCCCGACGGATAGCTCGAGTCGGTGGCGAGCACGATGCCGTTGTTCAAGTCGCCGGTGCCGGGCACGAACGCGCCGATGAGGACGGCTGGCACCGTGGCGCCGGTGACCGGATCGCGGCCGACGCGGACGCCGTTCACCAGCGTCGGCACGTAGAGCCGCGGCGCCTTCGACGCGTCGTACCGCTCGAGCGAGAACGCCGACGCACCGCCGGTTTCATGCACCCAGTGCGTGTACCCTGCGAAGCGCACGCCGTAGTCGAACGTCAGCTTCTGCGTCGTACGCCACGTGTCCTGCGCGAAGAACTCGAACGTGTTCGCCAGGCCCCCGCCGCCGGGGCGCGTCGTCGATTCGGTGTAGTTCGTGAACTGACCGAGCAGCGCGTTGGCGTACGGATAACCGGTATCGATGGCGTTGTTCGTATCGCGGCTGAAGTCGAATCGGCCGGCGAAGGTCGCCGTCGGGCCTTCTTCGTTGCGCGCGTGCTCGACGTAGGCGCCCACTTTCACCGTGTGTCTCCCGCGCGCCATCGTCATCGTGTCGTTGACGCTGAAAAGTTTGTCGTCGCCCGTCAGCGGCGTGCGGCCGTCGTACGTGACGTTGGCGACGTTGGGAATCGCCGATCCGAACGCCACCTGCGGGATGATGCCGAGCGGGTTGATCGACGGGAACAGCTGGCCGAGCCCGAAGCCGATCTGATTCTTTTGAATGCGCGCCAGCTCCGAGTCGCTGAGCGGCGGACCGTTTTCCGTGCTGTGCCGCACCGACACCGACGCCTCGTTCACGATCGTGTTGCTGACGACGCGCGTGTAGTTGAACACGCCGCTGTCATCGGTGAACAGGTAATGCAGTTTCACGAGGCCCCACGCGGCGCCGCCGGCCGCCACGTTGTAGCCCTTGTTGTCGCCGTACCACGTCGACACGCGGCCGTAGAACGCATCCTTCGACGACGGGTGGTAATCGAGCCGCACGACGTTCTGCCGCTTCGGAACGTCGAGGCTCTCCTGAAAGTTGTAGTTGTAGGCGCGCTTGGTCACGTTCGGATCGAGCGCGTTCGGCAGCGGGAAGAGGCCGACGAGCGCCTGCCCGTTGCGATTGATGCGCGACGCCGGAACGACGTTGCCTGGGAACGGCTGCCCCGTCAGCGGATCGCGGACCACGATGAGCCGGCCGTTCTGATCGAGCGATTGCGAGAAGTCACCCGCGCGCTCGGCGGCCGTCGGCACGGTCACCTGCTGCAGCGGGCGCGGGTTGAGCGACTTCATGCCGTCGAACGAGTAGAAGAAGAACAGCTTGTCGCGGCTCGACGACACCTTTGGAATCGGCACCGGGCCGCCGATGGTCGCGCCGGCCGTGTCGTACCGGTAGAGGGGTTTCGCGATGCCGTTTCGATTGTTGAAGAAATCGTTCGCGTTCAGCGCCTCGTTCCGCTTGTACCAGTAGGCGCTGCCCTTGAACGTTTTCGTCCCCGACTTCGTGACGATGTTGACGACGGGACCGCCGTTGCGTCCGTACTCGGCGCGGTAGTTGTTCAGCTCCACCTGCACTTCGCCAATCGCGTCGAAGTTGATCGAGCTGCTGAACACCTGCGGGCTGCCCATGTCGTTGCCGACGACGCCGTCCACCGTCATCGTGTTCCACGTCGCGCGGTTGCCGTTGATGTTCGGCGTCGTCGTGCCGAAGTTGCCGCCCGGTGCGTCGGTCGGGGTCGAATAGGCGACGCCGGGAAGGATGCGAAGGAGCGACACGACGTCGCGGCCGCGATCGGCGACCATCTCGAGCTGGTTCGACGTGATGAGCGCGGAGCGATCGGAGCTGGCGGTCTGCACGATCGTGCCCTGCGCGGTGAGCGTCACGGTCTCCGACAGGTTGCCGACGTTCAACTGCACGGCGCCGATCGACAACTGCTCGTTCGCCGGTACGACGGTGTTCTTCCGCTCGAACGGCGCGAAGCCGCTCAATTCGATGCGCACCGTGTAGATGCCGGGCTGCACCGCCGGAAACACGAACGCGCCGACCTCGTTGGTCTGAATCGCGCGGCTGTCGCCGGTCTGTTCGTTGACGAGGGTCACCGTCGCGCCGGGCAGCACCTGCCGCGTTTGATCGACGACGGTGCCGGACACGCTCCCCGACACCGACTGTGCGAGGAGGCTGGCGTCGGCCGTCAGTCCACGCGACGGGGCGAGCGCGAGGAGAGTGAGGACGAGCAGGCGGCGGGTTACGACGAGCATGACACCTCCACATACATCACGCGGTTTTGCGCCAACTGCACCGTTAAAGTAGACAGCCGGCACCGACTGCCCAGTCGCGAGCGAGAGATTACAATTGGGCTCGCCCCTTGGCAACAGGTTTCTCGAATTGGTCAGACCACTATGGCGAACGTATTCGATTTGACGGGCCGCGTCGCGGTCGTCGTCGGCGGCACGACGGGCATCGGACGCGCGCTGGCGCTCGGCCTCGCCGACGCCGGCGCCGACGTGGTGGCGGCCGGCCGCCGCGCGGCGATGGTCGCCGAGGTCGCAGACGCGATCGAGACGCGCGGCCGACGCAGTCTGCGCGTGCCGACCGACGTCGGCGATGCGGCGTCGCTGCGCGCGCTGCGCGACGGCTGTCTCCAGGCGTTCGGCAGGGTCGACGTCGTCGTCGCCGCCGCGGGCACCACCAAGCGGATGCCGTCGCTCGAGGTGAGCGAAGGGGACTGGCAGCAGATCCTCGACACGAACCTGACAGGCATGTTTCGGACCTATCAGGTGTTCGCGCAGCCGATGATCGCGCGCGGATCGGGACGGCTGATCGGCATCGGATCGATCTCGTCCTTCGTCGGACTGATGGAAGTGGCGGCCTACACCGCGAGCAAGGCGGCGGTGGCGGGGCTGACGCGGTCGCTGGCCGTCGAGTGGGCGCCGCACGGGATCACGGTCAACGCGATCGCGCCCGGCGTGTTCGAAACCGACTTGAACCGAGAGCTGCTCAAGGGGCCGCGCGGCCAGGAATTTCTGATGCGCACGCCGATGCGCCGCTTCGGCCGCGTCGAAGAGCTCGTGGGCGCGGCCGTGTACCTCGCGTCCGATGCCGCGAGCTTCGTCACGGGCCAGCTGATCGTGGTCGACGGCGGGTTGCTGGCCAGCGGCGTGAACGTGTAGGGGCCGAGCTTGCTCGGCCCGCGGCGATTCCGTCGACGTCACCGACGGTCATACGCGCGGTTCGGGCGCCGCAAGCTCCGCCCCTACGCTGAGTGATGAATCCACGTATGCGCGGGATCTTCGTACAGCGCAAGTCTCCGCTCCGCGCCCGCTATCGCCCATAAGTAATAGAGGCGATACCCCGGTGGCGCCGACACGGGGTGATAGCCGTACGGCAGCAGCACCGCGTCGCCGTCGCGCACGACATGCGTCACGCACTCGCCATCGGCTGAATATTGCATCTGGTGGCCGAAGCCCTGCGGCGGATCGACGCGGTAGTAATAGATCTCCTCGAGCACCGGCTCGCCGTTCCGGCCATCGTGCTTGTGCGGCGGATAGCTGCTCCAGTTGCCGGGGGGATTGAACGTCTCCCCCACCATCAGCCGCCGCGCGTGCGGATCGGTGACGAAGATGTCGTGCACTTCACGCGCGTAGTTGCCGCGCCCGCGCGCGTTGACGCGGACATCTTCCGATCGAACGATCGCCGGCTCGCTGCCTTCCGCCGCTTCGGCCGACACCAGAACCGCTTCGAGATCGGCCGTGGCGGCGACGCGGAGCGGCATGTTCGGCGGCACGTACAGCGCGGTCGCGCGCTCGCTGAAGACGCCGCTGCGGCTGACGGTCCACGAGCGATCGCCCACGGAGAAGGTGCCGCGGCCGTCCTGGAGCACGACGATCGTTTCTTCCTTCGGCGCGAGGTACTCGTCGGTCGCGCCGGCAGGCAGATGGAGCCGCCACGCGGTCAGCTCGCGGCTGCCGCCGGTGCCGCGCTTCACGAGCAGCTGACGGCCGTTGCTCCGTGGAACACGATGCAGCGTGTCGGTTAACATGTGCGCGCTCCGCGATGGGATCATACAACCACAATTGGCATGACCACTTCGGGCGCGGCTCGACGCGGCGCGAATTCCTCGCCTTCACCTTCTTCGGAGCGCGGGGCGTCAGCCGGGCGATTGAGGCCACCCGAGCGATCGACGTCGACGCCCGGCTACAGGCTCGCGCTCCACAGCAGGCTCCCGCAGCCGACCTCTGGGCGACCGCGGACGAAATCGTGCGGCGCGTCGCGCCACCGGTGTTTCCCTCGCGCGCGTTCGACGTCACGCAATACGGAGCCAAGGCCGAATCGAGCGAGTCGCGATGCGCCAGGTCACGGTCGGCCAGGTGGCCGAGGCAATCGTCGCGGCCGACTTCTATTACGAGGAAGGCGACGCCGGCGCGTTCACGCCCGTGCTCCGCGACGTCGACGTCCGCGACGTGACGAGCCGCAAGAGCAAATATGCCTTCATCCTTCGCGGATATGCGCGCTCGCCGGTCAGCGACGTCCAGGTGACCGACTGCACCTTCGACGGCGTCGAATCAGCCGACGTACTCGAAGGCGTCCGCGATCTCGTGCTCACCAACGTCCGCATCAACGGCAGGGCCCGCAACGAACGAATCTCGCGATGATCCTTGGGGTCAAGACCACCGCTACGAAAGCCACGGAACACAACACTCCAAACCATCTGAAAGGCGTCCAGCCGTGGCGACGTTCCGTTCTGGAAACGCGCGAGGCTACGGCCCGAGCGCGTCAGGCGCGTGGGGTGGGGCCGCACGCGCAATAAAATTGGTCATACAACTTCTTGACATCGGCCACCCGTCGTCATACAAATCCCCTGTGGCGTCGCTCGAAGGGAGCGCGGAACAGGTGCTGGCGCACGTGCGCGGGCTCATCGAGCGCGGTGCGCTGCGCCCCGGCGACCGGCTCCCCGCCGAGCGCGACCTCGCCGTGCAGATTGGCGTCAGCCGCCCGACGGTCCGCGCCGGCCTCCACGCGCTCGCGGCGATGGGCGTCGTGCGATCGCGGCAGGGATCGGGCACCTACATCCCCAACGGTCCGCCGGCGCTGGCATCCGAGCCTCTGAGCTTCCTCGCGGCCCTCCACGGCTTCACGCGCGAAGACATGTACGAGGCGCGGCGCGTGCTGGAGGTCGGCGCCGCCGGCCTCGCCGCCGAGCGCGCGACGCCCGAACAGCTCGCGACGATGGCCGATGAAGTCACGAGCCTGTTCGCGGTGATGCACGAGCCGCAGCGGTTCCTCGTTCACGACGTCGATTTCCATCGCACCGTCGCCGCCGGCTCCGGCAATCCGATCCTCGCGACGCTCATCGAGATGGTGTCGGCGCTCTACTACGAGCATCGGCGCAAGACCGCCGAGCGCGCGGCCAACCGCGATCTGCGCGCCGCGGCCGACGCGCACCGCCGCATCTACCAGGCGATTCGTGCGCGCGATCAGGAGACGGCGCGCCGTGCGATGCACGAGCATCTCGTCGAGGCGAGCCGCTATCAGGCACAGGAAGACGACGCGGCGCCGGCGCGCGAGCGCCGCCGCGCGCGCAAGGGGCGCGAGTCGTGAACGCCGTGCTCGTCATCAGCGAGCGCGACAACGTGGCGACCGCGCTCGAGCCGCTCGACGCAGGGCGCACGATCCGCGTCGCCGCCGTCTCGCTGACGCTCGTCGACGCCGTTCCGCGCGGCCACAAGGTGGCGCTTCGCGCCATCGGCGCCGGCGAGGCGGTCGTGAAGTACGGCAGCCCGATCGGCACGGCGACCGCCGACATCGCGCCCGGCGCGCACGTGCACACGCACAACGTCGCGAGCACGCGCGGCCGCGGCGATCTGCGAGCCAGACCGCAGCCGGGCTCCGCGCGCATCGCCGAGCCCCCTGATCCCGCATGACGTCGACGGCCTCCTTCCTCGGCTATCGACGACCGGACGGCCGCGTCGGCGTCCGCAATCACGTGCTGGTCGTGCCGACCGTCATCTGCTCCGCCGTCGTCGCCGAACGCATCGCCGCGTCGATCGCGCCGGTCGGCACCGCGCTGCCGCACCTCGCCGGATGCGGACAGCTCGGTCCCGATCTCACGCTCACGCACGAGACGCTCGCGGCGTACTGCCGACATCCGAACGTCGGCGCCGTCGTCGTCGTCGCGCTCGGGTGCGAGCAGGTGGTCGCCGAGCGGCTCGCCGACGATGCGCGGCGCGCCGGCAAGGACGCGCACATCGTCGCGATCCAGAACGAGGGCGGGACGCTGCGCGCAACCTCGAAAGGGATCGAGATCGCGCGCGAGCTCGCGGCGTCGGTGTCGCGCATCGATCGCTCGTGGTGTCCCGCCTCGTCGCTGATCGTGTCGGTGAAGTGCGGCGGGTCGGACTACACGTCAGGGCTGGCGTCGAATCCCGCCGTCGGCCGCGTTGCCGATCGGGTCGTCAGCCTCGGCGGATCGGTGGTGCTCGGTGAGATCGCCGAAATCATGGGCGCCGAGCATGTTCTCGCCGATCGCGCCTCGACGCCCGAGGCCGCCGCGCAACTCCTTCGGGTCGTCAACCGCGTCGAAGCCGAGGCGATCGCTCTCGGCCTCGACATCCGCGGCACGCAGCCGTCGCCGGGCAACATCCGCGGAGGCCTGACGACGATCGAGGAGAAGTCGCTCGGCGCGACGCACAAGGCCGGCGAGCGCACGCGGCTCGAGGACGTCGTCGGCTACGCGGCGCCGATTAAGAAACGCGGCCTCACCGTGATGGACACGCCAGGCCTCGACGTCGAGTCGGTCACCGGAATGGTCGGCGGCGGCGCGCAGGCCGTCCTCTTCACGACGGGCCTCGGCACCCCGACCGGCAATCCGATCGCGCCGGTCATCAAAATCACCGGCAACGCGCGCACGGCGCGGTCGATGGCGGACAATATCGACGTGGACGTCAGCGGCATCATGGTGGAAACGGAGTCGCTCGACCGGGCGGCCGATCGGCTGCTCGACGAGCTGCTCGGCGTCTGCTCGGGACGTCCGACGGCTGCCGAGCGTCTCGGTCATCGCGAGTTCGCGATCCATCGTCGGAACCCAACAATCTGAGCCAGGAGCAATTCGATGGCTATCCCCGCTCAGCGCGCGCCCGTCGCCGTGACGGCCCGCGTCGGCTATGTCCGCTGGACGATCTGCGGCCTGCTGTTCCTTGCCGCCACGATCAACTACGTCGATCGCCAGGTCATCGGCATCCTCAAGACGACGCTGCAGGGACGGTTCGGCTGGAACGAGATCGACTACAGCGACATCGTCTTTTCGTTTCAGCTCGCGTACGCGATCGGGTTCGTGTTCGCGGGACGGCTCATGGATCGCGTCGGCACGAAGATCGGCTTCTCGCTCGCGCTGATCATCTGGTCGCTCGCGGCGATCGCGCATGCCGGCGCGACGGTGTTCGGCCCCTTCGTCGCCGCTTTCCTCGCGTACGTCGGGCTGCACTATTCCGCATCGGTGGCGGGCTTCATCGCCGCGCGGTTCGCCCTCGGGCTCGGCGAGTCGGGCAACTTCCCCGGCGCAATCAAAACCGTCGCCGAATGGTTCCCGCGACGCGAGCGCGCGTTCGCGACCGGATTGTTCAACGCCGGCACGAACGTCGGCGCGCTGGTGACGCCGCTCACGGTTCCGTGGATCACCGTGCGATTCGGATGGCCGTGGGCATTCGTGATTACGGGTGCGCTCGGGTTCGCGTGGCTCGCCGCATGGTGGCTGCTGTACGACCGGCCCGAACGCCACGCCCGCTTGAGCACGGCGGAGCTCGCCTATATTCGAAGCGATCCGGCGGAGCCGCAGCTGCACATCCCGTGGCTCCGACTGTTGCCGCTTCGGCAGACCTGGATCTTCGCGGTGGCGAAGTTCATGACCGATCCGATCTGGTGGTTGTATCTCTTCTGGATTCCCGACTTCTTCAGCCGGAAGTTCGGCTTGTCGCTGCTCGAGATCGGTCCGCCGATCATCGTGATTTACCTCGTCGCCGACGTCGGCAGCGTCTTCGGAGGCTGGCTGTCGTCGACGCTGCTCGCGCGCGGATGGACCGTGAGCGCCGCGCGCAAGACGGCGATGGGCGTCTGCGCCGTCGCGGTCGTACCGATCGTCGTCGCGTCGCGCGTCGAGAGCATGTGGTCAGCCGTCGCGTTGATCAGCCTCGCCGCCGCGGCGCATCAGGGCTGGTCGGCGAACGTGTACACGCTCGTGTCCGACACCTTCCCGCGTCAGGCTGTCGGCTCGGTGATCGGGTTCGGCGGCATGTGCGGCGCCGTCGGCGGAATGCTGATTGCGAAGGTCACCGGCTATCTGCTGCAGACGACCGGCAGCTATCTTCCGGTATTCGTGATCGCGGGCACGACGTACCTCGTCACGCTGGCGATCGTGCACGCGTTGTCCCCGCGATTGGAACCCGCGCGCGTGTAATCGCGCTATACGGCGACGTGGATCACGTCGGTCAGATATCGTTTGTTGATTTCCGCGCAGTCCTTCGGCGTCCGTCCCGGCTCCGGCACGCGATCGAGCTCGACGACGGCCCAGCCGTCGTAGCCGACATCGCCGAGCGCGCTGAACACGCCGGCAAGATCCACGCGTCCGCGCCCGAGCTCCACGAACTGATACGGAGCCGCCCCTGACCCACTCGCCCCACTCGACCTACCTGACCCACCCGACCTCACATCTTTCAAATGGATCAACTGCAGCCACTCTTTGTACTGACGCAGACCGCGGACCGGATCGCCCCCGGCCTGCTGGTAGTGCGCCACGTCGAAGAGCAGCCGCACGTGACGGCGATCCGCCGCGTCGAGAACGGCAGCCACTTCGTCGGGCTTCTCGCCGAGGCTGTTCATGTGATGGTGATACACGAGCGGCACGCCGAGATCGCCTGTCCGCTTTCCGAGCTCCGTCATCAGGCGACCGAGCCGGCGGTAGTCGTCCGCGACGATCGGACGATCCTTCGGCCGCTCGTCGATCACCTGCAGATACAGCCCGCCCGCATCCTTGACGAATTTCGCGTGGCTCACGTGCGTCGTGAGCTGCTCCTGCTCGCGCGCGGGATCGATGACGAGGTTGCCACTCGACAGCGCAACGAGCGTCAGGCCGCGCTTCGCGAGCAGTTCGCGGAGCGCGGCGGGCTTGTCGCCCCAGCGTGCGAGCGTGCCGTCGCCGGTTCGCAGTTGAATCCCCCGAAAGCCGACGGCCGCGACGTCGTCGATCGCCTGCATCACGTCGTTGCCCCACGTGATGGCGGCGTATCCGTACTTCATCGATGCAGCCGCCGCAGTCCGCCCGAAGGCGGATGCCACGTACGTTGTGGTGAGCGTCTTCAGAAGCTCTCGTCTCGTCACCATGAGTGCACCGTCCCATCGGTCTTTCGGTTCACCGGCAGATACGCCGGATCGTACGGATACTTCGCCGCGAGCGCTTCGTCGATGTCGACGCCGAGTCCCGGCGCCTCGCCCGGATGCATCGCGCCGTCGGCGAACGTGTACGCGTGCGGGAACACACGATCGGTCTCGTCGGTGTGCCGCATGTATTCCTGGATGCCGAAGTTGTGCACGCTCAGATCGAAATGCAGCGCGCCCGCCATCGTGACCGGGCTCAGATCGGTGGCGCCGTGCGGGCCGGTGCGTACGTGATGCAGCTCCGCCAGCGCAGCAATCTTCCTCGAATGGCTGATCCCGCCGGCGTGGATCACGGCGGTTCGGATGTAATCGATCAATTCCTCCTCGAGCAACAGCTGGCAGTCGTAGATTGTGTTGAAGACCTCTCCGACGGCAATCGGCGTCACGGTGTGATGGCGGATCGTGCGAAAGGCCGCCTGGTTTTCCGCCGGCGTCGGATCTTCGAGCCAGAACAGCCGGTACGGCTCGAGGCTCCTCCCGAGCCGCGCCGCTTCGATCGGCGTCAGACGGTGATGCACGTCGTGCAGCAGATGCACGCCGAAGCCGAATTCCTTCCGCAGCCGCTCGAACAGTTTGGGGACGAAATCGAGATACGGCTCGGTGCTCCACACCGCCTCGGTCGGGTACCCTTTCTGCGCCGGCTCGTAAGACATCGTGCCGCGGCCGACGCCGTACGCGTGCGTGACGCCGGGCACCGCCGACTGTGCGCGAATCGCGCGGTACCCCATGCCCATGTACTTCGCCACCGCCTGCACCGTGTCGTCTTCGCTCTCGCCGTTGGCGTGGCCGTAGACGAGCACGGAGTCGCGCGAGGCTCCGCCGAGCAGCTGATACAGCGGCGCGTTCCGCGACTTGCCAAAGATGTCCCACAGCGCCACATCGACGGCGCCGATGGCGGCCATCGTCACCGGACCGCGCCGCCAGTACGCGCCTTTGTAGAGGTATTGCCACGTGTCCTCGATGCGACGCGCATCGCGGCCGATCAGCAGGGGGATCACGTGATCGGTCAGATAGGTGGCGACGGCGAGCTCGCGTCCGTTGAGCGTCGCGTCGCCGATGCCGTGGATGCCGTCCTCGGTGACGAGCTTCAGCGTGACGAAGTTGCGGCCGGGACTGCAGACGATGACTTTGCCTTCGACGATGCGCATAGTTGGTTTCAAACCACCTTCAGCAGCCTCGCGCTTCGCGGCGGCAGCTCGATGGCGACCGTGCCCTTGCGGCGGCCGAGCGATTGATCGGTCCAGTAGTCGGTGATCGTCGACGGTTGCGGCACGTCGAACGTGACCGTGTCGGATCGATCGTCCCAGTTGAACAGACACACCATTCGCGCGTCGGGCAGGTTGACGACGCCGACGGTCAGCGTCGCGTCCGTGAACGCCGCGGCGACGCCCGTCGGGGGCAGCAGCTTGCGCAGCATCGCTGCGCGCGCGCTCGGAATCCTCGTGAGGTCGTCGCCCGACAGCACCATGCCGCCGGTCGCGTAGATCGCCGTGGCGTGGAACTGACACTCGGCATCAGTGAGCTCACCCGCGAGGACGACGGCGTCCGGATCGTTCCACCACAGCCGACCGTTCTGCCAGTTACGACTCAGATTCTGCCGCGCGGTCGATGCAAGGCGATCCCAGCTTCGCTTGATGTCGTTCGAGCTGCGCGATCCGTGAATCGCGCCGATGGAAGGCCAGATCGGATGATTGCAGCCGAGCAGAAACCCGTCGCCGGCGCCGCGACCGACCGCCTGCATGCCGCGGCGGTAGGCGTCGATGCGTGTGGCCTCGCGATCGTGGAAGCGGCCGCCGTGCATCGCGCCCCAGAAGTTCGCGTCGAGCTTGAAGTACGTGCAGCCCCATTCGCGCCGCATCGTCCGGAACACGCGCTCCAGATGCGCCTGCGCGCCGGGATGCGTGCCGTCGATCGCGTACCACGGACCGTGACGCCAGCCGCCGAACGTCACCCGATCCGATCGCAGCGGCTGGCCCTGATCGTCTTTGATGAACCAGTCCGGATGCTGCCGAAACAGATGCGAACGCTCCTCCGCGATGAACGGCGCCACCCAGATCGCCGGCTGAAAGCCGCGCCGGCGGATCTCGCCGAGTACTGTCCGCACGCTGCCGCCGAACGCGGCGCCGGTTTCGAGCCAGTCGCCCATCGCCGGCTGATATCCGTCGTCGATCTGGATGTACTTCAACGACGGCATCGACTTCGCGATGACATCGAGGTTGTCGAGCACCTGCTGCGCTGTCACGTTCGGGCCGAAGCAGTACCACGAACACCAGCCGGTGGGCGGAGTTCCACCCGGGTGTGGCGCGGGGCTTTCGGCCCCGCGTCCGCGGCCCTGAAAGGGCCGCGCCACAGAATGGTTCTTCGCCAGCCGAGCCGCCACCTCATTCAGCAGCGCTGAACGATCGGACCCCGACGCCACCATCAGCTCCTCGAGGGGCCACGAGCGACCGGGTCCGATCGTCAGCCCTTCACCGTCCACGATCGCCTGCACGCCCGAATCGCGGATTTGAAACCGGCCGCAGAATCGCGCGCACGACGTGAACGCGTACACGTGGGTCTTGCCGCCGAACGGCGCCAGCGTCAGCAGCCCGTAGTACGACGGACGGCCGTCGGCGGCAGGAATGCGATAGTGCTTCGCGTCGGTGTACTGACTGTAATCGACCGGCGCCGCCACCGTGCCGCCGGTCTGCGACAGCATCTGGAATCCTTCGCCGTAGAGCGCCGTTTCGGTTGCCGGGAACACGATCGGCTGGTCGAGGACGACGATGTCGTCGAGTCGCACGGGCGTCGTGCCGCGATTGACGAGGCGCAATCGGCAGAACACGCCGTCGTACTCGCGCTCGATCTCGACGTCGGCCGCTCGGCTGAACCCTTGCGCTCCAGCCTGCGACGACGCGATGTCGTCTGAAGCACGAGGCTTCAGCCGAGCGTCAATGAATGGACCACTCGGCTTCAGCCGAGCGATTGCGATCGCCGCGCTCAGAAAATCGCGACGGGAGATCATCGCGCAACCTCCTGCAGCCGCGCCGCCGCCTGCTCCGGCGTCAGGTCGCGCTGCGGCGATCCGAGCAGCTCGAAGCCGACCATGAACTTTCGGATCGTCGCCGAGCGCAGCAGCGGTGGATAGAAGTGCGCGTGCAGGTGCCACTCGCCCTTCGCATCGTCGTCGTTGAGCGGCGCCTGATGAAATCCCATCGAGTAGGGAAACGGCGCATCGAACAAGGCGTCGTACCGCCCCGTCAGCTGCTGCAGGACGTCGGCGAGGCCGTCGCGATCGCGCGCGTCGAGCGCCTCGAGGGACGGATGATGCCGGCGGCTGATCACCAGCGTTTCAAAAGGCCACACGGCCCAGAAGGGTACAACGACGATGAACGCACCGTTTTCACAGACGATGCGCTCGCGGAGCTCGGCCTCTCGGGCGACGTACTCGCACAGCAGGCAGCCACCGCGCGACGCGCGATGACGCGCGATGGCGAGCCGCTCGCGCGCCGGCTCGTTCGGCACGTGCTCCGTTGCCCAGATCTGGCCGTGCGGATGCGGATTGCTCGCTCCCATCATCTCGCCGCGGTTTTCGAACACGAGCGCGTACTTGACCCAGGGCTGGGCCGCCATCGCTGCGCACTCGTCGATCCACGCCTCCACGAGGGCGCGAATCGCCGCGAGATCCATCCGCGCCAGCGTCAAATCGTGACGCGGCGAAAAACACAACACGCGGCAGAGGCCGCGCTCGGCGTCGGCGATGCACGGATCGCTGCGG
>Ga0070699_100001650_pt1 | contig 20364 bp, 23 predicted proteins | sample KBSK1503metaG_FD_65473 | JGI IMG/M metagenome (GOLD analysis project Ga0070699, IMG submission 65473) | Corn, switchgrass and miscanthus rhizosphere microbial communities from Kellogg Biological Station, Michigan, USA - KBS K1-50-3 metaG | ecosystem: Host-associated > Plants > Roots >...
CGGCGTATCCACCAGAAGCAGAAGCCGCCGAGCACGATGGACAGGCTGAGGAAGATCGCCAGTTCGTACCACTGCATGGGCCAGTAGCGGCTGCCTGGCTGGTAGGTCACCAGCTGGTGGAACGTGACGGCGAGCCTGGCGGTGCAGTCCCGGGGATTGAGCGGGCCGTAGTTGCCTAGGGGACATGCTCGGCTGAGGAAGGATGTCGTGGGGGTATGGCCGGCCTGGTCGACGATCTGGACTGAATAGACCCATGCGTCCGGATTGCTGATGCCCCGGGTGCTCTCGAAGGCCTTGATAATGCCTGGCGAGGTCTGATCGATGCTCACCGGGGTGGCGGTGGTGATCCGCAGGCTCTGATGAAGCGGGGCAAAGAGGTACGGGCTCGAATTCCCTGGAAATGAGCGGCGCCCCCCAGAACATGCCGATGACCAAGGGGACGGCGAGCACGAGAAAGTCCAGGAACACCTGCAGCGGCCCGTCGGTGCGGGTGAAGCCGGTCGTGGCCGCTGAGCAGTCATGATGCGCAGCGCAGCTGGCGATGGTCGAGTCGTAGAGGTGAACGAGGTCCGGTCCGGTCAGCGCCAGGACGACGGCGACGATCGCCAGTGCGCCGGCGGCTACGGCGGCTTGCATCCGGAACTGAAGCCAGGCGAACCGGATCACGACACGACCCCCAATCCGGGCCGGCGACCCGGGCTGGGGTTACGTGCCTGGCCCATGTAGGCAAGTACCAGCTCGTCCAGCGTGACCGGCTTGACGGTCCATGCCGGATCGAGAATCGGCTGGTCCGTGCGCACGAGGAACGTGCTCTGCTTATCGGTGTGGCTCTCTTCGATGACCTCGTGGCTGGAGGGCAAGGAGCGTGGGTCCCGGCGGGCACCAGACAGGCGCTGATGCGTCGCGAGCAGCTCGGTGACCTCGCCGGCCAGCTGAACATGTGAGGCGACGAGAAGGACCAGGTAGTCACAGACCCGTTCGAGATCGGCGATGAGATGTGAGGACAGGACCACGCTGACCTCATGCTTGGCGACGATTTCCATGAGCCCCTGGAGGAACTCGCGCCTGGCAAGCGGGTCCAGGCTGGCCACTGGCTCGTCGAGGAGCAGGAGCGCGGGTTGTTTTGCGATGGCCATCGTCAGGGCCAGCTGGGCTCGCTGCCCGCCGGACAGCGAGCCCGCCTTCTGCCACGGGCCCGGCCGGAGGTAATGACGCCGGGTTCGCACTGCCATATGACGGAAGCATTCGGTATGCGCAACGGTCCGGGTACACGCTCGCCGAGCAGCAGGGGCGTGAGCAGCTGCGGCTGCAGGCGGCCGGGCGGTTCGCCCGCGGCGACGGGATCAATGAGATCGCGCACGACCTGCGGGTCACGCCCGGGTCGGTGCGCCGCTGGCGGCGGGCCTGGCAAGACGGCGGCGCCGAGGCGCTGCGGTCCGGGGGGCCGGTGTCGCGGGAGAAGCTGAGCCTGCAGCAGTGGGCCCGGCTAGGGCAGGAGCTCCGAGGTGTGGCCGCAGGTAAGAGGGTGGCGCGCGACCGTCTGCGTCGAGGATGAGGCAGGCCAGGGGCTGAGGCCGCCGAAGGGCCGCACCTGGGCGCCGCGCGGCGCCCGCCCGGTAGTCCGGGTGCGCGGCGCCGGCGGCGGCCGGGTCAGCATCGCCGGGGTGGTGTGCTCGACCTAGTCCGGATCGTCAAGGCAAGCTGAAGAAGATCAAGTACCGGCCCCCACCTGATCAACGGCTGCCTCGCCGCCACCGGCCTGAAATCCAACGCTGGTGACCATATGCATTACGAGTTCAACTGGGTTAGGCCAGGCGGCCGTTGGCGCGGAGGATGCGGAGGGCGTCGACGGTGAGGAAACCGCGCCAGTCCCGTTCGGCGGCTGGTGACCAGGCCGGCCAGTTGAACGTCCAGCCGCCGTCCTCCTTCTGGCTATGGGCCAGGTGGTCCAGGTGAGCCTGGACCGTTGCGTCGTCGAACAGGGCACGGGCGAGCGAATCGGGCTCAGGCGCGAAGTCGAGCACGCCGTGCACCTCGCCGGTTGCCTGGGGGTCTAGCGCCACCAGGTTCCGCTCCAGGATCAGCGGGCCGACCCGGCTGAACACCTCGCGCGCCCGGTCCCGGTCGGGCACGTGCTGGAGGAAACTGAGCACGCCGAACATCTCGTAGGCGCCTGGCTCGGTCAGCTTGCCGATCCTGTTCCACATGACCTCGGCGGCGCCGTCGAGCCACGGGTGGCTGACGCCGCGGGTATACAGGGTGCCCGCGATCATGCCGGTAGCGACGAGCGAGGCGGGATGCCCCTCCTCAGGGACCCACCAGGGCGCATGCGGCCAGCCCGCCAGGGTCGCCTCGACGAACGCGGCGCCCCCCTCGGCGGGGGCCATCCCCGCGAGCCAGTCGCATGCCCCCCGGACCAGGTCCTCGTCCCACGCATCCGCCTCGTTCATGATGCGCAGCGCCATTTCGGCGGCGGCCGGCTGGCTGCCCGGCGCGCGGCAGTCCGGTTCGAGCGCGTGACCGAAGCCGCCGTCGTCGTTGCGGTAGGCGGCCACCGCGTCCCGCACCGCCCGCGCGGAGCCGTCCTCGAACAGCCGCTGGAAGCGTCGCCGGTCGAGCACCCTGGCGTTGGCGGCGACGAAGGCGGCGGCCGCGCTGAAGTCTGGAGCGTTCATCGGCCCATGACATCACGGGCCGCCATGCTCGTATTGAACGAAACGGCCGTCGCCGTGACATGCTGGTGAGGTGGATATCCGAGCCCTGCCGCCCGGCTATACGGAATGGTCGGCGCCCGCCGTGCTGCGGGACGCCGTCGCCTGCCTGTGGGCGCAGGTCACCCCGGAGAGCGGGAGCCGGGTGGGTCTCGTGCTTCCCGACGGGTGCACCGACCTGGTCTGGGAGCAGGGCCGCGGCGCGTTCGTGGCCGGCCCGGACACCGGGCCGGTAGCCACCACGATGGCGGCGGGCACGGTCGTCCTCGGCGTCCGCTTCCGTCCCTCGGCCGGCGGTCCGGCGCTGGGGATCCCGCTGAGCGAACTCCGCGACCAGCGCGCAGACCTCGCCGACCTGCGGCCAGCCGAGGCGAGGCGGCTGGACGCCGCGCTTGACCCGGAAGACGCCGCGGCCCGGGTGCTGGACGTGACCGCTGCCCTGGTCGCCGGCGGCGCGCCGGACCCCGCCGTGCACTGGGCGGCTCGTCTGCTGCGTGATCCGGCCATGCGGGCCGAGGACGTCGCGGCCGAGGTCGGGCTCAGCCTGCGCCAGCTACGCCGCCGCTGCCAGGCCGTGGTCGGCTACGGCCCGAAGACGCTGCAGCGGGTACTGCGATTCCGCGGGTTCGTCTCACGCGTCGACGCCCGCCCGGCCGTCCTTGACCTGGCCGCCCTCGCGGCCGAAGCAGGCTATGCCGATCAGGCCCACCTGACCAGGGAATGCGGCCGGCTCTCCGGCCTGACCCCGGCCGCGCTGGCCCGCCATCGGGCGGCGTAAGCGGACATGTGGTCCGGTTAGCGCCGGCCCGGCCGCGAGCGCAGGACTGGCCAGGCTCGCTGCGCCCGCTGTCTGATCCGCCCGGCTGAGCCGCCGCAGGTCGAGACGGAACTCGCGGGGCGGGGCCGACACCGGCGGGCCATGCTGCCCAGGCTGGTTCGGACGAGCTGTGCGGGGCTGGCAGGGAAGGCCGAGCTCAGGCGGGCCGCCGCGGGCGTGTCGGTCGTTTCAGCCGAACGGGCGGGGTGCCTGCCCTGGCATCATGCCCAACGCGGGCATCGCAGTGCGCACGGGCATCATCGAGCCGGAGCGCCCAGCTCGACAGGAACCACGACGATGTCACATTGTGGTGGTCCTGACCACGACGATGTCACATCGTCGTGGTTCGGCCGCGCGGGCCGCTGGTACTGCTGTGACCGGAGTGCTGGCCGGGAACTGGCCTCGCCGTGACTGCAGATCCGCGGTCGAGTCACGCCGGATCCGTAACACCGCGCCGCTGGTAAGGAACCGCCAGGCCGCCGTCGCCGCCGGCCCTAGCGCCGGCGCCGGCCCTAGCGCCGACGCCGGCGCTTCCGGCGGTGCCAGCGCTGGCCTGCCGGGCTGGCCGGGTCTCCGGGGCCAGCAGGACCACCAGCGCGCTTGCTCCGAGTATGGCCGCGGCGACGGTCAGCGGCGTCACGATCGCCGCGCCGACGCCCTGGACGGCGCGCGCGGCGATCAGCAAGCCGATGCTGGGCGCCAGCGCGGAGGCGGCGCTACCCGCGGTGAACACCATGACTCCGATGATCAACAGGCGGCGGCGGCCGAACCGGTCACCCAGCGCCGCGCCGGTCAGCAGCAGCACGGCGAAGGTCATCGTGTAGGCGTTGACCGTCCACTCCAGGCCCTCCAGGCCGGTATGCAGGGCCTGGCGGATCACCGGCAGCGCGTTCGTCACGATGAGGTTGTCCATCGAGATCATGAACACCGCGATACAGCACGCCAGGTACGTCCAGAAGGGCTTTCTCATCCCCGCACCACTCCATCCAGGTCCCGCGCAGATGGTGCCAGCGGGCTCTGGAACGGAGCTGATACGGCGCTGAAACCAGCGCCTGCGACGGGCCTGGCCGGGTACTAGCCCATGCGCTGCCACACCAAGGCAGCCAGCTCATCGAGCGTGTCGATGCCGTATTGCCCGATGGGATTCCCGGTGCTGAGCACGGCCATCAGGTAGTTCCGGCCGGCGCCGGAGACCCACCCGATGCTGTTGATCTGCCAGTCGCTGCCGACCCCGCGCAGGGGCAGCCAGCCATTCTTCAGCGCCACCGTGACCTGGGCCGGGACACCGCCGGACACGCCCCACCGCTGGGCGGGCGCGACGCTCTCCATCAGCGACAGGGCGTACTCGCGGGCGGCCCGCGTCAGCACCGAGCTGGGCGTGACCAGCTGCCTGAGCAGGGCGATCTGGTCGTCCGGGGTGGTCGTGGTCAGCCCCCAGCCCGGCCAGGCGAACCCGGGGCATACCACGCACGATGACGGCACGGTGTGGGTCAGGCCAACCCTGGCGTTGAACGAGCGGATCCTGGCGGCCCCGCCCACCGCGTACCACAGGCTAGTGGCGGCGTCGTTGTCGCTGTCCTCGATCATCTGCTCGGCCAGCGTACGGTCGCTGGCCGACAGCCCGGTACCGCCACCTTGAGCGCGCTCGGACAGCAGGGTCTCCAGGACGTCGAGCTTGACGATGCTCGCCTCGGCCTGCGGCTGGCCCTGGCCCAGATCCCAGGAGCGGCCGGTGCGCAGATCGTAGACGGCGGCCACGACGGTACCGGTCCGGCCCGACAGATACGACGCCACGGCCGGCCCGAACGGATCGCGGTGGCCTGCCGCGGCCGCGGCCCCGGGCGTTGCCTGCGGGGAAGGCATCGGCGAGGAATGCGCCCGCGGGGAATGCGCCCGCTGGGAAGGCACCGGCGGCGAGGATACGTTCAGCCGGGCGTTGGCGGACGGATCGCTCGCGGCGCGGATGGCGCTGGACCGCGCGTTGGCCGGGCCGGCCAGGCCGGCCGAAACAGCCGGACCTCCCGAACCCGTCGCGGCCAGGCCCGCGACGGTGCCCCCGGCGATGACGGTGCAGGCGCCCAGCGCCACGAGCACGACCCGGATGGGCGCTCGGGGCGGCCTGGACCCGGAGAGCCCGGTGCCCGCATGCCTGCCGTGCACCCCGGAGACCGACGTCCTGACCACCATCCGATCGTGAGCCTTGGCCGCGTCCTGGCGGCAGGGCCGGCGGCGAGGCGCTAGCTCGCGGGGCAGACCTGCTGGAACGGCTGGGTCCCAGCGTAGCCAGCCCACTGCTGGCGGGTGAGCGATTGGTCCGCGATAGCGCAGGCCGCGGGCAGCAACCCGGCCGGGAAGGCCACGTCCCAGGACCGGGCGGTGCCGTCGCCGTCCGCGGTAATCAGCGTGCTGCCGCCCGGGCTGAACGCGACCGCGTAGAGCGCGTCCGGGCCGGCCGTCATCGGCGTGCCGATCTGCTGCTGGGTGGCCACGTCCCACAGCCGGGCGGTGCCGTCGCCGCCCGCGGTGGCCAGCATGGAGCCGTCGGGGCTGAAGGCGACCGCGTAGACCCCTCCGGGGCCGGCCGTCATCGGGGTGCCGATCTCCTGCTGAGTGGCCGCGTCCCACAGCCGCATGCTGCCGCCAGCGGACGTGGCGAGCCTCCCGCCGTCCGGGCTGAACGCCACCGCGGCCACCTGGCCGCCCGCGGCGGCTGACCCGCCCCCGACCGCGCCCGCGTTCATTAGCGCGCCGATCCGGTGCCCGGTGGCCACGCTCCACAGCGCCGCGGTCCCGTCCGCGCCGACCGTGGCGAAGGTCTTGCCGCCGGGGCTGATCGCGAGCGCCCTGACCGCGGCCAGGCCGATCGCCGGCGGCGTGCCCACCTCGTGCTGGGTGCCCACGTTCCACAGCCGGGCCTTGCCGTCCGAACCGATCGCGGCGACCAGCGTGCCGTCCGGGCTGAGCGCGAGCCCGGTTATCGCATGATGGCTCGCGACCTGGCCGATGGGCCGCCCGGTCCGGGCGTTCCTGAGCCGGACCGTGCCCCGTGCGCTGCCGACCGCGAGGACATTGCCGCGGGCGCTGAGCACGGCCGGCGAGCGCCCGCCGGCCGCGGCAGCTGATTCCGGCGTGTCGGCGGCGACCGGGGCGGAGGCCTGGTGAAAGCCGGCCGGGTTCCACAACGTGATGGTCCCGGTCGCGTCGCCGGTGGCCAGCAGACCCGCGCCCGGGCCGAAGGCCAGCGTGCTCACCCGGCCGGAACCCTGCGCCGCCAGCGCGGCGCCGGTCTGCTTGTAGGTGGCGGAGGACCACAGCTCGGTGCCTCCGTCGCTTTCCGCGGTGGCGAGCGTCGTTCCGTTCGCGTTGAACGAGAGGGCCGCGACCGGCGCCCGGGTCGCCATGGTCGCGCCCGCCTGGCTCTGGGTGGCGGCGTCCCACAGCCGGACGTCCCCGTCGCCGCCGCCGGCCGCGAGGACCTTCCCGCCCGGGCTGAACGCGAGCGCCCTGACCGCGGCCGGGCCGGCCGTCATGGTCGTGCCCACCTCGTGCTGGGTGGTCGCGTCCCACAACTGGACCGCCCCGTCGCTGCTGGCCGCGGCGACCGTCGCCCCGTCGGGGCTGAACGCCACGGCCTCCACCGGCGTGAGGCCCGAGCTCATCGGCGCGCCGATCTCCTGCCAGGTGGCCACCTGCCACAGCCGGACGTTCCCGTCGTCGCCGCCGGTGGCCAGGGTGGCGCCGTCCCGGCTGAACGCGGCGGACCGGCCGCCGGTCGCGCCGGTCGCGCCGCCCAGCGGCTGCCTGGCGATCCTCGCCCGTCCGGCCAGGTTCCACACCCCGACGGCCGCGGGCCCGGCCACCTCCAGGGCTTCCGGGTTCTTGCCGCCGCCGGTGAACGCGAGCGCGAGCACCCCGCCGCCCCAGGTCGCGGTGCTGAGCAACCGATGCGAGGCGGCGTCCCAGAGCCGGATCGTGCCGTCCCGGTAGGCGGCCGCCAGGGTCTTGCCGCCCGGGCTGTAGGCTATCGCGGTCACCTCGCCCGAACGGGCGGCCAGGATGCCGCGCACCGGCTGGGCGAGCGACTCGAGCAGGCTGTAACGCGCCTGCGCGGTCGGCGCGATCCGCCACGCGGCCCTGGCGAGCAGCGACGCGGTGGCCGGGTCGGTGGCTTCCAGTGCCGTGCTCTGCCCGGCGAGCCGCGCCGACACGGCCGCGGTGCGCTGTCGGCTCGCGTCGTCCCGGGCCGAACGGACGGCGAGCCCCGCCCCGGCCACGGCGGCGACGAGCAGCAGGACCAGGGCGCCGGCCAGCGTGCGGAACCCCCACCGGCGCCGGGTGCTGGCCCGGCCGCTGGCCCGGAGGAACTCGGCCTCGGCTGGGGGCAGCGCCGGGTACCGGCCCGGGTCGGCGGCCCAGACGCGCGCGGCCTCCCGGGCCGCGGCGAGCTGGACCCCCCGGTACAGCCGCGTGGAACTCCGGCCGTCCTGCCGCCACCGCGCGGTGTCCTCGGCGAGCTGGCCGTAGAGGATCAGGCTGGACTGATCCTCCTCCAGCCAGCCCCGCAGCCGCGGCCAGCCCTCCAGCAGCGCGTCGTGCGCGAGTTCCGCCGTGCCGTCGCCCAGAACCACCAGCCGGCTCCGCGCCAGCGCGCCGAGCACCGCGTCGGCGCGTCCCGCGCGCAGCTCGGCGGCGGACACCGGCCTGCGGGTCAGCCTGCCGTCGTGACCCACGGCCGTCATCCGGCGGAGCAGGTCCCTGGCGCTCGCCTGCTGGACCTCGGTCAGCCCGGCGTAGACCGCCTCGGCGGTGACCTCAATGGCGTCGGCGACCCGGCCAGCCCGGTCGTAGCCTGCCCTGGTCATCCGGCCGTCTTCGCGGTTCTCCCAGGTCAGCGCCAGGGCCTGGGACAGCATGGGGAGCGAGGCGCCGGCCGCGCGCGCGTCGGCCACGATGGCGTCGATGAGAGCGTTCTCAACGCGCAGCCCGCTCGCCTCGGCTGGACCGGCGATCGCCCGGCGCAGGCCGGATTCCGGCATCGGGCCGACCACCAGCTGATCACGTTCCATGGCCGGAACCAGCTGTGGGTAGGCGGCGCAGCGGTCCCAGTAGTCCCCGCGGACCGCGATCACCACCCGGGCCGGCGGCTCCCCCCGCGGCCCGGCCGGGCGGGCCGCCGCCGCGCACACCGCGTCGACGAACGCGGCCCGCTCGGCCCGGGCGTCTGCTCCGTCGGCCGCGAAGACCCGCTCGAACTGGTCGATGATCAGGACGATCCGGGCGGCGCCGCCCGCGCTCCTGGTGATCTCGCGGATCAGCAGGTGCGCCTCGCCCGGCGAGCCGGCCAGCCGCTGCCTGATCGCGGCCGGATCCCTGTCGTCCAGCGCAGCCAGCCCGGCGGCCAGGTCGGTGAGCGGCCGCGTGGTCACGGCGAGGCTGACCACCGGCCAGGTCGGCGACCCGGGCACCTGCACCCCGCGGGCCAGCGCGGGCACCAGGCCGGCCTGCAGCAGCGAGGTCTTGCCGGCGCCCGAGGCGCCGGTGACCATGACGATCCCGGTGCTGGCGACCTTGCCTGCCAGCTCGGCGGTGAGCCGTTCCCGGCCGCGGAACACCGCCGCGTACGCCTGGTCGTAGGGCAGCAGCCCGCGATAGGGGCAGCCGCCGTCCCAGCGGGGGCCCGGGGCGGCCGGCTCCGGCTGCCACTGGCCGGCCCGCTGCTCGATGACCGCGAGCTCCTCGCGGATCATGCGTACGTCCGCCGACTGCCGGACGGCCCGCTCGCTGGCGGCGCGCAGCTCCGCGTCCTGGCCGCCGAGGCTGTCCTGGATCTCGCCGGCCGCGCGGGCCAGGTCCGCCAGCATGAAGGCCATGTCACCGAACTCGGCGCCCAGCGTCTCGAACGCGGCGAGCGCCTCGCGCTCGAGTTCCTCGTCCCCGGCCTCGATCGCGGCCCGGAACACGGTGCCGCCCGCGTCGATCTCCCGCATCACCATCGCGATGTCGGAGCGCAGCTGGCCGGCCGGCTGGCCGCCCGCTTCAAGGACCTCCCCGACGGCCCGGCTGATCTCCGCTTCCAGGCTCCGGATCAGGTCCGGTGCGTCCATCGATGCCGAACGGATGCGGCTGGACGCCTTTCCGAGAAGATGAGCCAGTACGTCGGCGCCGACCGATGTGAGCACGCCGATCCTGGCCAGGCCGGGAGCCGGGTCACCGGCGTCGGCCAGAGCAGGCGCGAAGGCCGCCGCGCACAGCAACGGCAGCATGGCCGGGGCGCTGATGCCGCGCAGGTCGTGACGGCCGCTTCGCGCCGTCCGCAGCAGCCACGCGCGGACACCCGCTTGGAGGCGTTCTACCTCCTCAAAGTCGCCCACCAGGCGCCCCCCTACACATGCGTAACACCCCAAGACGGGCGCAGCCTAGCAGGTGTAACCGCTGTGTGCCGATCCGTTCGCTATCCGGGCAAGCGCCCCGCCCGGCGGCCCGGTGCTCGACCGTGCCGTCGCCAGCAGCGGCCGCGATCCGCGCTGGCCGGACTAGATTGCGATCATGGCTGGCCACGGCGGCCGCGGGGTGAGAAAATGCGGATATGGCTGATGAGGCAGGCAACCCGAGCCGGCAGTTCGCTGCGGCGTGGCAGGCCGCCACGGCCGCGCTGGGGGAGTGGCGACAGCAGGTGTCGACCGCGACTTCCGAGGCGATGAACAAGCTCGATCCGGCGGTCCGCGCCGCGGTCGAGGCCGGGCGCTCCGCGCTGTCCGGGGACTGGCGTGTGTGCCGGTGCCAGTGCGGCACGGCCCACCCGGATGACGCGGGCGTGTGCGACGGCAGGGCCGTGCTGACCCGGCGCGTGGGTCAGGCGGACGTGCGGCTGTGCGCGCCGTGCGCGGTGGCCCAGGGCGTCGCGGAGATGCCGCACTAAACGACGCTTCTCCGGCGTATCAGGGGGAGCCGCGCGGGCTCCGTATAGGCGGGATCAGTCCATACGGGGGCCCACACCGGGGAGCATGCCACGCGCACAGGGCGCGAAAGGCAGCATGAAGGTTCTTTTCTGGGTGCCCCAGATCCGGAGGCCTGAATGCTGGAGCCCCAGAGCACCGCGCTCTTCGTCCTGTTGATCGCGCTGTTCGGCGTGCTGATGTGGCGGACGCTGGCAACCCGCCGCGCCGCCTTCCGCGTCCTCGTCGCGTGCCTCGCGTTCGTTCCCGCCATGGCGTTCGGCGTGCTGGCCGTCAACAAGTACTACGGCTACTACCAGACCTGGGGCGCGATGGTCGCGGACCTGACCCACGCCGATGCCAGCGCGGCCGCCAAGGTACCCGACGTCAAGCTCGCCGCCGACTCGCGGTCCGGCACGCTCGACGGGAGCCGGGCCCATCTCGAGCTGGCGCAGCAGCAGGGGTACCTCGTGCGCACGACGGTGACCGGCCAGCGCAGCCGCATCACCAGGGTGGTGTACGTGTACCTGCCGCCGCAGTACTTCCAGCCGGCCTATCGGGCCTACCGGTTCCCGGTGATCGAGCTCATCCACGGCCAGCCCGGCGGGCCGCAGGACTGGATCACCGTGGTCGGTGTGACCCGCGCCTTCGACCACCTGCTGGCGGACAAGCTCGCCAGGCCCGCCGTCCTGGTCATGCCGGACGCGAACGGCGGAGACAGGATCTCGCTGCAGTGCCTGAACCAGGCAGGCGGCCCGCAGGACTTGACTTACCTGGCGATGGACCTGCCCACGCAGGTCGCGCGCATGGTGCGGGTGGCGCCGCCGGGCCGTGCCTGGGGCATAGCCGGTTACTCGGAGGGCGGGTTCTGCGCCGCCAACATGGCCCTGCACTATCCGCGCCAGTACGGGTTCGCCGGGGTACTCAGCGGCTACTTCGCGCCGATGGACAACCGGCTGGCCGGGGCCGGCCGCCCGGTCAGCCCGTTCGCCGGCGATGACCGGCTGCGGGAAGAGAACACCCCGGCCGACGAGCTCGCGAACCTGCCCACGGCCACGGTCGTCCCCAGGTTCTGGCTGGCCGCCGGGGCAGCCGACAGCCAGGACGTGGTTAACTCCAAGCGCTTCTGGCGGGAACTGCGGCCCCGGCAACTGGATGCGCCGCTGACGCTCACCCCGGGAAGCGGGCACACCATGACCACGTGGCGCGCGCAGGTCCCGTCGATGCTCACCTGGATGACCCCGCGCCTGGCCCGGGCAGCACGGCCGCTGACCGCCGCGCGGCCCGGGAGGACCTCCACCGTGGCGGTCAGGAAGCCCGCGACCGGCTAGCCGGTCGCGGCGGTTCTACCCCGTCTACCCCGCTGAGGGCTCGGCGATCATGGCGGTGCCGATCTCGCGGAAGCCGATCCTGGCGTAGACGCGGGCCACCGCGTCGTCGCTGGCGGACAGGAACACGGTGTGCACGTCGCGGTCCACCGCGTCCCGGGCCAGCAGCGCGGTGACGGCGGCGCCGAGGCCCTGGCGGCGCGATGACGGCAGCACGCCGACGCCGGTGATCTCCGCTACGCCGTCCACGGCCTGGCAGCTTCCGGCGGCGAGGGGCCCGTCCGGGCCGAACGCCGCCGCCAGCACCGAATGCCCGGACCGCAGCCGTTCCCGCAGCATCTCGATCGTGCCGCCGTCGTGGTCGGCGGCGATCTTGTCGCGTTCGGCCGGGCCGGCTTCCCCAGCCGCGGTGCCCGGGTGCCCGAACGCGACCGCGGGCACCGCCCAGATCCGGTCGAGTTCGGGATCCTCAGGAGCGATCACTCGCACCGTGACGCCCGACGGGATCGCCGGCGACTGCGGCGGCGCGGACAGCACCAGCAGCGGGTGTGTCTGCACCTCCAGGCCCGCCTCGGCCGCGGCCGCCGCCATCTCGGGCGCGGTCTGCTCGATCCACTCGAAGGACTCGGGGATGATCAGCTCGCGCTGCCGGGCGCGGATGGCGCGGATATCGGCGGCGGTAATGCGCGGCCGGGCGCCCTGCCTGGGTCGGGCGTAGTACGGCCAGCCCGGACCGGTGGGAACGAAAAGCACGAGCGGCCCGTGCTCGTCGGCCCGGGCCCGGCGCCTGGGGACGGCGTCGCAGAACACGTCAATCCGCTCAATGACCTCGTAAGTTCCCACAGCAGTACTTACCTTAAGGTCCCGCGCGCGCCAGACCAACCGAAATCCAGGTGCGGAGACCCGGGCACCGGGAATAGCGTGCCTCCGTATGACCGACGCCGAGCTCCCGCCGCGCCTGACCCGGCTGACCTTCCACGGGCCGCTGTCCGAGGCCAGGGCCGCCCGGCTGGTCGCCCGGCTCGCCCGGAACAGCCCGCGGACCGTGCTCGACATCGGCTGCGGATGGGGCGAGCTGATGCTCCGGATCCTCGCGGCGGCGCCGGCCGCGGCCGGGCTCGGACTCGACACCGACGAGGGCGACCTGGCTCGCGGGCGCGACAACGCCCGCGCCCGCGGGCTGGCCGGCCGGGTCACGTTCGTCCGCGAGTCCGCGGTGGGGACCAGCCGCGGGCCCGCCGACCTGGTGCTGTGCCTGGGCGCCAGCCACGCGCTCACCGAGGTCGAGCCGCCCGGGCACACGGCGGCCACGCTGGCCGAGTTGCGGCGGCTGGTCAACCAGGGCGGTCGGGTGCTGCTCGGCGAGGCGTTCTGGCACCGGGCGCCGACCGAGGCCGAGCTGGCCGGCATGTGGCCGGGCACCACCGCCGGGGAGTTCGGCGACCTGGCCAGCCTGGTCGACCTGGCCGTCAGCGCGGGCTTCCGGCCGGCCTGGATCGAGACCGCCACCGTGGAAGAGTGGGAGGACTTCGAGTCGGGGGCTACCAGTGCGATGAGGAGGAGTGGCTCGCGGCCCACGGTGACCACCCCAGGGCCGCCGAGCTCCGAGAGCGGGTCGACCAGCACCGCTCGTTCTGGCTGCGCGGCTACCACGGCCTGCTCGGCCTGGCCTACCTCACCCTGGTCCCTGTCAGCTAGGTCTCGGCGACCAGGGCGGGGGCGGCGACCGCGATCTCACCCGGGTAGCTCCCGGCCGCGGCCCGCACCGCTTCGTCCGAGTCGGTGCCCGGCCACAGGTGGGTGAGCACGAGCCGTCCGGCCCCGGCCTCGCGGGCCACCGCGCCGGCCTGCCGGGCGCTGGACAGGTAGCGGGCCGAGCCGCCCTCCACCTGCCACGGATGGGTGGCCTCGGCCAGGAAGAGGCCGGCGCCGCGGGCCAGGTCGGCCAGCAGCGGGCTCGGCCCGCTGTCACCGGTGTAAGCCAGCACCTGGCCGCTCGCCTCCAGCCGCAGCCCGGCGTTCGGCACCCAGTGCGGGAGCAACCAGCTCCGCACGCCGAACGGCCCGACCGTCAGCCGGTCTCCCGGCGTGAACTCGCATAACTGCGCTTCCTTCCGCGCGATGACATGCAGCAGCGCCGCCACCTGCCGGTACGGGTCGGTGCGCCCGGCCCGCTCCTCGCAGTCCAGCAGCGCCGCCAGGTCCGGCGGCGGTTCGGCGTCGCCGGGCGCCGTGTCGGTGAAGACCCGGACCCCGTACCAGGCGGTGACCCGCAGCCCGTGGCCGGCCAGCCGCCCGGTCAGGTCGGCGAGCCGGTCCGCGCGGGCGCTGACCCCGATCCGGTTCTCATACTGGTCCGAGCCGAACGCCGAACGGCACGCCGCCCAGTCACCCAGCAGCCCCGGCCGCATGGCCATGCCGTCGCCGTTGCGCACCAGCAGCGACACGAGGCCGCCGGGCGCGGCCAGCGCCGCGATGGCCCGCAGCACCGGCTCGGGGTCGGCCAGGTACATCAGCACGCCGTGGCAGAGGACGACGGGGAAGCGCGGCACCCGGGCCCGTTCGGCATAATCCTCGATCAGGCCGTGCTCGGCCCGCACCCGGCCGCGGATCCCGGCCGGCTCGGCGGCCAGGTCCCGCTCGAACCGGGCCAGCAGGTCGGCCGAGGCGTCCACCCCGGTCACGTCATACCCGCGCCGGGCCAGCCGGAGGGCTTGGGTCCCCTGCCCGCAGCCGAGATCTATGACCCGAACGGGCGGGGCCGGGAGCTCCCGCTCCAGCTGTCTCGCCACCATCTCCTGACGCACCACGTCCCGCAGCTTCCCCAGCCGTGCCTGCCAGTTGCGCTCCCCGGCGCTGAACGCGGTACTCACCCGGCCAGCCCCAGGTCCTTCTGCATCAGCAGGGTGTCGATCCAGCGGCCGTGCTTGCGGCCCACGCCGGACAGCAGGCCCGCCTGGCTGAAGCCGAACCGGCGGTGCAGCGCGGCCGAGGCGTCGCTGCCGGTGTCGGCGATGACCGCGATGACCTGCCGCGCGCCCGCCGCCGCGCAGTCGGCTAGCAGCGTGCCGAGCAGGGCGCTGCCGATCCCGCGGCCGGTGCAGTCGGGGGAGAGGTACACGCTGTCCTCCACCGTGTACCGGTAGGCGGGCTTGGGCCGCCACGGGCTGGCGTAGGCGAAGCCGCAGACGGACCCGCCGGCCTCGGCCACCAGGAACGGCAGGTTCCGCCCGGTCAGATCGCCGAGCCGCTGCCGCCAGTCCGCGGCGGTCGGCGCGACCTCCTCGAACGTCGCCACGCTGGTCGTGACGTAGTGCGCGAAGATCCCGGCGACCCGTTCGGCGTCCGCCGGGGCTGCCGCGCGGACGACAGGCTGTGTTTCGGCCGGCATAGCTCCCCGTTCCGTCGTTGCGCCCCGCTCAGCATTGTCCCGACTCACCCCGGCCCGGGCAAAGGGTTACCCGGGCCGCGTAACACGGCCGCCGCGGCGTACGCTGTCTGCTCCGTGCAGCCGTCCGGCGAACCCAGCTTCAAGATCACAAACCGGTCACGTCCGTGCACTCGGCGGGATACGTGTGCGTCTAATGAGGAAGCGGAGGAGAGTGGGGAATGACCTGGCCTGCAGTGATCGTGTTCGCGGCCTTGGCCACGGCCGCCGTCGTGGTGGTGGTCGGCTACCGCAGGGGGAACAGGAAGATCGCGGCCGCGGCCGAGGCCGCCCAGACGGACACGCCGCTCAACCTGCTGGAGGCCGAGGTCGAGCCCGACCGGGACGAGGCGCCGACCGACAGCTGGATCTGGCACTGAGGCCCGGAACCCGTCGATCGTATATTCGACATCGACGGAGCGCGGGTGTACGCTGTACCCATGGTGGCTACCCAGCCTGACGTGGCTCGGGGCCGGTACGAGTCCCGTCCCGGCCGCCGCGCGGTGGTCGCCGCCAGCCTGGCCGACCTCCGCGGACCCGCCGAGGGTACGGTCCAGCTGCCGATCTGGCTGTTCTGGAGCAGCCCCGATCACACGTTCGACCTCGGTAACCAGGATATGCGCGTCTGGCTCTACCAGACCGTGCTACGCGAGGCGAGCCGCCTGGAGGATCTCACCGCCTACCTGGACGGCGACACGCTGGTCGCCCTGTGGCCCGACCTGTACCTGCCCAAGGGCATCCGGCAGGCGTGGGAGGAGCAGCACCCGGCCCTGCGGGCCGCGGCCGCGTCCCGCAACGCCGCCTGATGCCGGTCAGCGAGTTCCACGGTCATGTGGCCGCCATCGCGCTGCGCGCCGCCGCCCCGCACGGGTTCGCCCTGGGCGGCGGCAACGCGCTGATCGCCCACGGGGTCATCGACCGGTTCACCCAGGACGTCGACGTCTTCAGCGACGAAGAGGGCGGTGTGGAAGCCGCGGCCGACGCGGTGGAGGCCGCGCTGCGCGTAGCCGGGTTCGGGACCGAGCGGCGCGACAAGGCCGGCGGCCTGGGCGACATCTTCTACGGTCTTGGCGAAGGCATGGCCGAGTGGATCGTCACCGCGCCGGGCGGGGAGCAGATGATGCTGCAGATGGCGTACTTCGACCGGGCCCGGCGCCCGGTGATCATGGAGTTCGGCCCCGTCCTTGACCTGGAGGACGTCGTCGGCGGCAAGGTGTGTGCCCTGGCCAGCCGGGTCGAGCCGCGTGACTACGTGGACACCGCGGCCACGCTGGACCGCTACACCGTGGAGCAGATCATCGGCTTCGCCCGGCGGCTGGACCCGGGCCTGACCGACCGGGATTTCGCCGAGGCGGCGGAACGGCTGGACCACTGGGGCGACGGGGTATTCGGCTCGTTCGGCCTCGGCCCCGAGGGCATCGCGGAGTTGCGTGCCCGGTTCGCCGCCTGGCCCCGGACCTGAGCGCTTGGCCGCAACCGCCCGCGCGGGGCATCCTTCTCTTAGCGCTACCTGGAGGTGATGCTTCATGACCGGCGAGGTGATCAGCGACCTGCTCAGGCCCCTCATCGGTAGGTCCGGGACCATTTTCATGGTCGTCAGCAAGAGCGGCCAGATCGGGTTTGCCACCGGGCCGAACCGGAAGCTGACCGGCGTGGAGGTCCGGGAGGATGGCCTGGTCCGCCTGGTGCGCGAGACCGGGTGGGCCGTGCTCGACCCCGCCGAGATCGTGGCCGTGGTCTGGAACGACGAGACGGATAGCTCGACGGGCCAGTTCCTGTAAGCGCTGGCCCCGAACACCGCAGGCACTTGAAGTCGGCTGAGCCGCCCTCTAATCGCTATTGAGTTCGAGTAAATTCGGATCTATTATGTGATAATCGAAACCCTGCTTCTATGGAGGTGGTGGCCAGTTGGCTGGCAAACGGGGGGCCGATGACGGTCCCGATCCATTGCTGTCCGAGCGGCAACGGCAGATCCTCGACTTCATCCAGGCGTACACGGAACGCCACGGTGTTTCCCCGAGCTTCAAGGAAATCGGTGACGCGGTTGGCCTGAAATCCAGCTCCGGTGTGAAACACCAGATCGAACAGTTGCAGAGGAAGGGCTACGTGACCCGTCGTGACAGGACACCGCGCTCGATCGTGGTGAAGCCGCGGCGTCTGTGGAACAGAGAACCGGAGCTCGAAGAGGCTTCGGCCGATCCGGGTTCGAAAGACACGGTCAGCATGCCGTTCTTCGAGTCGATGGCCGCCGGAGGCCTGGCGTATGCCAATCCTGAGGCCGTTGACACCATCCGGCTGCCTCGTGACATGGTCGGTTCCGGAAACCTGTTCGCGGTCAGGGTGACGGGCGATTCCATGGTTGGCGCGGGCATCTTCGATGGCGACTGCGTAGTGATCCGTCAGCAGAATGACGCGGTGAACGGGGACATCGTGGCGGCGCGATTCGAGGACCAGGCCACGGTAAAGAGATTCCGGCGAACCGGCGCCCATGTCTGGCTGATGCCGGAAAACCCTAGCTACGAGCCGATCCCCGCTGATAACTACCAGATCATGGGCAAGGTGGTGACCACGCTTCACAGCCGCCGGACCGGCTAGCGCGGAATGGGCCGGGTCTCGGACATGCGCTCGGCAAAGTGCCATCGGTGCCCCTCCAGGTCGAGGGCCTCGTAGCGCCGGTCGCCCCAGAACATATCCTCCAGCGGCATGACGATCTGGGCGCCCTCCGATTCGGCCCGGCGGTAGTGGGCGTCGATGTCGCGCACGTACACGTTGACCAGGGCCGTGGGGGCGCCCAGCTCCAGTGGGCTGTGCAGGCCGTGACGATCCTCCCCGGCCCGGCCGATCATGACCACGCCGTCTCCGATCTCCAGCCAGGCCAGCATTCCCTCGGGGTGCTCCATCCGTGATTCCCGGCGTTCGACGAGGCCGAACGCCCGGGTCAGGAAGTCCAGGGCGGCCACCTCGTCCCGGTAGGCAAGGCGCGGATAGATAGACGGGGTGCGACGATGCTCGACCGCGCCGTCTGGCCCAGTGATGGCCGACATCAGACGGGCCTTCTCCCGGGCCAGGATCTCGGGGTCGGGAGGATCGTCCGGCAGCAGCCGGTCGGGGCGGGACCGGCGCAGGGGCTCGAGGTCGTCGGTCATGTCTCACCTCCAGCGTCGCACGGAGTGGGGGGCACATCGGTGATGGTGTCCCGGCCCTGGGTCAGTGCGGCCAGCCGGGCCCGGCCCCGGCTAAGGCGGGAGCGCACCGTCCCCACCGGTACGCCGAGGGCCAAGGCTATCTCGTCGTAGCTCAGCTCCTCCCAGGCGTAGAGCAGGAGGGCCTGCCGCTCGGCCTCGGGGAGTGTCCCGATGGCGTCCATGACCCGGGTCCAGCGGGCGCCGGCGTCAGCCGCAGCCACCGCCCGCTCCGCCGGGTCGTCGTCCAGCAGCTGCCCGGCGGAGACCCGGGCCATGGCCCGGAACCTCCGGGCCTCGCTCCTGTAGTGCTTGGCCACCACGTTGGTGGCGATGCCGTACAGCCAGGGCCGGGCCGAGTCCCGGTCCCGCTCGAAGGCCGACCGCCGTTCGAAGGCGATCCGGAACACTTCTCCCAGCAGGTCCTCGGCCTCGGCTGGGTCGACGCGTCGGGCCAGGAAACGGAGGAGCGTCGATCCGTGCCGGTCGAAGATGGCGCCGAAGGCCCCCGGCGTCTCCAGCGAGTCGGCGATCACAGCACCGTCTGACTCCTCCATGCTCAGTTGTTCCCCGTTCCCCCGGTCCTGGTTCGCGCCCCGGCCCGGGAGACCATTGCCACATCACCGCGCCCCAGCCGGGAACCAGGGCACCGCCAGGGGGAAACAACAGGCACGCACATCCGTTGCAGGCAGGAGGACCGCATGCGCGCCATACGCATTATGGCCAACCTCCGGGTAGCTGACGTTGAGGCAGCGAAGAGCTTCTACACCGGCTACCTCGGGCTGAGTACCGAGGAGTTCAACATGGGATGGGTGGCCCGCTACACCTCTCCCGACACCGGGGCGAACGTCCAGCTCGTAACGCGCGACGCAACCGCTTCCGAAGACTCGGTCATTTCCGTCCACACGCCTGACGTCGAAGATGCCTATGAAGAAGCACAGAAACTTGGCTACGAGATCGTGAAACCGATAACTACAGAGCCATGGGGCGTGCGCCGGTTCTTCGTCCGGGCACCAGACGGCAACGTCATCAACATCGCGTATCACCGGGACTAAACAGCGGCGCGGACCTGGCCACTGCGGAGCTCCTCAACGAGGCAAGGGCCGTGTCCATTCACGGTGTTGAGTAGCGCGTCCTGGAGAGCCGGTCGGCTACTGCGAGGTAGGGCCGGGCCTCCTGGCGGTGGCCGGGTCTCCAGCTCCTGCTCGAAGGGAGCAAACCCGTCCACCCCCGCACGCAGCGCCAGCTTGGCGATCACCGGCCTGCCGCTGGCGGTGACAGCCTCGATGACGTACGCGGCGCTGCCGCCATCGAGCGGACGGCCATAGGCGATCGACCAGTCCGCGGCCAAGCTGGCAAGGATGCCTGGCAGATCCTCCAGCCAGCGGGACCCGGCCGGGCCGAGGGCTGTGACGGAGGTCATCAGCCGCTCCGGCACGGCGACTGAGTCCATGGGGTCATTGTGGGCCACGCGGGTGGCCCTGACATGCCACCCCGGCCGGCCCTGGCCGCCGTCATGCCTTCGCGTCATCGCAAGCCACGGCCTGGCGGCGCGGCGGACGACCCTTTTCGGTAGCCCCGGGCAATCAGGCAGGACCGCGAGCGGCCAGAACCGGTCACCGGCTATAGGCTCCTGGAGCAGTTAGTCGTTGAAGGTAACTGGCGTGTGCGTCAGGCCCGCTTGGCGCGGCGCAGGTACAGGGCGGCGCCGGCGCCGAGCGCGACGATGCCCATTCCGGCGGCGGTCGTGACCTGCTGCGAGCCGTGCAGGGTGTGGCCGTGGACGTGGAGGTGGCTGCCGGCGGCGCCGGCGGCGATGGCGACGGCGGCGTTGAACAGGAACAGGAACCAGAGCACCGGCTTGCGGTTGAGCAGGGCGGACATGACGTTCTTCCTTCCGGGTCGGGGAGCTGCGGGTGGGGTCGACTGGGGACGGGCTGGGGTGACCGGCTTGCGGGTGGGCA
>Ga0070699_100001651_pt1 | contig 20364 bp, 18 predicted proteins | sample KBSK1503metaG_FD_65473 | JGI IMG/M metagenome (GOLD analysis project Ga0070699, IMG submission 65473) | Corn, switchgrass and miscanthus rhizosphere microbial communities from Kellogg Biological Station, Michigan, USA - KBS K1-50-3 metaG | ecosystem: Host-associated > Plants > Roots >...
GGTTCGGGCAAGTCCACCCTCGTCCACGACGTGCTGTGCGCCGCGCTGCTCCGGCGGCAGGGCCGATGGGAGCGCGGGGTGGGGGAGCACGACGACATCGAGGGCGCGGGCTACGTGGAAGAGCTGGTGCTCGTCGACCAGTCTCCCATCGGCCGCACGCCCCGCTCGAACCCCGTGACCTATCTCAAGGCCTTCGACGGCATCCGGGAGCTCTTCGCCTCCACCCGCGAGGCGCGAGACCGGGGGCTCACCGCCGGGCATTTTTCGTTCAACGTCCCGGGCGGACGCTGCGAGGCCTGCGGGGGCGACGGCCAGGTCAAGGTCGACATGCAGTTCCTGGCCGACGTCTACCTCGTGTGCGAGGCGTGCGGCGGGCGGCGGTACCGGCCGCCGGTGCTCGAAGTGCGCTGGCACGGGCGGACGATCGATGAGGTTCTCGACATGACCGTGCACGAGGCCCTCCATTTCTTCGGGGCGCAGCCGAAGGTGGTGCGGCGGCTGCGGCTCTTCGCGGAGATCGGCCTCGGCTACCTGCGGCTCGGCCAGCCCGCCACCACGCTCTCGGGGGGCGAGGCCCAGCGGGTGAAGCTCGCCGCCCACCTCGCGCGCAAGGCGGGCCAGCGCGTTCTCTACGTCCTGGATGAGCCGACGACCGGGCTCCACATGGGCGACGTCGCGGAGCTGCTTCGGTGCTTCCAGCGGCTGCTGGAGGCGGGGGCGACGCTGGTCGTCATCGAGCACAACATGGACGTCGTGAAGCAGGCGGACTGGATCGTGGACCTCGGGCCCGAAGGCGGGGCCGAAGGGGGCCACGTCGTCTTCCAGGGCACCCCGGAGGCCCTCGCCGGCGACGGCCGCGGCCTCACCAGCCGCTACCTGCGCGAGGCGCTCGAAGGCGCCGCGCGCCACGCCGCCGCCCGCGGCTGAAAAACATTGATCGAAAACCTCAGTTTGTTATGATCCGAGCGGGTCTGCCGTTTTCCCCGTGATGCCAGGAGGTGGGATGGACCAAAGCTTCCGACGAGCCGCTGCCCTGCTCTTGTTCCTCGCCGCGCCCTCGCTCGGGGCGGCCACCCGGCTGAGCTTCGAAGACCTGCTCGCCAATCTCAAGAGCCCCAACGCCAAGACCCGCCAGGAGGCGGCCGAGTCGCTCGGCCGGAGCCGGCGGCGCGAGGCGGTGGCCCATCTCGCTCCCCTCGTCCACGATCCGGAGGCGAAGGTGCGGATGGAGGTCGTGAAGGCGCTCCGCCAGCTGCGGGAGCCCGCGGCGGTCCCGGCCCTCGTGACCTCGTTGCGCGACGGCGATCCCCTCATTCGTGAGGAAGCGATCGGGACCCTGGTCGAGCTGTATTCCGACCGCGAGCGGGCGTCGGCGGTCGGCCGCTTCCTCGACCTGTTCTCGGACGAGTTCGACCGCTCCTCGATCGCGCCCCACGTCGTGGTGGACCCGTCGGTGATCCAGGGGTTGGCCAAGGCCCTGCGCGACGAGGACAAGGACATCCGGGAGGAGGCGGCGCTCGCCCTCGGCATCCTCAACGGCACCGCCGCCCTTCGCGATCTGACGGCGGCTCTGCAGGATCCGGAGCCGGGCGTGCGCGGCGCGGTGGCGACCGCCATCGGCAAGATCGGCAGCCGCCAGGACGGCCGCGCCCTCATCCCGCTGCTGTCGGACAACTCTGCGGCCGTGCGGCACCGAGCGCTCCAGGCGATCGGCGTGCTGAAGGTGACCGAGGCCGGGCCCGCGCTGCGGGAGATGTACGAGGCGAACCGGCGCAAGGAGCTGGGGCTGCAGGTGCTCGAAACGCTGAGCCGCGTCGGCGATCCCGTCCAGGCGGATCTGTTCCAGCAGCTCTTCCAGGACGCGGATCCGGCGAAGCGGCGCCTGGCCGTGGAAGGGCTGGGCCGGATCTCCAGCGCCGCCCAACTCGACGCGTTCAAGAAGGATTACCAGCGCGAGAAGAACGACGAGGTGCGGCTCGCCTACACCTTCGCCATCGCCCGCATGGGCGACCGCGCCTTCCTCGACAGCATCGTCCGCGAGCTGCCTTCGCGCACGCTCGGCGCCCGCGCGCGCTACTACCTCGTCGAGATGGGACACGGCGTGGTGGGGGAGCTGTATCCCTACCTCAAGGATCCCGACGCCGACGTGCGCGCCGTGCTCTGCGACATCCTCGGCACCATCGGCGATGCCGGAACGATCCAGCAGCTGACGCCACTGCTGAGCGACCCGAACAGCAGCGTCGTCGACCGCGCCACGCGGGCCATCGAGCGGCTGCGCCGCGCCACCGCGGCCTCGCCCGCTCCTCCGCCGGCGTGATCGTTGGGGCGACACAGGGGGGAGGCTCCGCTGCGCGCGCCGAACGCGCCGGGCCTCGCGCTGGGCCTTCTGCTCGTCGCCGCCATCGGATGCCAGAGCCGCCCCACCCCGGGCGGCGGCGCGGCCCCGGCCTCGTCGCGCGACGTGGAAGAGGCGCGAGCGATGCTGGAGGCGGGCGACGCCGACGGAACGCTGGCGCGGCTGCAGAACGCGGGCGATGATCCGGAGGCGCTCGCCCTGCAGGGACGGGCCTGGGCCAAGAAGGCCGAGGCGGCGCCGCTGCCCACGCCGCCGCCCGCGCCTTCGGCTCTGCCCAAGGGCGCCCCGCCTCCCGGGCCACCGGAGTTCAAGCCGGAGGAGCACCGGGCCATCGATCTGCTCGAACGGGCGGTAGCCCTGCGCCCGGAGCTCACTCCCGCCCATCTCGCGCTCGCCCAGGTCCTGGCGCCCCACGCGATGCGGTTCTACCAGCGGCAGCAGGAGGCGCTGGCCGCGCGCCGGCGGGAAGCCTCCGCCCGCCGCCGTCCCGGCCGCGGGGCGTCTCCCGAGGCGCTCCCCACGCCGGAGCCGGGCGTGGATTACAGCCCCGAACGCGTGGCGCGCGAGTACACGCTCGCCATGCGCGGAGAGTCCGGCCGGACCGCGGTAGATGCCCTGATCGCCTTCGCGGTGAGAACGGGGCGACTCGACGACGCGGAGCTCGGGTACCAGGAGCTGATCCGTCGTATGAAGGAGAGCGCGGAGCCGCTCGCCATGTACGGTGATTTCCTCGTCCGGGAGAAGAAGGATCCGGTGGCGGCGATCGAGCAATATCGGCAGGCCCTCATCTGGAGCCCGAACGACGACGTCACGCGCGCGAAGCTCGCCGACATCTTCCTCACGCGCGGGGTCGATTACTTCAATCAGCAGCAGTACGCGATGGCGGACGCGCAGTTCGCCGAAGCGGCGAAGTACATCCCCGACCGCGATTCGCCCCAGGGCCGTGTCCTCACCGAGCACCAGGCCAAGCTGCGGGAGATCCGCGTCCGATAGACGCCGACGCATGCCGAAGGAGTACATCAATCCCGCATCGTTGTTCCGAAGCCGAGACCACGGGTTCTCGCAGGCAGTCGCGGCGAGCGGGACACGAACCTTGTACGTGTCGGGCCAGACGGCTTGGGATGCGAAGAAGCAGCTCGTCGGCGGTACCGACCTGGCGGATCAAGCGCGGCAGGCGTTTCGGAATGTCCAGACGGTCGTCGAGGCGAGCGGGGGCACCATCAGCGACGTGGTCAGCCTGCGGATCTACGTCGTAGACTACGGCCCGGAAAAGGCGGAAGCGGTGGGTAACGCCCTTCGAGAGTCCTTCAGCGGTCCCGCCAAGCCGGCCGCGACGTGGATAGGCGTCGTCTCGCTTGCGGATCCCGGGTTCTTGATCGAGATTGAAGCGACAGCAGTGCTCGAGTGAACTCCCGGCGCGGGCCGACCGTTCGCTGACCGGAGGCACCGAGAGCATCAGGAGACGCCAAGATGGATCCATGGCCATCGCTTGTCCCGCTGCTTGTCGCAACTCTCGCGGCCGGGCCCGCGCAGGGCATGCTTGCCCTCGGAGCGGCGCTGGCGGCGGTCGTGCTGGCGGTCGTCGCCCCACCGCCGCAACGCGTCTCCTTTCCAACCCGGGACGGGGGACTCGTCTACGCCGACATGTATGGAAAGGGCGGCCGCGGCGTCGTGCTCGCTCACGGAGGCCGTTTCGACAAGTCAAGTTGGGAGAAGCAGGCGCGGAGATTGGCCCAGGCCGGATTCCGCGCCCTCGCCATCGACTTCCGCGGGCACGGGCAGTCGCGAGGCGGAGCCCGGTTCGGGTCCCGCGACGACGGGCTCCGCTTCGACGTGTTGGCCGCGGTCCGATACCTGCATGAGACCGGCGCAAAGAGCGTCTCGGTCATCGGGGGAAGCATGGGAGGCGGCGCGGCCGCCGAGGCGTCAGTCGAAGCGGCGCCGGGCGAGATAGACCGCGTCGTGTTGCTCGCACACGCGGCGATCGAGCACCCGGAGCGGATGAAGGGCCGGAAGCTCTTCATCACGAGCCGCGACGACGCCGCCGCGGACGGATCGCCGCGGCTCATCAAGATTCGCGAGCAGTACGAACGAGCGCCGGATCCGAAAGAGCTGGTGATCCTGGAAGGCTCGGCCCATGCTCAGTTCATCTTCCAGACGGAACAGGGGGAGCGGCTGATGCGTGAGATCCTGCGATTCCTCTCCGAGCCGTAGCGGGTTCGGCTAGAGCGGGTTGTGGCCGTATCCGTTCTCGTCCACGTAGACGAACGCGCTCTCCCGCGGCGTACCGGCATTGACGAGGTCCGTCAGGTTCTGCTGCCCGACGATCAGGCGCGCGGCGGTGACGCCGCCGGTGGGAGTGTCCCGCAGGTGCGGGTCGTAGATCGCGACCACGTGCGGATCGTCCTTCGGCGGATAGTTCACGGGGACGTTCTGGGCCACGCCGCGCCAGGCGTACGCGCTGACCCGGGTGAGGAACATGTAGCCGCCCGTCGGCCGGCCCTGGGGATCGAGCTGCATGGGGAGCCAGCTCGCGAAGAACACCACGTTGTCGTCGCAGCGGTCCGACGCCATGCAGAGGTTGGGCTGGCGATATTCCACGGTCACGCTGACGAGCATCGGGCGGACGACGGGACTCGGGTCTTCGGGGCCCGTCTTGTGGAAGTCGAGGCAACCCATGGAGATGAGGGCGCCGGCCAGGAGCAGCTTGGGTGTGACCGGCCGCATGACATTGAGACGCATGAAACGTGGCTGCGGCCGCCGCGGAGAGCGGTTGCCGCCTTTTTCGCCGCGATGATACCATGCCCCGCTCATGTCCCTCCGTGACGGAACCACCCTCATCATCGACGACGACGAGGCCGTCCGGCGCACGTGCGTCGAGATGCTGCGGGCCCGAGGCCATCAGACGCTGGCGGCGGCCTCCGTTGGGGAGGGCTTGCGGCTCTTCGGCGAGCGGCGGCCGGCCGCCGTGCTCCTCGACCTGAAGCTCCCGGACGGGACCGGCATCGATGTCCTCCGGGAGCTGCAGCGGCAGTCGCCCGGCACCCCGGTCGTGGTCATCTCGGGCTTCGGCAGCGTGACGGAGGCTGTGGAAGCCATGAGGATGGGGGCGACCGACTACATCGAGAAGCCCATCTCCCGCGACCGGCTCTTCCAGCTCATGGACCGCATCCTCCAACGCCCGCTGCCGGGCGGGGAGACCGATCCCGAGCGCGTCGCGGACGGCTCCCGCTACGGCATGGTGGGCCGATCCGAGCCGATGCGCCGGATCTATCAGCTCATCGAGATGGCCGCCCCCACCAAGTGCCGGGTCTTCATCTCGGGCGAGAGCGGGACCGGCAAGGAGCTCATCGCCCATGCGATCCACGCCCTCTCCCCCCGCCGGGATCGCCCATTCATCGAGCTGAACTGCGCGGCGATTCCCGGCGAGCTGATCGAGAGCGAGATGTTCGGCCACGTGAAGGGCTCCTTCACGGGCGCGATGGCCGACCGCAAGGGTCGCTTCGAGGCGGCCAACGGCGGCACCCTGTTCCTCGACGAGATCGGGGACATGAGCCTCATGACCCAGGCCAAGCTCCTCCGCGTGCTCCAGGAAGGCGTCGTGACCCCGGTGGGCAGCACGGAGGGGCGCCCGGCCGACGTGCGCATCCTGTGCGCCACCAGCAAGAACCTGCAGGAAGAAATCGCCCAGAGCCGGTTCCGCGAGGACCTGTATCACCGGATCAACGTGCTCACGATCGCCGTGCCGCCTCTACGCTCGCGCCGCGAGGACATCCCCGAGCTGGCCGAGCATTTCCTCCGGCTCTCCAGCGTCGAAAACGGGGTCAAGCCGAAGCGGCTGTCGCCGCGGGCGGTCGATTTCCTGGCTCAGCTCCCGTGGCAGGGCAACGTCCGGGAGCTGCGCAACCTCATGGAACGCGTGGTCGTGCTGATCGCCAAGGAGGTGATCGGCCACCAGGACCTCATGGGCGTTCTCAACATGTCGGGCGCGGTGGGGGAGGAGGGACCGTTGCCGCTACGAGAGGCCCGGGCGCGCTTCGAGCGCCAGTACATCCTTTATCGCCTCTCCGCCAACGGAGGCAACCTCGGCCACACGGCCCGCGAGCTGGGCATCGAACGGACGAACCTCTATCGCAAGATGAAGCAGCTCGGGATCCAGACGCCACCTCGTCCGAGACCTTAGATGTTGCGTTGGCGATAAACGAGCGTTGAGCTTCCGCATCATCGAAGGTCCGCACGGCGAGATCGTGTCTCTCACAACTACATATGAATCAAATGCTTGGTACATATACACCGACCTGGCATAGTCCCTGCTTAAGTACGGGTCGGACAAGGGATCGCGTAGCCGGGCAGCAACCGCCGGCGCGTCGGGACCTTCCGCGGTGAACGGCGGGGTTTGGAGGGAGCCACGTCGGGAGCTGCGGGAACGGCCGGTCGAGCGACCGGTCGGGGATCTTCGAGGCGCGAGCGTGCTGTCAGGAACATCGCGGTCCCTTTTCCTTCTTGTTCTTGTTCCACCCACCGACGGCCCGACCGGCCGTAGGCGCTCCTTTTTGACCCTCGCCGCGCCCCCGTTGTAGATTCCCCTTTTGACGCCTCGGAGGTGCTTTGCCCCAGAAGGCTCTCATCACCGGGATCACCGGCCAGGACGGCAGCTATCTGGCGGAGCTCCTTCTCGAGAAGGGCTACGAGGTCCACGGCCTCGTCCGCCGCAGCAGCTCGTTCAACACCTGGCGGATCGACCACGTCCGTGATCGGCTCGCGCTTCACTACGGCGACCTCGTCGACCAGAACAGCCTCGCGCGGACGCTGGAGGCCATAGAGCCCCAGGAGATCTACAACCTGGCCGCCCAGAGCCACGTCAAGGTTTCCTTCGAGATGCCGGAGTACACGACCGACGTCACCGGTCTGGGCGTGCTTCGCCTGCTCGACGCGGTGCGCGAGCTGGACCTTCCCGCCCGCGTGTATCAGGCGGGAAGCTCGGAGATGTACGGCCTCGTCCAGGAGACCCCCCAGACGGAGCGGACGCCCTTCCACCCGCGCTCGCCCTACGGCATCTCGAAGGTCTTCGGCCACTGGATGGCGGTGAACTACCGCGAGGGCTACGGCCTGCACGTCTCCAACGGGATACTGTTCAACCATGAAAGCCCGCGTCGCGGTGAGAACTTCGTGACCCGCAAGATCACCATGGGCGTGGCCGCGATCAAGCAGGGCAAGTCGAAGGAGCTGCGCCTGGGCAACCTGGACGCGAAGCGCGACTGGGGATTCGCCCGCGATTACGTCGAGGCCATGTGGCTGATGCTGCAGCAGCCGCAGCCCGACGATTACGTCGTGGCGATGGGGGAGACGCACTCCGTTCGCGACTTCCTGGAAGAGGCCTTCGGCTGCGTGGGCCTCGCCTGGAAGGACTTCGTGAAGATCGATCCCAAGTACTTCCGGCCCGCGGAGGTGGACGCGCTGCTCGGCGATCCCACCAAGGCGCGCAGCGTGCTCGGGTGGAAGCCGAAGGTCGGCTTCAAGGAGCTGGTGCGGCTGATGGTCGAGGCCGACCTCGCCGGCGGTGGCGCTCCCGTCCGTCCCCCGCGCTAGCGGTAAGCGGCCGCGGCCGCCCGCGACGCAATCAACCGATCCAGCTCGAGGCGCAGGCGGTCGAGGATCTCGTCGTAGGTGAAGGCGCCGACCGTGTCGGTCTTGCGCTTCAGGTTGACGTGGGTCGGCCCGCACCAGAGCCCGAGGTCGGCGTCGTCGGTCTCGCCGGGGCCGTTGACCCGGCACCCCATGACCGCGATCGTCAGCGCGTGCCGCTCCGCGTAGGCGGACATCGCCTTCACCGCCTCCGCCAGCTCCACGAACCGCTCGTTCTCCACGCGCGAGCACGACGGGCACGAGATGATGTTCAGCCGGTCGTCGTCGAACACCGGCACGGAGCGGAAGCGGCCGGCCGCGATGTCGGCCAGGATCTGCCGGCCGACCGCGACCTCCTCGTGCTTGCGCGGATTGGGCAGGGTGAGGCTCACGCGCAGGGTGTCGCCGATGCCGCGGGTCAGGAGCTGCTCGAAGGCGACCCGCGTCTTCACGACACCCTCGGGCGGGATGCCGGCTTCGGTCACGCCCAGGTGCAGGGGGACGTCGGGCCGAAGCGCGGCGAAGCGCACGTTGGCCTCGATCACCTTGCGCGGATGCGAGTCCTTGAGGCTCACGACGTAGCGCTCGAAGCCCAGCTCGTCCAGCATCCGGCAGTGGTCGATGGCGGACTCGACCATGGCGGCCACGTCGTCTTCCGGGTGGCGGGCCTTGGTCTCGGGGTCGACGCTTCCGCAGTTGACCCCGACGCGGATCGCACAGTCGTGCTCGCGCGCCACCTCGGCCAGGAAGCGCACCTTTTCCCGCACCGGCTTGTCCTTCTCGTGATGGTAGAGATGCCCGGGGTTGTAGCGGACCTTGTCGACGTGAGGAGCCACCCTGGCCGCGAGCCGGTAGTTCTCCTGCAGGTCCACGACCAGATTGGCGGTGGTGAGCCGCCGGATCTCGGCCAGCGCGTCTGCGTCCTTCACGCTGTCGACCGCCACCCGGACGACGTCGCCGCCGGCCTTCCGGATGGCCTCGGCCTGCTCGACGGTGGCGTCGACGTCCTGCGTGCGTGTGGCGCACATGCTCTGGACGGCCACGCGATGGCCTCCGCCCAGCGTCACGGCGCCCACCCGGACGGCGCGCGTCGGGTTGCGATTCATCGAAAGGCGTCCTCGCTTCGCGCCATTCGTCGCTCAGCGCCTCGCGCGGAGTGAATCCGCGCTCGACGACTCGAAGGAGACGCTCCGCTCGGAAAACGCGAAGGCGTCCTCGCTTCGCGCCATGCGTCGCTCAGCGCCTCGCGCGGAGTGAATCCGCGCTCGACGACTCGAAGGAGACGCGCCGCTCGGAAAACGCAAAGGCGTCCTCGCTTCGCGCCATGCGTCGCTCAGCGCCTCGCAGCATCGATCCCAGCAGAGCCCGGGGACGCACGCGCAACCGGTTCCGCCGCTCCCTCAGGCCCTCGCGCAGCCGATCGAGCGGGCGCAGCGGAGCCGTCACCACGCGGACCCGCCCCGCGCGGATCGCCGCGAAAACGGCCGGAACCGTCTTCGCCGCCGCCTCCACGATGGTGTAGGTCGTGCCGAGCTGCCAGAGGCGATGGCAGTCCGACGTCCCCACCAGCGGCAGCTCCATCCTCCGCGCGTACTCCACGGCTTTACGGTTGAAGTCCAGCGAGCGCGTATAGAAGTGCGAGAACTCGATGGCGTCGAAGAGGTCCAGGTTCTCGCGCAGCTTGCCGTTGAGGCACTTGGGCGCGGGAAAGAAGGGATGGGGCGCGATCACGAAGCCCCCGTCGCGCTTCAGGTCGCGTACGTGCTCGAAGGTCCGGACCTTCAGCCGCGCGTACGGCATGTCGAGCAGGAGCGTGTGCTTGCCCTCGATGGCCGCCTCGACGCCGGGGACGAGAAGGATGCCCAGGCTCTCGGCCCGCCGGCGCAGCTCCTCGGTGTGGATGCGCTTGTTGTGGCAGGTGAGGGCGAGGACGTCGAATCCCTGGCGCGCGGCCTCTTCGAGCAGCTCCACCGCCGTGTAGCGGATGAAGTCGTGCGGGTCTTCGCGGGTGTGGGTATGGAAATCCGCCTTCAGGAGCACGCTTCCTCCCCGGACGACGAATTCCCAGTTTAACCCATCTCCTCCAGGGACCGGATCCCCTTCTGCATGGGGGCCCAGAACGTGGCCGCGCTGAGGCCGATGGCCAGGAGGCCGCAGAGGACCATCCACGCCCGGTCGAGCGCGGGAACGGGGTCCTCCCGGAAGCGGTGCCAGAGGTAGAGCGACGACGGCCACGCGAGGAGCGCGATCATGGCCAGGATGTAGAGCACCGCCAGGACCATGAAGGCGATGCCGCCGTAGGAGCCCGCGACCTGGGTGGTGTTCTCCGCGTTGAAACGCGGGTGCTGTGCGCCCATCCCGGTGGCCAGGCCGACCAGGGCGAAGGTCATGAAGAAGATCGCGACTGCACCCAGGACGCGCAGGAACGGGTCGGCCCCGAGAAAGCGGTTCGAGACGACGGTGAGGGCCTCGGACAACACGAGGATCGGCACGAGGCCGGTCCAGAACTTGGACCACAGGAAGCTCCGCATCGGTACGGGGGCGCTGCGGATGATCCAGAAGGCCGGCCCTTCGGCGGAGACCGCGGGGAAGACGAACCGGACCGCCACCGCCGACATCACGAACGAAGCCATGGCCAGGTTCACGAACGCGTACACGTTCTTGACCATCGCCCCCATGTACGGGATCCGCTCCAGGTCGAGGACGCGGAAGTTGTAGAGGTAGACGAGGACGAGGGCGAGCAGCAGGAGCAGCTGCGACCACTGCGTCGTGTCGCGGAGGAATACCTTCAGGTCCTTCAGAAGGAGGCTCCGGCCCAGGGGACGGACGGGCAGGCTGTGCGCGAGCGTGTCGAGGGCGCGCAGGCGCGTGAAGCGGGCCTTGCGGGCCTCCTGCGCCTTGCTCCAGCCCGAGAAGTAATAGCGTCCGAAGGCGGCGCGGGCGATCACCGTGAAGGCGAGGGCCGTCGTCCAGAGAGCGCCGGCGTGGAGCCAGTCGACCCCGCCCTGCAGGCCGGAGAAGACGGTCTCACCCGCCCAGAAGGAGGGGAGGAGCGGCGTGACCGGCGACTGCAGCGTGGCGAAGAAAGCGGTGACGTCGGGGAGCGTCTGGACGTCGAGCAGGCGCTCCGGCCGCAGGAAGCGCAGCATCACGACGAGGCTCACCGCGAAGAGCAGGCCCATGAGCATCAGGACGTCACGGGCCCGGCGCGCGGGGAAGACGTTGACCAGCAGCAGCGTCACCATCGAGCCCAGCGCGACCGGGATCACGACGAAGGGAAGAAGGCTCGATAGCCCGGCCACGTAATAGAGGGGGCCCGCGCAGCGGGCGAGCCCCACGGCGAGCAGCACCGGGCCCATGAACGTCGCCACCATCCACGAGGCCTGGGCCACGGTCTTGGCGAAGCAGGAGTAGAAGAGCCGCGCGGGAGCCACGGGGGCGGCCACGAGCAGCCGCAGGTCCTCGGAGAGGAAGAAGGTCGAGAGCGCGGTCACGATGCCGCTGAAAGACAGGAAGGAGAGGAAGGTCAGGAAGAGCCAGGAGAGCCCGAGCCGGATCAGGTAGTCGCCGAGCTCCTCGTAGTAGTCGAGCTGCCAGGTGAGCCAGAAGACGACGGCGAAGATGGCGGCGGCCACCCCCACGCCGATGCCGCCGAAGAGCATCATGCGCGCCGAGTCCCCCGGCTCCCGGCGGCGGGCGCGGTTCCTCGCCGACCAGAACGTCGGCAGGAGCAGGTAGGGGAACGGTTGGCCAGTCACAGATCTTCGTCGATCTCTTGCAGCCCCGCGCCCCCGGTCAGCTTCAGGAAGACGGGCGTGAGCTGCTCGTCGGCGCCGCCCGCCAGCCGCCGCAGGTCTTCCACCGTCCCCCGCGCGATGATGCGGCCCCTCTGGATGATGCTGATGCGGTCGCACATCTCCTGGGCCACCTCCAGCGTGTGGGTGCTCATGAGGATGGCCACGCCGCGCGCGCTCATGTGGCGGAAGACCTGCTTGATGAGCCGGGCACCCCGCGGGTCGAGCCCGACCATGGGCTCGTCGACCAGCACCGCCCGCGGGCGGTGGAGGAAGGCCGCGCACATCACCAGACGCTGCTTCATGCCGTGGGAGAAGCTCTCCACCAGCTCTCCCTCCCACCGCGTCAGCTCGAACAGCTCCAGCACCTCCGCCAGGCGGTGGCCGATGCCGTCGCCGTCCATGCCGTAGAGCCCCCCGTGGAAGCGCAGGAATTCGCCCGCGGTGAGCTTTTCGTAGATGAAGGGGCGGTCGGGGATGAAGCCGAGCGACGCCTTGGCCGCTTCCGCGCTCGTGGCGAGGTCCTGGCCGTCGATGAGGACGCGGCCGGAAGTCGGCTTGAGCAACCCGGCGATGATGCGGATGGTCGTGGTCTTGCCCGCGCCGTTCGGGCCGAGGAAGCCGTGGATCTCGCCCGGCGCCACCTCGAGGCTGACGTCATCCACCGCGGTGAAGGCGCCGTACTTCTTGACGAGGTTCTCGACGAGGATCATCGCGCTACCGCGGCGGCCGCGACCAGCAGCCGCGACCGCCGCCATCGCGGCGGGGAAGCGGGATGTCGATCGGCTTCATGTCGGAAGCGGTACGGCCCACGAGCACGGGCGTGGAGCCGGCCGCGACCTGGAGGTCGAGGATCCGCAGCCGCGCGTGGCCGATCATGGGCAGGATCAGCGCCTGCCGCTCCAGGCCGCCGCGCGCCAGGCGAACGTGGGTCACGTCGGCGGGGAACTGGTTGAGCGTGGGGTCGACCGGCATCCACGCCCCGCGGCCCCGTTCCTCGATGTAGACCTCGGGCCAGGCGTGGTAGTAGAACGCGCCGTGAAGGTCGACGAGGCCCACGGCGATCCGAGCCGGGATGCCCAGCGAGCGGGCCATGGCGACGTAGAGGGCGGTGTGCTCGTTGCAATCACCGACCTTGGTCCGCAGCACCTCCCGCGCCGAGGGCAGGCTCACGGTCGGCTTCTTCTCGAGCAGCGCGTTGACGTAGCGCACCAGGCGCTCGGCGCGGGCGCGCGCCCCCTCCACACCCTGGACCGCCTTGGCCGCCTCGGCACGCACCTCCGGCGCGTCGCTCTCCAGGAACGCCTCCGCGGCGAGATAGTTCTTCGCGTCGGGATCGCCAGGTCCGAGCGGCAGCGTCCGGGAGTCGCGGATCTCGATCACGTTGCCGGTCGCGCTCTGGCCGCCGCCGTCCAGGTCGGGGCCGCCCACCTCCACGCCCTCGAGCCGCACGCGGAGCCTCTCGACCGTGGCGGGGTCGTCGATCTTCGGCCCCGTGGGGACGACGGCGGCCGCTTCCAGCATGTCCGTTTGAACGTCCCCCGGCACCGCCAGCGCCATCGCGCGGTCGCGCGTCTCCTTCACCACGATGAGGCCCATCGGGCTCTCCTCGCGCACGACCTCGCCGACGTCGGTGATCCACGAGGTCGAGACCAGCCCGCTGTACTGCATGCGGACCTTGAAGGCGGGCACGGGACGGCCCGCGGCGCGCACGATCTCGCGGGCCTGGACGTCGAGCGCCATCGGCGCGTTGCGCAGCGTGGCGGGATCGAAGACGGCGAGCTCCCGGTGCTGGCCGGTGGCCAGGCCCTCGGCCGCCAGGCGGCGAGAGAGGTTGAGCGAGAGGGCGGGCGGCTCGGCCAGCTCGCGGCTCTCCGTCCGCCGGCCCGAGGGCGTCTCCACCGTGAGGTCCAGGCGCCGGCCGTCGAGTGCGCCCTTCACGGCCACCGCGCCCGTCCCGGGGTCGAGCGAGAAGGCGAACGAGCGCAGCGCGAAGGCCTTGTCCACTCGAGCGGAGGTGTGGATCCGGGCCGCGGTCGTGGCGCCGAGCAGCGCCATCTGGAGCTGGCCGTCTTCCTGCAGCTCGAAGCCGTCGCCGGTGGGCACGGTCTGGCCCACCATGAAGCCGATCTTCTCGCCCCGGTAATACACGCCCTTCCACTGGGCCCCCGAGCCGTATCGAGCGAGGTCGGAGGCAAGGTTGAGGGACGAGGCCCGCAGGTAAGAGCGATCGAGGAGCAGCCCCATCTGGACGAGCCAGGCGGCCACGATCAGCCACGATGCCCCCCGTGAGAGCCAGCGGGGGATCGGGCGCAGGAGCCTCACCACCGCGGATTATACTTGGGCGTGGATCCCGCCGCCCTCGACGTGGTCCTCGTCCGCCCCCGCAACCCGGCGAACGTCGCCGCCGCCTGCCGCGCGCTGAAGAACATGGGCCTGCGCTCGGTGCGACTGGTGGGCGAGGACCCCGGCCTCGGCCGCCCGGAGGCGCGCAACCTGGCGTACGGCGCGTGGGACATCCTCGACTCCGCGCGCTTCTTCTCCGGCCTTCGGGAGGCGGTCGCCGACGCCACCTTCGTCGCCGGCACGTCCGGCCGCGAGGATCCCGCCGCGTGGTCGCCCCGGCGCCTTGCCGCCGAGGGGAGCGCGCGGGCGGCCGGCGGCCGGACGGCGCTGGTGTTCGGTCCCGAATCGAGCGGCCTCACGGCCGAGGAGCTCTCGTGGTGCCACGCGCGCGTGCGCATCGCGGCCGACCCGGAGCAGCCCTCGTTGAACCTGGCCCAGGCAGTGCTGATCCTGGCCTACGAGATCCGGCTCTCTCACGACGGCGGGTCCGAAGCGCCGGCGCCGCCGCGAGCACCCGTGGGGGAGCTCGAGGCCGTGCTTCGCGAGCTGGAGGAGGGACTGGTCGGCATCGGGTATCTCAACCGCGACAACCCCGGCGCGATCCTGGCCGAGCTGCGTCTGCTCCTCGCCCGCGCGGGGCCCACGCCGCGCGAGGCGAGCCTGCTGCGCGGCCTGGCGCGGCAGATCCGCTGGGCCGCCGGCCGGATTGCGGGTGGAGGCGGGGAGAGCCGATAATGCCGCCGGCATGAGCGAGCTGCGCGTCCCGACCGTGGCGCTGGCCGTGGAGGTCGCCTGCGCCGACGGGCGCACGTTCACGGGACGCATCTTCGTGCCCGCGGCCGCCTCTCACCACGCCGGTCCCATGAGGCCGGAGGAGTGGATCAACGAGCCGGTGCCGTATTTCCCTTTTCTGCCCGATGACGCCGCGGTGCCGGTTATGCTCAACAAACACACCGTGCTCGTCGTGACCCTCCAGGGCGGAGACAGCTCGGAAGCGTTCGAGCCGATCGGCCTGGAGCGCCGGGTGGCCATCGAGTGCGGAGAGAGGCGGCTCGAAGGGATGCTGCACATCGACATGCCGGAGAACCATCAGCGTGTGCAGGACTACCTGAACCGGTTCGAGCTGTTCCTGACCCTGACGGAAGGGAGCCGCCGCCACCTCGTTCAGAAGCGCCACATCACGCGCGTGATCGAGATCCGGGAGGGGTAGAAGTGTCGCTGGACCGGATCCTCCAGGCCACCATCAAGGCCGGGGGCCAGGAAGTCCGCCTGGTGCCCGGCCGGCGCATCGTGATCCTCACTCCCGCCGGAGAGCGGGAGGTGCAAGGCCCCGAGCAGACTCCTTCCACGATCGACCAGCTCCTCGCGCCGCTCCTGACCGCGGACGCGCGCCAGGCCCTGGCCGCCGGCCGCGCCGAGTGGGGTCTCGACGTGCCGGGCGTTGGGCCGGTGCGCGCCCGGGCCGAGCGCCGGCCCGATGGCACGTTCGCCTCGTTCGCCGTCGGCAACGCTTCGCGTGCGGCCGCCGTGCCCGCCTCGGCGCCGGCGCCCGCCCCGGCGGCCGTCACCTCTGCCGCTCCGCGTGGCTCGGGGCCCGCGGCCGAGCTCGAAGAGCTGTTCCGCGTGATGGTCGACATGAAGGCCTCCGACCTCCACATCTCGGTGGGCTCGCCGCCGCTCGTTCGCCACGACGGGGACGTGAAGGCCCTGCCCGGCCGCGCGGTCCTGGCCCCGGCCGACACCGAGCGAATGCTCTGGCCGATCGCGCCCGAGCGGAACCGGGAGGAGTTCAAGCGGCGCCACGACACCGACTTCGCGCACGAGATCCCGGGCCTCGCCCGCTTCCGCTGCAACTTCTTCATGGACCGGAAGGGCATGGGCGGCGTCTTCCGCGTGATCCCGAGCCGGATCATGACCGCCGAGGAGATGGGCCTGCCCAAGGAGATCCTCCAGCTCTGCCATCTGCCCAAGGGCCTCGTCCTCGTGACCGGTCCCACCGGCTCCGGGAAGTCGACGACGCTGTGCGCGCTCATCGACTACATCAACCGAAACCGCACGGACCACATCATCACCGTCGAGGACCCGCTCGAGTTCGTCCACGAAAACAAGAGGTGCCTCATCAACCAGCGCCAGGTCGGCGAGCACACCGACTCCTTCAAGGACGCCCTCCGCGCCGCGTTGCGCGAGGACCCCGACATCGTCCTCGTCGGGGAGATGCGCGACCTGGAGACGGTGGCGATCGCCATCGAGACGGCGGAGACCGGCCACCTCGTCTTCGGGACGCTGCACACCTCGTCCGCGCCCTCCACCGTGGACCGGATCATCGACCAGTTCCCGGCCGACCGGCAGAGCCAGGTCCGGGTCATGCTCGCCGAGAGCCTCAAGGGGGTCGTCTCCCAGATGCTGTGCAAGAAGATCGGGGGCGGACGGGTGCCGGTGCTCGAGGTGCTGATCGTGACGCCGTCGGTATCGAACCTGATCCGGGAGGCGAAGATCTTCCAGATCCCGTCGATCATGCAGACCGGGAAGAAGTACGGGATGTGCCTGATGAACGAGGCCTTCACCGACCTGGTGAAGAAGAAGGTCATCGATCCGCAGGAGGCCCACGCCAAGGCCGCGGACAAGACCGGGCTGCTCGCGACGTTCAAGAAGGCCGGGATCGATACGTCGTGGGCACCGACCGAAGCGTCCCCGGGGGCACCCGGCCCGTCCGGCGCGTAGGTGGCCGACGTCCTGGCCGTCGACGCCGACCATCCGGCCGACGACGTCATCGCGCGCGCCGCCGCGGTCCTGCGTGAACGCGCGCTGCTCATCTATCCCACCGACACGCTCTATGCGCTCGGCGGCCTGGCCGTGGAGGCGGACGTAGCGCGGAAGGTCCGCGCGGCCAAGGGACGCGAAGAGGGCAAGCCGTTGCCGCTCGTGGCCTCGGGGGTGGAGCAGGCGCGCTCGCTCTGCGCCTCCTGGCCGGAAGCCGCCGCGCTGCTCGCCGCCCGGTTCTGGCCCGGCCCGTTGTCCCTGGTCCTGCCCGCGCGCGCGAAGGTGCCGCGAGGGGTGACGGCCGGGACGGGCACCGTCGCGGTGCGCGTCCCGGCGTGCGAGCTGGCGCGCCGCCTCTGCGGTGGCGGGCCCCTCATCGCGACCTCGGCCAACCGCGCGGGGGAGGCCGCTCCGCGGGCCTGTGGGGACGCGGTGGCGGCCGTGGGCGCATCGGCGGCCCTCGCGCTGGACGGCGGCCCCGGCCGTCTCGCTTCGTCCACCCTCGTCGACCTCACGGGTGACGGCCCGCGGCTCCTCCGGGCGGGCCCCGTCGAGTGGAAGGACGTGCTCGCCACGCTCGGGTCGGCGTCCTGATAGAATCGAACGAGAAGAGAGGCGCACCCACCATCCGCGAGAGACACCTCACGCAGAGCGTCCCCGCCGAGAAAGCCCTCCTCGTCGGAGTGGCGAGCGGACCGCAGGCGCGGCTCGAGACCGAGTCCTCCGTCGAGGAGCTCGGCGCGCTCGCGCGGAGCGCCGGCGCCCAGGTGGTGGGGAGCATCGTCCAGGAGCGCAAGCGCAAGGATCCGGCAACGCTCATCGGCCGCGGCAAGGTCGAAGAGGTGGCACGCACGGCGGAGGCCAAGAGCGTCGACCTGCTCCTCTTCGACGAGGAGCTGTCGCCGGCCCAGCAGCGCAACCTCGAGCGCGGGATCGGGCGCAAGACGCTCGACCGCACCCAGCTCATCCTCGACATCTTCGCCCGCCGCGCGCGCAGCCGTGAGGGCCGGCTCCAGGTGGAGCTGGCCCAGCTCGACTACATGCTCCCGCGCCTCACCGGAAAGGGCGCCCTCATGTCGCGCCTGGGCGGCGGCATCGGCACGCGGGGACCCGGCGAGACGAAGCTCGAGACCGACCGCCGCCGCATCCGCCAGCGGATCCAGTCCGTCCGGCGCGAGATCGAGAAGGTGCGGAGGAACCGCACCACGCGCCGCGAGGCGCGCCAGCGCGCGCAGGCGCCCGTGGTCGCGCTCGTCGGCTACACCAACGCCGGCAAGTCGACGCTGTTCACCGCGCTGACCCGGGCCGAGACGCAGGTGTCCGATCAGCTCTTCATGACGCTCGACCCCCTGGTTCGCAAGGCCGACTTCGGCCCCGGCCGCGAGGTGCTGCTCGTCGACACGGTCGGGTTCATCCAGAAGCTGCCCCACGCCCTCGTCGCCGCCTTCCGGGCCACGCTGGAGGAGGTGACGGCGGCGGACCTGCTCCTCCACGTCATCGACGCTTCCGCCGAGGACATGCAGGAGCGCGAGGCCGCGGTGGAGGCCGTGCTGCGCGAGATCGGCGCCGCCGACCGCCCGCGGGTCCAGGTGCTGAACAAGATCGACCTCGTCCCTCCCGCGCGCGGGGCGGGCCTCAAGGCGGCCCGGCCCGACGCGGTGCTCGTCTCGGCCCGCGGCGGCGAGGGCCTCGACGAGCTGGCGGCCACCCTCAGCCGGCGCCTCGCTCTCGTTCCCCAGCGCGTCCGCCTGTGCTTCTCGTCGCACGACGCGCGGGGCATCGCGGGTGTGTACGCGGCCGGGCGCGTCGTGGCCCACGAGGTCCGAGGGGACGAGGTCACGCTCGAGGCAGACATCCCCGAGCGCCTGCTCGCGAGGTACCGGGAGCACCTGCGGTGAGGCGGCGCGTCCGGTGGCCGACCCCCCTCGTGGGGATGCTCGCGCTGCTCGCCTCGTGCGCCCCGCCGCCGAAGGCGCCCCTGCCCGACGCGGAGGAATACGTCTTTCCCGCGGCGGTGCCGGGCCAGCTGTCGCCGGCCGAGGCGCAGCGCATCGAGAAGGCCTGGCGCCGGATCCTCGGCGGCGACGCCCTGGCGGCCCAGCGCGACATGGAGAAGCTCCTGGCCCGGAGCCCGGGGCTCGTCCCGGCGGAGACGACGCTCGCCTATGCCCGCCTGCGGGCGGGACGCCTCGACGAGGCGGCGCGCAGCTTCGAGGGGGTGATGTCGCGGCAGGCCGACTACCTCCCCGCGCTCGTCGGGGCGGCGGCGACCGCGTCCCGCCGCGGGGATGCGGAGGGCGCTCTGCGCCTCTATCGCCGCGCGCTCTTGGCGGAGCCGAGCAACGCGTTCCTGCGCCAGCGCGTGGCCGAGCTGCGCGTGCAGGTGACCGAGCGCCGGGTGGCGGCGGCCAGGGCCGCGCAGGAGGCGGGACGGTCGGAGGAGGCGGTGGCGACCTATCGCCAGGCGCTGGAATCGGCGCCGGAGGTGGCCGGCCTCCGGCTGGAGCTGGCCAACCTGCTCGTGGCGGCGGGCGACGTCGAGGGCGCCGTGGGGGTGCTGAAGGCGGATCCCACCGAGGACCGGCAGGTGCTGCTCCGCCTCGCCGACGTCGACATGCAGCGCCGAGACTATCCCGGCGCGCTCGAGGCCTACCGCCGGATGCTGGCGCGCGACCCGCACGACGACGAGGCCCAACGCCGGTCCCGTGACGCGCGCGAGGCCATCGAGCTGGAGCAGATGCCAGAGGAGTACCGGCGGATCTCCACGGCCCCCGCCATCACCCGGGCCGACCTGGCCGCCCTCGTCGCGGTCAAGGTCACCGCTCTCGCGCGGGTGCCCGCCGGCGAGCCGCAGGTCGCGGTCGACATCTCGGGGTCCTGGGCGCGGGGCCACATCATCAAGGCCCTGGCCTACGACATCATGACCGTCTATCCGAATCACACCTTCCAACCCGCGGCCACGGCGCGCCGCGGCGACGCCGCCCGCGCGGTTCAGCGGATCCTCGACCTGCTCAAATGGCCGGCCGGGCTGGGCCCGAACCCCACCGACATGTCCCGCAGCAACGTGTATTACTACCCGGCCACGCGCGTGGTGGCGGCGGGACTCATGGACCTGACGCCCGCCGGAGGCTTCGAGGCCTGGCGGCCGGTGTCGGGACCCGAGGCGGTGGCGGTCATCGAGGAGCTGGTGCGCTTGGTGGGGCCGTAGCACCCAGTAAGAGCCGCGAGCGGAGCGGGATTGCTGCGCGCCTGCACTTCGTGCAGCCGCGCCAGCGGGACGTCGCTGACGCTCGGTCCACATTCCCGCGAAGCGAGGGGGGGTCTGGGGGGCGCGCCGCTAGCGCCCCCCAGCTCAATGACGACCCCTAGTGCTTGCCGTCCTTGACAGACGCGTCTAATATTCACAACCGGAGGCCTGTGCCGATGGACGAGCGGGAGGTCCTGAGGACCGTTCCCATCTTCTCGGAGCTGTCTGACGAGGAC
>Ga0070699_100001652_pt1 | contig 20354 bp, 14 predicted proteins | sample KBSK1503metaG_FD_65473 | JGI IMG/M metagenome (GOLD analysis project Ga0070699, IMG submission 65473) | Corn, switchgrass and miscanthus rhizosphere microbial communities from Kellogg Biological Station, Michigan, USA - KBS K1-50-3 metaG | ecosystem: Host-associated > Plants > Roots >...
GGTGTGATCGCGGCTTGTGCATTGCGAGCGATGGGCGGTGAAATTCAGGGTAAGTTGTATGCCCGCGATGAAGATGAACTGCGCCGGGGGCACGAGGCTGGCTATGATTTTGACCGCATCCTTAGCATGGATGATCTGGTTTCCTCGGAGGATGTTTTCTTTACTGCAACGGGGATTACTGACGGCGAGTTGCTCAAGGGTGTTCGGTATTTTGGGGAGGGCGCCAGTACAGACTCGCTCGTCGTGCGCGGCTTAACCGGAACAGTTCGCCAGATCACAGCTACACATCAGATCGATAAATTACGTCAGATCAGTGATGTGAAGTACTAAGCCATTTGTCATTGCGACCATCGGGAAGCAATCTCATGTTCACACGAAGATGGCTTTTTACATCAGCAATAACAATTGCTTGACACCCTTATTCCTTAAGGTATAATCTCGGTCGCCTTCCTCGATAGCTCAATCGGCAGAGCGAGCGGCTGTTAACCGCTAGGTTCCTGGTTCGAGTCCAGGTCGAGGAGCTTTTGCAACCAAAAAATGCCTTTAGCTATTATGCTGGAGGCACTTTTTGTTTTATACTCGCAAACAATTGGTAACTGACATCCAATGCTGTAAAGATTATGAAGATACATATCACTACTTTTTAATTGTAGGCAACGATGATCATCATCATGCAACACGTATTTATGTATGTAGATGGAAGGAAACGCAATCCAACTGATTCCAAGAGACATATGGCTCCGATTAGTACATCCACAAAATGTATGAGCTACACACTTTCCCCAGACGGAAACACGTCCGTTGCTAGTAAAGCAAATCGTTAAGCCTAAATCCAAAATTATGACTGCGTCAAAAAGTTCAATTCAATTACGAAATTTCATAGTGGAGAACATAAAATTCATGCGCTATGATGGAGGTGGCGGAGGGGGTGTCAAATTTCCATCCTTTGAATTCACGCCTCTTGATTATCTAAAGTTTGCACAGAATGAATTAGGTACAGACAGTTCAAAGTCTATGAGTTTGCAAAGTAGCCTAAATTGTGTAAATCACTTAAAGAGAGCTGCCGATTGTGCTATAGACACATTTCTATATGTGCTAAACCTGTATGATTTGTTCAGGAAACGCAATCTGAAATTCGAAAAAAAGATAGAATTATTAAATTCAATGGGGTTATTTAATCCTCGCTCATTAAACAAGCTCAATACCATACGAAATAAGATGGAGCATGAATATCGCTCTCCAGAAGGTGCCAATTTGGATTTATATTATGAGCTTGTTCAAGGTTTTGTATATGCACTTGATGCGTCGATTCACATGCTGGCGATTGACAGAGAAATGCAATTTGTGACGTTAGATTATACAGATGACAATATCCGATCTAGGCTGGGTCTAAGCGTTGAATATAGTTTCAATAAACCATCTGTAAGTTTCGAGTTATTCGATCACGGAAAGTTAGACCGGTTGGATTTTGTTGCACCAGATAACGTTGAAAATTTTGCTTTTGCGGTAAACGCGTTATTTCTACTTATCCGTTCTAAGGCATTAATAAGTACACAATCCGTATCAGATAATTTACTTATCGCATATGCTTCACTGGAAAAGAGCAGTAATGTGAACGATCGAACAGCGACTTAAGACACCTATATCCCACTGCTAGGTAACGCCCACCGTTAGGTTGTGAGTTAGGTAAAATCGTACCCATGCAGGAATAGAACCAAAACTCGCTAGGTTCGTGGTCGACATAGTTTTAATCTTTGATCGTGTTTAGGCGATTAGACAGCGAGTAGCCATATATACCCTAGTTGGGCGGCTCAGTCCAAGTCTTATACCTCTGAACTTCTATAGCTGAAAATTGAAACATCTTCCATCTGTCATTTCTTTTATTGTTGTCGCATTTTGCGCGAGCTTAGCGATGGGTGCTTTGGTTCTTATTTATGCTGCCCTGAACGAAGAAGCATTAACCATATCCGTATTAAAAGAAAATCTTATAGGAGGCGGAAGCTTCTTTATGTTTCTGAGTCTGCTTTTTCTGGTTGGCAAATTAGCAGGCCGCGTGCCATCTTTCACAAATCTACGTAGGGTCGAAAAGAGTTACCCCACAGGAGGCCAAACGGGTTATACGGCTGATTATTATCTTTTTGCAATACTATTGGGGAGCTTGTTTATCCTAGCGATTGGTTTAAATCTATAATATGAGCAGGGTATCAAAAATGTACTCAAGCAGAACTCGAACTCAAACTCGCCAGGTTCCTGGTCGAGTCTAGATCGAGGAGCCAATATAGGGATATTCCCTGATAAAGACCCAGATATTATCTCTTGGGTCTTTTTTCTTATTGCTCATGGCAGATCTTCACACATGTCGCGTTTGGTAACTTCTCCCAGGTATGGCAGCAAATCCGAATCGGGGAAGTCAGGATTGACTCGCGAACAGGCCAGCTTGAGGGTTGGTTCAGCATCCGTGCCTGATTGGAGAAGGCTCAAATCCCACAGCAGAACAGCTCCATCATCCGTTCCCACAGCCAATGCGCTGGCATCTGGCATAAAGTTGAGGCTGAGGATATTTCTCCCCCCGATGGAGAGCGTACTGATCTCCTCTCCCGAGGCTGCATCCAGAAGAGAAACCGTACCCTCGTCTGCCGTAGCCAGATAGATTCCATCGGGGCTGAAGGCAATTCCGTTGGGACTGGTAACCCGGATGGCCTGTTTTGGATGGGTGAGCTTGTTCGAAGACTTGTCGTAGATTGAGAAAGTGCTAAATCCGAGCCATGCGCCCATCTCTGAAGGTGTTCCGTTGTAAACATTCAGGTCGACATGATTTCCTTTAGTGCTTCCGACACCGTACTCAGCATTACCTCCCTTCTCAGTGTATTGCCAGATTTTCCAGTCAACAAATCCTTCCGGCAAGTCTGGAGTGCCATTGCGATTCGGTTTGAATGGGTATTGCGCAATCCAGAGCGGCCACTCCTTCATCCAGTCGGCGGCGGGACCAAATTTCGATAGATAGTTGCTCCCAGCATAAAGGAGAACCCTCCCTTCAACGTTCTCATCCACGTACTTGAGCCATTGTTCTGCATCTGCCAGGAATTGTGTCTTATCGGCTCCAGGGTCTACATCAAGGACGAGGACGTAGAAATGGAAACCTTTATCCTTTACAGTCGAGAGGAAAAGGTCTGCCTGCTCTTGCCAGGCCTGGTTCTCACGGAAGAAATGATATACCCCGCGCATCGGCACAGACTGGATCTGCTTTAGATACCCCTCAAACAGGGGCTCAACAGATTGAGTTCCTTCAGTTGCCTTGATGATGATGAAATCAATATCGTCCGGATTCGCAGTTGGATCAAAAAATTGGTCCCCCGAATAGATATCAATCCCGTGCGCCCGCCCATCGCCTTTCTGAGTAGTGGTCTCTCCGATCCCTCCTTCCTGGAAGTAGGCGGACTTCTGTCCATCCTGAGAAAGGGCCAGGCTTGTAATAGCTCCTTGCACATCTGGCAAAATAGCCTCGGTCGCCTCGCTGGATTTCAAATCCCAGGTGAATAGGTGTCCATCTTTCGTAGCTGCCTGAAGAGTTTTTCCGTCCTGTCTGAATTGAACTTTGAGGATTGGGCTGCCACGTTCCATAAGTGTGTTGAGGTTTCCAGTGACAATATCTAATAATTGGACTCTGCCGTTCTCGCCTGCCACGGCGAGCGTTGAACCATCCGGGCTGAATTGGAGCGTCAGCACATTGCTTTGGGTTGGGAGCGCTACCCCTGACTGGTGTCCCAGGTGAACATCCCAAAATCTGACCGTTTTGTCCTTGTCCTTTCCGGACGAGACCAGAGTATTTCCATCCGGACTGAACGCGAGTGCCAGGATATCATCTGTGTGCCCTGAAAGGATTTTCACAGGCGAGGCCCGGTCGGACGATAAGTCCCACAGGCTAATGACAGAGCCCTGGCTGGTTGCCAACATGTCACCATTTGAGGTGACAGCAATGCTCCTTGTGGGAGCCAGAAGATTCCAAAGTGCGACTGTTCCATCGAAGCTGCCCGAGACCATATATTGGCCATCAGGACTGAAAACAATGCTCATGACTCTATGATCGTGAGCTGCAAGTTGGCTACCCAAAACTTGTTGCGTTCGCGTATCCCAGAATACAATCGTGCCATCATCTCGTCCGATCGCAAGCGTTTTCCCAGACAGATCGAATGCTACGCTTCTCACATTTTGATTATTGTTTTGCAAAGGATGTCCGGTGCTCTGGCGGTTAGCATAATCCCAGAGAAGAACGCCACCGCTTTCTGGTCGGCCTTCCTCGCTCGCCATTCCGAAGGCTAAGACTGTGCCGTCTTGCGACCAAGCAATACTTTGGACGGGGCTATTCAGTCCACTTATCTCATTGACATAGTCAAAAGGATGAGCATCATTTCCTTGCCAAAAACTCACAGAGTGATTCAAGGTTCCCACGGCCAATAATTCACCATTTGGGGACCAGGCAAGACTAGAAATGCTGCCGTCATGTTTCAACTCATCCACCAGTCGTTGGTTAGCTACATCCCAAATACGGACATGGAAGTCGACCCCCCCCGAGGCCAATAGCTTGCCATCCGGGCTGAAAGCCAGGCAAGTGACCAGACCGGTATGTCCACGTAAAGGAATGCCAACAGGCTCTCCTGTGGACGCATCCCAAAGTGAAATCTCCTCGTCTTGTCCGGCGGATGCAATGAGAAGTCCATCCGGGCTGTAAGCTACGCTTGCAATACTAATGCTTTGCGTTGTTAAGGAAGGTCTAATTGGCTGTGCTGTAGCAACATCCCACAACAGAACCGTACCATTGTCACTCCCGGACACAAAACGTTTTCCATCTGGGCTGAAGGCTACACTTACGACGGGACCTCGGTGATCAACCAAGCGGTTGATCAGCGTGGGAGCAATAATTTCCGGGTTGAGCTCGCGGAGAAAATTTCCATCAATAACGGCCTGCCTGGAAAGAATTTTATGCAGGCTCCTGCGCGCCTCCTGGGTATCTGCATTTTGATTCGCTCCAACCGCCAGCAAAAGTGCCAGATTTGGGTCATCTACCAGGAGAGCTTGGGCGGCCAGCTGACGCGATTTGGCAAGAGATACATCTTCCTGAGCAACTGTAATCTGCTCTTGTGCCACAGAAGCAGTTGACTGCGCCGCGACAACTGACGTCGCATTCACAGAAACAGACGTCTGTGCTGCAACAGACGTAGAGTAATTACCCGTTGAGGTAACAGCGGACTTCTGGAAGCTGAGTATTACGGAGATCAGGACCAGACCCAGCATCACGACTCCGCCCACAGAAGCGAGCAGCCTATTCGTTCGAGTCTGGCGCCGGGCCTGCCAGCGTTCATTCGCCCTCTGGATGGGCTCGATGAAACGGTCGTGGGTCAATTCATACCAGCGCGAGCCGGCGCGCCACTCGCCGCGAATCAAGTGCTGGTTTTCCAGAAAGTCCACGACCGCGTTGGGCAAACCCGCTGTAAGTTTTGCATCCCGGAAAACGATGCCCCGTGTCCCGGCTGGCGTGATCAGTTGGTGTTCGAACCATTCGCGCAGGTTCGGCTCGTTTGCACGCAAGCTGACCTTCGCCTCTGTCAGGCAGGACTCGTAAAAATCGCGCAGAGCCTGGTCCACATCCCCATAGGCTTTCAGGTGCTCAGGGCTGATTTCCTTCACATCGGGAGGCAGGCTCGTCCACAAGTTACGGCAGACGACCTGCAGTTGCACAGGCTCCACATACTCTCCGACCACCTCGGTAGCTTCTCCCTGGGCTGTCTCCACTCTCACCTTGAGCAATTCTTCAATCAGGGAAGCGACGACACCCTCCTTGAAGCGCTTGCCCGTTCCCTGTAACGGACCGGTGACCGCGGCTTCGGCGCCAGTCGGCCCCAGTAGATCCAGCCGGAAGCGGGATTGTGACAACGGCTTCAAAAGGCGTGTGAAAGGTTCGATGCGGGCCAGGAAATCCTCGCGCATGATGAAAAGGACCCGTAGAAGAGAGTCAGCCTGTAACGCCTCGGACACCTGTTGGAAGAACCCCTCCCGTTCCTGCCATAACTCTGGATAAGAGGTGATCAACTCTTCGAACTGATCGAAGATCAGGATGCGTGGCGACGAAAAATCCTCCTCGTCGGTCTGATGTGGCAACGTCGAAAGAAACTTTGCCATCGAACAGTCTGTCAACTCAGCTGGCTCTTGTGTTTCTCCAGCCAGACTCAGCAGTGCATTGAACATGTATAAATTGGTAATTTTCTGTGGATCGATCCCATCTGGGATCAGCCCTCGTACCCGCGTAGATGGCAGGACCTCGAAGCCCTCCTTCTCAAGACGCGGTTGCAGGCCAGCATTGATCAGCGAGGTCTTTCCGGCGCCCGATGGAGCATAGCACAGCACAACACGGCTGGATGTCACCAGAGAGAGCAACTCACTAATCTCCCGATCACGGCCGAAGAACAGATTGCGCTCAGACCGTTCGAATGGACGCGGGCCTACATAGACTTCCCGCTCTTGAACATTCTGCATCTGGACCTCATCTTTGGAATCAGGCATTACTTTTTTGGAACGCCTCCCAACGCGCGCGTAATTCGGTCATGAACTCCTGTGCGGTCCCCCAGTAGACGCGAATGTCGATCTGATCGAAGTATTTAGACAGATAGGTCTGGATCTCGGCCTCATGCGATTTTGGCTCAGCCTGGTCAGACACAGGCGGTAGCTGGACCGTGACGCTGATACGCCGCAGGCTCTGCTCGACCGAGGTGACCAGGCCGCGAAACAAGACTCGAAAGCTCCAGTCTGCAAGGCTATAACCAACGAAAAGCAGCGAAGTGCCAGCCAGGCAGCGACGGACCTGGTGCGGAAGCAACTGTTCATCCTTTGAGATGCTGACCAGGAAGTCGAGATAGTCATCCTCAGTCAGCACCAGCGACTCAGCATATTCATCGTGACCATGCAGGTGAAAGACGACGGGTTCTTCGGGACTAGGCTCAAAGCTGGGATCCTTGTCAAAGACGGAAGGGCTATCTTTGATGAATTTGTTCCACTTGCATAGTTCCCTGCGGGGCTTTTTTCCTGCCGCTATCAACGCTTTCGTCATAAACGGATCATAATTAGTTGTCATATACATAGGAAGGGGAAGACTTGCCAGGGTAGCGTGGGGCTCTTCAGGGTTGGTGTAATCTGGCAGTTTGGGATTCCGGAACCAATTCTCTAACAGCATCTCTTTGGGGTACATGGCGTCATGTTCGACCGCCAGGTAGGTGGCAACACGGGCCAAATTCCCGGCATCCTCCAGCGGATATCCAAATTTTTTGGCCCAGTCCTGTGCGATTTCAGAACCAAGTGGCAGCACACCATAATCCGCGCCTGCACCTAAGAAAGGCGTGCACTTTCCGGCGCGGATGCGACGCATTAGTAAATCCCAATCTCGGTCTTCCAATTTTGTTGGCACAGGACTCCCTTGGAACAGTCATTCAGAAAAGATTATTTGGTATACCAAAGCAATTATAGCTTCAACAACGAAGAACTCACCGCGCGGAGGGTTCAAATTTAACTTCTCACAATTCCCATTAAGATTGAACACTGGCAAACTTATATAATCTTAGCCCAAAAGGGTAAGTAATAAATTTTTACAATTGCTACCTCATAACTAGCAGTCATTATAATGTCCTGACAGGAAAAGTCAATTATTGCAGACTGCCGAGAAGTGAAGCATCTCAGATATGGATTTATTAGACAGGATGGATTAAAGCCGCCTAATTTTTCGAATAGATCCACCGAATAGACAAGATTTGACTCGAAGAACTCTTTCTTCCAGATCACTAGGTTCCTGGTTTGAGTCCACGCCGAGGAGCTTTTGCCATAATGAATTTGCCTTTAGCCATTGTGCTAAGGGCAAATTTTGCTATATACTAGTGAACGAGAAGGATACTATGCAAAAGATTGTTTACGTTTTAGGTGCAGGTTTTTCAAAGCCGCTTGGTCTGCCAATTATGTCGGATTTTATAGACATGGCAAAAGACCTTTATTTTAGAGACACTCAAAAATATGGTTACTTTTCAGATATTTTCGGTTTTATTCATGATGATTTGGCTTGGGTAAAAACAGCGTATGATGCCGACTTAAACAATATTGAGGAAGTGTTATCGATTCTAGTAATGCTCCACATTTTGAGAAAAATTAGGCAAAACAAAGTAATCGAATACAAAAAATTTATCATAGATGTTATCAACTACTATACTCCTGACTTCAACATTCCTTCGGTTCTTCGAAAAGTTGAGAAAGGAATATACCGAACGAACCAGTTATCCTTTGTCGAGCTGGCTCGTATCAATAATGTGGAAGCCCATAGAAATGTAATTGATTTTTGTTTTCCAAGTAGTTTGCTGAAAAATTATGTTTATTTTGTATTGGGTCTCTTTAATTCTAAGCTTGAAGTAGGCGCGGATGAAGATGCTTTGGTGTTTAGGTGTACCCCTATTGAGAATCCTTATGCAGAATACTCTATCATTACACTGAACTATGACCTTGTTTTGGAAAAGATTGCCTCTTTTTTATCAAGTTTCACACTGGGAAAACAAATCCAATTTTCAGGTGGCGATGTTGACAGCCTCCCCGTTGTTGCGCACCTTCATGGCAGCGTTGATAATCAAAATATCATTCCACCGACTTGGCAAAAGAACATAGATAAGACTATAGATAGAGATTGGCAAATTGCGTATGAAAAATTGAGTTCTGCCAACCATATACGATTTATTGGTTATTCTTTACCTATTACCGACTCTTATATTCGTTATCTCCTTAAAGCAAGTATTCTCAATAACAACGAACTGAAATCAATAAATGTTCTTTGTTTAGCTAGATGGGGAACGATAAGAAAAAGATACGATGAATTCATAACGTTACCTGCTGAAAAATATCAATTCTCAGATATAAACGTTACTGACTATTTGGCAAGTGCAGCTAAACGAGTTGTAAGGGTTTATTGATGGATGACGCACCAAAACTCTTTGCAGAGGATTGGATCAACCCCTTTATAGACTAATAACGGTTTTGGAAAAGGCAAACTTTCCCGATTGTTCATGGCGGCAGTATGTCATTGACCAGAACAGGTTATGAGCCACCTCTACGTTCGCCGATGATGTCACAGGGTTGATAATCTCTAAAGCGCATTTATGCAGCAAGGCCGAGTAAGCAAACATGACACATCCCAAACTGAAGGAATCGGCCACAGATCATCACGGATTTTGAATTAATTACTCCGAAATGAGCTGACTGAAAAGCCAACCTTTCGAACTGGATCGGCTTTATTTGTAGAAATTAGTGAAATCCGTGGCTAAAAGTTGGAAAGATTAAATTCGGAGATGAGTCATAAAGCTGTGGGAACAAAATGTTTTCCATGTAAGTCCTGAGGAAAAGGAGGCTTCCATGAAAAAGTTAACTGCCTTCACGATACTTCTCGTTGTGTTTCTCACCGCCTGCGTGCCGACATCTCCAGTGAGCAGTGTGTCCACGCCCATCGAGATAACCGCTGAAGTGAGTACAGCGATTGCGGAACCAGTTGATCCATCCAGCACAGAAGTTCCCTTCCCTACACCCGAACCACCAACTGCCATTCCCACATTGCCTTCTGCGGCGTTCTCTCCTACTGAATTGAAATATGAGATTCTGAATCAATTCCCGGATTTCTTCTTCTGCGATCCGGATTTCTATCCTATTGCGCGTGAGGATGAATTGACTTTGGCTTTGCAACGTTTTCCGGAGTTGCAAGCCAACCAGGAGGAGTTTCAGACCATTGTGAATCAAAATGGGCTGTCTGGAGTCACATCCTTTACCGACGAACAAAAGTTATTGATCTACCGCGAGCATAAGAAACTCAATGCAATTTACTTCGAGCTGGTGGGAGATCAATTTCAGTTTCAAATCCAGACCGGTTCGGAAGGACAGGAAGGCTTCGTGATTAAGGGAATGATTGATGGGAATGGTTCCATGGATGCTCAGGAGCGTACACCCGGCTTTCCAGCTTGTCCGATTTGCCTCGCCGCAGGGACTCTCATTGATACGCCGCGTGGCGCTGTCCGTGTGGAGAATTTGAAAGTGGGCGATCAGGTTTGGACGATGAATGAGGCGGGCGAGCGTGTGTTGGCTGTCATCCTGAAGACCGGGAGCGTGCGAGTCCCTGTTACGCATCAGGTTATTCACGTCAGCTTGAGCGATGGCCGTGAACTGTGGGCCTCGCCAGGTCACCCAACCGCCGATGGTCGAATGCTGGCTAACCTCAAAACTAATGATAGTTTGGATGGTGCGCGTGTGATAATGATCGAACGTGTGTCTTATATGGGAACCACTACATTTGATATTTTGCCCTCTGGCAACACCGGCTTCTATTGGGCGAATGGCATCTTGATCGGTAGTACATTGAAGAAGCCGTAGTAGAAAAAGAAAGGATTAAACAGAAGCGGAACTGAAGTTACTCAGTTCCGCTTCTGTTCTTAAAGAGAGAATATTTACTTCTCTTGGTTGATTTGAGCCTGCTCAGGGACAACGATCGCCATGATCAGATACACCAACGCGATGCCACCGAAGCCGGTGAAGAACGCCAGCACGGTCAGTAAACGGACGATGGTCGGATCAATGCCGAGATATTCGCCCAAACCGGCACAGACACCTGCCAGCATCCGATTGGATGTACTTCTTGTGAGGGTCTTGTAGTTGTTGTTCATATTGCACTCCTTTCCATGATTTCTAAAGAGACATACGCAGAGGAATGCAGGAAGTTGCAGATTTATCCAGGAGTGGGCAATTCAATAAATACTTCCAGCCAACTTGACCATTCTCCCCAATCGCCCAGTCCGTCCTGCGCTTTAACCCGAGCTCTCAACCAGGTGCCGCATGATTTTGAAACAATTGGTGTTATGTTGTAGCTGTTTGAAGTGACATAATCATTGAAGGCATTATTCCACTGACCATTATCGTAATTATAAATATCTATGACCAATTGATAATTGATAATGCCATTGGAATCGCCAGGCTCATCCCAGAAAAGCTTTGGGGAGGCATAACAGGAAACATTGCCATTGGGTTGGATCTGATCAATATTGATGACCGGCGCTGGAGGCAAATTGTTCTGTGTCAAAAACACCGGGTTGGCTGACCATTCACCCCAAACTCCCGCGCCATCCTGGGCACGGACTTTCCACGCCAGCCGTCGACCGCAATATTTATAAACATAATTCGTAACATCCAGTTCGGTGACACTCCCTCTCACTTGTTCCACAATAATGTTACTTTGTTGATTCCTAAGAATCTCATCCAGACTAACTTCATACGCAGCGATGCCGCTGGCATCATAAGGTCCTTGCCAATCGAGGAATATTTTCCCTTCGCATAACACGGTGCTGTCTTGTAAAGGGCTGACAATCTCCGGCGCTCCGGGTGGAGCATTCAATGTAACTGTTGGCGTGAGGGTTTTTGTCGGTGTAGGCGTTGGAGTCCTTGTTCGGGTGGGCTCGAGTGTCTTTGTGGGAGTTGCTGTAATTGTTTCAGTAGGTGTTCTGGGTCTGATGGCTTGGCTAGAATTGAAAAACATCGAATATAGGATTGTAAGAATAATACCCACCCCAATAACAGTCAAAAGTGGCCGTGTAGGAAAACCTCGGCGTGGCTTTAAGTTAAGCGGTCCGATTTCACCTGTTTGAACCAGCACATATTCTTCCTCGCCATCCAGGCGCATTGCATCGATCCCATATTTGAGCAGGCTTGCATCGCGGTTTAACGCGGCGGTTTTCAATGTGTAGGCGGCGTCAGCGGGCATATTGATAAACGCGTGGACACTCCCTGCCGCAAGCCCGGCCAGGCTCAAGCTGGCGCGTGGCGTTTCAGCCTTTTGAGTCATGAACTTGAGCAGGGCTTCCTGCTCCTCAGCTCCAAACTTTTTTACTTCCTTCCCTGAAATGACAACTTCCACTTTTCGCGTTTCAGGTGCAGGTGGCAGGCTTTTTTGGTGCTCACGCAGAAGCTCAACGAGTTCCTGATACTTTTCTACAGGGTCTTTATAGAATTCGATCCATTGAATTCCAGAGAGTTGGTAAAGTAATTCTTCAGGCAGGTCAACAGGCGCGAGCACAAAAGGGAATAACTTTCGTTTTGCGTTCTCCGCCAGGTCCACTTCCTTGCGCACATTATCAGAAGCCGTGGAGTTGGGGGAAAGCATCAGAACAAAAGCATCAGCCGTATGGATGGCCTTTACAATTTGTTTGCGCCATTGATCACCGCCCTTGATGTTCTCGCGATCGATCCAAACCTCGAAGCCGTCGCTTTTAAGGCGGGAAGCCAGATTATCAACGATGTTCGTGTCTTGTCGGGAGTAACTTGTGAAAATAAATCCCATATGATCGCTCGGTTAGATTGTCGTATGGTTCATGGGATGGATTATACCGATTTTGAGGTGCTTTTCAATGACGGGACCTGGCGCGTATTGGATCGAGTATATTACCGAGTGCAAACGTGACTTCGTCAAGTTGCAAGAGCATTATTTATACTTCCTACTCTCTAGATAATTCGCGAGCGCAGCCCAAAGCAGAGCCAGGCCAATCATCAAATAAACAACTGCCTGTAATCCCAGCCATCTCAGTTGAGAAGCGCCGAAGGCCGTGAACAACAATCCAACGATTCCATAGAAGATTGTGTTCCGTATGTAATCAGACCCAACGCGTTTGGACTGTAGAATATTTCTTTGCATGAGGCCTGTTATCTCACGCACTTGTTCCTCGTGGCGATTTTTACAGGCTAACGAATCATCCACAAGAGTTGCACAATCGGAACATAGTCCACGCTGGCAGTGTTTACAAAGTCCAATAGCAGGAGTATCAGGGTGATAGAAGCAGTTCATAATTTTCTCAATGGATGTCTCAAAACGGTCTTGAACTTTGCAGGATCTGCCTTACGCGGATCGCCGAGATAAATTTCGTGACGTTTGCCGTCGGGTCCAACGTTATCGTGGTAGCCATTTTCAAGCGCGAAGGCTCGCATCCGTTCGATGGTAGCAGGTTCGTTGGCATATGGACCGATGTGCATAACCTGCACGAACAACCCTTCTTCAAAGTTTGCCAGCCTCAATTTGGCTAGAGCTGGACTATCTCCCTTTTTCCTTTTGACTTCTGCGAGCCCTTCTATAAAATATCCTTTGTAATAACAGTTGGCTGCAAAATCATCAAAGTGTAGAACTAATTATCCTTGACCATGATATCGAACATCCCATCTTCCACCCACCACAATCCCTCTAGCGGCATCACCGGGTAATCCACTGCGTTGGTCTTGCGTTTCTTGAACATAAACTTGAGCGTGTATACAAGAGAGCATAAAGCCTGAGTTGCCTCCGCGAAGGCGGGTGAATTCGCAGGTTCTTTCCCTTTTTCAATGACACCATCGATCATCGCAAATTGCAAAGGCAGTACTTTTAGGATTTCGGCCTTCTTTGCTGAAGGCTAATACAGATATTTGAAATCTTTTTTCAGATCAAGTGTTTTCATTTTTCTTCCTCAACGCCAGTATGTGAAACACAAGACTCATTGTAAATGAAATATTAGGAACCCTCGCCTTTTCGGATTACATCTTTTCCGTATTTTTCATGCAGCTCATCCACGGCATCCTGCAATTTACGCGACTTCTCGCTATCCACATCCCACAACCCCAATTGACGAATTGGGGCACCGAGTCCACTCACGCCTACACCGATCAGCCGCACGGGTTGATTCGGTTTGCGGACCAGCCTCAACAACTCTAGCACGGCAACGGCAATTTCTTCTTCCTGGTCAGTAGGGTTACTTAAAGTTGTTTGCCGGGTCAATGTAGTGAAATCAGGCCAGCGTATTTTGAGCTTGACTGTTTTTCCCGCCAGATTATTTTTACGCAGTTGCTTTGCCACCTCAGCCGACATGTCACGCAACGTCTTTTGCAGTAACTTGTCATCGCGCACATCGCGCGAAAACGTATTTTCCTGACTAATCGATTTGGTCTCGCGCTCGGTGACGATGGGACGGTCGTCCAGCCCTTTGGCATGGCGCGACAACTCACGCCCATTCTCACCAAACAAACGGGTCATTTCATTCTCAGGCCACTTCGCAATGTCACCGATCGTGTGGATGCCCAACTCGCTCAAACGTTTGGATGTTTTCGGCCCGACACCCCACAACATATCCGCAGGTAATGGGGACAAAAATGACGCTTCTTCTCCGTAGCCGACCACTGTCACTGCATTGGGAGGCTCTGCCAATCCCTGGGCTTTGATTCGCTTCAAGGCGATGGCTTTGCCCACCTCCGTGGCGATTTTTGCCACCATTTTATTCGAAGCGATTCCGATAGAGCAGGGGAGTTGTAACTCATCGTGAATGCGACTCTGAAGTCCGCGGGCGAGGCGTTCGCTTCCTTCGTGAATATCTGAAATATCGAGAAAGGCTTCGTCAATGGAGATTTGCTCCACTAAACCGGTGACGTTGTTATGGAGAATATCCATCACCTGCCTTGAGACCTCTCCATAGATGCGATGATGCCCGGGCACAATGATCAGCCCCGGGCTGAGTCGGACCGCCTGACTCATCGGCATGGCGCTCCGCACTCCCATCTTCCGGGCCGCATAGGAGCAGGAGGCCACAACGCCGCGTTCATCCGGTTTGCCACCCACAGCAAAGGCTTTGCCGCGTAAGTCAGGGTTACGCGTCTCTTCTACCGCGCAGAAAAAAGCGTCCAGGTCAACGTGCAGAATGGTGCGAGCCACTCCTGAATTATATGAGACTTTGGTTTTCCTGCGCTGGGTTGAAAATTGTCACTTGAGTTGCAATGTTTTAATACTTTCATTGAATGTACGATTAATAAAACTTGTTATTGTGCCGGAGGCTCGAATGACCCGAAAAATCAAAGTCATGGCGGTTTTCTCTATACTCTCGTTGCTGATGCTGATTATGCCAGCCAGCGAGATCGGTGTCACCAAAGTTTCCGCAGGTGGTTATTGTGATTGGGTTCAGTTTGTAGCAGATGTGACAATTCCAGATGGCGTTCCAGTAGACCCTGGCTTCGTTTTCAGAAAGACCTGGCGCTTGAAGAATATTGGTACCTGCACATGGACAAGATCCTACAAACTGGTTTTTGTGAGTGGCGCACAAATGGGTGGGGTAACGGCGATGAATCTGCCAAGGGAAGTTGCTCCTGGACAGACTATTGATTTAACCATTGGTTTAACTGCCCCAACAATCCCAGGCGTTTATATTGGATATTGGGAACTGCAAAACCCTGCGGGTGGGTTGTTTGGAATTGGTCAGACAGCGGCTAGGCCATTTTTTGTTGAGATCAATGTAAGGAGCACAGCGCCGCCCGCGTTCGATTTTGTTGCCAACGCAGCTGCTGCCAATTGGCGAACTGAAGTGCCCGGGAAAATTATTTTTCCGGGCGTCTATGGAGACCCGCTTGGTTTTGTGTTACCTGTTGAGCGGCCCATTCTTGAAAACGGGCTTCCTTCCATTGGTAGTGGACTCCTTATGGCCCCGCCCTTTGAATATAATGAGCACATCTATGGTATTTTCCCGCCTTATGAGGTGAAACCCGGTGACCGTTTTCAGACATTTGTTGGCTGTGAATATGGGTCAAAAGATTGCGATGTCACTTTTGTGCTTCAATATCAGCGGGATGGAGCCCCTAGTAGTACGCGTTCGTTTTGGAACGGCTGGAAGAGTTACAAGAACACTTTTAGTCGTGTGAATCTGAGCCTTGGCCCCTTGGCCGGCCAGAAAGTAAGGTTTATCCTCTTGATTCGCCCCAACGGACCTACCATAGGCGATCATGCCATATGGGCCAACCCGGTGATCGTAAATACAACTCAGCCTGGCCCAGCCGTTCCAATGGTGACACCTTTCCCCGTGACGGCAGTCCCAACCATCAGCACATTGCCACCTAATACAGGTTGTGATCGCGCCAGCTTCGTTTCTGATGTGACTGTACCAGATGGTACGATCTTTACTCCCGGGCAGGCTTTTACCAAAACATGGAAATTGCGGAACAACGGAAGATGCACGTGGACCACGGACTACACCCTCGTCTTCTCAACTGGTGACCAAATGGGTGGACCCTCTCCGGTCAACCTGCCCTCTTCGGTTGCTCCAGGCCAGACGATTGATCTTTCAATGCCTCTGATTGCACCCAACAGCCTTGGGAGCTATCGTGGTTATTGGTTGCTTAAGAATCCAGCAGGTGGTCTATTTGGAATCGGATCACTGGCCAACAAACCATTTTGGCTGGCGATCAGCGTGGCTGGTGCGCCTCCCGCAAGTGACAGCGGTTATGATTTTGTTGCCCATGTTTGTGATGCCCAATGGACCAGTGCCGCGGGCATATTAGCTTGTCCAAGTATGAGTCCAACGGATGGTACGGTGACGGTGGTGAATAATCCGCGCCTGGAAAATAACACAATTGACTCGCGTGCAGCTCTATTTACCATTCCTCAGAATATCTATAACGGGTCCATCAAGGGCGTGTACCCACCCATTACGGTTCAAAGTGGCGATCATTTCAAATCCCTGATCAATTGCGAATATGCTCAAAGAAGTTGTTACGTGGTCTTCCGTTTGGATTATCAGATCGATAATGGCCCAATCAGGAATCTTTGGGCTTTTGGTGAACGTTATGAAGGGTTGTATTATCAAGCCGATATTGATCTGAGTTCACTGGCAGGGCAAAATGTCAAATTTATCTTGCGCAATGATGCCAATGGCTCGCCTACCGGGGATCATGCAGTATGGGTGGCGCCAGCCATCGTGCATAGCTCTGCAACGCAGCCTGCGGCACCAACCACAACTTTGACTGTGATATCTTCTGCAACTACGGTCCCAGGTTCTACGCCAACCTCTACACCTGCACCTTCTGCCTCTGAAACAGCCACACCAGTTCCAACCTTTACTGCAACCGTAGCGCCTCCAGTAAATCCGGGCCAGCTTTTGTATGTCAATGCGAATTATGGTTTCCAGTTCTCCTATCCAGCGAATAGTTTCATCACGACCTCACAGAATAGCTTCGTCCATATGAATCTGCCTTTTAGTGCTGGCACTAATCTCACTGAGAAATACTTGGAAGTGACGATTTTTGAAAATCCGCCTACCTGTACCAGTCCATTGACGAATGGATATGCATCTGGTTCGTTCGAATCACAAGTGGTGACCAGCCTCAATGGGATTCAATTTGTAAGAGAGAGTGGGCAGGAAGGTGCGGCTGGCCAAGCCTATGACTGGGTGGCTTACTCAACTATGAAGGGATCTGCCTGTATCAGTCTGAATTTTGTGCTGCATTCGGTAAACCCAAATAATTACCCCGCTCCGCCGCCCGTTTATAACAAGGATATGGAATCAGCTGTATTCCTGGATATTGTTTCATCCTTTAACCTGACTGCTCCATAGGTCAATATAAAAATCACCTGCATGTTGTTCTACTTCACACACACCTGCCCGCAGACTTTGCCGGGGCAGGTGTGTGTGCTTGGATAACTATCTTTACTAATTCAAATCCCTTTGTCTAAAAAGCGGTGCTGGGCTTAAGCTTATGATAAGGAAAAAGAGTCATAGTTGTGATATTGAACAATCGTTGCAGAAACGTTATACTTCCTCTTAACGGAACTTTCGCGATTCTCACAACGTCGTAATGAATTGGATGCTCAAGAGGAGAATGATTATGAAATCACGCTTGCAAATCACGTCAATTATGTTATTGTTTGCGCTGGTGCTCTCTGCTTTTCCCGCGCTGGCGCTGCCAACCAGTGCATCGGCAGCAGTGTGTTATCAGGCGCAATTCGTCGCCGATGTAACCGTACCAGATGGCACCACCTATACATCCGAGACCGCTTTTAAGAAAACCTGGAAACTGAAAAACATTGGTACTTGTACCTGGAATACAAACGATGTAACCATGTTTTTCGTAAGCGGTTCCCAGATGGGAGCGCCCGCTTCGGTGCCGATGCCATCCGCAGTAGCCCCTGGCGCAACTGTGGATATCAGTGTAGATATGAAGGCGCCCAGCGGAGCTGGTCACTACATTGGCTATTGGAAGTTTAAAAGCTCACAAGGTACTGTCTTCGGGATTGGCATCAATGCCGACAAAGCCTGGTGGGTCGAGATCAATGTTCCAAGCAATAATTCTGGCAGTGTTGCTTATGACTTTGCGGCGAATGCTGAAAAAGCCACCTGGACCAGTGGCGCAGGCGGACTTACCTTCCCTGGAACCGAAAGCGATGCAAAAGGTTTTGCTTTAAGGAAAGATAAACCGAAATTCGAAAGCGGTGTAGAAGCCACCCAACCAGGTTTGCTTTTCGTACCACAAAATATCACGAACGGATTTATTCAGGCGGAGTACCCAGTTTTTAAAGTAGACGCCAGCGATAGATTCCAGACCACTGTGGGCTGTGAATCGGGTGCCACCACTTGTTATGTTGCTTATCGCCTCGATTATAAGGTGGGCAGTGTTATTAAAACCTACTGGACGTTCCGTGAACGCTTCGAAGGTTTAACCTACACTGCGAACATTGACCTGGCTCCCCTGGCAGGCAAGGATGTCGCGTTTATTTTGTATATTTCGGCGTATGGTTCACCGGCAGGTGATCGGGCACTGTGGGGTAACCCGGTTATCTTGCGCAGAGGCATTGTTCCTCCGCCCGTCACCGTGACTGGTACACCACCTACCCCCACAGCTACGAAGACTCCATCACCGGTCACAGCCACTGTGCCTCCCTCAACCTGTGACAAAGTATTCTTTGTGTCAGATGTGAATATTCCTGATGGTACAGTTATGCAACCAGGCGCGCAATTCACCAAGACGTGGGAATTGAAAAACGTTGGTACCTGTACATGGAAAAAAGACACGTATCAGCTCGTATTGTTTGGCGGCGAGCCAATGGGTGCACAATCCCCGCAAGTATTCAAAGACGATGTGCTGCCTGGTAAAACAATTAGAGTGTCGGTCAATCTCACAGCTCCTTCGGCGGCTGGTTCTTATCGTGGCTTCTGGATGTTCAAGAACGCCAACGGTGTGCTCTTCGGCATCGGTGCTCAGGGTAACAAACCTTGGTGGGTGGATATCAAGGTTACTGGCCCCACTGTCACACCTGGCGGCGTGACTGCTACACCTTCTGCCACCAACACTGCAGCGCCAACTGGCTATCAAAATACGAAATACAATTTCAAATTTGCATTGCCCACGGGTGCAACAATTGCGAACCAGTCTGATAATGATGGCAGAGTTAACCTGCCTTTTGCTGGGGGCACCAATTTGCAGGAGAAGTACGTTGCAGTAACTGTAAGGGAAAATCTAACTCCCTGTGTAAGCCCAGTTGTGGGAGGCAGTTCTGCAACATCTGAGAATGTTACCTTCAACAATATCCAATTCACTAAGGTGACGGGCTCAGAAGGAGCTGCCGGTAATCTTTACGATTGGGTTACCTACTCAACAGTTCGTAATAATGCCTGTATCAGTCTGGCATTCATCCTCCACTCTGCAAATCCCGGCGTATTCTCCACACCGCCGCCGCAGTTTGACAAGAATGCTGAGTCGGCAGTTTTTACGACGGTCATGAATTCCTTCAATTGGATTACCCCATAGGGATAAACCGCCTCATTCTGGAAGAGAAGCCTGGTCCGCGTGGCCAGGCTTTTCTCTCCCCTTGTCTTCCGTGCTGCTCAAACTCCTATGTCTCTCGATCGCCCTACTCTCCTTCTCGCAGATGACGACCCTACCATTGCAGACAGCTTGGGCCCCTTTCTTGAACGCGCCGGCTTCCATGTGTTGGTTGTCTCGGATGGTATGAGCGCTCTGGAAAAAGCACAGGCTCACCATCCTGAATTGATCATTCTCGATGTACTCATGCCGCGCATGGATGGGCGCGAAACGCTGCGTCGCTTGCGCAAAGCCAATATTTGGACTCCGACGATTTTGCTCACGCAAGTGGGGGAGGCATCTGAACGTGCGCTCGCGCTCGAAGAGGGTGCCGATGATTATCTCAACAAGCCATTTGATCCACATGAACTGCTGGCGCGCATTCGAGCTGTATTGCGTAGAGCACGTCCAGGTCAACGGTCCCTATCGGCCGCATGGCTGTTGACTGCCTATGATCTAAATCTGGATCGGCGTGCAAGGCGGGCAACTTTGGGTGGCAAGTCTTTAGAGCTAACGCCCAAAGCCTTTGCAGTTTTAGAGCACCTGATGACCCACTCCGATGAAGCTGTGACGCGTGAACGTCTGCTGGATGTAGTTTGGGGCTGGGCATATCCTGCCGGAACCCGCACCGTAGACACTCGCATGGCCGAACTCCGCCGCGCCTT
>Ga0070699_100001654_pt1 | contig 20336 bp, 11 predicted proteins | sample KBSK1503metaG_FD_65473 | JGI IMG/M metagenome (GOLD analysis project Ga0070699, IMG submission 65473) | Corn, switchgrass and miscanthus rhizosphere microbial communities from Kellogg Biological Station, Michigan, USA - KBS K1-50-3 metaG | ecosystem: Host-associated > Plants > Roots >...
ACAGACCTGACCCACCGCCACTCGTCGCCTCGAATCATAACAAGATCCTGACTCTTTCCCCCATCGACTACAAATGCGCGTCCCGCTTGAGCTGCAATTTCTCGCACCTGCCGTGCAGTTTCGGTTTGCGGCAGCAAAAAGCTGAACACCTCGTCGCCTTTCCTGAAGCGTACTGAAAAAGCGTAGGCTTTGGCCCGCTCCCTTTGACCATAACAGTGCGAAATCCAACGATCTTCCTCGATCCAGCGACCATTCCCGCCGAAACTCCAAACGCTGAATCCCGACTTCGTATCCCGCACTGCCGCCCCATCCAAAACCGGTTTCCCAGACGAGTCGGGATGGAACCATACCTCGCCACGATGTTCATTGCCGTCCGAAACTGTGTCGCGAATGATCCAATACTCGCCCTTCACAAAAAGAATGCTGCGTTCGAGAAATCCGTCGTGCTCTCCTGAAACGAAGTCAAACCGTTCTTCGCTAATCCACTTCCGGAGACGGCAATCGATCTTTGTCTTCCACGTGAAGGCACCGCCCGGAACAGATGACGACTCATCGTCCAAAGTCACCGTGTTGTGCGCCTGTGAGCTGCGAAACCAGTCTCGCAATTCTTTCGAACCGGTGTAGGTGTACGTTCCCGGATCGACGAGCACCGCGCGGCCATTCGCGGCAACATCAATCGCTAACGCGTCCGCGTGTGCGTGACCACAACTGAGCGCTCCGTGTGGTCCACAGTCGAAGAGCAGGTAGTTTGACTCGGGCGTCCAGCCATCACGCATCACGAAGTAACCGCCGGCGGAGAACGGCACTGATGTTTTTGCCGGCGCGCTCGCGACCAGCGAATCATAGTGGTCCAACCCACCAGCGCCCGTGAGCCACAACAACTCCTCGGCCGCATCGCCCGCGACGAACCTGTAGTCACCGCGATCGAAAACGACTGCTCCAGTCGCCAAAGTCCCGCGAAAATCGTTCGCGGCGCGCACGTCGAGCATCGCTAAACGACCGCCATCGTCGTCACCAAACAACGGCGTCGTGCCGTCGGGCCGCGTGATGTACAGCAGGTGATCGAGCAGCAGCAGCAACGACTCTTCAACCTGCGCCGGCAACGCGAGTTGATTCGCTTGCGCGAGCAGCAAAAAGTGCAAATAGAAATCGGTGGTGTAGCGATGGTAGTAGCTCGACTGTTCGAAATAGACGCCATCGCTCTGTACGTGAATCGGAAGCTGCTCGACCAGAATGCGGCTGCCGAGCTCCTGCCAGCGCTTCGCTTCCCTGAACTCGGGCAACAACGTGCCGATGTAAAAGAGTCCGAGCGCTTCGCCGGTCAGGTGTGTGTTCGGACTGAAGTACGTCGACAAATACGACTCGAGGTGGCGCGCGCTGAGATATAAAAACTTCCACGCGCGCGTGAAGACGTCTGTCGTTAACGACGGCGACGACTTGAAGAAGTAAAAAGCCCAGAGCCATGAGATCGATCGAAAGGCGACTTCGAGACTGCTGGCCCAGTTGATGCCAAGCTTCGGTGGATTCGCATCCATCCAGGCTTCGAGATGCGACACGAAAACGCGCGCGTAGCGCTCGTCGCCGGTTAGCAGGTAAGCCTGGCCCAGGGTTTGAAAATACTGGTGGCGATTCAATTCCCAGATGATCTTTTTGTCGCCCGCGATCTCGACGTCGAGATAGTCGAGCTTGCTCCAGTGCAACAGCGGGATGCGTTTGCCGCTCACTGGTTCGAACTGCCAGTCGATCGGATCGCCGAAACTGAGATCTTTGAAACCGAGCAGATCGAATTTGCCGGCGACGATGCGATCGGCTTTGTCGATTAACTTTTGCGCACTCTCGGGCCATCGCGCTTTGAAAGCGGCCGCGGTCTTTTCGGGTGATTGAAAACTCGCGAAGAACGCCGGCGTGGATCGTGAGCGGAAGTGTTCGAGCGGATCGCTGACCGTGAAGACGTCATCACCCGGAAGTTTGGCGAGCGTGGACCAGCCACGCCGCTCACTGAACGCAGAAACCTGCTGCGCCGCGCGCACGCGCAGTTCGTGAAGACTCGCGTTTTTGAGTTTCTGCAGTTTCATGTGAATGCCTGGGTGCGGGAGATCTTATAGACAGGATATACAGGATTTTCAGGATATCCTGTAAATCATGAAAATCTTGTAAATCCTGTCTATGCTGACCTCTCGCATCAGATTTCCATCAACTGGTACAACTCTCTCACCGCACGTTCGGTCGCGGTCCCGGGCTGGTAAAACATCTCGTTCGCCACTGCGATCCGCGTCGAAGAATTCTCGCACGGTTCTATAAAGCCTCGCTCCACCGCCGTCAACACTTCATCTACGTTGTTCACACTCGTCGCCGCACTTGCCAGCAGGTCGACATAACTAGGTTCGATATCAGTGTTCTTGATGAGCTCAGGCACGTGTATCCGAATTAGCGGCCGATCGAGCAACAAGTACTCAAACCCCACCGAGCTGTGATCCGTAATCATAATGTCGGCCGCCGGCAAGTAGCGCGAAGAATTGTTTCCCGTCGCGAGCACGCCGCCGAACCTCTGCAACAACGGCTCGAGCCGCGTGCCCCAGTCGACTCCTCCCGAATTCACGTACTGCAAATCCCGCGAACGATCGTGCAGCTTAACGATCACCGCATAACCAGCGTCGCCCAGTCGTTGGACCAGCTCCTCTCCCATGCTCACCACCGACGAATGCGCGGACCACGTCGGCGCGTAAAGCACAGTTCGTCGCAACGGATCGATTCCGAGCGCCGTGAGCAGCTCGTCTCGCTGCAACGATCCATCGACCAGACAATCGAGTTTCGGCATTCCGATCAGACGCGCCGCCGGACTGTCTTCATCAATCGCGCCACAATCGATGAAGTGTTGCAGCCGCCGTTGGTTGATAAAAAACAAACGGTCCCAGCTGCGCATGTTTTCCGAGGGCGAATCGTAAACGGTGCGATACTTGCCCGCGACGCCATGAAACGTCTGCACGCGGCGCGCGCCACGCGGCAACTTCATCCACAGAAAATCAGCCGCAAGATAAACATCAAACTGCATCAGCGAGGCTTGTAAAGGCGTGATGAACTTGAAAGGCTGCCGAGCGTCGGCGTAAATCGATCCGGTCTGATCCGGGCTCTCGCTCGATGTGAAGTAAAACTCAAACCGCTCGTCCGGCTGGAGACGCTCGACAATCGGCGCGATCGTGGCGTAGTTCATCGCCGTGCGAGCGTTGACCAGTAATCGTCGTCGATCCGGTGTCCGCCAGCGCCGCCATTGCTTGTCGAGATCGCGGGCGGTGTTGATAACACGCTTCAAACTCATTCACGCTTCGGTAAGAGCTTCGTCGCGGGTAAGCGCCGATTCAATGCGCGGATAAATCTCGGTCACCGCTCGTTCGTAATCCTCCGGAAAGTCGATCTCGATCCACGGCAAGCCGCCGGTGCTCAACGCATGTAACGGATGATTCAACGCAAACTCACGAAACGCGCGCGGCGCCCAGTCTTTCACCGCGCCCCTCGCGATCAATTCGTCCATGTAACCAACCAGCACCTGCGCGCCGTGCGCACTAAACTTCACGATGCCGACGTTTTCGCCATCCGCTTCGAGTGGGTCCATGCCTTTCGAGATATCGATGACGAGACCTTCTTTGAGTTTGACTTTCATCTCTTCGTCACCAAGCGGTGCGGTGTCCGTATCCGAGAGCAGCAGCGCGTCGCCGCGCGAAGATTCGAGCAGGTTCGCCAGTAGCTGCGGATGAAAGAGCACGTCGGAATTCAGCACGACAAACCCGTCAACTAAATGCTCACGCGCCAGCCACAGCGAGTAGAGACTACTCGTCTCCGCGAACTTAACGTTTTCCACAAAAGCGATGTCGCTGTCGCACTCCTCGCGAATGCTCTCGGCCCCGAAACCAACTACCACCACGATGCGCTTGACGTTCGCGTCTCGCAACGCCTCGATCTGCCGGTGCAATAGACTTTTTCCGCCGATCTCTACCAAGCACTTGGGCTTGACCGCCGCGCCATCGAGTCGCGTTCCCTTCCCGGCCGCTAAGATGATTGCTTTCATGACGGCATGCTGAGCTCAGCCGGCTTGCTGACTGAGCCGCGTCTCAATACTTCCTTTACTTTATTGAAATACCAATCCCGTTCGTCTCGACTGATGGCAAACAGCAGGAACAGTGCGCTGTAAATCAATGCCGCCACCAGCGACTGCAAAACCAGCAGCGACCACGAGCCCTGAATTCTTCCGCGCGTCAGCAATACAAACGCGCCCATCACCACCGCCGGCCAAATCGCCGGCCAAACGCTCTTGCGCACCACTGTCCACACCGAAAGGCCAACGCGCCGGCAAGCTCTCGGAAACACTACAAACATCGCCATCACCAGCATCGGAATCAACGTGCCGATTGCAACGCCAATCAATCCGTAGGCACGCACCAGCAACACACTCAGCACCAGGTTACCGATCGCCATGCTCAAGTTTGAAAACGCCAGAAACTTGTGCAGATCCGAGCCTTTCAAGATCACCGACGACGTCGCATTTCCGACGCGCAACGCCACCACAATGCTCAGAATATAAATGACGTTGACACTGCCGGCGAACTGCGGCCCGACCCAAAGTAGCACGAGCGGACGCGCGATCAGTCCCAAAACAGTTGCGAGCGGCACGACCATTCCCAGCGACAACCTCGTTCCCTGGATCAGGATTTTCTGGAGCCGATCGAGTCGCTGCACGGTCGAGCTGTCAACCACGACCGGAAACAAAACCGCGTTGAGCTGGTCCGTGATGCGCTGCACGATCTCGATCAAGCGTTGGGCCACGGCCCAGATCGCGACGGCGCTCGTGCCGAGAAACGCGCCCACCACGATTGCGTCAGTCGAATAGTTTAGCTTATTCGCGAGGTCAATAATCAGGATGAAGACGCTGAAACCCGTGATCTCGCGTAGTCGCTCGCGTTTGAAATAACTCGGCCGGATGCGCAGCGCGGGGAACACCCGATACGCGTTTAGCGCGTAAGCGAAGTAACTGATGATGCGCACGCCGGTGGTGGCGGCAACCAGTTCGGGCAGCCCGTAGCCTGCCTTCAGGACGATCACGTTAACAACCGCGACGACGATCGCAGTGATGAAGGCGACCACGCCATTCATGTATTGACGTTGGAAACCGTTCACGATCCCGCCAAAGACGCTGAACGGAAATCCAAGCGAGACGTACGCGCTGAGAAAGAGCAGGACGATCTGTCCGGTCCTGGTTTGAGTCGGGGTCAACGGAAAGAATCGTTCGAGATTCAACGAGATCACGACCGCGATTGTGAAAGCCAGCACGCCGATGCCGCTGAACATGCAAAACATCGTGCTCGCGATCTCATTCAGCGCGCTTGCGTCGCCCTGTGCTCGATACTTCGCCGCGAAGCGCACCTGAGCCACGCCGTAACCGAGGTCAAGCATGGAAAAGTAAATGGTGACCGACGCCACCAGCACCCAGAGTCCGTAAGCGGATTGGCCCAGGTGCGCGACGTTGAACGGCAGCATGAAGATGCCGATCAAAAGCTCCGTTCCGGTGACCAGGTAGTTCATCGAAACGTTTTGAAAGATTAGCCTGGTGGTTGGCGGGGCGGGTTCTGACACTATGTAGCTCGCTGCCGGTCCTTCCAACGTTGCCTGACGATGCCTGCGAAGAACCAGAGCCACAGTTCGTCTTCAAAGCTGGCAATCGCGTCGCGGCGCGCGAGTGCCGTCCAGATGGAAAAAAACTTCCTGATACACGTGCGATAGAGATAACGCGGCACGCCCGCGATGTGCGGGACCGTGGAAAAATCGAGCGCCGTGCTCTCCGGCGATTCCATGTCGAGCTGGTTGTTTTGATACAAAATCGCGCGACTGATTCCGTGCCAGTAAAACCACTTGCGAAAATATTTTTTGGTCAGACGATCTTCGGGAATGACGTGGTGCACGACCAGGTCGGGTGAATAGAAACCTCGCAAACCCGCGGCCCGCCCGCGTTGCGCCCACTCGCGCACTTCCTGTCCGAGCAAGGTGCCGGCTTTGCGTCCAATGCTGTTGTCCCACATACCGGCGCGTTCGAAACATTCGCGACGGAAAACCATGTTCACGCCGAGTGGCACCCTCTGACCGAACTCGATCGGTTCCGGACCGTAATCTAGCAGCGCGATCACGCCCCAGTGTTTGCCGCCGCGATTCGGCATCCAGTTCGGAACGTTGCCGCTCCAGATTGGCAGCGCTTTACCGCCGACGTAGTCACAGCCGAGACGATCGAGCGCTTGTTCGGCGTGGCGCAGCCACATCGGATCGACGCGAACGTCGTCGTCGGTAATTGCCAGGATTTCGCCCTGCGCGATGCGGATACCGGCGTTTAGGGCCGCGGAGCGTCCCTGTTCTCGTTCCATTACGTAATGCAGCGGCACCGGAAACGACTCGACGCGCTCGAGCACCACGTCGCGCGTGTTATCGGAGGAATTGTTGTCAACGATAATCACTTCCCACGGCCCACTCGCCTCGAGACGCTTCAAACTCTCGAGTGTCTTAACCAGCTCTTCAGCCCGATTGTAGGTGGCAATGATGACCGAAAACTTCATACCCATTTCGTCTGTATTTCAGATCAACAATCCGAAATCTGAACAGATTCCGGCAATGGCGTCCAAAATCTAAAATCTTTTCTCACGCAAAGGCGCAAAGACGCAAAGAAAACCCTTTGGCAGCGCGGCAGCGCTTGGTGTCTTGCGCCTTTGCGTGAAAGTCCTTTCTATCAAACGCTTGGCCTATCTTTTGCATCGCAATAGGCACTCGACAACTACGAGGGAGCTTAACGTGGCAGCGCCGAAAGTCAAAGGTTTTGCGCGTTACCTCGTAGAACTGCGATCCACATTGCTATACATGTCGATTAAATCGTGGATCTTGCTTTCTCTTAGGCCCAGATAATTACCTTTCGAAGCGTCTCGGTTCGCAACGAAAGATTTGCATAGCTGTTCTCTTTTTATGCGTCACAAAACTCTTACGGTAACACTCGCTCTTATTCTTTTTACTCTCCTTTCAACCCGAGCTCAGGCCCAGGAACGCCTCTGCGATACCGCGTTCGAAGACTGCCGAGTTCCACTCTGGAGCTTGATTGACAACGAAACGGTCGGCATCGATGTCGCCTACTGGTTCATGCAGGACACGTCGATCGCAAACAAGATCATTGCTCGCTGGCAAGCAGGTGTGCCAGTTCGCATCCTTGTCGACCCGCGCGCCAACCCGACTTACGCGGGCAACGAGCAGATCCTGAACCAATTCAAAGCGGCCGGGATCCCGATGCGTTACAAGTCCGGAGGCGGCATCCTGCACTGGAAGATGATGCTCTTCCAGGGACAGAACAGACTGGAGTTTACCGGCGCCAATTACGGCACCTTTTTCTTCGTTCCCGTGTCGCCGAACGTCGACTATATCGACGAGGCAATCTATTTCACTGACGATGTGTCGCTGATTCAGAGTTTTAAGACGAAATACGACGATCTCTGGACTGATACAGTCAACTATGTCGATTACGGAAACATCACCGGGCCGTTAACCCGCAAGTATCCAACGTTTCCTATCAATCCGGAACTGAACTTCCCACCCAGCATCGACGACAGCCAGGACTTCTATAATCGCACTGCCCTCAACTTCAACCAGGAAACGCAAAAGATCGACATCATCATGTATCGGATTACCAATCAGCGGTACACCGATACCACTATCGACGCAGTCAAGCGCGGCATACCCGTGCGCCTGATTCACGAGCCCGACGAGTATCGCAATCCCGCGCGCCAGTGGGATTCATGGAACGTCGATCGCATGTACATGGCGGGCGTGCAGGTCAAGATGCGCAAGCATCTCGGCCTGAATCACCAGAAGTCAGTGATTCTGTACGGCAAGGGCATGACGATCTTCGGTTCGTCCAACTGGACCGGACCATCGTCGAATTCACAGCAGGAACACAATTACTTCACGCTCAAGCCGCTGTTTTTCAACTGGTTTGTGGACCAGTTTGAGCGGAAATGGAATTCCACCACTGAGAATCAACCGTTCGTTCCGCTAGGACCAGACGAACCGTCTTACATGACGCCGGCCAACGGCGCGGTGGCCCAACCAATCACGCTGACCCTGAAATGGGAAGGCGGGCGCTGGGCCCATAAGTACGACATTTATTTCGGTACGACGCCGAATCCGCCGCTCCTGATCGCGGATGCAAGCACCGATCAGAGTGGCGCCCAACCCGGTCAGCCGCGTCTCGATACTGGTTCAGTTGACGACGGCGTCACCGAGACGTTCACGCTGCCAATCACACTCGCTCCGGGTACGACTTACTACTGGCGCATCGTCGGCAAGACGATGGCCAACATTGCTGCTACTGGTCCAACCTGGAGTTTTGTGACTGCCGGGTCAGAAGCACCACCATCGGCTCCGACCGGCCTGACGGCGTCACCAATTTCGTCCACTCGCATCGATCTGAGCTGGGCCGATAGCGCAACGGAGACCGGCTATCGCGTCGAGCGCAGTCCGAACGGCTCGACTGGCTGGACGGAGATCGCCAGTCTCAGCACTAATCAAACTACTTACTCCGATCTGGGAGTCAGCCCACAGCAGACTTATTTCTACCGGGTCCGCGGATTGAACAGCGGCGGCTTTTCACCGTACAGCAACATCGCGAACGCAACCACGCCAGCGCCGCCACCGCCGTCGGGCAATGACGTCGTTTTGTGGGCCGCGGAAGCGCCGGTCAAGGTCGGCGCGTGGTCTGTGGTCGCCGATGGCACCGCGGCGGGTGGCAATCGCATCGCTAATCCCGATGCCAATGCTGCGAAGATCCCAACAGCGGCGACAAATCCCGCCAACTACTTCGAGCTGACGTTCAATGCGCAAGCCGGCGTCAATTATCGTTTGTGGATTCGCGGTAAAGCGCAAAACGATTTCTGGGGTAACGACTCGGTCTTTATCCAATTCAACGATAGCGTCGATAGCGGCGGCAATCCGGTGTTCCGCATCGGTACAACTTCCGCGACCGAAATGAACCTGGAAGACTGCTCCGGTTGTGGTGTTCAAGGTTGGGGCTGGCAGGATAACGGTTGGGGAGTTGGTGTGCTTGGTCCATTGCTTCGCTTTGCGAACAGTGGAACCCACACGCTGCGAATACAGGTGCGCGAAGATGGTCTCTCGATCGACCAGATCGTGTTGTCGGCGGATACTTATCTCAACTCCGCTCCGGGACCGCTGAAGAACGATGCGACGATCCTGCCGAAGTCGACTGGCGGGAATCCAACACCAACACCAACTCCGACGCCTACACCAACACCTACGCCGACGCCCACTCCGACGCCTACTCCGGTGCCGGGACCAACGGTTACCAGTGTGAGCCCAACTTCCGGATCGACGGCCGGCGGAACCCAGGTAACGATCACGGGGACTGGGTTTCTCGCAAACGCAACCGTGTCGATTGGCGGTAGTGCCGCTTCGAGCGTGTCAGTCGTCAACAGCACCACGATCACCGCTTTGACACCCGCGCACGCTGCCGGCACTGTTAACGTCACCGTTACCAACACTGACGCACAGAGCGGCACAAAGACCAGCGCCTTCACTTACTCGGCGCCGCAGGCCACTGTGCCCTTGTTCAATAATGTCTTTGTCGTCGTGTCGGAGAACCAGGCCTACGAGAGCGTAATCGGCAGCGCCTCGATGCCTTACCTGAACGCGCTCGCGAATCGTTATGGTCTGGCGATTAACTACTACGGCAACACGCACCCGTCGATCGGCGATTACTTCTGGCTCACGACCGGCCAGCAGATCACTAACGACAGTAACTTCGCAGGCACAGTGAGCGTCGATAACATCGTGCGACAACTCAACGCCAGCGGTAAGACGTGGAAGTCGTACGCTCAGAGTCTGCCTTCGGTCGGATATACCGGCCCGGATCAGTATCCGTATGTGAAGCGGCACAATCCGTTCGCATACATCACCGACGTGCTGAACAGTCAGGCGCAGACAAACAACCTCGTGCCGTTTACGCAATTCGCGACGGACCTGGCAAACAATCAACTGCCGAATTATTCGTTCATCATTCCGAATCAGCAGAACAACGCGCACGATTGTCCGGCGAACATTCCGAACTGCACGAACGCGGACAAACTGGCGGCAACTGATAGTTGGTTGAAGACCAACATCGATCCGTTGATCGCGAGTGCCGCGTTCAGGCAAGGCGGGTTGCTCATCATCACGTTTGATGAGTCGGTGGATGCTGACACTCAGAACGGCGGCGGCCACGTAGCCACAGTCGTTATCAGCAGCAAGACGCCGCAGCACCTGCAGTCAAACACATTGCTTCAGCATCAGAGCACCTTGCGACTGACTGCCGAAGCCCTGGACCTGACGACTTATCCAGGAGCGGCCGCGGGCGCGCCAAACATGTCAGAGTTCTTTGGTCCAACTCCGAATACTGCGCCTGAGGTTGACAGTGCCACGCCGGCGTCTGGTCCAGTTGCGGGCGGAACGGCAGTGACGATCACGGGAACCGGTTTCGCCACCGGCGCGACGGTTAAGTTTGGCAATACTAATGCTTCCGCAATCGTCGTCGGCAGTACCACAATCAACACGGTAGCGCCGGCTCACACGAGTGGCGCGGTCAACATCGTGGTCACGAATCCCGGTGGACAATCGGGAACACTGACGAACGGTTACGTCTACGCTGCGGCGCCGGCGCCGGCCGTTAGTGGAATCACACCCAACTCCGGAACGACCGCCGGTGGAACAGCAGTGACAATCAACGGCAGCAACTTCGTTTCCGGCGCGACTGTCACCATTGGCGGAACGGCCGCGACGAACGTGAGTTTTGTTAACAGCACCACCATTGACGCAACCACGCCGGCGCACGCGGCGGGTGCGGTAAGCGTCGTGGTCACAAATCCCGATGCGCAAAGCGGGACCTTGACCAACGGCTTCACCTTCACGTCACCGCCGGGTGGCGAAACAGTGTTGCTTGCGGATGATTTCAACGACGGCGCCATCGATGGTAGTAAGTGGATCGCGAATAACCTCTTCAGTGGGTTTACGGATACCACGGTTGCACTCCAGGAGACGACGACATTCCGTGTTGGACCATTGAAACAGAACCTCGATGGCTCACATTACAATGGCATCAAGTCGGCAGGTGCGTTCAACTTTACTAACGGCTACGCATACGTGCAGGTTACGCAGGGACCCGCGGCGAATACCGCGGCGGATGCGTTCTTCACCCTCGGTCTGAACGTCGATAACTGCTATCGCATGTATGTCGAGTCAGGCAGCTTGATCGTTCAGAGCAAGCTTGGTGGCGCGAAACAGACGATGCTGACCGTGGCGTACAACCCGGTCAATCACGCGTTCTGGCGCATTCGTCATGATGCAGCAACCGGACAGGTCGTGTTCGAAGTAGCACCGGCAAACGGATCGGCGCCGGGAACATGGGTTCAGCTTTTTGCGCAGGCGTGGAACACTTCGGCGGTGCCGCTCAACTCAGTGGTGTTCGAGTTGAAGGGTGGAACGTGGAAGCTCGAGACAAACAATCCGGGCACGGTAGTTTTCGATAACTTCAAAGCCGCGCACCCGTAACAACAAATTAGCCGCAGATGAAACGGATGACGCGGATTAGAGATCTAATCCGCGTCATTCCGGGTTTTATCCGCGGCTTTTTATCTAATTTCGAAATTAGCGACCATAGGATTGTGGTCCGAAGGTCGCACGCCATAATCATCCGCCGTTCCCAGGTACACCACGACATTCTTGTTGCTCAGATCACGTGTGTCGGGAATCTGTGTCCCTTTCAGGACCAGATTCGATGCACCAAACGAGTACCACACGTAATCAATTCGCCCACGACGCGTGCGCGTGTGCATGTACACAGGATTGTCAGGGTACGCCACCGCGGTCCCGATATTCATCGCCTGCATCCAGCTATCGTAGTAACCGCTGGTCATACGAATAGACTCAGACGTGTCAGGCCCCGCATTGAAGTCGCCACAGATAATTCTATTTTCCGAGAAACCGGCAGCAAAACTCATCAGCTCGCCCACTTCCGTGTAGCGCGCGCCTGAAGAACCATCATCGAGGTGTGTGCCGAAGAAGTTGATCGTCTTGCCGCCCACGTTGATGGTTACCTGGGCCACCGAACGTGTATAGCTGAGGTATCGTGAGCTGGTGCTGATAAAGCTGTACTTCGACAAGATCAGATTGCCCTCCTGGATACCGGGCGCCTTCGCCACCCAGAATGAATTCCAGGTACGACCAGTTCTCTGGCTCAACAGATTAAGGAGCGTCGGGATCCCATCGGGAGGCACTTCACACAGGGCCACGATATCTGGATTGATATTCGCGATCCATGACGCCATGCGATCCCAATTCAAAATGTTATCAGTGCCCTTGCCGAAGGAGGCGTTATAACTCAACACCCGTAACGTTCCGGTTGTGGTTGGCGGTGGCGGCGGTGCGCTGACGTTGATCTGGACCGTCGCACTGTTGCTGGCTCCGGAATTGTCAGTCACCGTGAGCCGCGCCGTATAACTCCCGGCCGCATAGGTGTAAGTCGGATTTACAACGCTCGAGCTGCCACCGTCGCCGAAACTCCAGGAGTACGATGCGATATAGCCATCCGAATCGCTCGCAGCCGACGCAAAGCTCACAAACAACGGGCTATTGCCCGAAGTCGGTGTAGCCGAAATGCTGACTTGCGGCGCCTGGTTTGGTGATGGCGGCGGAGCCTGTACCGTGCTTTGCAGGATAGTGTTGTCGTTCTTGAGAAAACCGGGTGACGCGAAGAGATAACCATAAGACGAAAGCACGATCTGATCGATCGAGATACCGTCCTCGCGGGTCTGGATGCGGAGCGTTTGTGTACCGGTAGTTTGGAAGGAGACGGTCGGGCCCAGCACATTAATGCCCCATCCATCATCTTGCCAGCCCCAGCCTGCCAATCCGCAACCGGAACAGTCTTCCAGATTCATTTCCAGCGCACTGGTAGTGCCAATGCGGTAGGCTGCCTGGCCCAGCGTATTGAGACTTCCGGAAAACTGGACGAAAACCGAATCGTTGCTCCATGAATTATTGTCGGCGCGACCGCGCAACCATAGCCGGTAAGCCTTGCCGGCTTCCGCGTTAAAGGTGACGTCGACATAATCGACCGGGTTAGTGGACGCTGTCGTAATCTTGGCAGCTCCGCGATCCGGATTTCGCAATGCAACTTGACCCGCAGCCGACGTATTACTCTCCTTCACCCAGTTGCCCTTGATGTTTGTCGCCGGTACGTTCGCCGCCCAAAGCACAATATCGGGTGACGTTGATACCGGCGTTGGAGTCGGAGTCGGAGTCGGCATGGGTGTCGGAGTCGGCGTGGGTGTTGGTGTTGGTGTTGGTGCGGGTGCACCGCTCGAGGCTGGAAGGATGCGTGTGTCGTTCTTGAATGCTCCCGGCGAGTTAAACAGATAATTTGCAGGCGAGATGACAATCTGGTCTATCGACAAACCGTCTTCCCTACTCTGTATTCGGATGGTTTGCGTGCCCGCGGAATTGAAAAATAACTGTGGTCCAAGCACGCCCCAACCATTGTCCTGCCAGCCCCAGCCCTGGAGGCCGCAACCCATACAATCTTCGAGATTGATTTCCGTAGCCGAAGTGGTGCCGACTCGATAGATAGCATTACCAGTGGAGTCGACACTGCCGGTGAATTGAACAAAGACTGAATCGTTGTAAGGCGAATCGCCTTGTGCCTTGCCACGAATCCAGATTCGATAGGGCTTGTTCGCCGAAGCTGTAAACGTGAGCTCGGCATAGCTGGATGGATTTGCCGACGCGGTGACTACTTTGGCTAGACCGGCGTCAGGATTTGCGAGACGTGCACCACCTGCCGCCGTTCCGTCAGCAACCGACGACCAGTTGCCAACCTTTACCGGAGCCTGTGATGCGTAGAGAACGATTTCCTGTGCAGAAGAAACACGAGCAGAAGCAAGTAATATAAGAACCGAAATGAATATGAAAGCCGGAGTAATCCGTCTAGGGGTCACTTTTTAGTTTTCTCCTTTCGAATCTGGAGTTGGCGTCGGGTGGGAACTGATCAGGGGATTTCGCGGGGGATAAGCGGAGCGGTCCGGCGCGTAGGGATTTCTCGCCGGCCTATCGTTAATGCTGAGAAGGAATAGATAATCAGGAATCGACACGAACCTATTCACAGTTAGAGCGGTGATCGTTCCCGGCTTCGACAAACGAAACCACACCGGTACACAATCCAAAACGGTAACAACACCCAGTCCTATGGTTCGGGTGTGGCCGTAGAACGCTCCGAGTTTTTGTGTTTACGATCTCTTCCCGAGATCTGGGAGATTAGAACGGATGGAACGTTGTTCTAACCGGGGCTGCCGTCTGGCGCGGGGGAATAAGAAATCGGCCTTACTTTACCCTCTCTCCGATGTCTAACCCGCACCGTCAGACGAGCCCGACAATAACACGCGAAACAGAATACTGTCAAAATTTTGGCACCTTTGTAACTGCTTCGTAACCAAATCGCCATTTTTTATCACGGCGGCCTGATCCCGACGCGCACAGTGTTACTCACGGAACTGTGCAGGTCGAGACTCACCAACAGATCGCCAACAATCGTTGAATCGTCCGGTAATTTCACGATGATGAAAGATAACCACGGGAAATTGGGAACCTTACCCACTTGCTCGACCGACAGGTCATAAGCCAGTCCACGCGAGTCAGTCGCCCGCACGCTAACCGACGAAATTGTTTCGCCCGGCAGAAAATCCAAACTGGTGGCAAACAGCATGATCCTCGTACGGTGATCGTTGCTCAGGTTCACCTCGGTGCGGACGGAAAACGGCTCGTGCGTAAACTGCGTCGAGTGCATTGCCAGCGCCCGGTCTGTGCTTCCCTGCGTGAGCAGCACAGGCGCGGGCGCAGGTGGTGTCGGCGTGGGTGTTGCCACAGCCCCGGCGACATCAAAGTCCGCAACTACGAGATTATGATCGGATGGTCTAACTCCCTTGTCATCAAGCGTACCAAGCAGAGTTACGACATGTGTATTACTCAAATCGCGTGTGTCAGGTATGTTACTACCACGCGCGGCGAAAATAGTCGGATCTGAAGAGTACAGAATGAAGTCAATGCGCCAGCGACGCGTGCGTGTGTTCAGCCAGACTGGATTGTCGGAATAGGCCAGCGCGGTGCCCTGGTTCAGCGCGTCAACCCAACTATCGCGATACACGTTCAGCAGACTGAGAACTTCCGGCGTATCGTTCGCCGCATTCATATCGCCCGCCACGATCTTTGGACCAGCAAAACCACTGGTCCAACCGAGCAGTTCCTGGGCCTCTGTCTGTCGCAGTGCCGACGACGTATGGTCCAGATGCGTAGCGAAGAAATTTATATTTTGGCCGCCGACGTTGATCGTTACTTGCGCGATGGACCGCGTATAACTGAGATACTTCGATCCGGTGGCGTTGAGGCTGTAGCTTGAAAGAATCAGGTTGCCTTCATTGATCCCCGGCGCTTTCGGAACAAAGTGCGTGAACCACGCGCGTCCGGATCGTTGAGTCAACGAAGCAACCAGCGTTGGAATCTGGTCCGGCGGCATCTCGCAAAGCGCGATGACATCAGGATTCATGCGCGCCAGCCAGGTCCCGACGCGATCGAAGCTCGTCACGCCATCGGTGCCCTGTCCGAACTGAATATTCCAGCTCAACACACGGAGCCGCGTGGTTGCGCTAACCGACTCAATTGAACAAACAAGAATAAGAACGAAAAACAGGGGGAACCCACGTCTCAGAATCATAAACACACTCTTGCCGACGCACACTTTTCGGGAAAGCGTATGTACTACTCAACTGGTTTTAATGGGCACAAGCTCGAAGGGGTATGTCTTCCCGGTGCCGCACGTTTAGACGCGCGCAACCTTACACTTCAAGAACACGGCTGTAAATACTGCGACACGAATGGTAAGGAATCGCAATCCAACTGCAATCTTAGCTGCTGTTGGCCGATCTTCTCTGTCGAAAAAAGCCGCGAAAAAATCTCAACCGGCATTCGTTCACAAACGCCGCATCTGTTTTTCCGCTGATCACTCGCGAGAACCAAACGACTGCATTGCGTACTGTCTCTCTGTAGAGATGACCGGGCACGCCGAACGGTCGATAGCTGGAACGTTCCCACTCCGGATCATTCATCACTGCGTAAAAATGCCCGTGTCCGGTATGCCACCGACGATGATACGCCTTCGTCATGCGCTCGCTGCCCACATACGCATCGACGATCATCTCCGGCACATACAAACCTGCCACACCTGCGCGTAGTAGACGCGTGAGGAACTCATGATCCTCGAGCGAGCCGATGCTGTCTCCAGCGCGTTGCACTGCCGCCGAGAACTCTCCGTGCTTCGAAAAGAGTTCTTTTTTGAATGCGATGTTGGCGGTCAACAGGCAGAGCGAATTGTCAGCCGTGATCGTGAATGGCTTGTCGCCGTAATCGAGCGCGGCGATGGGCGCCCAGTTGGCTTCACCGAGCCACGATGGCGGCGGCACTTCCCAGCGCGGCAGCACTTTGCCGCCAATAAAGTCGGCATTCGTAGCTGCGAAAGTACGCGCGATGATCTCCACCCACTGCTCACGAACCGTCACGTCATCATCGAGAAAGGCGACAATCGGCGCGCGGGCTTGTGCGACACCCGTGTTACGCGCATAAGCATTTCCCTGTCGCGTTTCGCGAACGTACCTCAAACGCGAGTCGCTCTGCGCAAATTCCTCGACGAGGGCGCGTGTTTCGGGAGTTGAGTTGTTATCGATTACGACGACTTCGTAAGTGAGATTCGCAGGCGATTGCCGCAACAGAGTGGTCAAGGCAAGCCGCAGCAGTTCGGCGCGGTTGTAAGTACAGATCACCACCGACAGATCCGGTGAATCATTCATCCGTGTAACCCGTGGCTCCATAAACCTTCAGCCACTCAGTTCGCACTGCTTCCCAGGTGTATCTCCGGCATTCCTTACGCGCCTCACTTGTGATCCGATCCGCAAGCTCAGGCTGCTCGATCAATGCGATGGCGCTGCGAGCGAGTGCCTCGTGATCGTCCACTTCGACCATGAGTGCGGTCACGCCGTCAGTCACCACATCAGGAATGCCGCCCGCGTTTGTCGTGACCACCGGCAAGCCGCTCGCAAATGCTTCGAGAATCGACAGTGGCTGGTTGTCGATTCTCGATCCATTTAAGAAGCAGTCGGCGTCATTGTACAACTGCGCCATGCGCTCGCGCGTGACGGTGCCTGTGAACTCAACGTTGCTCAGCTTCAACTCAGCAGCGAGTTGCTCGAGCGCCTCACGACATGGACCATTCCCGGCGACTTTCAGCGCCGCGTCCGGAAAGCGCTGCTGGATGATCGCAAACGCCCGCAAGACGACATCGACGCCATAGTGCGCTTCAAAGTTTCGATTCGACAGAAATACCGGGCGCAGTGTTCCTCGTTCGCGAAAGATTAGCTGATCGAAGTCGATCACGTTGAAGATCGCTTTTGCCCGTAGACCAAACTTCGCAAAGATCCGCACGAGATATGGTGAAGGCACCACGATCTTGTCGGCCTTTTTCAGCAGCGGGATGCTGGTCCTGGGCCAACGTTGCAGGTGATCTTCGGCTTCACCGCTGTGATAATTGAGCACGATCTTTTTGCCGAACAGGCGGGCGACGATCATTGCCGGCGCGGGAGCAAGCAAGAATGAAAAGTACGAGGCCGAGAAGATGTGAATGACGTCAAATGCAGGAATCGTCGCGAGCAACTTCAACCAGTAGAGGTTCGAAGTCGTAACAGTGCGGACGTACTTGATTTCCTGCAGCTTGCGCAGCACGCCGGGAAGACGCGGGTTGACCGGCAGGAAATCGACCGCGATCGACGGCTCCTGTTTCAGGTGCTCGATCAAGCGAACCGCCTGCACCGCCTGGCCGCCAACAATATCCATCGACGCCGCAACAATCAAAACTCTTACAGGACGTTGGTTGCTCACTGATATCTATCAACACAGATCGTGTGGAGAATTGAATGAGTATAGCTAGAACAAGTCAGGAAGAGGGGCTTGCCCCCGCTCTATAGTTCCTCGATGAGCGGGGGCAAGCCCCTCTTCCTGACTTGTTCTATTGTTCATTCCTGACTTGTTCTATGGTTAGACCGCTGGTCCCGTTTTGTAGAAATGTTTGCCGTAGAAGAAACCCAACAAATCCCAGATTGCGAGCTCGTGGGAAAACGTTTGCGACGCGGCCGCGCGACGCAGCGGAGCCATAGTCCAACCAACTACGCCGCGGCTCGCCGCTCCGAAAAGATAACGCGGCACGCCACCAAAGTAAGGAACCTGCTGTGGCTGAGTTCGATCCAGCACGCCACACGAAACGCCACGCCAGAAGGACCAGCGCCGGTAGTACTTCTTCGTCAGCCGCGACGCCGGTATCAGGTGATAAATCTTCAACTGCGGCAGGTATAAACCTTTCGCGCCGCTCTCGAGCAAACGCCGGTACATGTGCTCGTCTTCACCGGCCAGCAACCGCTCGCCAGTGCGGCCGAGCGAAGTCATGTAAAGACCAACTCTGTCCAGCGCGGATCGGCGAATGACGGCGTTGCCGCCCATGAGAATGCCGGGATAGTGCTCGTCGTAAGGAATGATGGCGCTGCCGGCATCGACCATTCCAATCACGCCCTCGTGGTCTGACGGCAACCACGCCGGTGGCTCGCGTTCCCACTTGGGAATGTATGGTCCACCAATGAAATCCACGTCGCTGGTCGTGAACGCGTGATGAACTATCTGATACCAGGTGGCGTCGATCTCTTCGTCGTCATCGATAAACCCAACCAGGTCGCTTTTACTCGCCGTGATGCCCGCGTTCAGGGCCGCCGATCTTCCCTGCATACGTTCGAAGACATAACGCAGGCGTTCGCCAAATTTCTCTTTCCAACTCTCCGCTACCTCGCGCGTGTTGTCTGCGGAGTTATTATCGACCACGGTTACGCCGACCGTTAATCCCTCCGGAATAACAGCCGCGTGCAAACTCTTCAAACAAACGGGCAGTAAGTCAGCGCGATTGTAAGTTGGTACTACAACTTCGAGCCGCATTTATCGGGAAGGAGTTTCACGCAAAGGCGCCAAGAGAGAACGAAGGCGCAAAGAAGAACTCAAACTCCGCTTGCGGCTTTGCGTCTTTCTTTGCGCCTTTGCGTGAAACATTCTTAAAAATGATGCCGCTTTTGCAGGTAACGTCTTAACAGCCCCGGGAACGTACGCAACGCCAGCAGCGCCAGGGGGATCTTCCAACTGCTATTCGTTTCTCTGGCCTTCACGAGTATCGCTCGCGCTGCTGCAAGTTCGCCTCTAACGATCAGCGTCTTGCCGCGTTCGAGCGTCAGGATAGATTCCAACCGTTGCTCGGTCCGGTCCAATGCTTCCTTTTCACTGGCACTCAGCGTCATGCCGGCACGAGTCTTTTGTAACACACGCAACGCCGCCTCGTGCAATTTTATTCGGTGAGCGGAAATACTGTCGGAGCGATAGCGATACTCGGCCAGCACTTTTCGTTGATAACCGATCCGCGCTCCGGCGCGCGCGAGCCGTAACCACAGATCGAAATCTTCGGTGAGATTGCGATCCGATTCGTCAAAGCCGCCGACCTGTTCGACCAGATCTCTGCGCATCAGCACGGTTGACACAACCACAGTCACGCTCAGGTCCAACAGGCTGTTCAAGGTCACTGGACCATCGGACGGCGAGCGATCCATGAACGTCGTGCCTGCCGGCCAGGGCACGTCGCCAATTAGCAACGCATCGGCGTAAACCATGTCAAACTGCGACTGGTCCATGAAAGCGAGTTGCTCGGTGAGTTTTCCTTCGCGCCAAACGTCGTCGGCGTCGAGCAGGGCAATGAACTTGCCGCGAGCGACGCGCAACGCCGCATTACGGGCCGCGGAGATGCCACGGTTGGCTTGCTGAATGTAATGGATCTGATCGCGATAGGGTTCGAGTACTTTTTCAAGCTGGGGTATGTCTGTCGAGCCGTCGTTGACGACGATCACTTCGTAGCTCTTGAAGTCCTGCACCAAGACGGAGTGCAACGCGTCGCCGATATAACTCGACACGTTGTAGGCCGGAATGATGATGCTGACTAAAGGCAGCTCCGGACTGTTATGGTTGCCGTTCTGCATGCTGGTCCACGTAATAAATCCGGCGCAGCGCGACCGCGTAACCGACCAGATAGTAGATGTACCACTGGTAGGCGACGGCGCCGAAGAAGCTCGATACCATGTAGGCGATGATGC
>Ga0070699_100001655_pt1 | contig 20335 bp, 12 predicted proteins | sample KBSK1503metaG_FD_65473 | JGI IMG/M metagenome (GOLD analysis project Ga0070699, IMG submission 65473) | Corn, switchgrass and miscanthus rhizosphere microbial communities from Kellogg Biological Station, Michigan, USA - KBS K1-50-3 metaG | ecosystem: Host-associated > Plants > Roots >...
CAGGAACACCTCCTCGGCGATCTCGGGGAACGACAGGTGGGTGGACAGCATCGGCAGCAGGCGAAGCTCGGCAGCAGACAGGGCCGATGCTCCCGCGATGCCCGGATCGCGATTCTTAGCGAGGCAGGCCCGGATCACCTGGGCCTCACCGACCAGGGTTCCCAGGCCGGGCCGGCGCCGGAGCAGCTCATCCACCTCCCGCATGAGCGTCCGGGCACCGGCCAGGTCGGCGAGCGCGACGTGGATCCGGGCGAGCTCGATCCGGGCCTGCACGGCGAAGTAGGGCAGCGCGTAGGTCAGCAAGTGCCGCAGCCGCTGAGCACTGATGAGTTCCCGGCGCGCCGCCGGGACATCTCCCCGGTGCAAGGCTACGCGGGCCTGCACCGCGCTGACCAGGGGTGTCGCGTAGCTCTCCTCGATCCCGGCTCCGGGCAAGACGGCGCGTGCTCGGTCCGCGAGCGCCTCGGCCCGGCCCCAGTCGCTGCCTGCCATCGCCATCAGCGAGCGTTCGCACAGCGCGAGCGCGAGATCCTCGTACGCGCCGACTTTCTCCCCGACGCTGACCGCATCCTCAAAGGATGCGTCGCCGCCATCGAAGTCAGCGCAAAGGATACGCGCGATCCCTTGCGTGAGCAGGGGCGCTGGCGTCACGAAGCTCTGGGCCGCGAACCTGCGCATGGCCTCATCCGCGTCGGCGCGCATCTGCTTAGCCCCGCGCCGGCACAAGAAGGCCCGGAGCAGGGCGGCCCACGCCTCGGCCGAAGGATCACCGGGTCCGGGCGCGTCCCCGTACTGCCAGCGATCGACGGCATCGGCCCACCGTTCGGCCTCGACCGGCCGCCCCGTCGCCGCGGACAGGAGCGCGGCCAGCACCGCGACCATCGGGTGTCCCTCGATCCCGCCCCGGTCTTCCAGCCAGCCAAACCACCGCTGCACCGTCGTGACCCGGCCCTGCCGGTGGACCGGCACCCCGAGCTTCGCCGCCAGGCCGGCGGCCGAGTCGACGTCCCCCGCCGCCATCGAGTACTCCAGCCCTTCCTCCGGAAGGCCGTTCCGCACGCACCAGCCCGCGGCGCGGCGCCGCAGGACCGGGACCAGGCCGGGCTCCTGGCGCTCCAGCTCGGCCAGCAGCATGTCGCGGAACAGGTGGTGGTAGCGGTACCACTGGCCCTGCCGGTCCAGCGGCACGAGCAGCAGGTTCGCCCGGGCCAGATCAGCCAGGATCGTGTGGGCTCCGGGCAGCTCGAGCACTGCCTCGCATAGGGGCCCGGACATGCGCTTCAGTACCGCAGTCCGGGTCAGGAACTCCCGATTCTGCCGGGAGATCCGCGCCAGGAACTCCGACTCCATGTACTCGCTCACCAGCCGGTCGGCGCCGCCGAAGGCGACCGCCGCACTCGGCAGAGGGCCGCCCTCCCGCAGGTACAGCGCCGCCAGGTACAGCCCGGCCGGCCAGCCCTCGGTCCGCCGGTGCAGCTCAGCGACCTCATCCTCATCGAGCGCTACTTCAGCGTTGCGCAATAGCGCCGACGCCTCCTCGCGGGTGAGGGACAGCTCGCCGGGACCGATCTCCAGGACCTTGCCCTGCACACGCAGCCGCGCGATGCGCAGCGGCGGCTCAGCCCGGCCGGCCAGCACCAGCCGCGAACTGGCCGGCACATGATCGGCCAGCACCGACAACGCGGCCCGGCATTCCCGGTTATGCAGCGCGTGCACGTCGTCCAGGACGAGCGCGACCGGCGCGGTCATCGACGAGAACGCAGATCCCAGCCGCGGGATAACCGAGCCCGGCAGCGAACTCACCGGGGAAGCAAGCGCGCCGAACACCCGCTCATCGATCGGCTCCACCGCATCGAGCGCTTCGGCGACATAGCTGAGCAGGACCTTCGGGTCGTTATCCCCCTCGTCGACCGACACCCACGCGAACGACTGGCCATTGTGCTCGGCCCACTGCGACAACAGCGTCGTCTTCCCGTAACCCGGCGGCGCGACCACCGACACGACCGGGCGGGAATCGGCCCGCGCCAGCCGCTCGATCAGCAACGAACGATGCACCGTCCCGGGCCGCATCAGCGGCCAGCGCAGCTTCGACCTCAGCAGGTCGAACACCGGACCGCCCGCGCGGTCTGATCGGCCCGCCCGCTGACGCATGCCGCTGGCGTCCATGCCCTGACGTAGCTCCCGGAGACTTGCCTGTCCTTGCGCAGCCATGACCTAAGCCTCCGGCCCTGTCGTCGGCCAAGGGAGATCCGAGGCGCTTGTGATATGCAGCCAAGGCCGCCTCTGGCAGGCGCGGCCGGCGAAGCCACTGAAACCAGGGCGCAACCTCGCAGTAGTCCAGGTACGGGTGATCGCTCCCGCTGGAGCGGACGAGCTCATGCACGTCGCGTTGTAGCCACCGCCGAAACGGCCGTCTACGGTGCGGGTCGGCTGACACCGCAGGAACGCCGTCCCGCCGTGGCCGGGCCGACCGACCCGCGGGGATCTCATGACGTCCGCAGGCCCGAGGCGCAGCCACGGGCCTGGCGATCGGGCGGGCACGATCCGGACACGGCGGCCGCACGAGGCAGCCGGCCCGGTACCTGTCCCAGTGCCAAGGTCGCCGGGACTGCTCACTTAACTCACCCCAGGCCGGTAGTTCCTACCGCTGCCGGGGTCTGGAGCAGCGCCGCCAGTTATCACCTCACGATAACACCCAGGCCCTGGGCAGCGAATGTCCAGCCGAGTCGGATAATGCCTGATCACCAGCTGTTAAGATCGTGTTTCCTGACCGTTTACCCTCGGGCAACGAGTAAGTCACCGGCGTCTTCCAGGGCACATCAGTGTCCTGGCCGCGGCCGCCGCCACGGGAAGCGACCAGAACTGGAGCGGGCCAGTACCCGTCGACCGGCCCTTGCCCAGCGGTAGAACGGCACCGGTTAGGTGACGCAACCGGAACCATGCGGTCGCCCGCAGCGAGCTGAACGAGGGCATCTGAGACGAGGATCCGCCGCCGAGCGCAGTGAACGCGACTCTTCGGACGAGAGCGAGACGAATCCGCGGCCGATCGGTCGTCTTCGGCACTCAATTGGCCATCCGGGCCGTGGGCGCCCGCAAACCAACGGAGCCGCTGCCATACAACGCCCCCTGCCCGTCCGAGGACCGGATCTGGCCACAGTGCAGGCGGCGCTGCTGTGTGCGCCCGGCCAGTTCGGAGGCCCGTTCTCGCGTCATCATCCCCGTCGGGGTGAGCTGGTCTTGCGTGACGTGGCGCATAGTGGCAGGGCGAGTGGCCGCGAGGTGACCGTTACATCAGCTGGCTCCCGGCGGACAGCCAGTTGCCGCCGAGGTGATGTTAACGGCCCGAGGCCTCCGAGCTGCAGTGGTTCACCCCGGCGGGGACGCCGATCGGCGGCGGCGACTGGCCGACCCCAACGCCCGGACCATAGCCATCTACTTCGACGGATCCGATGACCCGACCAGGCCGAAGACGGCACGCCCCTGCTCGACGACGACTTCACTGGCCCTGGTGAACTCCTGGTGGGAACCCCTCGGCTTCACCCTCCCCCCACCCGGCCTGGCGCGGAATGGCACGCCGAGATCGACAGCTACGACCCCGCCGCTCCCGCTGGAGCGGGCAAACGCCACGCTGGTGATCAGGTGACCGTCGGCCCCGCTCTGTTGCCATCTTCCGGGCCACGCCGTTACCACGACGTCAGCTTCGCCGCTCAGCCGAGTCGTTGAAGCAGGTGGTCGCCGACCCTGATGGCGTTGGCCATCGCGGTCAGGGCCGGGTTGACCGCGCTGATGCTCGGAAAGATGCTGGTGTCGACCACGTACAGGTTGTCGAGCTCGTGGGCCCGGCAGTCGGGGTTGAGCACCGATGTGGCCGGGTCCGAGCCGAACCGGACGGTCCCGGCCTGGTGCGCGCAGCCGGCCACCGGGATGTCGGTCTTCATGTACGCGAACCGGTGAGCCAGGTGGCCGGGGTGCATGCGCAGGGAGCCCAGCATCGAGTGGAGCTGGTGGAACAGCCGCTTGGCGGCGGTGGGGTTGCTCGGCGTGTACGCCAGGTGGACGCCGCCGTCCGGGCCGAGAGTGACCCGGTTATCTGGCTGCGGCAGGTCCTCGGTGGACAGCCAGAAGTCCACCGCGTGCGCCGCGACGTCGCGCAGCGCCCAGCTCGGCGCGAACTTGGTCTCCAGCGGCTTCTCGCCGCGGAACATCGCCGCCTGGGACTTGCCGATCATCTGGATGTTGCCCATCGGGTAGTCGAAGTCCGGGCCGCGGAAGTAGAAGTCATTGACGCCGAGGGTCTTCTGGAACACGGTCGGATTCGGGTCCTTGGACAAGGCGAGCACGGCCTGGCTGTCGTGGTACATGAAGTTGCGGCCGACCTGATCGGAGCCGTTGGCCAGCCCGCCCGGGTGCGTGTCGCTGGCGGAGGCCAGCAACAGCTTGGCGGAGTTGACCGCGCCGCAGGAGACGACCACGATATCCCCCGCATAGCGCTGGGTCTCGCCATCCTGCTCGGTCACCACGTGAGTGACCGCGGTGCCGGCCGGGTTGGTCTCTAGCTTCACCGCCCGCGCGTTCCGGATCAGGGTAACGTTGGCGTGCTCGAGGGCGGGGCGGACGCCGGCCACCTCGGCGTCGGACTTGGCGTGCAGCGGGCACGGGAAGCCGTCGCAGTCTGCGCAGCGCACGCAGATGCTGTAGGGCAGGTCCGCCTCGTTGACCCTAATGCCGCACGGCGCATGGAACGGGTGGTAGCCGGCCGCGGCCAGGTCATCGGAGAGCTGCTGGATCCGGGGCTCGTGGGAGACCGCGGGGTACGGGTAGGGCGCGCTGGCCGGCGGGTCCGTCGGATCCTCGCCCCGCGCGCCGTGTACCTCGTACATCGTCTCGGCTGCGGTGTAGTACGGCTCCATGTCCTGGTAGGAAATGGGCCAGGCGGGCGAGATGCCGTCATGGTGGCGCAGCTCGCCGAGATCCTCGGCGCGCATCCGGTACAGCGCGGCTCCGTACAGCTTGGTGGCGCCGCCGACGAAGTAGTGCACCTGCGGCTGGTAGAACGACTTGGCCTTCGGGTCGTACCAGCTGTCCTTCGAGATGTAGCGGCCGTCGACGAACACGTCCACGGTGGACCAGTTGGCCGGCTCGCGGGGCAGCCAGTCGCCGCGCTCGAGCAGCAGGATGCGCTTGCCCGAGGGGGCGAGGTGCCGGGCGAGCGTGCCGCCGCCCGCCCCGGTCCCGATGATGATCACGTCGTACTGTCCGTCCATGCTGTGCTCCTTCCAAGGCCGGGTAGCCGGCCTGCCGGTTCAGAAAATGGCGATCGGGTTGACCGGCGAGCCGGTCGCGGCGCGGTGACCGGCCCTGAAGACGAGCAGATCGCCCTGCTCGATACGGACCTCCTGCGTTACCTCCGCCGTGATCAGGTCATCGGCGCTCACGTGATCACCTGGCTCCAGCCACGGCACCCGCCGCGCACGCGGAATCTCGAGCGGCAGACCACGGCCGACGATCCCGTCGCCGGCCAAAGGGCCCGGAATTCGGCCGCGCTCTGCTCAAAGTCGCTCATCTCGCCAGGGCTTATCCCGCTCGGCCGGAGTGCCCAGTGCCAGTGGCGGAGGGCGCAGTGCCAGTGGCGGAGGGCTTAGCGCCGGCACCGGGGAGCTCGGCGCCGGTCGTGCTACCAGGGAGCGCCGTGGCAGCGGTAGCGGGAGGCAGCACGTCGTACGCACTGTGTACCAGTCCCACCTGCTCGGTGGTGTACGCCCGTTCCCGGCGCACGTCACGAACAAAGGCGGGCCACCAGCTCAGCAGCGCGCCGAGGCGGTTGCGGAAGCCGGTCAGGAAGCCGATGTGGATGAACAGCCAGATGACCCAGGCGAGGAAACCGGACAGGTGCACGCGTCCCACCGAAACGACCGCGCGGCCGCGGGACAGGTAAGCAGCCGACCCCAGGTCACGGTACTTGAACGGCTTGGTGGGCATGTGCCCGGCTACCTCGTGTTTGATGCGTTCCCCGGCGTATATGCCGGTCTGCATGGCGACCTCGCACACACCGGGGAGCTTGTTCAGGCTCATCACGTCGCCGGTCACGAAGATCTCGGGGTGGTCGGGAATGGTGCAGTCGTCGCCGACCATGATGCGGCCGGCCCGGTCCTGCTTGGCGCCGGTGGCCGCCGCGATCGCCGCCGCGACCGGCGGCGCTGCCACCCCGGCGGTCCACAGCACGGTGCCCGCCTCGTGGCGGGCCACCGTGCCGTCCTGGGCGCGGACGCTCAGCCCGGTGCCGTCTATATCGGTCACGATCGAGTGCATGTGCTGCTCGACGCCGAGCTTTGTCAGGGTGCGTGCCGCCTTGGCCGACAGCTCCGGGCCGAACGGGGCGAGCGGGGCGTTCCCGCCGTCGAACAGCAGCACCCGGGCGTCCTCGGGCTTGATGTGGCGGTATTCGGCGCGCAGCGTCTTGGTGGCCACCTCGCGGATCTGCCCGGCCAGCTCGACGCCAGTGGGTCCGGCGCCGACGAGGGCAAAGGTGAGCCAGCGGCTGCGCTCCGCCGGGTCGACCGCGGTATCGGCCATCTCGAACGCGCCGAAGACGCGGCGCCGGATGACCAGGGCATGCTCGATGGTCTTCATGCCCGGCGCCCACTGGGCGAACTCGTCGTGCCCGAAATACGATTGCTGCACCCCGGCCGCCACGATCAGGTAGTCGTAGCCGAACTCCAGCTGGTCCCCGAGCGGCCGCGTCGCGAGTATCCGGCGCCCTTCGGTGTCGATGCCGGTCACCTCGGCCAGCACGAAGTCCGCGTTCTTGTGCTTACGGAGCAGATCCCGCAGCGGGACGGCGATCTTCCCCTCGGACAAGATCCCGGTCGAGCACTGGTACAGCAGGGGCTGGAACAGGTGGTGCGGGCGCCTGTCGATGAGGGTCACCCGGACCGGGGCGCGCCGCAGCACCCTGGCGGCGAACAATCCGGCGAATCCGCCGCCGATGATCACCACGCGGCGCTGGCTATCTTGGTCATTCATGGCGCATCCCGATCCCGTCTTTCTTTATGGCTGCGTGCGGCTCAGCCTGCCGGGTCGTGCCAGGTGTCCCGGTCGGGCAGGAGCCGGTCGGCTTCCTTGGGGCCCCAGCTGCCCCGGCCGTAGGGGTGGACCGGGACGACGTCGCCGAGCACCGGGTCGACGATCTGCCAGGCGGCCTCGACGCTGTCCTGCCGGGCGAACAGCCACCGGTCCCCGTCCAGCGCGGCGCCGATCAGCCGGTCATACGGGCGGATGTCCGACCCGGGCTGCTGCGCGAACGCGAGTTCCTCGGCCTGAGGTTCCCACCCGGCGCCTGGCTTCTTCCCGTGCAGGGTGAGGCCGACCGCAGTCTCGGGCCAGATCCGGAACCGCAGCGCGTCCTGGGGCCGGACGGGCTCGATCCCGAACACGTCGTGCGGCGGCGCCTTGAACGTGATCGTGACCTCGGTGGCGGTGACCGGCAGGCACTTGCCCGCCCGGATCAGGATCGGCACCCCGGCCCAGCGCCAGGTCTCGGCGGCGAGCCGGACCGCGACATAGGTCTCCACGGTTGAGTCCCGCGCGACGCCGTCGACTTCGTGGTAACCCTCGTACTGGCCGCGGACGGTGTGCTCGGGGGTCAGCGCGCTCAGCGCGTTCACCACGCTGTGCTTGGCGTCCCGCCAGCCCGAAAGGCCGGTCCCGGACGGCGGTTCGGCCAGCACGGTCGCCAGCACCTGCAGCATGTGGTTCTGCAGCACGTCGCGGATGGCGCCGGTCCGGTCGTAGAACCGGCCGCGGTCGGCGACATCGAACGCCTCGGCCATCGTGATCTGGATGTTCTCCACGTAGGTCCGGTTGAGCAGCGGCTCGACGACCGAGTTGGCGAACCGGGCGAACAGGACGTTCTCCACCGGGTCGAAGGCCAGCCAGTCGTCGACCCGGAAGATGGCCTCTTCGGGGAAGTACTGGTGCATGGTGTCGTTGAGCTGCCGGGAGGAGGCCAGGTCGGTGCCGAACGGCTTTTCCACCATGACCCGGGCACCGCGCGCCCGGCCCGCGGTGGCGATCCCCTGGGCGATCCGCCCGAACAGCTGGGCCGGCACCTCCATGTAAAACAGCACCTGCTGGCCGGCGCCGATCTGATCGGACATGGCCTGGTACGTGGCGTCGTCGCCGAGGTCCCCGTCGACGTAGCGGAGCAGGCTGAGCATCTTGACCGCCGCCGGGTCGGCCGGGTCCATGTTGTTGAGCTTCAGCGACGCGGCGGCGTAGTCGCGGAACTGCTCCAGGCCCCAGCCGCTCTTGGCTACCCCGACCACCGGGACATCAAGGATGCCGCGTTTGACCAGGCCGACCAGCGCGGGGAAGGTCTCTATCTTGGCCAGGTCTCCGGTGGCCCCGAAGATCACCAGCGCGTCAGCTTTATCGGACATGTCAGTTTCTCCTTACCGATGCGGTCGGCGCTTCCCGTCAGGTTCCATGGTGGGAAGGCGGGTAGTGGTTTCGGGTGTTGTCGGCCCGCGTGCGGGCTGGAATTCCTGCCGGCTGACGCGGCGCCGGAAGACGTAGTAGGTCCAGGTCTGGTAGGCGAGCACCAGCGGCAGGAAGATGATCACGACCACGGTCATCACCTTGAGCGAGTAGGCCCCGGACGCGGTGTTGTGCACGGTGAGGTTGTAGGCCGGGTTGGTGGAGGAGACCATCACGTTGGGGTACAGGTCGGCGAAGATCGCGATGATGCAGGACGCGATGGTGACGGTGGTGGCGGCGAAGGCGAAGCCCTCGTGGTGGTCGTAGACCAGCCATGCCGCGGTGAGCACGGCCAGGATGGCGAGCAGTTCGATCACGTTGAGGAAGAAGGTGGTGCCGGCGGTCACGTGCGTCCAGATGATGAAGCCGATGACGAATGCGGCCGTGAGGGGAGCCAGGCGGCGGGCCACTCGCCAGGATCGCTCGCGCATCTCGCCGGTGGTCTTCAGGCACAAGAACGTCGCGCCGTGCAGCGCGCAGACCAGGACCAGGGTGACCCCGGTCCACAGGGCGTAGGGCTGGAACAGGTCCCAGAAGGTCCCGGTGTAGTCCTGGGCCGAGTTGACGGGCAGCCCGTGCAGCAGCCCGGCCAGGGCCACGCCGATCAGCAGCGGGGCCAGCACGCTGCCCGCGGTCAGCAGGACGTCCCAGGTGCGGCGCCAGCGGGCGGCGTCGCGCTTGCCGCGGTACTCGAAGGCCACGCCGCGGACGATCAGCGCGGCCAGCAGCAGGACCAGCGCGAGGTTGTAGGCCGAGAACATGGTGGCGTACCAGCCGGGGAACGCGGCGAACATGCCGGCCCCGGCCACGATCAGCCAGACCTCGTTGCCGTCCCACAGCGGGCCGATGGTGTTGATCGCGGCGCGGCGGCCGGCCTCGTCCCGGCCGACGATGCCGTGCAGCATGCCGACGCCGAAGTCGAACCCCTCCAGGATGAAGAACCCGGTCCACAAGACCGCGATGACGATGTACCAGAACGGGATCAGGCTGCTCATCGTGACCCCCCTAGTACCGGACGGCCGGCACCGGCGCGTCCGCGTCGGCCTCGCTGCGCGGGGGCGGGAGCTGCTCGCGGGAATACCGCAGCATCAGCAGCAGGTCGACGGTCGCGAGCGTGCCGTACAGCAGGATGAAGGCGATCAGGCTGATCCACAGCCAGGTGGTGGACAGGGTCGGCGAGATCCCGTTCTTGGTCAGCATGATGCCCTGCACGATCCACGGCTGCCGGCCGCTCTCGGTCAGGAACCAGCCCGCCGTGTTCATCAAGAACGGCAGCACCGCTCCCCACACCGCCACCCACAAGAACACCCGGGAGGTGGCCAGCGTTTTCCGCCGGAGCAGCCACAGCCCCCACACGCCGATGACCAGCACGACCATTCCCAGGTAGGCCATCACCCGCATCCCCCAGTACTGGATGAACACGTTCGGCACGTAGTAGCCGGGACCGTACTGCTGGTTGTACTGGTTATTCAGCGGGGTCATCCCGACCACCTGCCCGTTCCAGTGGTTGGTGGCCAGCAGCGACAGCAGGTGCGGGATCTCGATGATCTGGGTCGGGGTCTGGTCGTTGTTCCCGCCGCCGATCTGGAACAGCGAGAACGAGCACGGCTGGCAGGTGGTCCACTGCCCCTCCGCCGCCGCGATCTTCATCGGCTGGTACTTCCCCTCGACCACGCCGAGCTCATCGCCCACCAGCAACGTGAACAGAATCGCCGGGACCAGGAGGATCAGCGCCAGCCGCGCCGACCGGGTGAACACCTCCCGGTCCCCGCCGTGCCGCAGCTGCCACGCCGACACCGCCAGCATGACCATGCACCCGGTGACCAGCGCCGCGAATAGCACCTTGGCGTACCCCCACACGAACACCGGGTTGGTGAACAGCGCCCAGATGTCGTTCAGCTGCGGCTTGCCGTTGACCATGGTGTACCCGACTGGGTGCTGCATCCAGGAGTTGGCCGCCATGATGAACGCCCCCGACAGCACGCTGCCCAGCGAGACCGCCCAGATCGTCAGCAGGTGGATCCGTTTAGGGAGCTTGTCCCAGCCGAACAGCCACAGCCCCAGGAACGTGGACTCCAGGAAGAACGCGGCCAGCCCCTCCATCGCCAGCGGCGCGCCGAACACGTTGCCGACCAGCCGGGAGTAGGCGCCCCAGTTCATCCCGAACTGGAACTCCTGGACCAGCCCGGTGACCACCCCGATCGCCACGTTGATGACCAGCAGGATGCCGAAGAACCTGGTCAGCCGCAGGTAGTCATCCCGCCCGGACCGGTGCCAGGCCGTCTGCAGCAGCGCGGTCAGGAACGCCAGCCCGATCGTCACCGGGACGAAGAAGAAATGATTGACCGTCACGAACGCGAACTCCACCCGCGCCAGATCCACGTTCGTCATCGGCTAGCTCCGGTTCCCACGACGTCCCCCCGTGATGACCTGGCGGCTCCCCGCACGCCGTTCCCGTCGCGCCATGGCCCCATCCTCGATTTCGCATACGCGGATGTTCAGCACTTTCGCCGAAACGCGGCCGTGCGGCATCCCCCCGGCGGAGGGATAGTCTCCGTACGCCAGCCGACGAGATCCGGGTATGGGTGAGCACCTGGCAGGACGGCTGGGCTGACCGCCCCACGCCCGCCTAAGAGGTGGCCGTGAGAGCCTGCTCGGCGTCCCACATCTGCTGGTAGAGCGGGCATTCCCGCAGCAGCTCGTCGTGGGTGCCGTGGCCAGTGACCCGCCCCGCCTCCAGCACCACGATCTCATCCACCTGGTCCAGCCCGCGCAGTTCGTGGGTGATGAACAAGGTGGCCCGGCCCTTAGTGGCCTCCAGCAGGTCGGCTGTGACAGCGGCCCGGGTCTCCGGGTCCAGGTGGGCCGTCGGCTCGTCCAGGATCAGCAGGCCTGGCCCGGCGAGCAGGGCCCGGGCCAGCGCGAGCCGCTGGCGTTCCCCGCCGGATACCGCGCCGCCGCGCGTCCCGGCCGGGGTATCCCAGCCCAGCGGGAGCGACTGGATCCAGGGCAGCAGCCGCGCCTGCCGGGCGGCCTCGGCCAGTTCGCTGTCCGTGGCGGCCGGGCGCGCCAGCCGGAGGTTTTCCCGGATGCTGGCATTGAAGATATGCGGGTCCTGGGTACAGCCGCCGATCACCGTACGCACGTCGTCGGCCCGGTAGGTGCGCAGGTCGTGACCGCCCAGCGTGGCAGTGCCGCCGGCCAGATCGCAGAACCTGAGCAGCACCGCGGCCACCGTGGACTTCCCCGCCCCGCTCGGGCCGACCAGCGCGACCCGCTGCCCGGCCGCCAGGTCCAGGTCGACCCCGTCCAGGGCGAACGGGCCATCGGGCTCGTACCGTACCCGCGCGTCCCGCAGCGTCACCCGCAGCGGGCCGCCGGGCAGCGGGCGTGGCGCGGCCGGGTCGGTGACCGGGTCGGGTGCGTCCAGGACCTCGCCGACCCGGGCCGCGCTGGCGCGCGAGTGGCCGAGCTGTACCGCCGCCGAGGGAAGGGCCGCCACGGCCTCGAACGCGGCCAGCGCGGTAAGGGCCAGCACCGCCAGCGTTACCCGGGTGAGCCCGCCGGTCCCGACGGCAGCCACGCCGAGCAGCAGCACGCCCCACAGGGTCAGGCCCGTGGCGGCGGCGATGAGTCCGGCGCCCAGGCCCTCCGCGGAGGCGGACCGGCGGGCTAGCCGGGTGAGCGAGCCGTCGTGCGTGGTGACCGCGGCCAGGGCGCCCTCCTGCGCTCCGAATGCGTGCAGGTCAGCGGCCCCGGCGACCAGGCCGGTCAGGCTAGCTGAGAGCTCGCCGCGGGCCGGGGGCGTGCGCCTGGCCGCTATCCGGGCCCGGCCCGCGGCGAGCAGCGGCACCGCCACCCCCGCAGCGGCCAGCCCGGCGGCCAGCACTCCCGCCGCGGGAGCCAGCAGCAGCAGGCAGGCGACCACCGCGCCCGCGCCGACCAGCCCAGCGACGAGCGGCGGGGCCACCGCGCGGATGAACAGGTCCTGGGTCGCATCGACATCGGAGATCAGCCTGGCCAGCAGGTCGCCGGAGCGGAAAGCCCGGAACCCGGCCGGAGCCAGCCGTTCCAGCCGCCGGTAAATGCTCACCCGGATATCAGCCAGTACCCGGAACGCAACGTCGTGGGAGGCCAGCCGCTCGCAGTAGCGGAAGGCGCCGCGCCCGACCGACAGCGCACGGACCGCCACCACCGCGGCGGAGATAGCGATGATGTTCGGGTGCTGCGATGCGCGCGCCAGCAGGAACCCGGACACAGCCAGCAAGGCGACCCCGCACCCCGTGGCGGCTGCCCCCGCCAGGACCGCGACCAGCAGCCGGCCGCGCAGCGGCCGGGCCAGCCGTAGCAGCCGCAGCAGCGGGTCATGTCCGCTGCCCTGCCCTGCCCGCAGACGCCGCGCGCGAAGCGGCGCCCTCACGGCAACACCGCCGCTGACTTGCCCGCCGGCTCGTCCGGCGCGGGTACCAGCAGGTGGCCCTGGTCCAGGGTGAGCATGCGGTCGGCGCCGCCCTGCCAGGCATGCCGGTGGGTGACCAGGATCACGGTCCGGCCGCCCATCAGGGTCTGGATGACCGCCATGATCTGCCCCGCGACGATCGGGTCGAGATGGGCGGTGGGCTCGTCAAGCAGCAGCAGCGGCGCGTCCCGCAGGAACGCGCGAGCGAGGGCGATCCGCTGCCGTTGCCCGGATGACAGCCGCAGCGCCTGTTCTCCGAGCGGCGTGTCGTACCCGTGCGGCAGCGCCTCGATGAACGTGTCCGCCCCCGCGAGCATGGCCGCCCGCGCGATGTCCCGGCGGCTGGCTTCTGGCTGGCCCAGGGCGATGTTCTCCGCCGCGGTGGCGGCGAAGAGATACGGCCGCTGCGGCACCCAGGCGACTTGCCGCCGCCAGCTGTCCACGCCGATGCGGGCCAGGTCGACGCCGCCCGCCATGATCCGGCCGCCGGTGGGCTCGGTAAACCGCAGCAGCAACCCGAGCAGCGAGCTCTTCCCGGCCCCGCTAGGCCCTGTGACCGCGATCTGATCGCCGGGCCGGATCGTCAGCGATACGTCAGCTAGGGCCGGCTCGTCACGCTGCGGGTAGGCGAGGCTCACCGCGTCCAGGGTGATGTCGTCGTGCCGCAGGTCGGCTGTTGCCGCCTCGGTTCCGGGCGCAGTGACGCAGGCCGGCACGGGTGCTGTCTCGATGATGTCGCACGCCCGCCCGGCCGCGGCGGCACCCTCCATGCTGGCGTGGAAGTGCAGGCCCACCGCTCGCAGCGGCAGGTAGGCCTCCGGGGTGAGCAGCAGCACCACCAGCGCGGTCTGGTATCCCAGGTGGCCGGCTAGCAGCCGCAACCCTACCTCCACCGCGACCAGGGCGGTCGACACCGCCGCGGCCAGTTCCAGCACCAGCGCGGACAGGAATGCCACTCGCAGGGTGGCCATGGTCGCCGACCGGTAGCCATCGGTGACCTCGGCGATCACGTCCGCCTGCGGTTTGGCCCGGCCGAATACCTTGAGCGTGGGCAGGCCCTCCACCACGTCCAGGAAATGGCCGCCCAGCCGTGCCAGCAACCGCCACTGGCGCTGGGTGCGCGCCCGCGTATGCATACCGACGAGCGCCGCGAAGATAGGGATGAGCGGGAGCGTCACGGCGATGATCATGGCCGAGATCCAGTCAGCGGCCGCCACCGTGGCCAGCACCGCCGCCGGCACCAGGCAGGCCAGCACCAGCTGCGGCAGGTACCGGGCGAAATACGGGTCCAGGCCATCCAGCCCGCGGGTGGCCACGGTGGTGATCTCACCCGGCTGCTGCCGTCCCAGCCAGCCTGGTCCGAGCCGCTGCGAGCAGTCGGCCAGGCTGCGGCGCAGCTGTGACTTCACGGTAGCGGCCGCCCGCAGCGCCGCGACCTCGCCGCCGTAGGCGGCGGCCGCCCGGACGGCCACCACCGCGAGCAGCGCGATCAGGGCGGCCGACAAGGCAGCCGGGCCGGTGCCCCGGCCCGCGCCGGCGAGCAGCCGCGCCACCAGCTCCGCCTGCGCGACCACCATGCCGGTCATGACCACGCCCAGCGCGGCCGTCACCACCAGGTAGCCGCGGGCGGCCCGTGCATGCCGGAGCAGCCGCGGGTCGGCCGGCCTCATGACGCGCCGGGAACGCGCACGTTACTGGCGGCATCGTCAGCGTCCGCCGTGGTGAGGATAGTCATCGTAGATTCCTCATCGCCTTGACGGCGAGAGCCGCCGGGGAGCTCACTGCATCTATCCGCCACTATGCCGTCGGCGCCACGGGTATTCCTCCCCCCGTAAGGATGGTTCGGCCGGCCCTGATCGCTAGCAGGTCATAGGACCCGCCCAGCGTCCGGTCTGGAGGTCTGCCCAGACTGCGGCGACCATCCCTACCTGGACTACCCCAGATCTCGTTCCGGCTGCAGCAGGTCCGTGGCCAGGCTCCCCCGTCCGGGGGGATGGCAGGGCGCAGAACGGTGCTTATGATCGCGTCATCTGCCAGAGCCGGGAGGTCCTGCCGTGTCCGATCACAGTTCAACATCAGCGAGCATGTTCCCGCCGATTGCCGATTACGGGTTCCTGTCAAACTGCGAGCAGAGCTGCCTGGTGGCGCCGGACGGCTCGGTGGAATGGCTGTGCCTGCCGCGCCCCGATTCCCCGAGCGTGTTCGGAGCGCTGCTTGACCGGGCCGCCGGCTTGTTCCGGTTCGGTCCCGGCGAGACCCATGTGCCGCAGCACCGCCGGTACGTGCCGGGGACGATGGTGCTCGAAACGACCTGGCAGACCCCGACGGGATGGATGACCGTTCATGACCTGCTGGCCGTCGGCCCGCTGCAGAACCAGCGACGACGGGCCGATTATCACCGGGCCCCGACCGACTTCGGCGCGGTCGGCGTACTCCTCCGGATCGCGACATGCATCAGCGGCCGGGTCGAGGTCATGGTGAACTGCGGCCCGCAGTTCGACTACGGGACCGCCGGCGGCACGTGGAGCTACACCGGCGACGGCTACGACGCGATGACGATCGCCCCGAAGGAGGGGGATGTGCGGCTCGCGCTGGCGGGCAGCATCCCGCTCGGCGTGCTGGGCGCCCGCTGCTACGGCCGCACCACGCTGACCCAGGGCCAGTCGGCCTTCGTCGCCCTGTCCTGGGCAGACGCCACGGTCCCGGCCAACCAGGACGAGGCATTCGCCATGCTGAACACCACGGTCGATTTCTGGCGCGACTGGCTAAGCTCAGCCAAGATCCCCGACCATCCGTGGAAGCCCTACCTCGACCGCAGCGCCCTCACCCTGAAGGGGCTCAGCTACGCCCCGACCGGCGCCATCATGGCCGCGTCGACAACCTCACTGCCGGAAACACCGGGAGGGGCCCGCAACTGGGACTACCGCTTCACCTGGATCAGGGACTCGGCATTCATGCTCCGCTCGCTGTACCGGCTGGGCTTCGACTGGGAGGCGATCGAGTACTGGGGCTTCGTCATCGACGCGGTCACCGGCGGTGACCTCAGCCACCGGCCCGAGCTGCAGATCATGTACGGCATCGGCGGGGAACGCGACCTGACCGAGCGGACCCTGGACCACCTGTCCGGGTGGCGCGGGGCGCGCCCGGTCCGGGTCGGCAACGGCGCCTGGAACCAGCAGCAGCACGACGTCTGGGGAATGATCATCGACGCTCTCGATGTCCAGTTCCACCAGGGAGCCGCGCAGATCGTCGCGCCGGTCTGGGAAGCCATCGCCGGATTCGCGGACGCCGCGCTCCAGCACTGGCACGAGCCCGACCAGGGCATCTGGGAAGTCCGCGGCGACCCCCAGCACTTCACCGCGTCCAAGGTGATGTGCTGGGTGGCCGCCGCGCGCGGCGCCGATCTGGCCGCCGAGCGGGGCGATGAGGAACGCGCCCAGCGCTGGCGGGCAGGCGCCGATGAGATCAAGGCCGAGGTGCTGGACAAGGGCGTTTCCGACCGGGGCGTCTTCCGGCAGCACTACGAGACCGATGACCTGGACGCCTCGCTGCTGCTGCTGCCCATCATGGGATTCCTGCCCCCGAACGACAAGCGCGTCCGGTCAACCGTGCTGGCCATCGCCGACGAGCTGACGCAGGACGGCCTGGTCCTGCGCTACCGGGTCGAGGGAACCGACACCGGGTTCTCGGGCGAGGAGGGAACCTTCACCATCTGCTCGTTCTGGCTGGTGACAACGCTGGCCATGATCGGCGAAACCGACCGCGCGCGCGCCCTGTGCCAGAAGCTGCTGTCGTTCGCCGGCCCGCTGCAGCTGTACGCCGAGGAAATCGACGCCACGACGGGCGAGCATCTCGGGAACTTCCCGCAGGCGTTCACCCACCTGGCCCTGATCGAAGCCGTCTCGCTGCTCATCCAGTCCGAGCAAGAAAAAGGCGCCGCCTCAGTCGGCTAAGGCGAAATCCAGACTCACGCTTCGGAGAACGCCGACACTCACCGCCTCACCCGAGAGGGAGAATCGGCTGGCCAGGCTGTGTCGCATCGTCGTTCACCGGCGCCGCCTGCGCTCGGCGCAATCATCCCTTCGGGGGGATGTGGCGGGCTCTTGCCGTCCCCGACGATGGACGTGTGGCCTGGCGTTGTGATGTGCCATCGTCGGCAGCGGCCCTGATGGTGGCACGTACTTGTGCGTTGTTTCGTCGCGGGGTGAGCCAGTTCCTCGTGGTTCGGGTTGATCAACGCTGTCCAGGGCTCGGCGATGGATGAAGGTGCGTGGACCGGGCGCATGGCTTGGAGACGAGGGTAATGGCTGGACAGCTGACTGATGTCACATCATCGCCTGCTCGTAAGGCGGGCAGGCGCGCCGTGATCAGGAAGACCCTGGTCGCGCTGGTGGCCGTGCTGGTGTTGCAGGCCATTTTCGAGCTCTGCCTGGTCAGCGCGGACCAGCTGCTGGTACCGCGGAATATGCCTCTCGGGGTGGCCGGCTCGCCGTCGCCGGTGGTCGCCGCGGTGACCTCGAAGCTCGGGCTGGACCTGGCTTCCTATCCGAGCCAGTCCGCGGCGATGACCGCGATCGACGATGGGCAGCTGTACGGCGCGTACGTCACCGGTAGCTCCAGCGACACGCTGATCGTGGTCCCGGCGAAGAGCTTCTTCGCCCTGTTTTACGTCCAGCCGGCGTTCCAGGACGCGGCTAAGAAGCTGGGCCGCCCGCTCACGGTCCAGACGGTCAAGCCGCTGCCGCCCGGCGATCCGCTCGGCGCGGTGGCGGGGCTGCTGCTGGTGCCGCTGCTGGTCGGCGGGCTGCTGGCCGCCGTCTTTGTCTTCAAGGCGGCCCGCGGCGCGGCGGCGCCGTGGCGCGCGGCCATCTTGACCGGCTATGCGCTGGTCGGCGCGCTGCTGACCGACCTGATCTGCGGCCCGGGCATCGGCGCGTACTCCAGCAGCCACTTCTGGCCGTTGCTGCCGTGCTTCTGGCTGGTCACCACCGCGGTGGTGCTGGCGGCCGCGGCGATCCAGGGCCTGGCCCCGAAGGCGGGCACCGTGCTGGTCGTGGTCCTGCTGATCATCGTCGGCCTGGCCAGCTCCGGCGGGTTCGGCTATTACCTGCTGCCGAACTACTGGCGGAACATCGGGGTGATCCTCCCGCCGCAGAACGCGGTCAACCTGATCCGCAACGTGCTCTACTTCGGCGGCAACAACATCACCACCCCGCTGATCGTCTTGCTGCTGTACGTGCTGGCCGGGACGGCCATCATCGGCTACCTGGGCCGGATCCGCCCGGCCCGGGCGGCCCGGGCGGCCGCCGCGCACCGGCGGGCGGACCTGGCCGAGGCCAGCCCGGCGGCGGCCAACCCCGCGGGCAACCCTGCAGGCAATCCCGCGGCCCGCAGGCGGGCCATGCTCGTGATCCTGGCGGCGCTGGGGGTCTGCGCCATCATGCAGTGCCTGTTCGCGGCCAACTACATGAGCGCCCAGCACGCCCCCCAGGCGGCCAACCTGCCGTTCGGCGTCACCGGGTCCTCCCCGGTGCTGGCCACGGCCGAGAAGTCCATCTCGCTGAAGGTCACCACCTACCCGAACGAATCCGCGCTGAAGACCGGCATCGATCAGGCCCAGATCTGGGGCGGGCTGGTCGCCTCGAGCAGCTCGAACACCCTGATCGTGGTCCCGACCATCAGCGACTATGCCCCGCTGCCCCTGACAGAGGCATTCCGGGCCGCGGCCAGCAGCACCGGGCAAAAGCTCACCCTCCAGCAGTACGCCCCGGTCCCGCTGCCGCCCAAGGACCCGTTCGGCATCGTCCAGGGGATCATGCTGGCGCCCCTGCTCATCGGCGGGTACCTAGTCTGCACCCTGCTGCTGTCCGCGACCGGCAAGGCGGCCGGCCGCTGGCGGGGCGCCACCCTCATGGGGTTCGCCGTCGTCGCAGGACTGGTGGTCGACCTGATCGTGTGCTACTGGCTGCAGGGATTCTCCAGCAGCAAGTTCTGGATCGTATGGCCGATCTGCTCGCTGATCATCGCCGCGGTCGCCATGTTCGCCGCCATCTTGCAGAAACTGCTCGGAGCCGCCGGCACGCTGCTGACGGTCATCGTGATCATCTTGTTCGGCAACCCCTCCAGCGGGGGGGCGACCGGGTACCCGTTCCTGCCGACGTTCTGGCGGGACATCGGGCCGTACCTGCCGCCCCGCAACGGCTACATCCTGCTGCACTACACGATCTACTTCAACGGCCACGGCACCACCCAGGCGCTGACCGTCCTGCTCATCTACTTCGTCGCCGGCGCGGTGATCCTCGGCCTGCTCGACTGGTTCCGCTCCGAGGCCACGGTACCTGCGGACATCACCGAGGGCGCCGCCATGACCGCCGCCGCCGCCGGGGCTGTGCCGTGAGGTAGCCGCGCGCCGCCAGGGCCTGGTCCTGGCCGTCAGGCCCGGCGCGCCGAAGGTGCGCCCTTGAAATAGGGCCTCGTGAAGACATTTGTCATGCGGTCTTGAACGGCCCTCTGAGGCGGCGGCGGTCATGATGCCCGCCGCAGTTTGCGGACCGCGGCGCAGAAGGACAGTCCGCGGTCGTTCCACACCAGGCCCACGGCCGCGCCCAAGATGATCACCACCCCGAACGCGATGAAGAACGACACGAGCGCGAAGATGATCCCGATCGGCCCGTATTTCTGGTCATAGGTGATGACCAAGCCGGAGGAGATGAAATGGAAGACCACCAGCATGCCGATCCAGAAGGCGCCGGTGGCGACGGCGCACGGCAGGAGTTTGCGCCAGGGGACCCGCCCCCTAGCAGGAACCACATGGTGAACCACCTTGGAGCGCGGCCTGGACGGCGGCGGCGACGAGATGCGCGGTCTCCGCGTCGATGACGATGTTCCGGCGGAGGAGAACGCGGCGGACGACCTGCCCGGCGTGCGGGGGCGCGTCGTGCGGGTCGGCGACCATGTCAGCCCTCCTTCTGGGCGTAACCGATTAGGACACCGGTCCGCACGAGTCGGCTCCGGGGCTAGCAGGCTGCCGGGTCTTCCGGGGTATCGGCGCGGCTCGGTCACACCCGGGACTTGTAGAAGAAACGGTCCTGGTCCGGTTGCTGGACACGCTGGATTTGCAACGCCTTTTACAACGATCACCGGACGGCGCCTACCTGGTCCGGGCTCCGCCGGTGATCGTGTCGCCAACCGTTCGACCGACCTCCAGCCGTTCACGGACCAATCACAGGTCGCCATGCCTGCCTCCTAATGAGGGCTCTACCGGACACTTCCCGACGCGCCGCGCAGCCCCTGCCGCGAGGGCCGTTCGTCCTCAGCCTCCGGGATGCTCCTTCGCCGGTC
>Ga0070699_100001656_pt1 | contig 20334 bp, 15 predicted proteins | sample KBSK1503metaG_FD_65473 | JGI IMG/M metagenome (GOLD analysis project Ga0070699, IMG submission 65473) | Corn, switchgrass and miscanthus rhizosphere microbial communities from Kellogg Biological Station, Michigan, USA - KBS K1-50-3 metaG | ecosystem: Host-associated > Plants > Roots >...
GAAGGGAGACTTGCCACCCAATTCCAGGGAAAGCCGCTTATGACTCTGGGCAGTTGCGCGACGGATCGCACGCCCGACCTCGGTGGAGCCGGTGAAGGCTATTTTGTCGACATCGGCATGTTTCACCAGCGCCTCGCCGGTGGAACCATCGCCGGTCACGATGTTGACCACTCCCGGGGGTAGGCTGATCTCCTGGCAGATTTCGGCAAAGGCGAGTGCGGTAAGTGGCGTGAACTCCGCAGGCTTCAGGACCACGGTATTTCCTGTTGCTAATGCCGGCGCAATTTTCCACGCCAGCATGAGGAGGGGGAAGTTCCAAGGGATAACCTGCCCGACCACGCCGCAAGCGGTGAAGTCCGGGAACTCCGATTCCAGCAGTTGCGCCCATCCGGCATGATGGTAGAAGTGGCGAGCTACGAGCGGGATATCGATATCGCGGCTCTCGCGTATCGGCTTGCCATTGTCAATTGTTTCCAGAACCGCCAGCCTGCGCGAATGTCTCTGGACTGCTCGGGCCATCGCGTACAAGTAACGGGCGCGCGCACGAGGAGTGAGAGATTGCCACTTCGGAAAAGCTTTGCGCGCAGCCTGGACAGCGGCATCGATATCTGCAGCCGATCCCTGGGACACCGCCGCGATCTTTTCGCCGGTCGCAGGATCTGTAGAATCGAAGAACACGCCTTCCACCGGCGGGCGCCAAGCTCCATCTATGAAGTGGCCGAAGCGCCGCCCGTGGCGGTCCAGCCAGGTCAGCGCCTCCTTTGGGTCTTCCGGCGCCGGGCCGTATTCCATGGCGAGGAATTTCTCAGCTATGCTCATGTAGGCTTATTTCGCCGAGTCGGTTCGATTCCTTCGTCGCTCGCTGATTATGCGATCGGATGCCGGTAGTCCGCCGAATACCGGCCGGTCGCATGGTGTTCGAGCTGACGTTCAATATCATTCAAAAGACTGCTTGCTCCGAAGCGAAACAGCTCCGCTTTCATCCACGGTGTACCCAGTTCTTCTTTCATCAAAGACAACCATTCGATGGATTGCTTGGCTGTACGGATGCCCCCAGCCGGTTTGAATCCAACCGCCATGCCGGTTTCTTGCGCATATTCGCGAATGGCTCGGGTCATGACGAAACCCACGGGCAGCGTCGCGTTCGTCGGCTCCTTGCCAGTTGAGGTCTTGATGAAGTCCGCGCCTGCCATCATAGCCACGAAGCTGGCCCGAGCCACATTGCGCAGTGTGAGCAGATCGCCTGTGCCAAGAATCACTTTCATGTGGGCGCCACCGCAGGCTTGCTTGAACTCAGCAATCTCGTCGTACAGTTCTTGCCATCTCCCGCTGAATACGTGCGCCCGTGTGATGACGGTGTCGATCTCGTGAGCCCCGGTTTCCACCGAGCGGCGGATCTCCGCCACACGCTCCTCAAGCGGGGAAAGGCCCGCAGGAAACCCAGTGGAAACGGCGGCCACTCGAACCCCACTGCCCTCAAGCGCTCGGAGCGCAGTTTCCACGAACCTGTGGTAAACGCAAACCGCTGCTACCTTGATTTCGAGTTCTTCAATCTCTAAGCGTTTCACAAGTTCGTGCTGGATCGGCTGGCGCGCCTTGGCGCAAAGCCGGCGCACACGTTCTTCCGTATCGTCGCCGGAAAGGGTCGTCAGGTCCATGCAGGAAATCGCGCGCAACAGCCAGGCGGCTTGCCATTCTTTTTTGACGGTCCTCCGGGCAACGTGGGTTTGTGCCCTGCGTTCGACGGCGCTGGTGTTAACGCGAATCTGCCTCACCCAGTCGAGATTCAGGAGAATGCCGCGATTTGACAGCAGAGGGCGCCCGGAGAGCGTGGCGATGGGCGCTTCAGAGGCTGGAGGGAATTTGTCCAGAGCACCGTCATGCAGACGGTCCGTCACGCTGTAACGCTTTGTCTTCCCCTGTGCCATCCCCTGCATTGTACGGCAGACGCGACGGGAATGGGTTATGACACTTTCGCACTTTGGCCTTGACACAATTTCGGTCTCAACGCTAGGCTACGTCGCCCATCAATTCCGGAGACAAAAGATTCTGAAACACTTGGAACCTTGCAGTTGGCGAATTCCGCATGTTTGGCTTCTGCTCCTGATTTTGCTGGCAACCGCACTGCCAGGACCCGCGTCCGCCGCACCGAAGAAAATCATCTTCGATACCGACCCCGGCTCCGACGACGCGATGGCCTTGATGCTGGCGCTGTACTCGCCCGAGCTGGATGTGCGCGCCCTCACAGTAGTCCCAGGAAACGTGACTGCGAGCCAGGGTCTGGAGAACGCGTTGCGCATGGTTTCCCTGGCGAATCGCTGCGATATCCCGGTTGCTGCCGGCGCCCAGCATCCGCTCTTTCAAAAGCTGATTACGGCGGAGTTCTGGCACGGCAAGAACGGTCTCGCCAACGTTGAGCTTCCGCCGAGCAAGTGCAAAGTTGACGCCCGCTTTGGACCGGATCTCATCATCCAGATGGTGCACGCTTTGCCTCATGACATCACTTTGGTTCCTGTAGGCCCGCTGACAAACATCGCGCTCGCCGTGCTCAAGGATCCCTCCATTGTTCCTCTGGTGAAGGAAGTCGTACTCATGGGAGGCTCGATTTCCGGCGGCAACGTGAACGCAGCCGCGGAAGCTAACATTCACAATGATCCCGAGGCTGCGCAGATCGTCTTTCAGGCAGGCTGGCCCCTGACCATGGTCGGACTGGACGTTGGCGACAAGACCCTTCTTTCCCGGAAGTACCTCGACCAGCTCGCCAGCACGCATGGGCCGGTGAACGACTTCATTTATGCGGTTGCCAAGTATCTGATCGATCTTTCGGCGCAATTCGGCTGGGCGGGTACGCCGATGTACGATCCACTGGCGGTAGGTGTGGTGATAGATTCCACGCTCGTGACAGCTCGGGAGATGCACGTTGACGTCGAAACCAGAGGCGAATTCACTCGCGGCGAAACAGTCGCAAACCACCGTGGCACCGTTGAGCGGAATGTCCTGCACGGGGATCGCTATATGATCGAGGCCGTCGACAAAGTCTCACCGAATACGAAAGTTTGCATTGCCGTCGACGCCGATCGATTCTTGCAACTTTTCGTTTCGAGAATTCAAGGTAAGTGAATCGGCCAGGCAAACGGCCGGATCTCCCGCGAAGAGTGAATAACAGCGTTTTCCGCAGACATTTTCACGAGAACCGCACAAGGAGAAACGATGTTCACGCCACAAAGTCTGGGCATTGCGCTGTTGATGATGATCACGAGTGCAATCTGCTGGGGCTCTTGGGCAAACACCTACAAGGGCGTCAAGAATTATCGCTTTGAGCTTTTCTACTGGGACTATGCCGTTGGCATCTTCCTGATCTCGCTGATTCTCGCTTTTACTATGGGGAGTACGGCGCACGATTCATCCAGCTTCCTGAGTAACGTCCACTTTGCAGACGCTTCGAACATCTTTTACGCGCTGGTCGGCGGGGCCCTGTTCAATCTCGCCAACCTCTTGCTCGTGGCTGCGATTGATATGGCTGGACTGGCGGTCGCGTTTCCGGTTTCGATTGGCATTGCGCTGGTTGTTGGCGTTGTGTTGAGTTACGCGCTTCAACCCAAGGGAAATGCGGGCTTCTTGGCTCTTGGCGTCGCCTGTGCGCTCATTGCGGTGATTCTGGACGGCAAGGCGTACGGGAGTCTCGCAGTTGCCGGACGTTCGGTTTCAAAAAAGAGCCTGATCACGTGCCTTGTTTCCGGAGTTCTGATGGGGCTATGGGCGCCCTTCATGGCTCACTCGATGACCCGTGGTAATACGCTCGGACCATATAGCGCTGCCGTGTTCTTGACGCTTGGGGCTTTGCTCTCCTGTTTCATCTGGAATATTTACTTTATGAAGCACCCGCTCGTCGGAGAACCGGTGAGCTTCGGCGGATTCTTCCGCGCGCCTGCTTCGGGACATTTGCTTGGTCTGCTCGGGGGATTCATCTGGGGCATAGGCACCGTGTTCAATCTGGTCGCCGCAAGCTTTAGCGGAGTGGCCATTTCTTATGCCATCGGCCAGTCTGCGCCCATGGTCGCGGCTCTCTGGGGGATTCTGGCGTGGAAGGAATTTGAAGGTTCGGGAGCTCGTGCCAAGGTATACCTGACCCTCATGTTCGTTTTCTATGGTCTGGCGATTCTCCTGGTTGCACGGGCGAATGGCTAAGCAAACTCTCTCGGTCTTGCGGAAAAGACTCTCCCAGTCAGCCGTATTCCGAGTGCAATTCTGTTGCTGCTCGTGAGCTTGGGGCTAAGCAGTGTTTCTCTGGCCCGAGGAGCAGGAGACGCCCTCCCAAAGCCGGCGCTCTCCGCACAGTGCATTAGCAAGTGGGCTGACGAAGAATTTTCTGGGATGAATTGGCAGCCGTGGCTTGGGCGGGCGAGCAGCGATTGGCTTCTGCTCAGCTTTGGAAAACTTGACCCTGCTTGCTTACGACGTATTCGTTTGTATACTAGCGAGCGTCTTACCTCAACCTGGTCACATAAGTCGAGATCACGGCGATGATTCGCCGACTCCCTTCTGCGAGGACTGACGAATGACCGAGACCGCATCGTCTAAATCCGCCGGACCGGCCCGGGTAGTAATTCGGAACATTGGATTGCTGCTGAGCGGGGATCTCGAGCGGCCGATCCTCGACGCCGATACCGTAGTTGCAGTTGATGGCCTGATTACTTCAGTCGGGCGGGAGAAGGACGTTGATACCGGGAACGCCACGACAATCATCGATGCACGCGGGACTGCTCTCAGTCCAGGGTTAATCGACAGTCACGTGCATCCGGTCGCAGGCGACTGGACTCCCCGCCAGAACCAACTGGGATGGATCGACAGCTACCTGCATGGCGGGATCACGACCATGATTTCGGCGGGCGAAGTGCACACGCCTGGCCGCCCGAAAGATGTGGTTGGTTTGAAGGCCATGGCAATCTTTGCCCAGCGAACCTTTTCGGCATTTCGGCCGGGTGGTGTCAGGATCCACGCAGGTGCGCCTGTCATTGAGCATGGAATGGTTGAGGAGGACTTCAAGGAACTCGCGGCAGCCGGTATAACCACGCTCGGTGAGGTTGGTCTGGGCGGTGTCAAGGACGGCGCTACTGCTCGCCAGATGATCGGCTGGGCACGGAAATACGGCATTCAAAGTACGATTCACACCGGCGGGCCGTCGATTCCGGGCTCCAGCCTGATCGATAAGGATATCGTGCTGGCGGCGGACGCGGATGTAATCGGCCACATCAACGGCGGCCACACGGCCTTGCCCGATGATCAGATCGTAAGCCTGTGCGAGAGTTCTTCGCGAGCTCTGGAAATTGTTCACAACGGGAATGAAAGAGCGGGACTGCTCACTTTACGGACAGCGAAAGAACTGAAGCAACTTGATCGAGTGATTCTGGGCACCGACTCACCAGCCGGGTCGGGAGTGCAGCCACTCGGCATCCTGCGCATGATCGCGATGCTATCGTCTCTTGGAGATCTGCCAGCCGAGATCGTGATCTGTTTTGCAACCGGCAACTCCGCAAAGATCCGGAAGCTGGACTGCGGGCTGATTGCCACCGGTCGCCCCGCAACTTTCGTCATGCTAGACAAGGCCCAGCATTCGGCTGGCAAGACGATGCTGGATAGCATACAGCGCGGTGACCTGCCGGGCATCGGAATGGTGATTATCGATGGCGTCGTGAGCACTCAACGCAGCCGCAACACGCCGCCTGCGACCATGGTACCGGAGGTCGTAACACGCTGACACTCAAAGTAAGGGGAACTTCAACCGGGCTTGAAACAGCCGACAGTACCGGTTCACCGACGATGCATGAAGTTTCGTGGTCGGTAATCCCTCCTCGCTATTTGCCGTTTCTTTGCTTTACGGGAGGCCCAGCGACGCTGCAATCGTCTTCTCGTATTCACGCGCCTTCGCCATCGCTTGCTCTTCGTTGACCGTCAAGACTTTTCGGTTGCGCATGACCACGCGCCCGCCGATCAGGACCGTTTCCACGTCGCTGGCTTTCAGGGCGTACGCCAACTGCGCATAGACATCGTACATCGGCACAGCATTGGGCTTGTCCAGGCTGATTAAGATCAAGTCCGCTTTCTTGCCTTTTTCCAGCGAACCGATCTCTTTCTCCAGATGCAGCGCCTTGGCGCCGGCGATTGTCGCCATTTCCACCACCGCTTTCGCATTCAGGGCCAGCGGATCCATCTTTGTAATCTTGGCGAGCTTCGCCGCCAGGTCCATCTCCTCCATGAGGTTCAAATCATTGTTGCTGCCCGCCGGCCCGTCGGTCCCGAGCCCCACCGCTACTCCGGCAGCGCGCAGCTCCGGTACGGGCGACACGCCGCTTGCTAGCATCATGTTGCTCGACGGGTTGTGCACGCAGCCCACTTGGCGCTGCGACAGGATCTTCCGGTCCGTCTCATCCACAAAAATACAATGCGCGGCAACCACATCAGGCCCGAGTACGCCGATCTTGTCGAGGTATTGCACGGGGGACGTTCCGTTTTGCTTCTGGCTGTCCTCCCACTCTTTCTTCATCTCCGCGGCATGAATCAGAATCGACGCATGATATTTTCGGGCCAAAGCTGCAGCATCTTGTAGCGTCTTCCGTGAACACGTGTAAATCGAATGGGGCGCGGCTGCCGCGTGAATCAGCGGATCGCCATGCCACTTCTTCAAGAACTTCTCGGTATACGCGAGCATCTCGGCTTCGTTCTTGTTATCCGGCGCCGGAAAATCGATGAACGTTTCCCCCAGTACGCCACGCATGCCCGCCGCTTTGGTTTCTTCGGCAACCGCATCCTCGAAGTAATACATATCCGCGAAGGTCGTGACGCCCGAGCGAATCTGCTCTGCCGCAGCCAGCCGTGTTCCCCAGCGCACGAATTCTTCGGTAACGTTCTTCGCTTCAGCGGGGAAAATGTATTTGTAGAGCCAGTCGTTCAGTGTCACGTCATCGTGGATACCGCGGAACAGCGTCATCGGCACATGGGTGTGGCCATTGATGAATCCGGGCACGACCAATTTGCCTTTGGCGTCGACCGTCTGCTCGGCTTGGTACTTGCTTTCGAGCTCAGCACGCGGGCCGACGGCGATAATCGTGTCACCTTGCACTGCTACCGCGCCATCGTCGTAAATCGTACGCGGTCCATCCATGGTCACAACGGTTCCGCCCACGACAATCAGATCGACTTTCTCTTTTTTTGTCTGGCTTGAGAGAGAAACAGGAAGGAGAAATTGGAAAATATTAAAGATAAATAGAAGTATGAGCGGCAAGAAAGGACTTGCCACGCGGCCCGAGACGCGGCGCAGGAGCGTACAGCGTGACGAAGGGCAACTGTCGATCAGCCGACTCTGTGGAAACGCGGTCGGCCAACAATTCTTGTTTTCCATTTTTGGTCCTGTGTTGACCAAACCGACGCGGCTGCCTTTCGCCAGGCCACTTGGCTTTTCGCTTCGCAACTGTTCCACTTGACGACTTTGGTCGTCCTATTCACCGCAACCCATCCTCCCCCTTGATCTGGTCTTTAGTCAGGCCGCCCACGCGCGCAAGCGGACGTCCACTGTCGGTGACCGCGATCGCCACCATAATTTCGTTAGCCCGGGGAGCGTCGTTGATGCGGACTTCCATGCCGTCAAAGTGACTGCGCACGAAGGCCGCGTCTTTGTGTCCGAGTGGTATATCGAGCGCGACGCCCAAGCCTCCTCGTTTCTTGGAAGATGGAATCAAAGCTGCACCTTTGCCAAGAAACTTGCGTACCGGCGCACCGAGCTTGGGATGCAGAATGGCGGCCGCGTGTTCGATCTCGCCGTCCTCACCCACGGCCGCCGCCTTACCGTAGCTCTCGACAGTGTTGGCGGGAATGCCAAGGGCCGCGACCGCCCGCTGCGTGAGGAGTTCACCGAGTTCCTCGCCGATGGCCATCAGCTCGGATAAATCCTCGATGTACTGTCCGGCATACGGATTCTCGATCACGGCTACTGCAGCAGCTCGCCGAGTAGGCGGGTCGATGGTCCGTTCCATCTCGCTGCATGTCTCCTCAACAAACGTCGCAATCTTGCGGATTTTGGCTTTCATCGCAGTCCGTTTTCTCCTTTGATCTCGAATGCTTTGAGGCCGCCGACGCGGCCATGGATGCGGGGACCTGTAGTCATTACGAGAGCGAGGAGAATCTCATCGGCCCGTGGGGCATCAGCAAGGCCAACTTCCATGGCATCGAAGTGACTCCGCACGTAAGAGGCGTTGATGTGCGTGATTGGCACATCGAGGCGCGTCCCGGGGCCGCCGACTTTCTTAGTCGAGGCCACGATCGCTTTGGCGTCCCCCAGAATCTCACGCATGGCGTAGCCGCCGGGCACGTGCCACAGCGCACCGTGCTCGAGCTCACCAGCGGAACCGACAATGGCCCCCTTTCCGTATCCCTGCACGGCCTTGGGGTCTCCGCCCAGCAGCGCAATCAGGCACCTCGCCATTTGGACGCCAAGTGGTTTGAGGTCATCCATGAATCCCGCGATCTCCTCGACGTATCTACCCGCGAAGGGATTGCGGATAACGGCCAGCGCGGCTGCACGACGCAGCAGCACTGGTGAAACGGGGCCTCCCTCGTGAAAGATTTCTTCGATGGCAGTGATCTTCTTTCGAACCTGAACCTCAGGCATGAACGAGACTCCTGTTGGATCGCATCTCTTCGTGATTCGAAGCCCCGCACGAAACGATCCCCGCTATCGGCACCGCCCCCGCCACGCGCGTTTCCCCACGCAAATGCAAAGCCGCAGAACGGATGAGTGCGTCGGAAAGGAGCGAGCGCGCGACCGCAGCCCCGGCGTCGAGCGCGGCAGCTATCTCGCTCGGGGAAAGCTGCCCAACATCCTGCGTCACAGGTCGGTCGCCAAGGTCGCTGTCGGGGTCGAGGCTGTAAGCGGGAACACGCATGACACTCGGGTGGCCCGGCAGATCGACGGCATTGGCAATGATGGTGGCAGCGGCATCAGCCATGGCTGCACGGTCGGCGAGAACCGTCACGGCGTCGGCGATGCCCAGCGAGAAACTGCGGCCCCGCCAACCGCTCGTCGCAATGCCCCGCACCGGCTGCCTCGAGTCCAGCATAGCCGTGACAAAAAGCGAAGGCCGGTCAGGCCGCTCGACCATCCCAACGACAAAGTGCTCGCCCGGGGCAAAATGTAGGGCAATGTCTCCGCCATCGTTGACGTAAGCCCGGGACGGATCAGCCGCAGATGTCATCGTTTCCAGGATTTCCTCAGCCACTGCCCCAGCCACAGCCGCCATGGCGGTGATGAAGGTCCGCCCCGCGTATGGCGCCACCGCGGCTGCCATGCGCTTTGCAATCCGCCCTTCGGGAAACGGGGCATCCGGCCTTGCAGGCTGCCGCAAAAGGCAAAGTTCGCTGCAGAGTTCCTCAAGTACAGTGGGGAAGCGCACCGCTGCTGCGTTGTAGGCCGCTCTAATCTCACACACGGCTCCGAATGCCTCGACTATCAAATCGATTGGCCCATCGTGCATGTGCAGCCGGCGACCATCCGGCAAGAGTCTTATCTGGGGACGCTCTCTCATCGTTCAGGCCTCGGACGAGTGGGCGACGAGAGAGGCCAGGGATTATTTTCACGCGCCGATAGATGACGCCGGCGTTCGTCCGACATCATCGAGTCCAGCGAGCGAACGTGGTCCATGTAGCCGCCAAGGGCGGCGTAATCTGAAAGCTTCAACGTGAATTCTATCGGGGCAACCAGGGCTGGCGTCGGGACATAGCCGAACCCGTTCTCCGGCATCCGGCTGACATCGACCATGAAAGTGATACCGCCGCCCGGCCAGACGTATACCGGCGTGCCGCCGCAGGTGACGCGCGTCAGCGCATCTCTCACCGCATGGGTCAGCCTTACAGGATTCTCGGTAACCCCGGCCCGTAGCGAGCCTCCGGCGCCGCCCATGAAAAGAACTGTGCAGAGCGCAGGTTCGCAATTCTCCTTGATCCGCGTGACGGATTCGCTGAGCGAAGAGGGCAAGTCCTTTTCCACCGGCTGCAAGTCTTCATCCAGCTCGAAGTAGGCGTGGTGCTCACCCGTGGTGCTCACCATGAGCAATCGGAGCCTGGGCCAGGCAATCTTTGGATTGAAATCTTGAAGAATAGAAAGAGGGGCTTCGATGTTCGTTCCGCCCCAGGCGGTCCCGGGTTCGGCGACCCGGAAGTAGCGCCCAGGCGTAGAGCGATGTCCCTTGATCTTGATTCCGGTCTCCGGGATGCCCAGCAGTTTTCCCGCCTGGTGCTCCGAAAGGACCCCAGTGATGTGGTCGTCGACCACGACTACCTCATCGACCTTGCCGAACCACTGTTTGGCGAACATGCCGATGGTCGCCGAGCCGCAGCCTACGCGCATGCGCTCTTCCTGCACGCCGTCTACTACGGGTGGTTTGCCCGCCTGAACCAGCACGGTGGCGCCCTCATCGATCCCGAGTTCGACCGCCTTCCCGTTACACAGGTTCAGCAATGTCTCGCAAGTGACTGTGCCCTCCCTCCGGCTGCCGCCGGTAAGATGGCGCACGCCGCCGAGCGAGAGCATTTGTGAACCGTATTCGCTGGTCGTAACGTGTCCGATCGGCTCTCCCTGCGCCCGGACCAGATTCGTCTCAGGTCCGAGATGGCGGTCGGTGTCGATCTTCAACTTGACACCGCAGTAGCTGAAGATGCCCTCGGTCACGACCGTGACCATGTCCACGCCTTGAACTGCGGAGGAGATGATGAACGGGGCGGGCTTGTAGTCGGGGTAGGTGGTACCGGCACCAATGGCAGTGACGAAATTCTCCGGGCCGCTGACGATATTTCCATCCCAATCACGATCGCGATCCAGAAAGGGGACGATTGAATCACCGCGCGACACTGCCCGATCGAGAACCACATGTGGATCGAGCCGCACCAGTTGTCCGTCGTGATTGCCGTAGCGGTCGCACGCCCCGGTCCTTCCCGGCTTGATGTAACAGAGAACCGGGCAGGCATCGCAACGAATCGCGTCGTCAGGCACGTTTTTCTCCCGTGCGGCGAGCGGCGAGGATCGCGGCGCGCACGCGGTCAGGCGTCGCGGGCACCCGGCGGATGCGTATCCCAATCGCGTCGTGGATGGCGTTGAGGATAGCGGGGGCAGTTGGAATCACAGCTTGCTCGCCAATCCCTTTCGCGCCAAACGGACCGATGGGCGACGGATCTTCGATGAGAATCGACTCAACCGGAGGCATGTCTCCAGCAGAGGGAATCAGGTAGTCATGAAGATTCTCACCCTTGCCCGGGAAGAACTCCTCCATAAGCGCGTGACCCAGGCCTTGCGCGGCTCCGCCTTCGATTTGTCCCTCAATCAGGGTCGGATTAATGGCGCGGCCTACGTCGTGGGCCGCCGTGATCTTCAGCACGCGCACTGTGCCCAGATCAGTGTCGATGACGATCTCCGCCATGTGCGCGCCGAAGCCAAAAACAGCATAGGGTATGCCTTGGCCGTTTTTGTCGAGCGGGCTGGTGGGTGGATCGAAAGTTGCCTCGCCAGTCAGCACGTACCCGTGTTTGTCCAGCGGGAGATCGCCAAGCGTGATGGTGCGCTCCTTCTGACCCTCACTGACGTTGATACAACCGTCTCCGAAGGTAAGCACCGCGCACTCGCATGCGTCGGCCAGGCGCAGGATCGCCCGACGCAGTTCCGTGCCCGCCATCTGCGCGGCTTTTCCGGTGACGAATGTCTGGCGGGACGCGGAGGTCTTGCCGCAATCGGGCGTGATGGAGGTATCGCCGGAAAGAAGATCGAATCGGTCGATCGGAGCACCCATAGCGTCAGCGCAGATCTGGGTGACGATCGTGTTCGAACCCTGTCCAATATCCACCGCACCTTGGTGCAGGGCGATCCTGCCATCGGGTTTCAACCCGACACGGATTGTCGAAGGGTTTGGAAGAGAAGTGTTGCCACAACCGTACCACATGCCGGCGACGCCCACGCCGCGACGGAGTGGACCATTAGCACTCGCATTGAACGACGCGGCGTCGGCACGGGCCGCCGACCACTTGGGCCGTAAAGCCTCGAAACAGGCGCGGACCCCAACCCCTTCGCCGAGCACTTGGCCCGTAACGGTGGGAGTGTCATCGTCCAGCGCGTTCAGGACGCGGAACTCCAGCCGGTCCATTCCGATCTGGTCAGCAAGGTCGTCGTAGAGCTGCTCTTGCGCGATGGCCATTTGCGGCACGCCGAAGCCACGGAAAGCTCCAGCAGGCACGATGTGCGTATGCACGGCTCTTGTCAGCGCCCGATAATGAGGGACACGGTAGGGGCCAGACGCATGAACGGGCACACGGGCCGCAACCGTGGGTCCCCAGGAAGAATAAGCTCCCGTGTTAAAGTCAGCGGCGAAGTCCATGGCCAGCAGCTTGCCATCGCGTGTTGCCCCAACTCGCAAATGCATGCGAGCCGGGTGACGCTTGGTGGTTGACATGATCGATTCCCAGCGCGAATAAACCATTCGCACCGGTTGGCGAAGATGCCACGCAGCCAGCGCAATAAAAGGCTGAACCGAGAGGTCCAGCTTCGTACCGAAGCCGCCTCCGACTGCTGTCGGAATAATGCGCACCGCCTCGGGCGGAATGGCCAGGATCTTCGCAATGTCGGCGCGGTCCACGTATGGAGACTGAGTGCATGCCTGAATCTCGATCTGGTCTCCAACCCGCCGAGCAAAGCCGGCTTCCGTTTCGATGCATGCGTGCTCAACAAAGCCGGTCTCGTAATCGTCTTCGACCATAACGTCCGCCTCAGCCAAGGCTTTTTCCACGTCGCCGCGAGCGACCCGGCCGCGGACCAGTACATTACCTTCCCGGTTAGCGTGGATGAGCGCAGCCCCCGGGGCAAGTGCGGCATCGATCGTGGTTAACGCGGGCAACTCCTCCCAGGTTATGGGGAAGCATGAGGGGTCGAGCGCCTCGGTAGCCTCTCCATCGCCAACAATAGCCGCTACTGCCTCGCCTCGGAATCTTGCCTCCGCTTCGGCGAAGACCGGCTGATCGGCAAAGGGTGGAATCACGCCGTAGCAGTTCTCCCCAGGGACATCCTTCGCGGTAAGCACGCGGTGGATGCCGGGATGGGCAGCAATGAAAGAGGAGAAATCGCCGAAGCGGAACCGTGCGTGGTTGTAGGGACTGCGAATTGCACGAACTACGAGTGCTCCGGTCGGGACTTCGTCAGCACCGAAGATCTCCGTGCCTTCTACTTTCCGCTTTCCCTCCAGACGGACAAGTCTCTTGCCAACAGCGTTTCCAGCGGCCGGCGAAGGTTCTGCGTCCGCGTCAGTGTGTGCGTCCAGCACCGCGCTAATGATCTTGCGATAACCCGTGCACCGGCAGAGCACGCCGCCAATCGCGTCCATGACCTCGTTTTCGCTGGGTGAGTCATTACGCTCGAGCAAAGCCGTAGCCGAAACGAGCATGCCTGGCGTGCATATACCGCATTGGGCGGCTCCGTGGCGCAGGAATGAACTCTGCAGGCGACCAAACAAGGGCGCACGGCGAGAGAGCCCTTCGACAGTGGTAACTTCGTGCCCTTCAACCTGTGCGATTGCAACCAGACAGGCACAAACCGGCTCCCCGTCAACCAGAACCGTGCAGGCGCCACAGTCGCCGGCGTCGCAACCGATCTTGGTTCCCGTCAGTCCCAGACTCTCACGCAGTACCTTGGACAGGCGTTCCACCGGAGGAACCGAGACTGTGACCCCGCATCCGTTCACGGAGAAGGTGACCGATGTCTGAACAACAGGCGGGGAAGGACTGATCGCAGTCACGTCAGCAACTCCCTACGCAAGCCTCAAGCGCACGGCCGACCAGGGTAAGCGTAGCATCGCGCCGATAGCTTGCGGTCGCGCGTACATCATCAATGGGTGAGAGGGGCGTGAGGTGCTCGGGTGAAACCATTGTGCCGATTCCCGTCCGTACCGGAGTGCCGACAAGAGCGCGCTCAAGAGGGACGAGCCGCTCGGCAATCACCGAGCACGATCCGACCGCGATGCGAGCGTCAGCCACGCAGCCCCCCTTATCTGCCTTCACCACGGCAGCCACCATGGTGATGGAAATCACAAGGTAGCGCCGGGCGCCCAGCTTGAGAAAAGCGGATGTGGCATCGTCCAACTTTCGTGGAACCATTACGTTGGCGAGGATCTCATCTGGACGGCGAAGAGTCTTCCGGTTTCCTACAATGAAGTCGGCCAGCGCCACACGGCGGGCGCCAGCAGTCGAGACCAGTTCCACCTCGGCGTCAAGCGCCAGCAGCGGGGGCACGCCATCAGCAGCAGGGGAGGCATTACAGAGGTTGCCGGCTACGGTTCCGCGATTTTGTATCTGGATGGAGCCGACTTCCCGGGCGGCGCTCTTCAGAGCGTCGAAGCACTTAGGGAGTGGGCTGGCGATAACTTCGCTCCAGGTGGTGAGCCCTCCGATTCGGACATAGTCGGATTCGAACACGATGCCTTTGATTTCAGTAAGGTCTGAGATGTCAACAACCGGACCCAAGACAGGGCGGTCAGCGAACGCAGGAAAAAAGTCCGTGCCGCCCGAGAGAATCTGACCACCGTGCGTGGCCAGCACGCGGACGGCTTCGCTGATCGTCCTGGGCTTGAAATACACCTGTCGGTCCCCCGGTAGCGGCGTCGGGCGAGCTTTTGCGGTTTATTTCTATACGAATGGTCTGGATTTGTACAGCGGGACGACGGGGACTGCAGCACCGTGCGGCAGCACGGCGATGGCCTTGTGTGCCGATGAAGCCTCGAACGAGACACAGAAATCCCTTTGGCTGCCTGGCACGAACAGTTGTAGTAATGTGGACGCCGGGGGGGCCATGCAGCGACCGCCGGCTCTGAGCTTTTGCAGCGCTTCTTTGTCAATACTGGTGTTCGCAATGCTGGCTTCCGGGCAGGCTTCGCACTCAGCCAAAACCCTCACTCAAGCCGTCAAGCCGGTGCCGGTTCACTTTGAAGACATTGCCGCTCAGACTGGTCTCACCGCGCTCAACGTCTACGGTGGTGACACCCACAAGGAGTACATCATCGAAACCACCGGCAATGGCGCTGTCATCTTCGACTACGACAATGACGGCTGGCCCGATGTCTTCCTTCCGAACGGTTCCAGGGTCGAGGGATTTGCGAACCAGGACGCTCCGACCGGACATCTGTATCACAACAATCGCAATGGAACATTTACCGACGTGACCGCCACGTCCGGCTTGGTGCGGTCGGGCTGGGGCCAGGGGGCCTGCGTCGGCGATTACGATAACGACGGTTACCTGGATCTGTTCGTCACCTACTGGGGGCAGAGCGTTCTGTACCACAACAACGGCGATGGCACGTTTACGGACGTGACGGAAAAGGCCGGGTTGAAAACCGAAAAGCCAGAGTGGAGCACGGGCTGTAGCTTTATCGACTACGACCGCGACGGGAAGGTTGATCTCCTCATTGTCCGGTATGTGGATTTCAGCTACGACTCAGTTCCCAGACCAGGGCAGGGCCCGTGGTGCCAGTGGAAGGGATTGAGTGTTATGTGTGGCCCGCGCGGGTTGAAGAGCGGTATCAACGCGCTCTATCACAATAATGGCAACGGTACTTTTTCGGACGTTTCGAAGAAATCGGGTATCACGAAATACCAGATGTGCTACGGTTTCACCTCTCTTCCCGGCGACTACGACAACGACGGATGGACCGACATCTATGTGGCTTGTGATTCCACTCCCAGCATCCTCTATCACAACAATCACGATGGTACGTTCACCGACCTGGCCTCACCGGCGGGCGTGGCTTACAACGAAGATGGCACGGAACAGGCGGGCATGGGCGTCTCCGCTGACGATTACACCCACTCTGGTAACCAGGACATCGTGAAGACCAACTTCAGCGATGACACTCCGACTCTCTATCTCAATCGCGGTAATAATGACTTTGACGACGTCACTCACAGCGCGGGAGTCGGAAACATCAGGAACTGGTTGGGATGGGGAGTGCAGTTCTATGACTTCGACAACAGCGGCTGGCCCGGTATCCTTATCGCCAATGGCCACGTATATCCCGAAGTGGATGGGAAGGGGGTGGGCACCAGCTACCGCGAGCCCAAAGTCCTGTACTACAACCTGCACAATAGAGTATTCGCCAACATCACCGCGCAGGCTGGTAGTGTGCTGAGCGAATTGCACTCAGGACGCGGCATGGCCCTTGGCGACCTCTTCAACGACGGGCATCTCGAGGCCTTGGTCAACAACATGAACGAGACTCCGTCGCTGTATTACAACACTGCAGCGGTCGGGAATTTCATCAGCTTGCGGTTGATTGGAACCAAGTCGAACCGCGCCGCCCTGGGGGCGGTGGTGACACTCGCGCAGGGCACTGACCGCCGCGAACAGGAGGTTCGGAGCGGTGGAGGATATATATCGCAGAGCGATCTGCGACTGCACTTCGGCTTGGGGGCCGCCAAGAAGGCCGAGACAATTGCGGTCCGCTGGCCAAGCGGGTTGGTGGAGACGCTCAGGGATTTGCCGGCCAACCAGTATTACGTCGTGCGTGAGGGCAGCGGGATCGACCCCAAACAGACTCGTGGTGTAAGCAATGTCCGGATCAAAACGCCCGCGATCGGGACCAGGTAGCAGAGGCATGGTATCAGCGGATCAGTTTCTCGAAGCCGCGATAGAAGAAGCGCGGCAGGGGCTGCAAGAAGGCGGCATCCCCATCGGGTCGGTAGTCATACACCGCGATATGATCATCGGTCGGGGCCGCAACCGCCGTGTCCAGAGAGGAAGCGCGATCCTGCACGGCGAAATGGATGCCCTCGAGAACGCCGGGCGGCGGCCGGCCTCCGTCTATCGAGAGTGCGTCCTCTGCACGACACTCTCGCCGTGCTCAATGTGCTGCGGGGCCATTCTGCTGTATCAAATTCCTCGCGTCATCGTCGGTGAGAACCAAACTTTCATGGGCGAGGAGGAACTTCTTCGCTCCCGCGGCGTCTCGATCGAGGTCCTGCAGAACATGGAATGTATCCGGCTTATGGAGGAGTTCATCCGGCGCAATCCCAGGCTCTGGAACGAAGACATCGGAGTGTGAAGAGCAGCGCCAGGCGAATGGAGTTCCGGGAAGGCCACTGGCGGAATTAGCTTCGGATACTCTCTACGGTGCCCAACACAAACCTGAGGCAATTGAAACGATGAGGTATTGCGGGTCCGAGACCTTTGGATTGCATCCCACTGCCACTTGGGCCGAGAATCAGATAGGACGTCTCCGGAACCGGCGGAATACTGGCACGAGCTGGCGCGACTGGAGGACGAGGGTGCATTCGAGCATGCTAGCTACCGGGGGACTCAGTTCCGGGGCGCCCATTATTTGCCTATCTGCTTTGTGTGACCAAGGGTAATCCTTCTGCTCGGCAATTTGATAACGGTAAAGAATCACTTTTTGAGGAGTGCGGCAATGGACAGTTTTTTGCGTTTGGTGACGGCCGGCTTGATTCCAGCGGCAACGGGTGGCTTTTCATCGTCGGCGGATCCCTCTCTACTGATGGAGGAGATGACCACCACCGAGGTGCGCGACGCAATTAGGATGGGCAAAACCACGGTGCTGATCTTCAATGGAAGCACGGAAGCCTCTGGCCAGCACTTGGCGCTGGGCAAGCACGTTTACCGAGCGCGCTATTTGGGCGAGCGCATCGCTCGCGAGCTAGGCAACGCCTTGGTAGCACCGGTCATGCCGTTTGCGCCCACCACCGACGAGACGCGCTTCCCTGGCACAATCAACCTGTCGCCCGCAACCTTCTCTCGGGTGAACACAGAGGTGGCCGGCAGCATGATGAAAGCCGGTTTCAAATACATCATCCTGATGGGCGATCACGCGGGCAACCAGGCGCCGCTCAAGGCTCTGGCCCCTAAGCTCGATGCGAAGTATTGTTCTCAGGGTGTGCGCGTGTTCTATTCCAGCGATGCCTACACCAAGTCGGATCGCGAGATCGAAGCCTACCTCACGGAACACGGTTTTCCGCCCAGCCGCCACGCCGGCGTGGCTGATACCTCCCAACTATGGGCCGTGAACGCCCAGTACGTCCGTCTCGACAAGATTGTCGTGGGTGGTCCGGTGCCGTCCGCCGGCAGTCCTCTGGCACTGGGTACTGCCGGCGTGGAGGGCGATCCGCGCAAATCTTCTCAAGAACTTGGCAGAATTTTCATGGAGTGGAAAGTCAAGAATGCGGTCGCCGAAATTCGCAAGCTGATCCAGAACTCAATGGCGGATAGCGGAAGTTCACAGTAAAGTAGGTAAAAAGACGTTTCAGAGCAACCGTAAAGAATTTGTGTATCCTTGAGCGCCGGCCAGGCCGAGCGGCCGGCGAGGATCTGGTGCCGCGCAAAGCGCTGCCCGGACGGTGAGCCGCGCAACCATCATGTCGAATCGCTTCATGGCGAGGGCCATCGAACTCTCGCTCGAAAATGTTCGATCTGGGAAAGGCGGGCCCTTCGCCGCCGTCATCGCGAAAGGTGGGAAGATCATCGCGGAGGGCACCAACCAGGTCACTTCTACGAATGATCCCACCGCGCACGCGGAGATCGTAGCCATCCGTGAAGCCTGCAAGCAACTTGGGGCTTTCCAGCTTACCGACTGTGAGATTTACACGACCTGTGAGCCTTGTCCCATGTGCCTTGGCGCCATCTACTGGACGCGGCTGGCGCGGGTTTATTTTGCCAACACTGCTGAAGACGCCGCGACAATCGGATTTAGCGATGCCCTGATTTACGATGAGATACGCCAGCCACTCACGCGCCGGCAGATTCCAATGATTCCGCTCATGCGCGAAGAGGCCCAGCAAGCCTTACGCGCCTGGCAGGAAAAAAACGATAAGATTCCCTACTGAGAATCTCAGATGGAAGCCCGTTACATAGGTCGGCCTGTGCCGCGCAAGGAAGGACGAGAAAAAGTGACGGGCCGCGCCCGCTATGTGGACGACTTCACGCTGCCGGGCATGCTGTTCGGCGCGACCGTGCGCAGTCCTATTGCGCGGGGGCTGCTCCGCCAGGTTCATTTCGAAGGCGATATCCCTTGGAAGGAATTCACAATTGTCACTGCCAAAGATATTCCAGGCAAGAATTGCGTGGCGCTGATCCAGGAAGATCAGCCTTGCCTGGCAGCGCATTTCGTCAATCATCCGGAAGAACCGGTGGTGCTGCTGGCGCACGCCGACAAGTGCTTGCTCGAAGAAGCGCGGCGCGCGGTGCGCCTCGAAATTGAGCCTCTGCCTGCCATACTTACGATCGAGGACTCGCTCGCGAGGAAGCAGGTCGTCTGGGGCGAGGATAACCTCTTCAAGTCCTTCAATGTCGATAAAGGTGACGTGGACGGCGCCTGGACGAGTGCCGATTTCATCGTCGAAGGCGAGTATTCGACTGGTGCGCAAGAACAGCTCTATATCGAACCTCAGGGAATGATCGCCACTGCGAATCCGCGGAACGGCGTAACCGTCTGGGGGTCCTTGCAGTGTCCTTATTATGTCCACAAAGCGCTCGCCGTGCTTTTCGGCCTTCCCAACGAAAAGGTGCGCGTCATCCAGATGGAAACGGGCGGCGGATTCGGCGGCAAAGAAGAATATCCTTCCATGCTCGCGTGTCACGCGGCGCTGCTGGCATGGAAGTCCGGTCGGCCCATAAAAATTGTCTACGACCGCGCTGAGGATATGGTCGCGACGACGAAGCGTCATCCGTCCAGGACGCGCCACCGCACCGCAGTTACGCGCGATGGCAAGCTTCTCGCCATGGATATCGAGTTCATCCTAGACGGGGGTGCCTATCTGACGCTTTCGCCGGTCGTGCTCTCTCGCGGAACGATTCATTCCGCTGGACCTTACTCCTGTCCCAATGTCCGCATCCGCAGTTTTGCTGTGGCAACGAATGCTCCGCCCCATGGCGCTTTCCGTGGATTTGGTGCGCCACAGAGCGTCTTCGCACTCGAACGGCACCTCGACCAGGTTGCCAAGGCGGTGGGGTTGACGCCCGACGAGCTCAGGCGACGTAACTTCATCCGGGAGGGCGAGACGCTCGCGATCGGCCAGATGATCCGCGAAAAAGTGGACATGCCCCACATGATGAAGCGCGCCTTCAAGCTGAGTGATTATTATGCCAAGCGCCGTCGCTTCGCCGAAGAGAATCTCCAACGGCGCGTGAAAAAGGGTATCGGCTTCTCTACTTTCCTTCATGGCGCGGGCTTCACCGGCTCAGGCGAAGAGTATCTGGCTTCGGTGGTAGGTGTCGAAGCAACCCCGGAAGGCCACGTTCGCGTCCTCGCC
>Ga0070699_100001657_pt1 | contig 20331 bp, 19 predicted proteins | sample KBSK1503metaG_FD_65473 | JGI IMG/M metagenome (GOLD analysis project Ga0070699, IMG submission 65473) | Corn, switchgrass and miscanthus rhizosphere microbial communities from Kellogg Biological Station, Michigan, USA - KBS K1-50-3 metaG | ecosystem: Host-associated > Plants > Roots >...
GCGCTCAACATCCGCTACCTGCGCAAGGCCGGGGTCGCCCCGGCCGACGCGGCGGCCAGCGTGGGCGTCTCGCAGGTCATCGCGTTCGCGCTGCACGCAATTCTGCTGGTGATCTTCGCCGCGCTGACCGGGACCTCGCACGCCGCCTCGGTGCGGCCGCCGGGCTGGGCGTACATCGGGCTGGGCGTGCTGGTCGGCATCATCCTGGTGGTTCTCGCCGTGCCGGCGGGCCGCCGGCTGCTCGCCTCCCGGCTGGCGCCCACGCTCAGGGGAGTGGTACCACGCCTGCTCGACATCGGCCAGCGGCCGGCCAAGCTGGCGGAGGGCGCCGGCGGCGCGCTGCTGCTCACTGCCGCCTACATCGGGTGCCTCGCCGTGTCGGTCCAGGCATTCGGCGGCTCGCTCCCGCTCGAGGCCGTCGCCGTGGTCTACCTGACCGGCGCCGCGATCGGCTCGATCGTCCCCACCCCCGGCGGGCTCGGCGCGGTCGAGGCCGCGCTGACCGCGGGCCTGACGGCCGCCGGCCTCGCCGGCGCGACCGCGATCAGCTCGGTCCTGCTGTTCCGCACCGTGACGTTCTGGATCCCGGTGCCGCTCGGCTGGGCCGCGCTGAACTACCTCCAGCGGCACGACCAGCTGTAGCCCGGCGTGCGGGCTAGCGCAGCCTGGCCACGGCTAGGGAGGCGGCGAGCAGGATCAGCCCCCAGGACATCGCCCGCAGGGCGCCCTCCAGGGGGGCCAGCAGCGCTCGCTCGTCGATGGCCGTCACCTGCCCGTCGGCGAGCGTGACGCTGCCCTCGACCCGGACCGACCGGCGCCGGAGCGTGCGGGCCGGCGTGCTGAGCCTGCGCTGCGCGGCCGACATGGCCAGCGCCGCCGCCGCGGCGAGGACCGGGGCCAGCGCCAGCCGCCCGGTCTGCGCGGTGTAGGCGGTGAGCACGGGGAAGGCTCCCCACGCGGCCGCGAAGCCCAGGTCGGTGTGGATGATCCCGCCGAACAGCTCGGCGTTGTACGCGACGACGAGCAGCGGGCCCACGATCATGAACGGCACCAGGGCCCAGCCGGCCCTGGCCACCCCGGCGGCGCCCAGCGCGACGGCGCCGGCCAGCCCGGCGACCGTGACGGTGACCAGGGCGGGCGCCGAGATGCGGGTCTGCAGCGGGCGGCCGTTGAGCTCGTCCAGCGCGTGCGCCGCCAGGCCTACGGCGAGGAAGAAGGCGATCAGCGTGGCCAGCAGCGGCGTCAGGCTGACCCGCGGCGCGAGCGCCGCGCCGATCACCACGTAGGACAGGTGCCATGCCGTGTACGGCGGGTGCAGCAGGGTCCACCAGTCACGCCATCCGCCCGGGCTGGCGGCGTAGTAGGCGGGCCGGGCGCCGGCCGCCGACCCCCCGTCAGCCACCTGCGCGCGTTCCCCACATCACGAGCCCGCCCCCCAGGCTCATGACCTGGACGCCGACGTCGGTGAACCCCGCGTCGTGCCACGCCTGCACGGTCCAGGAGACCGGGTAGCGACGGTAGTGCCCGGAGATGCTCGGGCCGAGGAACCGGCCCACGGCGAACCACTCGCGGCCGCCGGTGAGCAGCCCGGCGACGGGCAGCAGCAGCCGGGTGTAGAGCCACCACCAGAACCGCCAGAAGCGCGACGGCGGGGCCAGGAACTCCAGGCTCGCGGCCCGCCCGCCCGGCCTGACCACGCGGGCCAGCTCCCGCAGCGTGGCCTGCGGATCGGCCACGTACCTGAGCAGGTAAGTAAAGGTCAGCGCGTCGAACGTGGCGTCGGGGAACGGAAGCTGCTCGCCCCGGCCCGCCACCAGCTCGATCCGCTCGGCCACGGCGGAACGGGCGACGTTGCGCTGGCCCTGCCGCAGCATCTGCTCGGTGAGATCCAGGCCGACGACCCGCGCCCCGGACCGCGCGGCGATCTGCAGGGCGACGCCCGCCGTCCCCGAGGCGACGTCGAGCACGGTATCGCCCGCGCCCGGGGCGGCATGCCCGATCATGGCCCGCCGCCAGCGGCCGTTCTGCCGGAACGACAGGACCTCGGCCAGCCGGTCGTATCGCGCGGGGAGAGGGGTGAACAGCTGCTGCGCGAAGCGGTTGCGCTCAGCAGCAGGAGCGGGATCGGCGGCGGGAAGCGGCACGGCGTCTCCTCGAGGCTCGCAGAATCTCACCGTAACAACCCGCTGCCGCGATGACACGCTTGCGAGCCAAAGGGGCGCGGCGCCCCGCAGGCGAGCCAGGAAGCACAGCGGGCCGAAGGGGCGACCCGCAGGTGAGCCAGGACAGGACGCACGGCGAGTCGGCAGGGCGCGGCGCCGGCGTGTCAAACCATTGCCGATTCGCGGCAATTCTGTGGTCTAATGCTGGCTGCCTGCCAGGGAATTCCGGCGTGCCGCGCGGCCGACAGGCTAAGATATACCATGATAAGGATATATATCGGATAGCTGCATGTCCTCAACTGGAGGCCGTATGGCACGCCGGTGGTACGTACCACTGTTGGCGCTCCCCGTGGCGGTCGGGACTGCGGTCGCAGTCCTCGAGGGGGTCGCCTCCGCTTCACCCGGGTTAGCGCATACCGCCGCGCGAACCGCTGCCGTGCAGCGGGTCGTCCCCGGAGGCCCGATGATCGGGCCCTCGGGCGGCGTTGTGCCGGGCGCGAGTCACGGCATACTGGACTCGAGCGAATCGAGCTTCAACTGGGCCGGCTACGCGGTTGACGGCGGCAGAGGCGCGTTCCGCAGCGTCTCCGCCGCCTGGACTGAGCCCACGGTCAACTGCCGGGGCGTTCGCGCCCGCAGGTTCTCATCGTTCTGGGTCGGCCTGGACGGCTTCAACCTCCCTAACCAACCACGGGACAATTCAGTCGAGCAGCTGGGGACGGACGCGGACTGCGGCGGCACGACCCCGGTCTACAACGCCTGGTTCGAGATGTACCCGAAACCGTCGGTGAACCTCCCCAACCCGGTACACCCGGGGGACCACATGTTCGCGTCGGTGACGTTCCGCGGCGCCGGGAGATACGCGCTGTTTATCAGCGATAGCACCCGGCACTGGAGTCGCACGATCGTCAAGATCCTCGGCGGCCTGCATCGGAGCTCGGCGGAGGTGATCGCCGAGGCACCGTCGCTGTCAGTGCTACAGCCCCTCGCGAACTTCGGCACCGTGCACTGGACTGGCAGCAGGGTGAACGGGACGCCGCTCAAGAATATTGGCGGGAGGATCCGGATCACCATGGTGCAGCTGAACCCGCCTAACCGCATCAAGGCCACCACGAGCCCGGTCGGCGCCGCTGACGCGTTCACCAACACGTGGGTCAGGGCGGGGCCCTGACCGAGGGAGACGGCAAGCTCGCTAGCCGAATGGACTGGCGCCCCCTCGAGGGCCGCCAGGCCATTCGCGTCTGACGGCTCGCCCGCCGCGGGAACCGGTTACGCTCCCACCATGACGCATCCGAGCGATCAGCGGCTGCCCCTGTCGGCGCCCGGCGGGCGGGTGCTCGAGGTGCTGACCTCGGGTCCCGAGGACGGCCTGGCGCTGGTGTTCCACACGGGCACGCCGGCCGGGCTGGTCGGGCTCGGGCCCATGGCCGGGGCCGCCGCCGCCCGCGGCCTGCGCACGGTGCTGTACGCGCGCCCCGGGTACGGCGGATCGACGACACAGCCGGGCAGGCTCGTCGCGGACGCGGCGGCCGACGTGGCCGCGATCCTGGACCGGCTGCGCATCGACGAGTTCGTCACCGCCGGCTGGTCGGGCGGCGGCCCGCACGCGCTGGCCTGCGCGGCCCTGATGCCCGTCCGGTGCCTCGCGGCCGCGACCATCGCGGGGGTCGCGCCCTCCGACTCCCCGGGCCTCGACTGGCTGGCCGGCATGGGCACGGAGAACATCGAGGAGTTCGCCGCGGCGGTGGCCGGGGAGGCAGATCTCTCCCGGTTCCTGGAGGCGGCCGCCCCGACGCTGCGCGACGTCACCGGCGCCGCGGTGGCCGACGGCCTGGGCGGGCTCGTCTCGGCCGCCGACAAGGCGGTGATCACCGGTGAGTTCGCCGACTATCTGGCCGCGTCGTTCCGCGCCGCCCTGAGCGCCGGCATCGACGGCTGGCGCGACGATGACCTGGCCTTCTCCCGCGACTGGGGGATCAGCCTCGAGGCACTAGGCCACGCCACCCCGGTCGCGGTCTGGCAGGGGGACCAGGACCGGATGGTGCCGTCGGCGCACGGCGCATGGCTGGCCGCGAACATTCCCCGCGCCCGCGCCCGGCTGCGGCCCGGCGAGGGTCACCACACCCTGGTGGTCAACGGTTTCGGCGACATGCTTGACGACCTGCTCGCGTTGGCCGGCAGGCGCCGGTCCGGGTCCGCTACGTGATCAATGACCCTCGGCAAGGGCGCCGGGCCGCGTCCTCGCGCCATTCTTCTCCGTCTTGATGTGCGACCTCCGGAGCGTGCGCGGCGGGCTTCCATGCTGGTGGGGCGGTGGCCGGCGGTGCCGTGCCAGATGATGGCGGTGGCCTGGCACGCGAGTTGGGACCGCGCATGGCCCCCCTCGGGACGACACGCAAGCGCCTCCTTCCGGCCACCAGTTGTGGGAGATATGTCCCGTTCTTGCCGGTATGGGGCCGTCAGCACCTGGCAGGTTTCCCACAACGCCACCGCCCAGAAGCCTCAGGTACGGTACCGAGATCTGGCGCAGCGCCCCGGACGCTGTGCCCGCCCGCTGCCGTTCCTGGACGCCCCTAGAGATCCAGGTGACGCCCGTCCCGTGCTGCACAGTCGGGCGCGCGGTCGTGCAGCACGTCACCGACTGCCTGGCCGGGCTCGCGCGACCCGTTAGCGTGAAGCCTGCGGCCGCCGCGGCCAGCGCACAGATCATGATCGCGCTTGTGATGGTGAGTAGTACATTCCTCTTCATTGGCCTCATGCGCTCCCTCTCAGGCATGGCGGCCCGGTGACCCGCTGACTCACCGCTCAGCGTCGGCGACGCCCGCATTTTCGGCAGCAGGGTTACGCAAGGGCCCGCTACCCTCGTCGATTCTGCCGTGATCCGCACCTGTTGAACAGGCATTGACAAAGAAAGAAATCCCATATAATAACGGATTGCAATGATGAGGCGGCCTTCGGTAACTAATACGGCGTATGTGCCCGATGGCACTTGAGCCTCGATTCTGCTTGCTCGGGCCGTTGCTAGTACGGCAGGGCGACGCGGTTGTGCCCATCCCCGCCGGCAAGCAGCGCGTGCTGCTGGCCGCGCTGCTGCTTAACCCGGGTCGGCCGCTGCCCGCCGATGAGCTGGCCGAGCTGCTCTGGGAGACCGGCCCGCCAGCGTCGGCACGGGACGCGGTGTACAACTACGTGAAGCGGCTGAGGCAGGCGCTGGGAGATGCCGACAGAACCCTCTTGATCACGCAGGCTGACGGGTATCTGCTCCGGGTTCCCGTCGATGAGGTAGACGTCCTGCGGTTCGAGGCCATGACCGCCCGGGCGCTCCAGGCCCTGCGCGCTTCCCGGTACGAGCGGGCGGCCAGCGAGCTGCGGGAAGCGCTTACCTTGTGGCGCGGCACGCCACTGTCCGATGTGCCCTGCGACCACCTCATCGTCCGCCATGCACGCCGCCTGGAGGAGATGCGGTTGCAGGCGCTGGAGGGGCGCATCGAGGCAGATCTGTGCTGCGGTCGGCACTCAGAGGTGGCGGCCGAGCTGCAGGGGCTCGCGGCAGCGGAGCCGCTCAGGGAGCGGCTGCAGGCCCTGCTGATGCTGGCTCTGTACCGGGATGGCCGGCAGGCGGACGCGCTGGTTGTCTTCCGCAACGCTCGCCGCGTCCTGGTGGACGAGGTCGGCGTGGAGCCCGGGGCCGAGCTGCGGCGGTTGCACGGGCAGATCCTCAACGCCGATCCCGCACTCAACGTGAGCATCGCACCCCCGCCGGGAGCGGTGCCGCCCGTGGTGCCCCGCCAGCTGCCGACCGCTGTGGCCCACTTCGTCGGCCGGGAACCGGAATTGAGTCGCCTGGACGCGCTGGCGAGCGCGGCGGAGGGCTCGGCCGCGGTCGTGATCGCGGTGATCGGAGGCACGGCCGGGGTGGGGAAAACTTCGCTGGCGGTTCAGTGGGCGCACCGCGTAGCGGACCGGTTCCCCGACGGCCAGCTCTACGTGAACCTTCGCGGATTCGGTCCTGACGGCGCGCCGAAGCCGCCGGGCGAGGTGCTCGGCGGCTTCCTGGAAGCCATGCAGCCCGCGATGGGGATCCCTGCGGGGCTTGACGCGCGCGCCGGCCTGTACCGCAGCCTGGCGGCCGGCAAGCGGCTGCTGGTCGTCCTGGACAACGCCCGCGACGCCGATCAGGTGCGCCCGCTGCTGCCCGGCTCGCCGGGGAGCATGGTGTTGATCACCAGCCGCGACCGGCTGGCCGGCCTGGCGGCGGCCGAGGGCGCCCCGCTGCTCACGCTCGGGGTGCTCGCCGAAGCGGAGGCCAGGGCGCTGGTCGTGGCCCGCGCCGGAACGGCGCGGAAGGCCGAGCCAGCAGCAGTGGCCGAGATCACCAAGCTGTGCGGTCGGCTGCCGCTGGCGCTGGCCGTGACCGCGGCCAGGGCCGCGGCCCGTCCGGCCCTGCGCCTGGCCGAGCTGGCCGCCGAGCTGCGTGACACGAGGAACAGGCTCGACGCGCTGGACGCGGGCGAGGCGTCGGCAAGCGCGCGGGCGGTGTTCTCCTGGTCGCACGAGACCCTGACGCCCCCCGCCGCGCGGATGTTCCGGCTGCTGGGGCTGCACCCCGGCCCCGACATCGGGGTGAACGCCGCCGCCAGCCTGGCGGGCGTATCGGCGAGGCAGGGACGCGCGATGCTGGACGAGCTGGCCCGCTCGCACATTGCGGCCGAGCCCTCGGTCGGCCGCTTCGGCCTGCACGATCTGCTCCGGGCCTATGCACGGGAGCGGGCCGGAGCCGACGAGACGACGGCCGAGCGTCGGGCGGCCACGAACCGGACGATGGACTACTACCTGTGCACCGCGCACGAGATGGCCCTGCTGCTGTTCCCGCCCCGCTACGCGATTGCGCTGGTGCCGGCTCAGCCGGGCGTGCTGCGCGAGGAGCTGCGCAGCTATCAGCAGGCCTGGTCCTGGGCCGAGGCTGAGTACCTGGTCCTGCTCGAGATGGTCCCGTTCGCTGCGAAGACCGGGTTCTCCCGGCACGCGTGGCAGCTGGCGTGGGCTCTGGAAACCTTCCTGTCCCGGCGCGGGCGCTGGGACGAGCTTGCGCACATCCAGCGGGTCGCCCTCGGCGCCGCACGCCAGGCGGGGGACATGACCGGACAGGCGCATGCGCACTGCGGCGTGGGCTGGGCCGCTGTGCTGCAGGGGCGTTATGACGACGGGCGCGCCCAACTCGACCAGGCCGCGCGGCTGTTCCGACAGCTCAGCGACGGCTCGGGCGAAGCGCGGAGCCTTGTCCGGGCCGGCCAGGCCTTCTGGAGGCAGGGCCGCCACGAGGAGGCGTTCTGGTCCGCGCAGCGTGCGCTCGACCTGTACCGTGCGTCGGGGGACCGGGCGGGGCAGGCGGGCGCGCTGAACAATATCGGCTTGTACCGCATCCATCTCGGCGACTTCGAGGGCGCCCTCGAGGTCTGCCGGGAAGCGCTGGCCGGGTTCCGCGAACTCGGCGACCGGCGCGGCGAGGCCAACGTCCTGGACAGTCTCGGCGACGCCTACCACCGCCTGGGCCGCGTCGACGACGCGATCGGCTGCTACCAGGAGTCGCTGGGGGCGCTCCGCGAACTCGGCGACCGCTACGACCAGGCGGAGATCCTGACCCATCTCGCGGTCGCATACGAGGCCAAAGGCGCTGACCAAAAGGCCAGACACTGCCTGGAGCAGGCGCTGCCGATCCTTACCGAGCTCAGGCACCGCGACGCGGCCCAGGTGGAGGCCAGGCTCCGCGACCTTGCCGCCGGGCCGCAGCGGCACTTGCTGGCCGTCGGATCGCAGGCCTGGCGCGACGCCCGGTCCGGCGGTCACGCCGGGTCGGGGCCAGGCTCGTAACGCCCGGAGGCTCCGGCGCCCGCCACCTGGGGGGCCTTCGGCCGCTAGCGCTCGGCCAGCGCCGGGGCGCTAGCCGAGCGCTAGCGCACCGGCAGATTCTTCTCGCTGGTACTCATCTCAGCCTGGCCGCGCGGAATCCTCGCGAGGCCGACCCATTTCCCTGGAAAGAGGATCCATGCAACAACGCCGAACCACGCCGCCCCGACGGCACCTTGAGCTCGTCATACGCATTAACGCCCGCCCTTCAGCTCGTCCACGATCCTCGAGTGGCCGCCTTCTACCAGGAGTCGCTGGCCGCGTTCCGCGAGCTCGGCGACCGGTACAAGCAGGCCGAGGTCCCGACCCTTCGAGCGGTCCCGTACCAGGCCAAGGGCGCCGACTATGACGCCGGGTCATGGGCGGGTCGTAACGCCCGGTGGCGGGCCGACGTGGCCGCGACCGTCCGTGTTCTACGATGCCGCCATGGCCGCCACCGCCGCCGACTACGCCTGGGTCGCCGAAGACCCGGCGATTTTCGAGGCCTACTGCCTGACGCTGGCACGGGGTATGACCCCTGCGGAATTCCTGGCCCGCATCGGCGCCCGCCCGGAGGCGCCGCGTAGGGGGATAAGTGCGCTGTATGAGCCCAGTTACGACGTGTGGGCAGACAACGAGCGGAGGGAAAGCTATCAGGACTTCAGCCTGTTTATCGGGGTCACCGCCGTGCCCGGTGATGGCGGGGACTGGGCGCTGGGGGTAGAGCTCAACGGGCACCTGGGGGCGACGCCGGAGGCGATCGTGCCGCTGTCTGCGGGCACGAGGCTGGTGTCCCACTACCTGAACCAGGCGAGGTTTCAGTTCTACTGGGTCGAGGACGGAGACATCCGCCTGGACTTTGAGCCAGCCTCGCCCGCCTACCGGGGAGGCAGCGCGCCCGACGTGCTGGTGGACGTGATGCGGGAGGTCGGCTTCGACCTCCGCGAGGACACGGAACTGCAGCAAAACCCGACCGAGGCAGCTTTCGCGCTGGCGGAGCGGCTGACTGGCGTGCGGCTGACCATGGGGCAGCTGGAGGAGTCCGGCTACGAGTGCGGCATCGCGCGGGTTCCGTAGGGTGGGCCTGGCGCCCGCCCTTGAAGGCGGGGCCAGGCCCTGGATCGCTGTTGCTGGCGGGTTAGACAGACACCCAGAACGCGTCGCCGTCGAGGAGGCGCTCGGCTTGGTAGAACGAGCTGATAAGGCCGCCCTGGATCTGCTGCTCCTTGGCTGGCACCATTTTCCAGCCACGGCTGTCCGCGGGCGCCCCCTTGCCGCCTTCCTTGGTGGTCTTGAAGGGGTACTCGTCGCATTGCATGCCCGGCGGGCGACGGCGGCTCCGCGGGCACATGAAGTTGTAATTCCTTTGCTGTTGGGCAACGTTAGTGATGTGGTGCAGCGGGTGGCCTTTGCCAAGCTCGCCGAGGTGCAAACCGTGACTCTGGATCCCGCGGATGTTGGCGCGGATGGCGGGCAGCTTCTGCATGGAGGTCATTACCGGGATGAACTGGGGGAAGACGCAGCCTGGGAACCTGGAGATCGCCTCGTCGCAGCGGTAGAAGCGTGGAGTGAAGTAGATGACGCTGGCGGGCGGGAAGCCCGCCTTCACGAACAGCCATTGGTACTGGTTCCTCAGCGACTGCTCGTGCCCCTTGCTGACCGAGTCGTGGAACGTGAGCGTGCCGTGCAGGCCGTCACGCAGGGTCTCGCCCACGGGGAAGTTGTTGCCCGTGGGGGTGCACGTGATCCCGCAGCCATCGGCCAGGGCCACGTGGATCCCTGAGGCATTCACGACCCTGAGCCCGCCGATGCTGACCTGCTCGGAGTAGTCGCGGCCGTGCGGGTTGAGCTGGAGGTCGTGCGTGACGATGAAGGTCGCGGAGCCGACGGGTTTGCCGTTGACAAACAAGACGTCCGTGACCTGTACCAGGAAGCACAAATTCGTGCGGCTGAACGCGCGACAGGCCGCCGCCGCCGGGGCGCGGCCCGGCACGACCGTCGTGACGCGCACGGACATGCTCGCCCTGGGCGCACCCGATGCTAAGGCCTGGGCCGGCCAGAAAAAGCCGACGACGGCGGACAGGAGAACGGCAGCCGCGGCCGCGACGCCCGAGATCCTGGCCCGTCGAGAGGTTCGGCGGTGAGTCATAGGTCCTCCTTCACGAGGAAATGGGCCAGCCTCGCGCGGGTTGCGCGGGCCAGGCCGCGATGAGTACCGGCGAGACGAACCTGCCGCGGACCGGTAGCGCTCGGCTAGCGCAGCTGCGCTAGCCGAGCGCTACCGGCCGGTGGTAACGGCGAGCACGCCGAGGGCGGGGTGCACTTAGGTACACCCGGTCCGGGGTCCAGCGTCACTGTGCGCCCCGGCCGCCGCGCGGCACACTGGGGGAAGGTGACCGACGCGGAGAGACCAGACATGAGCGGCAGAGCAGCAGCCCCGGCACCCCGGCGCGTGGTCTGGTCGCGGATCATGGCGGGCGTCAGGGCGTCCGCGCGCGGAGTAGCGTTCTTCGGGCTCATGCTGGCCGGGGCGTGGGCTGGCCGCTGCTCGGCGCGCTCACCGCGGCCGCGATCCGGTTCTGGCGGGATCCGAAGGTCCGGGCCGCGGCCGTGACGTTCGCCTTCCTGGCGCTGTGCAGCCTCGGCGGCCGCTACCGCGCCGGTCCCGGCCGGCTGCCGCGCCGCCTTCGCCGGGCTGCGGCTGCCGCCGGACGCCCGCGTCCTGGTCGTGCCGCTGCCGTACGGCTACCACACCGAGGCGCTGCGCTGGCAGGCCGACACGGGCGAGCCAGGCTCGATGATCGGCGGGTTCTTCCTCGGCCCCGAACAGGCCGGGCGGACCAGGGTCAGCCCGGGCCCGGCCGCGGCCGCGGCCGCCTACCTCGATCGGATCTGGGCGGGGCGATCACCGGTCGTCCGGCTGTCCCCGGCGCAGGGCTTCCGGATCGGCAGGCTGCTCGTATGGCGGCGGTAGCCACGGACGCGGAGTGCCCCGGGCTTCCCATAACATCGGCTGATGAGTGACCCGCCGTTCGTTCCCGCGGACTTTGCCGTGCCTGACGGGCTCACGGCCGAGGAGTTCCGGCTCGAGCCGCTGGGGCCCGAGCACAACGCCGCGGATTATGCGGCCTGGACGGCCAGCATGGACCACATCCGGGCCACGCCGGGATTCGCCGGGCGAGGCTGGCCGCACGAGATGAGCCCTGAGGACAACCTTCGCGATCTTGAACGTCACGCCCGTGACTTCGCCGAACGCCGCGGGTTCACCTACACCGTGCTGAGCGCTGACTCCGGCGACGTTATCGGCTGCGTTTACATCTACCCGTCCGGCAGCGATGGCCCGGGAGGCGGCACCGGGGAGCGCGAAGCGGCCGTCAGCTCCTGGGTGCGCGCGGACCACGCCGAGCTCGACCCGGTCCTCTACCGCGGGTTGCTCGCATGGCTGGAACACGACTGGCCGTTCGACTCGATCACCTACGCGCCGCGGGCAGGGACCTGAACGTGGACCCGCGCCCGCGAGGACGACCCGCCGGGCACGGCCGGGTCACCGATGGGGGTCCAGGAGTGCGATCGACAGTTCCGGGCTCTCGACATGGGCGTTGTGCGCCAGGCCGGGGAGCGTGACCGCCGGGACCCCCAGCCGGGCTAGCTGCTCATCGGTGTTCATCGGGTCGTGCTCGCCGCGAGCAAGGGTCACCCGGGCCTGCGATCGTGCGACCAGCTCCGCCATGTCGGGTGCCCCGACCGCGAACGCACCGGGATCCAGGGCCAGCCGCCACCGCCCGCCCTGCTCGCGCAGCCCGGCGTCGACGGCCGGGTCGTCGGCGGGCAGCAGGCCGGCGAGTCCGGACACCCGCAGGTAGCGGGCCGCTGCCTCGTCACGCGAGGTGAACCAGGTCGGCGGGCGGCGGGCCGCGGCCTGCGCGCGCTCCAGGTCCTCGCCGCTCCAGACGACCTTGATCCCGAGGCCGATGACGGCCCGCACCGGCACGGTGAACCTGCCGCTGGCCAGCGCCAGGCCGACGACGCCGCCCAGCGAGTGCCCGAGCACGACGACCGGGCCGCCGGGCCGGACGGTCGTGGCGACCGCGGCGGCGAAGCCGTCGAAGGTATACGCGGTCAGCGGCGGCGAGCCGCCATGACCAGGCAGGTCCGGCGCTATCCAGGGTCCCGGCCACCGCCGGGCGAGCAGGGGCCGCCACCCGCCCCAGACGTCGCCGGTCGCGCCAAGGCCGTGCAACAACACCAGCAGCGGCTCCCCGCTGCCGCCTTCCTGTACCCGCAGCCCAGCCTCCATGGCCGCAGTCTGCCAGGCAACGCTTGGCACGGAGGCGATACCTGGCGCGGGTAAATCGGATTGCCGGCCGACTGGCTGGGCGGTCACATTGGAGAGGTGAGCGGGCCGTTCTTTGTCGGTGGTACGGGCCGGTGCGGGACGAGCCAGCTGTGCCGGGTCCTGGGTGATCATCCTGAGGTGCATGCTCTGCAGTGGGAGAGCCGCTTCCTCGTGGATCCGGGTGGTTTCGAGGATCTGGCCCGGGCGCTAACGGTGGCCTATACGCCCTACCACGCTGATGATGCCCTGGGTCGCCTGGCGTGGCTGCTGAACGAGCGGCTGACCGGACACAGCCGGGAGGCCTTCCGTGGCTGGGGCCTGGCCGAGGAGCTCGGCCCGGAGGACTACCGGGCAGCGGTCGGCCGGCTGTGGCAGGAGCTGGCCTGGTATGAGTTCGACGAGGCCGTGCCGCCGCTGGGCTACCGGTCCGGACGGTGGCAGCACGCCCCCGACGAACCCCGGGTCCGCCGCCGGGTGGTGGCCCGCTACTTTGCCGACCGGGCTGAGCTGATCGGCGTTCTGCGCGAGTTCACCGAGGGCTTGTTCGGCGCCGCGGCCGGCCGGGCGGGGAAGCGGACATGGTGTGAGAAGACGCCGTTCAACCTGCTGTCGGTCCCGTTCCTTCTGGAGCTGTTCCCGTCGGCGACCGTTGTGGTGATCATGCGGCATCCGGTGCACGTCGTCGCCTCCCACCTCGACCAGCCATGGGCGCCGTCCGCCCTTGGCGCAGTGCTGGACTGGCTGCAGCCGGTCTACCAGCGGTGGCTGGCGCAGCGCCCAGCGCTGCTGGACGACCAGCGCTACGTCGAGGTGAAGGCCGAAGAACTCGCCGCCGGCTGGCCCGTCAGCCGCCGTCGGCTATTCTCCCGGCTCAGCCTGGCCGACGCTGACACGCCGCACGCGTTCACCACCAGCCGGCTCGCCGGACGGGATGGCAAGCTCACCGACACCGAGCACCGCGAGGTCCTCAGCAGGCTGCGGTGGGCAGCCGAAGAACTCGGCTACCAGACCACGCCATGACTCCCCCCCCGAGGACCCAGGATCTCGTACGGGAACGCCTGTGATCGCCCGCGACTCACGCTTTCCTGGCCACGCCGCCGAGGAAGGTCGCAGTGGGCGGATCCAGGTCCGGTGCCGGGCTGTCGCCGTTCCAGCGAATCACCGAGACCACGCCGGGAGGCAGGAGCTCGAGGCCGTCGAAGAAGCTCAGGATCTCCTCCGGGCACACCGCACCTGAATACACCGCCAGCAGCAGCAAAGTTCTCCTGCTCCGGGGGAGCTGATCGCGCTCGATCGTGTCCGTTGCGTTCAAGACAACGGGCAGCGACGGGCCGCAGGATGTGACTGAGGGAGGATCACGACCATGGAACAGCGGATCAGCCTGGTGACGCTCGGCGTTGCCGACCTCGCCCGTGCGCGCGCCTTCTACGAAGCCCTTGGCTGGCGCGGGGCCAAGCAGCCCGATGACGAGGTCTGCTTCTTCCAGGCCGGCGGGATGGTCTTCGGACTGTGGACCGCGCTCGGCGGCCACGGCGCCCCCGGCATCGAACTCGCGTACAACGTGCGCTCACCCGGGGACGTCGGCGCCCTGCTCGCCGACGCGGAGCGCGCCGGCGGCACCATCATCCGCCCGGCAGGGCCGGCTGACTGGGGCGGAACAACAGGAGCGTTCGCGGACCCCGACGGCTACGTGTGGGAGGTGGCCCACAACCCGGGCTGGACCATCAGCGAAGACGGCACGGTGCACATCTGAGCCGTCCAGAGGACGTCCATAATTCCTTCAGGGTCGCCGGGCACGATGTGAGCAACGCTCCGTGCACCCCGCGGTCCGGCCGAGCGCCGGAGGCGGGGTCGTGCCTGATGAGGTGACTTGCGAAAACGCCGCTCCAGCGCGGTGTCGGCTACCTTGACCGGCCCTGGCCGATCAGCTCGGTCTCGCAGACCAGCTCCAGGTGCGGGGTCCCGTCTGCGCCCGGCGCGCTGCGGACGAGCCGGATGCGCGCCCTGGGTCCGTCGAATTCGAGAGCGGACAGCATGTTGTTGAACCAGGGACCGCGCGTGATCCGCCAGCGGAGCTGTGGCTTGGTCACCCCGGCCAGCCTGGCGAAGGCGGTGGCGACCAGTTCGCCCGCACGCGACGTGAGCAGTCGCTGGCCGCGCCGGAACGCGGGCGGCATCACATTGTGAATCGGCGAGCAGACCGCCTGGCAGACGGCACTGCGCGAATCCGCTCCGGCCGGGATGTCCACGGCGGCCAGGTAGCTGTGGTGGACATCACCCGAGATAACGGTGACCGAGGCGGGCGGCCTGCCACGGGCCCCGGTCGCGAGCTCGGTGAGCAGCCGCTCCAACCGGGCGAACGATTTCCCGAACGCAGCCCAGTGCTCCAGGTCGACGGCACGGCGCACTCGCTCACCGGTGCGGGCGATCCGCTTGCCCCACGCCCCGGCGCAGACGGCCTCGTTCCACGTCTCCAGAGCGTGGATGCCGCGTGGCAGGAACACGGGCAGGGAGGTGGCGAGCACCACGTGATCCCAGTCGCCGGATACCGACTCGGTGACCCACTGCCATTCCGCCTCGCTGACCATCAGCCGCGTGCCGTCCTCGAGTATCCGGCCGCACCGCGAGTCGATCATGACGACCTGCACCCCCACGAAGCTTCGCCGGAAGCTCCACTGGATCCCGTCGGCTCGCTGGTCGGCCCGGACGGCGAAGTCGCCGAGGACGGCCGTCGCGTCACCCGGCTCCCGCACCTGGCGCCAGAGCTCGTTCTTGTCGAGCTCCTCGGGCGAGAGGTTGCCGAGGTGCTGATAGAGCCAGTAGCTCATGTAGGCGCCGCTGATCCTGGCCCGCCACCACGGCTTGGCCTGGTACTCGCGGCACCAGGCGGACGAGATGTTCCAGTCGTCGTGCATGTCGTGATCATCGAAGATCATCGCTGTCGGGATGACCGAAAGCAGCCAGCGCACCGAGGGCTCGCTCCACGCCTCGCGGTAGAGGAAGCAGTACTCGGTGAAGTCCGCGACTTCGTAGCCCGGCGGCCGGGACGGATCGCGGCGCCCCTCGATGAACTGCCGCGTCGCCGGCCCCACGGCATCGGCGTACACCTGGTCGCCGATCAGCAGCATGACGTCCGGCCAGCGCTCGCGCGGCGACGCGCGCAGGTCGAGGGCGTAGGCGCACAGCGCGTCCGCCCCGTGCTCCTCCTCGTGCCGGGCGCGTCCCCGCTCTCGCTGCGGGGCGGGCAGGTCGGCTCTCCGGCAGGACCCGAACATCAGGCGCAGCGGCCGGGCCGGGTCCAGGGTCCGGAGCGCGCTCGGCGGGAACTCCGAACCCGGTTCCGGCCAGCGGACGGCACCGTCCAGGGCGACCTGGTATTCGCGCTCGCCACCCGGCGAGAGGCCGTCGATCACCACCAGCCCGTAGTGGTGCCCGGCCACCTCGAACGTCCGCGCCTGGCGGCCGAGGATCTCGACCTGGCACGCCCGGTCGGTCTCGACCCAGATCGTGACCGCGGTCTCACCTACGTAACGGAGCATCGGGCCGAGCACGAGCAGGGGCGCATCCCGGTCGAAATCTCCCATACGGACCCTTCTATCTAAGATCCGCCGCCACCCGCAACCGGGCTGGGGGCGGGAGTGAGATCCCGCCAGCCGGCCGCCGACGGGGACTGAGACTCTGGTGGCCGGCCGCCGACGGGGGAGTGAGACCCTGGTGGCCGGCCGCCGACGGGCGGCAGCACCCGGGGCGGGCTAATCCTGCAGGTCGGCGACGACGGCGAAGTGATCCGAGGGCCAGACGCCGGCGACGGGATCGGCGCCGGCCAGCGCGGCTGACCGCACTTTGCCTCGGCCCCGGCGGGGCAGGCCCACCAGGACGTAGTCGATCCGGGAGTCGGGGATCAGGCTGTCGGCCTGGTAGCCGTTGCGGTGGTGCCAGGTGAACCCAGGGTCGCCCGGATCGGCGTACCGCCAGGCGTCGATGAGCACCAGCCCCGGCACCGCCGGGGCTGTCAGCAGCCCGCAAAGCAGCCGCAGTTCGTCCGAGCCGGGCTCGGCGTTGAGGTCGCCGGCGAGCACCGGCGGGTAGGCGCAATCGGCGGCATGCTCGGCAACGAACTCAGCCAGCGCGCGGACCTGCGCCGAGCGCACCTGCGAGCGGCCCGGCCCGTAGGTCAGGTGGGTGGTGACCATGGGCAGCGTGCCGCCGGGCGCCTCGATGCGGGCGTGCAAGGCAACTCTGCTCTCGTCCGCCAGGTCGCCAGCCGGCAGCGCCATCTCAGCCTGCGCGGCGATCGGCCACCGGCTGAGGATCGCGTTGCCCAGCGACAGCTCGTCGCCGCCCGCGCTGCGGCCCTTCGTAGCCGGCGCCCAGCACCAGTGCATGCCCAGTCGCCCCGCGAGATCGGCGGCCAGGTTTCCGCCGGGTCCGCCCCACACCTCCTGCAGGCCGCAGAGGTCGGGTCTGACCTCGGTCAGCGTAGCGGCGATCGCCTCCCGGCGTTGTTCCCAGGGCCCGTAGCGCCACCACAAGTTCCAGCTGAGAACGCGTATCACCGGTGCCGGCCTCCTTCGCCCGGGCTGCCGCCGGGCCCAGCGTCATGATCAGCCGGCCATGCTAGTCGACGCGAACCGGGTGCCTGCTGCGCGCGCCGCCGCCGAGTCTGGCTCAGCGGTGCCTGAGGACTCTTCTGCCTCCGTCCTCAGGTCACCGGCTGTTGCGTCCGCATCCGCGCTGGATGACGGTTCTGCGGTAGGCGATGCTGCCGGCGCCGGCCAGTATCGCGACCCCGCCGAGCCCGAGGAGCACGGTGTCCTGGAACCCAGCCGTGCCACCGCCGCCGGTGGGCGGGGCGCCGTTCGGGATCGGGCTTGTCGTCGGCGGCGATGGTGACGAGTTCCCCAGCCGGGAAGTCGAGGGACTTGCCGACGGCCTGGGCGACGGGCTCTTCGAGCCGGTGGCGCCGGGGCTCGGCGTGGTACTGCCGGGGCTGGGCGTGGTGGTCCCGGCCGTGCTGCTCGCGGAGGAGACGGCTGGTCTTGCCGAAGTACTGCTCGTCGGCGACGATGTAGGCGGCAATGCCGCCGAAGGCGAGGACGTCGTGCAGGCCGATACCGCTGCGCAGGCAAATATGGCCGCGATCCCGCAGCCGACGGCCCGCCACGTCGCCGTGCTTGCTCCGGTGCCCACCTTCCTGGAACCTCCTCATCGCCCGCGCCGACTGAAGGCAGGTCCCCGAAAGCGCCAAGGGCCATATAGGTAAAGCCCTTAGCCTTACGGTGTGCAATGGCCTGTTCACTACTAAATATCAGGTTACGCGAGAAGATCAACGTTGGGAAGCTGGAGGGGAGGCCGGCGGTATTGGGGCACCTGCAGTGGCGTCGCATAGCCGGGTTTCGCGTGGTGATGGCGTGGCCGCAGAGCCGGTACGCGCCGCAGCCCGGTCCGCCGCCGAGCCTCCGGGCCCGCGTGGCTGGCGTGGCCGGCGTCCTGCTGATCGTCGGCGGCGTGGCCGCGGTCGGCGTCGCGATCGCGGCCCAGGTGCACGCACCGCAGCCGTCCCCGGGGGCAGCGGGGGCCATCGGGCCGTCCGCCCGCGGCCCGTCGCTGCGCCGCTCGCTCCCGGTGTCCGTGGCGATCCCGGCCATCGGGGTGAGCTCGAGGCTGCTGCGGCTCGGGGTCAACGCCGACGGCTCGATCCAGGTACCGTCGCTCCTCGCCGGGGCGGACCAGGCGGCGTGGTACAAGTACTCGGCGACGCCCGGCCAGATCGGGGCGTCGGTCATCGAAGGTCACCTCGACAGTTATCACGGGCCGGCGGTCTTCTTCCGCCTGGGCGCCCTCCGACCCGGGGACAGCATCGACGTGACGCTCGCCGACGGGATCACCGCCATTTTCCGCGTCACCGGGGTACGCCAGTACGCCAAATCCGATTTCCCGGCGAGAACCATTTACGGCGCGACCGATTACGCCGCGCTGCGGCTGATAACCTGCGGCGGCTCCTTCGACTACGCCACCGGCCATTACACCAGCTCCACCGTTGTGTTCGCGGCCCTGATCTCAGCGCGGTCGGCCGGGCGCGGCCATCAGGCCGGCGCCTGACGGGGCGCACGCCGGGCTGCCGCGGCTACGCGGGGGCGTGCGGGAGCGGCAGCGTTATGAGAAAACGGGTGTGCCCCGGCCGGCTGCTCACCGTGACCGTCCCGTGATGCGCGGCGATGACCGCCGCCACGATCGCCAGGCCGAGGCCGGTGCTTCCGGCCTCACGGGACCGGGAGCCGTCGCCACGGACGAACCGCTCGAACACGTCGGGCTGCAGCTCGGCGGGTATGCCCGGGCCGTCGTCGGCGACGCTAAGCTCCGCGGTCTGGCGCCCGGCCGGGGAGCCCAGCGCGACCGTGACGGTGGTCCCCGGCGGCGTGTGCGTGCGGGCGTTGCTCAGCAGGTTGGCGAGCACCTGGTGCAGCCGCTGCTCGTCGCCGCGCACCAGCAGCGGGCCGTGAGGCAGGTCGAGCTGCCACCGATGATCGGGACCGGCGACCCGCGCGTCGCTCGTGGCGTCGATCGCCAGCCGGGTCAGGTCGACGGGCGCGGACTCCAGCGGGCGGCCCGCGTCGAGCCGGGCCAGCAGCAGCAGGTCCTCGACCAGCGCGCTCATCCGGGCCGACTCGGACTCGACCCGGGCCAGCGCGTGCTCCACCTCGGGCGGGAGCGTGCCCGAATACCGGCTGGCAAGCTCGGCATAACCGCGGATCGCGGCCAGTGGGGTCCGCAGCTCGTGGCTGGCGTCGGCGGCGAAGGTGCGCAGCCGGGCCTCGCTCGCGTGGCGGCGGGCCAGGGCGGACTCGACGTGCCCGAGCATCCGGTTGAACGCGGCACCGAGCTGGCCCACCTCGGTGCGCGGATCGGCGTCCGGGACCCGGTGCGGCAGGTCGACCTCGCCGCTGCCCAGCGGCAGCCCGGTCACCTCGGCGGCGGTCGCGCTCACCCGCCGCAGCGGCCGCAGCGACAGCCGCACCCAGCCCATGCCGATCACTCCGGTGAGGAGCAGGGCGGCGGCGAAGACGATGACCTCGGTGAGCTCGACGTTGTTCAGCGTGTCGGTCACCGGGCCGACCGGCAGGCCGGTGAGCAGGATCGTGCCGTTGTGGCCGCGCAACGCCACCAGGCGGTAGTCGCCGTGGAGCGAGTTCAGGTGCTCGGTGTAAGGCTTCCCGTTGACTTGCAACTGCCGCAGCGTGGTCTCATCCACGATGGTCAGGTTGCAGGTCCCGTTGGTGACCTTGGCGGCGAGTACCTTGTCCGGGCTGAAGGCGGCCGAGAACGTCGACTGCGCCTGACCTGGGGTGTTGGCGCAGTACCCCGGATCGTTCTGGTGACCGCCGTCCTGGTCGCCCCGCGGCTGACCCGCGCCGGGCGGATGACTTCCCGGCGGGGGGCCGTTCACGCACATCGCATAGCGCGAGCTGGCCGCCTGGAGCTGGTCGTCAAGCTGGCCGAAAAGGAACCCGCGCAGGCTCAGGTACGTCACCACGCCGACCGCGGCGCAGGCGACGAATAGCAGCGCCAGCAGGCCGGCTATCAGCCGGGCGCGCAGGGTCCGGCCCGCCAGCCAGTGGCCCATCCGGGGTACCTGGTGGCCGTGACCGGCCGCCGGGCTGGTCATCTGCCCCTCCAGGCCCTCGCCACTGCGCCCCGTCTCAGCCGGCCGGCTTCAGGACGTAGCCGACGCCGCGGACGGTGTGGATCAGCGGCTCGCGGCCCGCGTCGATCTTCTTGCGCAGGTAGCTGACGTACAGCTCCACGACGTGGGCCTGGCCGCCGAAATCGTAGTTCCACACCCGGTCCAGGATCTGCGCCTTCGACAGCACCCGCCGCGGGTTGCGCATCAGGAACCGCAGCAGCTCGAACTCGGTGGCGGTCAGCTCGATCAGGTCCCCGCCCCGG
>Ga0070699_100001659_pt1 | contig 20325 bp, 14 predicted proteins | sample KBSK1503metaG_FD_65473 | JGI IMG/M metagenome (GOLD analysis project Ga0070699, IMG submission 65473) | Corn, switchgrass and miscanthus rhizosphere microbial communities from Kellogg Biological Station, Michigan, USA - KBS K1-50-3 metaG | ecosystem: Host-associated > Plants > Roots >...
ATGCAAGTGTCCGACTCACTTTTTTCTTTCAAACAATCTCAGATAGTTTTCCCAGTTGGTGGAAAAACCAGCCTGTTCCAATTGTGCAAGTAGTTCTGGTTTCAGGAATGCCAGCAAAAACACTTTATCAAACTTTTTGCGGGCAGCGAAGCGACGGATGTCCATCATCATCGCAGATAAATCCTTTACGGCGCAGGCTAACACACCGAGAAAAAGTTGTCTCTTATCTTCTTCCTCATCCTCCCAGGCGGTGAAGAGGCCATGTCTGCCCTTCCACCAATAAAACGTGTGGACGAAGTCCGCTTTGTAGCCGGAGTAAATTTCGAAGATGTGTTCGTTGGGTGTGCCAATGCGCCAGCCGAAGTCGATAAGATAATTGGTGAGGCGTAGAGTTTCGCTTTGGAGAGCAAACGCCGCAGCTTCGAAGGTGTCTATGGCGGGGGAGAAATTGTCCGTGGGTTCATCAATTGGTGTGGCTCGGTAGCCGCGTAGCTCTTGTGTTTTGACATAGCCTGTTTTCTCGCATAGATGAATCATCGCAGGGTTTTCTGTCAATAAGCGCAACGCACCATCTCCATGTTCCACCCACCAATCGGTGAGATAGTAGTGCATCTTCGAGCCGACTTTGAGGCCTTGTTTGGCTGGGTCCACGCGGACGCCCTCCAACCACCATTGACCGTCATCAATGAGCGAAAGTTTCGCACAGCCAATGGCATGTCCGTTATATTCGGCGGTGACAAGGCAACCGTTGGAATCTTTGAACCAGTGCGGCCACACCTCCGGAACATAGTCGCCGCCTTCCCAAATCCCCTTGCAGAATTCGGCAATGTCTGCATGGTCACGGGGGAGGGCAGGGCGGCAGACAACTTGAGGGGAGGCAAAGGTTTGGGTCATTGAGTCAGGTGGTGAGTAGAAAGAGGCGGGCGAATTGTGTAGGGGCACAGCGGGACGATTAACCGTCCAAACCCGTAGGGAATTTGCTGTGCCCCTACATATCATCAAACAGGAAATAATTTATCGAACGCTTCAGGACAATATTTCTGTACCATCTCGGAGGTGAGTCCGTTCTCTTTGCAGATCTCAGCGTACAAATCTGCGCTTGGACGTTTGATGCGTTTTTGCGTCTCCAAATCAAGTCCCCAGAGACCGAAGCGTTGAGTCCAGCCGCGTTCCCATTCGAAGTTATCCACGAGCGACCAGTGGAAGTAACCCCTCACGGGCCAGTTGAAATTGACCGCGCGCCAGACCTGATGAATATGTTGCGCAAGATAGCGCGGGCGGATGTGATCGTCTGAATCTTCGACACCGTTTTCGGTGATGATGATCGGCAGGTTTGGAAAAGTTCGGACAATCCATTTCAATCCTTCGAACATTCCTTCTGGCTCGTTCGCCATGAATTTGTTATCGCTTAGATCGGCATCTTTGGCATAGAAGTTATGAGCGAACAAGGTCTTTGGTTTTCTCAAATCAAAAGTTATAAAGTCTCTTGTGTAGTAATTAAAACCGAAGTAATCCTGAGTCCCTTTGGCTTCAGGAACTTGGATGGAACCCAACGGTGAACGCATCACGCCGGTTGCCAGCGCGGATGGGAAACTAAAATTTACGGCATCGAAAGCGGTTTTGACGGAGAGTTTATCCAGAGGCGACCACGTCCGATATGGCACGAAGGAACGGTAATTCAAGGCATATCCCACGCGCGCTTCATATTGAATCTCGTGAATGGCGCGATACGCAACGGCATGAGCGCGCAGCATGATTGCCATCACTTGAAAAGCAAGTCTGGTATTGGTCTTCCCGGGCGGGAACATTGCAACGTCATGATCTACATAGCCATTGAGGGCATAACCGTTCGGCTCATTGATGGTGCACCATAACGTGCAATATTCCTTCAGCGCTTCAACTGTCTTGCGTATAAATTTTTCGAATATTGGAACAACCGCGTCTGTTTCCCAGCCTCCATATTCTGCCAGCCACAACGGATCGGTGAAATGGTGCAATGTCACCATCGGGGTCATGCCGCGTTCACGCAAGCCGCGCAGCATGGTGCGATAGCGTTCAAGCGCATCTTCATCCCAGGTGTCGGGCGTGGGCTGAATGCGGCTCCACTCCACTGAAAGCCGATGCGCATTTTGCCCACCTTCTGCGGCCCGGTCAAAGTCCTCGCGCCAGCGGCCTCCCCACCAATCCGCCGCGAGCCCAGACATCCCCTGTGTATGACCGTCCTGCTCCCACTTCCACCATTGGTTGTTGGTGTTGTTGCCTTCCACCTGATGCGCAGCGGTGGCCGTGCCCCACAAAAACCCGCGTGGGAAATGATAGGATGCCTGAACCATGATTCCTCCGGTAGGGGCGGATCGCGATCCGCCCCTACGTATTATTCCTTGCCAAATATGCCAGATACAACGCGACTGAACCCGCGACCGCCGCGTTGAGGGATTCGACTTGCCCTTGCATCGGGAGTTTCAGGACGATGTCACATTTCACGCGCGTGAGTTGACGAATTCCATCACCCTCGCTTCCAACTACGAGTGCGGTTGCTCCCGTCAAATGACGTTGAGTATTCGTTCCAACCGTTTCCCCGTCCTGGTCCAACCCTACCACCCAGACATTTTCTGCCTTGAGAGCTTCTATCGCCTGCGCCAGATTGGACTGTGCAATCAACATATGTTCGCTCGCACCCGATGACGCGTTGACCACAGACGGAGTCACCTCCACGGTATGCGCCAGCGGAATGACGATGCCGTGCACGCCCGTTGCTTCAGCCGTGCGGATGAGTGTGCCAAAATTTTGAGGGTCATTTAGAGAATCGAGCAATAATACGAATGGTGGCTGATTTTTCTTACGGGCATTCTCCAAAATCTCGAGCAAATCCACATAGGGATATTTGCCCACCTCTGCGGCGATGCCCTGACTATGTTCGTGGATCTTATCCAACCGAACTCGCGGCGCTTTGACGACCTGGATCTTGAGCTGTGAAGCCAAAGACATTATCTCGGCAAGCCTGCCTTTGATCTGCACGTTGTCAGCCAGTTCGATCTTGAATATTTCCCTGCGCCTGGCACGGAGGGTTTCATAGACTGCGTTGCGGGAGTAGATGTATTCTTTCATATAACCCCGATTGTACGATAAAACCCGTAGGGGCAAGCGTCCCCTTTCGGGGATGCTTCGCGAGCTGTCCGCCCCTACTTGGATGTTATTCAGTCAATACCGTGATCTTCCCCTGCGTGCCATCGACTCGAATCTTCTGCCCATCTTTGAGGCGCAGTGTCGCTTGATGGACTCCGACTACAGCAGGGATGCCATATTCACGCGCCACAACCGAACCATGCGTCATCATGCCGCCCACTTCGGTGACGAGTCCGCCAGCGGCCATGAATAGCGGAGTCCAGGCTGGGTCGGTGCCGGGACAGACGAGGATTTCGCCGGGAACAAGATGTACACCGCGCGGATCGAGCACGACATGCACAATCCCTTCTGCGACACCTGGCGAAACAGGACTGCCCGTGATGAGTTCACCGGTATCCGTCTCTGCGCCGACACCTTCGTAGAATGCGCGCCCATCACTGACTAACACGCGCGGCACCTGTCTGCGGCGCAGTTCACGTTCATATGTCGCGCGGCGTTCGGCAATTAGGGATTTCCAATCTTTTGTGGGAACGGACAGCTGCCTGTCCTTACTGGATTGTGCTAAAGATTCCAGTTCATTCAATTTCAAGAAGGTCAAATCATCGGCGCGGTTGATTGTTCCCGTTTCCACAAACTCCTGTCCCACTTCGAGCAATGCTTTTTTTGCAATTCCCATCATGCGGATGATGAAAAACTTAGGGCTTTCGCGGGCACCCATCAGCAAGCGGACTCGTCTCGCCGCGGCGCGGGCGATTTTTGCTTTGAGCCAGCCTCCATGTCCCGTGCGTATATTGGCAACGATCTTTTCAGCAGCCTCCTGCGCAGCTTGTGCACCTTTGGCAAATAAGATATCCGGTGCAAAGGCAGGTTCAATTTGCAGATAACTTTGCAACGTGTGCATCACCGGCGTTGAGTCTTCGCGCCAGCGCGGCTGACCAAAGTCAATTTCACCGACGCCGCGCATGCCATATTTCTCAAGGAAACGCGCGATAACCGTTTGCGCGGTCGCGGGGAGAGTCCCGTTCAGGTATCGATAGGCAAGCTCAGGGGCGGAAGAAGAGGCGAAAAGGGCCCTGGATTCGGCGTCAGCTTGAATCTGCTTCGCTGTCTCCCATAAAACCAAATCCATTTCGGTGGTTACGTTGTTTGGCAAGCCGCGGGTCACCTCCAAGGCCAGGTTATAATCACCCGAAAGTTTGGTGAGCAATGCCAACGAGGCGACACCCGGGATAAAAGTGGGAATGAAACGCGGGAAGAGAAATGCAAACATACCTGCGATGCGTTCACGCATGTAAGTGACGATGTTTGCCAGGCTTTCAAAACGATTCGACTTGGCAGGAATTTGCGCGGTGGAAAGAAGCGCTTCGGCCTCGGCATCGAAGCGCGCACGCGTGTTGTCAGGGCGTGCCATATTGCGTATCAACCGCAGGAAGATCGGCACAAAAAAGCGGATGAGGCGCCGGGCCGTGGTGAACGTGAACTTACCTTCGCCAACTCCCACACGTGGGTCGGTAGAGAGTGAGCGCAAAATTTGACCTGTACTGGGCTCACCAAATTGCAATGCCTCCTTTGCAATACGACTTCCCAGCGGATGTCGCAGCACATCACTAAACCTGATCCAAACCCGCTCGCCCGCCAGCCCAAATACGTCTGCCTCTTCGGGCTTGATGGTCACGCCAAACATTCTGCCCGCGCCCGCCACGATATGTCGAATCGTATCCTGCCCAAGCGGCGTGAGAGGGCCGACCAGCCCTTGCACCGCGCCAAACGAGATCCAGATGAGCAGCGGGTCAAATGACACTTTCGGCACAGGGAACAACGACGTGACGCCGCGCGCTTGCAGGATGTACAGTTTGTCGTCGGCGAACGCCCATTCGATATCCTGAGGCGCGCCATATTCTTTTTGGATTCGCTGACCTGTTTCTGCCAGTTGCTGAATTTGACTCTCCGTGAGTGTTTGACGCGCGTCGGAACTTTCTTCAATGCTTTCCACACCGCCACCTGCCTTGCTGCGAGTGGCGACTGCTTTCGCTCCAAGCGTTTTGCTTGCTACAGAGATTGAAGAGTCTTGGTTTATTTTGACGACAAAATGATCAGGTTCCACTTGACCCGAGACCAGCGCTTCACCCAACCCAAACGTCGCATCAATCACGGATTCGTTCAACGCCCCCGTGAGCGGATTCGCCGTAAACAACACGCCAGAGACGTCACTCTGCACCATCTCCTGCACCACCACCGCCAGTGCAGCTTCATCATGTGAAATATGATTGCGGATTCGGTAGCCAATCGCCCGCGCCGTCCAGAGACTGCTCCAGCAGTTAACTACAGCTTGAAGTAATTGTTCTTCGCCAATGATGTTGAGATATGTATCTTGTTGACCGGCGAACGATAGATCGGGCAAGTCTTCGGCAGTTGCAGATGATCTAACCGCCACCGATTTACGATTTTCGATTTCAGATTGACGATTTAGCTCTGCGTATGCGGTTTGGATTTCCTGGTGAATGCCCGAAGGCAAAACCCCGCCTTCGAACGCCCGGCGGATAGTCTGCGACGCGTTTTCCAGCGCATCGGCATCTTCAGGCTTCAAGCCTTCCAGGGCTTGCTGAATGATCGCTGCCAGCTTATTCGCGTTGACAAACTCGCGGTACGCATTCGTGGACACGATAAAGCCGCGTGGCACGTCAAAGCCCGCCCGCGTCAGGCGGACCAGGTTCGCGCCTTTGCCGCCAGCTGATTCCAGGGTTGCTTCCGCTTCAGCGGAGATGAAGGGGATGATGTACATGGTTCTATTATTGCACAAAACGGACCGGATAAATCAAGGACTTTCACATTATTATGAACACAACCGTAATACACCAAGCATGTGGACGGGGTATACTTAATCAAAGTATGACCATACACAGCATTTCCCAAATCGGCGGTGTCCTTCGGAACGCTGTTGCATTCAATTTCAAAAACCCAACTGAGGTCATTATGAATGCCGACTCCTTATTGACTCAGGTTGAGCAACTATTTAACCTGCTCGACTCCCGAAAAGTAGATTATGTTCTGGTCGGTGGCATCGCCCTGCTTACCTACGTGGAGGGACGTAACACACAGGATATTGACCTCATCATGGCGTTGCCCTCGCTGGCAAAATTACCTGAAATCAAAATCGAAAGCCAGGATATGTATTTTGCACGGGGAAAATTCGACGAACTGCAAATTGACATCCTGCTGACGAAAAATCCCGTGTTCGCCGCTGTGGAAAAGAATTACACGACGACAAAACAATTCATGGATCGCTCCATCCGCTGTGCAACGGTGGAGGGATTGATTTTGCTGAAATTATTTGCACTGCCATCACTTTACAGGCAAGGCAGCTTCGAGCGTGTGGGAATCTACGAAAACGATATCGCTATATTGATGTACGCGTTCAAGCCCGATATGAAATCCCTTCTTGCAGAGCTTAGCATGCACTTGAACGAGACCGATCTGGTTGAGGCGCATCGGGTTATTGCGGATGTTGAGGCACGGATTCAAAGATTTAGGAAAGCCAAGGAATAGCCAAAACCAGGATTTTCAATACAAATCATATAAAGGCAGGTTGTTATGGCAGAGACTGAATTCAAATACGATGTTTTCACTTCCTACAGTCATAAGGATGAATAATAGAAACTAAAAAGTGACATTGATAGAAATTTGTGCTAAAGTAAAGACATCTTATGGGTGCCCAAACACAAAGTCATTCCCCTGAAAGCCTTATTAAGGCTCTAAACAAAGTAGCCACCAGCATTGGTAAAAAAACAGTGTCAAGGCGTTTCTTTGAGAAAGAGACTGGTATTTCTGAGAGGCAGATATATAAACATTTTGATAGTTGGAACGAGTTTGTACTAGCTGCTGGTCTTGAGCCATTAGACACAACGCCTATTTCCGAATCTGAACTTATGGAAGAAATGTACAATATTTTTTTGAAGGAAGAAAGAGTTACTACTCGACAAAGATTTGAAAGGATATCTAAATTTAGCGAAAAACCTTATAGAAAGCGGTGGGGTTCATGGGACAAAACTCTTATCGCTTTTCATCATTGGATCGAGCAATTTCACCCTGAGTTCCCATTTATAAATCAGCTGAATCAGATTACTGATCTTTCCAAGTTGTTAAATCCTATAGAAAATAAAGCAGGGAAAGATTCAGGAAATAAACAATATTGAACATCAAAAGGTGGGCGAAGATATGGTTCAATATTGAATTTTAGAGGTCTCCAACACTCTCCAATTAACGAACAAGGCGTTGTTTTGCTTTTTGGAATCGTCGCAGAGGAGTTAGGTTTCGTTGTTGAGAGCGTTGCTACAGGGTTTCCTGACTGTGAAGCGAAACGAAGGGTCGACCAAAAGGGAGCTCATTGGGAGAGAGTGCGAATTGAATTTGAATATCAAAGCCAAAACTTCAAAGACCACGGTCATAATCCTAATGAATGTGATTTAATTATTTGCTGGGAAGACAATTGGCATGACTGCCCAATTGAAGTGTTAGAGCTGAAATCCGCTATAGGCAAATTAAGACAGGACCTTTAGATTGACAGTTTGACTAAGGGTTCAAAGTCAAGGCAAAGGAATATGCCGAGGAAGCCAAGAAACTCGCCACGTGCGACGGTCCGCCGTATTATTACAAGGTGGCGTATGAAGAAGCGGAACGGTTTTTAGAAAACTTAAAGTAACCAATGTCGTTGCGAGGGCGGTGTTTGCCCGAAGCAATCTCCTCGCAACGATAGAGCACTATTCCCGCTTTTTTCTGATGGCTTTTTTGCGTTCGAGGAGGGATGTGGTTGTCGAGGTCCCTGTTTCTGGTTTGGGTTGTTTGACTTCAGGAGTTTTTTCTGGCTTGGTTGATTGATTCTCTGTTGTCGGTTTTGACTCTGCTGTAAGTGGAGTTGATTCGGCTTTCATCTGAACAGGCTGTGCAAGTTTGGTTGTTTCAGCAGCGCGGTCTTTGGCTTTGAAGAGGGCTTGCATTTGCGGAGTCGGTTCGGCTGGTTGGGGTGGAACGGGATTACGAACATTGAGCAATACAGCGATGAATTCTGAAGCCCTGTCCAGGGTGCGGCGCACGTCCTGCCGCGTGATGATCAACCGGCGGGAGGCGATGTCGAATGGCAGGAGGAACGCGGCGAGGAACACGAGCCATTGCCAGACCGGGCGCGCGGCGCGAATCGCTTTGAGGTCATGCGTGAAGGCGTCCGCGGGGTCTGGGGAGGCGATCTTTCCGCCAGAGGCAGAGACGAGGCGCAGGAGCAGGTCTGGGTCCGATTCGAGGCGTTTGTATTCGGGCGAGTAGGTCAGGGTCCAGCCCGCCGTTTGGGAGAAGGACGCGGTTTTAGTGGTGGAAGTCCCAGAAAAATGAATCAAGTACACGCCCTGGTCAGTGGGATTGAAATCCGCTTCATAACGGCCCGGCGCGATTTGTTTCAGCGTAACGGTTTGGGCCTCACCATTTGGCGCGACGATGTTCGCCTCCACCTGATAGCCGTTGATGAAATCGCCGTTGGGGGTATGAGCATCGAGTATGAGGTGCGCACGCTCCCCGTTGAGTTCGATATTTGTTTCAAGGGTGGTGTTGGTTGTTGTGCCAATCGTGTAACGGATAGCCTGCACCCAGAATTTTGCGAACAAATCCCAGCCCAGCCAATCGCGCGCCCAACGACCGGTGGCATCCGACGTGAACGCCACCGAACGGCCCAACCCATATTGCCACGCGGCGAGAATGGGGTCATCTTTGTCTGATTTGAGAATGACCTGCGCGAGGTCTTTGGGGCTGGAGGCCACATAGCCATACAACCTTGGCACTTCGTTGATGCCGGAAAGCATCGGCGATGAATTGACCAGTACGGGGAAGAAGGGTTCCTCGACAAGATAAGCGCGCGTAGCGAGAGAGGTCTCTTCGGTGAAGATGCTCGGAATGCTGCTGGCATCGTTGGTGAAGTGATAACGGCCCGCACCGAGCGTCGCCAGGTCTTCGAGGAATGGCGCGGCATCGTTGCCCACACCGACCGTTGACAACGTGATGCCATTTTCCTGATTCAATTTTTGGACGAGTTCGGGGATGCCCGTGGGATCGGCGCCGCCATCGGTGAGCAGAATCACATGTTTGACCTTGGCGGGGTCAGCCGGCAAGACATCCGCCATGGCCTGCACGCCCGCCATGATGTCAGTGCCTCCGCCTGTGCGGATACTGCCAATCGCGCTGATAACCTGACCCGGATTGCTGAGTTCGGTCATCGGCACGACCCATGAGGCAGTATCGTCGAATGCGATCACGCCCACGCGGTCGGTGGGAAAGAGCAATTCTACCGAACGCGCCGCGGCTTCTTTGGCAAGCTCGAGTTTTGTCACACCACCGCTGGTCTCTTCCATGCTGCCCGAATGATCGATAATAAAAACGATTCCCAAATTTGGGCGGCGTTTCTCGTCTTTGATTTGCATATCCACCGGCAGGGCGGCTTCGAGCGGCGTTTGAAAATATCCGCCCACGCCATAACTGGTTGGGCCTCCGACCACGACCAGGCCGCCACCGAGATCGTGAACATACGCTTGCAGGTTTTCCATTTGATTGTTGCCTAGCATACGTGCGGGCACGTCCACCAACACGACCGAGTTATATTGCGCGAGCGATGGCAAATCGGATGGCAAGCGCGAAGGCGTGATCAAGTTCACTTGGAAGTCTGCGGCTTGCAGTGCGCCTAATAGCGCTGAGTGTTCATCGGGGCGTGTATCACCACCGGGCAGGGTCTCACCGGGTTCGGGAGCCACCAACAAAATTCGCGGCGGACCTTCCACAATTGAGAACGCGTCCACCTGGTTGTTCTGATAAAAGCCATCCTGCTCGGGCTCAATCTGAACCTGATAATTGACAAAGCCAGGCTGGCCCGCGGTCAGCGGCAGGCTCAAGGTCTGTGTGCCGCGGCGCAGTTCATACCCGCCCTCGTAAATGATTTGATCTCCCGCAAGCACTTGCACGATTGCGCGCGTTGGCTCGTTGGCTTCTACTGTTACATTGAGATCAAATTGTTCATTGGGTCGTAAATGCGTTGGAGCATCTACGCTGGTGACCAGAGTCTCGTTCTCGCGCTGATTGACAATTGGCAGCGCGACGACCTGCACATCGGACGCGGCTGCAAACTGTACCGCTTCAAGCGCGTCGCCGCTGGTCTGCGCACCGTCCGAAAGAATGATCATCCGTTTGGCATAACCCGAAGGGAATAACGCCAGCCCCAGTTGAATCGCTTCTTCGAGATCGGTCTGATTGGTGATCGGCGCGGACGTAAACGCGCTCAACTCTTTAACGGCGGACATTGGGCGCTCCACCAATGCGTCCGCACCGAACAAGACAATCGCGGCCTGGTCATCGGGCCTCATCGCTTCCAGCGCACCCCGCACGTAATCCACTTCAGCAGAGATAGCTTCCTGTGGCATCGAGTCGGAGACATCCACGAGGAAAACCACCGCGAGATCATCTCCGCGCTGGATAATTTCCAGGCCTGCCAATGAAAAGATGAGGCACAGGATAATGATCAGGCGCAGAATCAGCGAAAGTAGTTCACGCCTCCGCCCCGGACCTTGAGATGGCTTGCCCATCCAAACCGTGAGTGGCACGAGGAGCAGAAGGAGGAGGAAGAGTGGGGAGGTAAATCTCATGAGTCTTATTTGCGGGACGCTGACGAACGCTGAAAAACGCTGATCCTATTCTGTTGGTTTGGGTTGGCTTTGGGCAAGCCACCATTCTTTCCGTGTATTGTCGAAGGAACGGCGTTTGGTTTCGGGCTTTGGGCCAAAATTAAGTAACAAGCCAACCTCATACGGAGTCGCCTTCAGATAATTAAGCAACTGCGCCTCATGCTCAACAGCCAAGGCCTTGGTTGCTTTGATTTCCAAAATAACCAGATCATTGACAATAATATCGGCATAGTACTCACCAACAAGTTGACCAAGGTAAAACACTTGGATCGGGAGTTCATCATTCACTTTCATACCTTTACGATTTAGCTCAATCATAAGGGCCTTGACATAGACATTCTCAAGAAACCCATAGCCTAATGCAGAATAAACTGCGTAAAATGCTGCGATGATCTGTTCTGTTAAATCAGAATGTTTATAGAGTGATACATCATAAACAGCCTTTTTGTTCATTCTGCCTCCAAATCAAAACATCAGCGTCCTCAGCGTTTATCTGCGTCCAGATGAATTTTGAGGCCCAAGATGCAATGACGGGAAAGGTTTACGATAAAACACCTGCCATTCGATCATCAAAATAATCAACGCCAGCGCGGCAAGCCAGGGCCACAACTCCAATTGACCGATCTGCTGCGAGGCGGTAGGAGTCACCTCTTCGCGGCCGACTTGAATCGTTGCACGCGGCTGGATGTTTGATTCGTTTTCATCGAACAAGTTCACCGCAAAATATTCGACCGTGTTCGCATCACCAGAGATAAAGTTCACCGCGTAGTAACCAAGTTCGTGGGTTTGTGTGAAGATCGCTTGATCTGGCGAAAGCGTGAATACCTGATTGGACGGAGAAGCAATGACGATACGATCCACAACCGTTTGTGGCAGAATCGACAGGCTTTCACCCGGCTGCAGGGATTGGGTTGAGTCAAAGGCGCTGGGTGGCGCGAGATAATTGATCAGGTTGGAAAAGAGAATCGGATAAGCCACTTGCAAGGGCAGATCGCTCTCGCGTAAGTCAAATGTAAGTGCCGCAATCCGTTGACCGTTCGTCTCGCCAGCAAAAACCAGCGGACCCGCATCCGATTCAATCAACGCATCTGCCCATGCAGGCGTTTCGATAGACTTGGCCTGCAAGACGTGGACGTTGCTCCAATCCACGAAGCGGGTGAGAGGGTTCTCGTTGACCTGCACATTTTGAAGCTCTTGAACCGTCTCGCCGACTTCAAAGAACGGATTGGTCACTGGATTCACAAACAGAAGATTTGCGTTCGGTAGTTGTTCAGGGAGGATGCCATCGAAGATATAAAGATTGAACGGATCGTTGGGAATTTGAATCGTCCCGTCTGCGGCGGGCAGGGCACGGAAGGGTTGGATGCCTGGCAGTGATGCAAGCAGTTGTTCGAGGAAGAGGTTTCCCTTGGAAACCAGCAGCACACGCCGTGCCGATGTGGATTGAAAAACAGCAAAGGCTGTGTCATCCAATGCCAGAGAATCAAGAGCGTCATTAGTGGGATCTGAAATTTTGGCTTGGTAGATTCCGCTCTCGTTCGAGAGATTATCTACGGTGAGGCTGCCGCTTGAATCCGCTTTCAAAGACAATTGTCTGGCATCCATCAATTCGCCGTTGAAATAAATCGAGAGCAATACATTACGGTCAACACTATCGTAATTAGTTATCTCCGCAAACAATTGTGGGTTTGCTTGGGCTTGCCGTAATGCCAAAGCAGAGACGGCAAGATTATTCTGTGATTCACCCACGGGAATGTAACTCACTTCACCGGGAATGGCGGGTAATCCCTCGACGGGCAAACCTCCATCAGAGACGATGACAACTGTTGATCGACCACCTTCACCGCGTACGGCTCCGGCTGCGAGGGCGAACGCGGCCTGCCAGTCGGCTGATCCCTGTGTGGCTTGGGCGTCTGTGAGAGCTGTCTTCAGCAGAGCCTTGTCTGTTTCAGCGGAGATGATAGTCTGGGGTGTTTCACCGACCAAAATCAAGGTCATGGAAGAGGCGGAGGAGAGCCCGTTGATGAGTTCGTTGACCGATGTCCGCGCTTGCTCAAAACGTGAAGGAGTGATATCCGTCGAGTTCATCGAAGCGGAGGCATCCAGCAGGACGATCACCGATCCGCTTGCGACTGCGGGCACTTGCAGGGCCGGGCGAGCGAAGGCAATCACCAACGCGGCGAGGATGAGGAGTTGTAAAAAGAGCAGGAGATTGCGCTTGAGTTTTTGCCAGGGCGCGTTGGCTTGCTGGTCGCGCAGGAGTTGGGCCCAGAGAAACGTGGAAGAGACCTGCACCTGCTTGCGGCGCAGTTTGAGCATGTAGAGGAGAATGATGGGAACCGCCAGGCTTGCCAGCGCGAACCCAAGAGGAGTGAGGAATTGCATTATCTCTTAACCACTAAGGACACAAAGTACATGAAGGAAAGAGAAAAGATCATTTGATTCCAACTCGGTGGTCGAGTGGGCGAAGCCCGTATCGAGACCACTAATAACCAAAAATAATTTACTTAGATGGTGGTCTCGGGATGACACTCGACCACCGAGGTTACTTCACAAACCCGGCGCGGCGCATTTCGAGCAGGAGAGTTTGATCCCAGGGTTGATCTGTGACCACATCCAGATAGCGGATATTTTGTTTGCGGCAATCGGTTTGAATAGATTGAATCCAGGCGTGGGCGCGGGCACGATAACGTTCACGCAAACCGCCGTCTATGGAGACATCTTGTTCGTGATTCGTTTCGATGTCAATCAATTGAACATCACCAGCCAGCGGCGGATCGAGTTCATCGGGCGCAAGGACGTGTATCAACGCGGCTTCATGTCCACGCCCCATAAGTTGACGCAGGCCGGTTTCGTATCCATCCGACGCGAACAAATCGGAAATCAGAATCACAAGCCCGGCACGGCGCGGAATGATCGAATAGTCGCGCATAGAACGATTCAAATCCGTCTCGCCGACGGGTACAAGATTTTCGAGAAAGCGGAATAAACGCGTAAGGGCGGCTTGTCCGCGTGAGGGACCGAATTCAGTTGCAACTTTGCCTTGCTGAAGCAGCCCAATCGAAAGCACATCGCCAGAGGCGAGCGTGATGGCGCCGAGTCCTGCCGCGAGACGTAACGCATATTGAAATTTATTCTCAGCCTCTTCACCCCAATTCATGGACTGCGACCCGTCCAACAAAATATGAACAGCTAGATCTTCCTCTTCTTCCAACAGCTTGATAAACGGACGTTCCAGCCGCGCGTAGATATTCCAATCAAGCCGCCGCAGGTCGTCGCCGGGTGTGTAATTGCGATAATCGGCAAATTCTACGCTGGAGCCGCGCCGCGACGAACGACGCTCCCCTTTCATCGCGCCACTACGGACGCGTGAAGCGATGAGTGTCAATTGATTTAACTTGCGGAGTGTGGATTCGTCGAAGAGCATGAAAAAGTATTTCGGTGATCGAGTAGCCCTGAGTGGTTTTTACGAAGAGCGTATCGAGACCACCAGTAACCAAAAAATTATTATTACAGGAGTATTCTGCTTATGTGTAGTCTCGATACGGACGAAAAGAGCGCTCGCCCTACTCGACCACCGAATAGGGTTTTAAACTTGAACTGCCAGACTGCTAACTAGTTCATTGATCACATCATCTGTTTTTACCCCGTCAGCAAGACCATCAAAATTCAACAACAGGCGATGACGCAGTGCAGCAGGCGCAATTGCTTTGATATCTTCAAACGACACGTTGTAACGTCCACTCAAGAGCGCAGTTACTTTTGCGCCCAATACCAACGCCTGACCTCCGCGCGGCGAGACGCCATAACGAACGTACTTCTTTGTTAATAATGAAGCGCTTCCATCTTCGGGATGTGTGGCCAGCACCAATCTTGCGACAAAGTCTTTGACATGTGAAGCTATAGGCACCCCGCGTGCCAGTTCACGCATTTGAAGTATTTCCTTACCGCTGACAGCTTTATTCGCAGATGGGGTTTCCTTGCCTGTTGTACGCTCCATGATCTCGACCATCTCGGTCACATTAGGCAGGTTCACATTCACTTTAAAGAAGAAGCGATCCAGTTGTGCTTCGGGCAGGGGATATGTTCCCTCCATTTCGAGCGGGTTCTGGGTTGCCATCACGAAGAATGGCTCATCCAAATGATAGGTCTGTTGTGCAACCGTGACCGAACTCTCCTGCATCGCTTCGAGCAGCGCAGATTGAGTCTTGGGTGTGGCGCGATTGATCTCATCTGCCAGCACAAGATTGGCGAATAGCGGTCCTTGCCGAAAACGAAATTCGCGATGACCATCTGAATCGGTGAGAATTTCGGTGCCTAGAATATCAGCAGGCATCAGGTCTGGTGTGAATTGGATGCGTGAAAATTTCAGGTCCAGTACTTCGCCGAGCGTGCGAATCAACATCGTCTTGCCGAGTCCCGGCACGCCTTCGAGCAGAACGTGTCCGCCTGCGAGAATGCTCACCAGTACGTGCCGCACTACTTCGTTCTGACCGACAATAACCTTGCCTATTTCCGATTCGATTTTTTCTGCTTGTTCACGAAATTTATCAGCCGATAATGTCATGATTTCTCCATGTAGAGCGAGATATTATCTTGCTCTACGGTTTTAATGAATCAAAATAATCTTTGATGATTTGAAAGAACTGTGGGGGGACATCCCCACTCTCGATGGCCTGATTATTGATCTGCTCATATTGCGAATACACTTCGTTGTAAGGCACTGTGCTCGCGTTGGGGTCGCCCGGCGTGGTCGGCCCTTCGCCAATCACATCGCCGCCGGGTTGATCTGAAGACGGCAAATTGACCTGCTCACCGCCATCGCCACCCAACAGCTGCGGTGCATAAATCTGTTCATAAGCGGACTCACCACCATCACCGGGACCATTATTCTGCGCAATGGGATCGCTCCCGGCCTCATTTCCATTTTGACCTATGCCTGCCTCACTGCCCGACCCGGAACCTGAGCCGCCAGTTCCATCCGTTTGATTCCCCTGATTCGCCCCTTGTCCCTGCCCGCTTTGATTGGCCTGTGGCTGACCACCACCTGCAGCCAAAACCTGGTCCGCGCCCTGTTGCAACTGGCTCACAGCTTGATTAGCCGCCTGTGCAGAGGCAATTTGTTGCCCCGCCTGTGCCATGGATTGCGCTGCATTATCGAGTGCCTGTTGCGCGGCTTCTGTATCGCCGTTGTTCAGCGCGTCTGCGGCCTGATTCAGTTCATTTGCCAATTGTGGGTTGGTGGATTGAAGCGACTCTGCCATCTGGTTCAACTGATCCGCCAATTGCTGTTGCTCTTCAGGACTCAATTCACTCGTATCGATATTTGCCAACTCAGAAGCAGCATTGACGGTATCTCCCTGCGCCAGATTTTCTCCGATAGATTGCAGTGGGCCGTCGGTCTGTTCAGCGAGGTCGCTGCCGGTCTGCTGTAATGCTTCAGACATTTGCTGGGCTTGCGGGTCAGATAAAGCTTGCAGTTCCTCTTTTGTACCCGTCAATGTGGAAACTGAATTTTCCAGCGAGGGATTATTCTCAAGACTTGCTTGTGCTTCTTTCAGCGGCTTTGTCAGCGCCTGTTTTTGTTCTTCGGTAAGGGCTTCATTGGCTTCTATCTGCTTGATGAGTTCTTCAATCTGCGCGGCCTGTGCTTCCACGGCATGTTGTACGTTGCGAGCTTGTTGTGCGGCTTTGAACCACGTCTCACCACGGAACCAGACCAAACTGATCAGCGCAATAAATAGAAGCGCATACATTCCCTCACGCATTTGGAGGCGCAATGGGAAATCTTGTCGCGGCTTTACCGCCCGGACAGTTGCTACTGCATCTTCGAGTTGGCGGTCAAGGATTTCGGTTGGAATATGCTCGGGGTGTTGATTCAGCTCAAGGGCTGTGCTGACGCGCTCCTCCAGATGGAAGAGCCGGTCAAAGTGACGCGCCGCTTTGATCGGCTGAATCCGCCAAAAGTAGGCAGTCAGTCCAAAGATGAATAGGAAAGCAAGTGAAAGCAAAATGACGAGCGCGAGGAATTCGTTTTGCAGTAATCGAGCTCGATACAAACCAATCCCGCCAAGCGTGAGGGAAAGCCCCAAACCAATAATTAGACCGCGCATCGCCCACGTGAGCGCACGCTGCAAACGCCAACGGCGAATCCAGGTGTGTAAGGGAGTGGTCAGGTCTGTAATAGTTGTCACAGCTTATTAACGATCAGGTTTGTTCACATAATAAATACTCAGGAGGATGAGTATGAACGTAAGACCGGTATATAAAATAGTGTAAACGATCCAGGGTGAGGGCAGATAGATTGGACCGGCGCCGCCAAACAATGGACTGGTGGTGTAGAAGAGGCTTTGCTGATCCACCAGAATTACTTCGGTCATGACCGCGGCCATGAGAGGATTGGTGGAAATTAAAAACCAGGCGGCAGCTGTGAGAACATCTTGAACAGCTTGCACACCAAAAGAATTATAGGATACGGACTCAATGTAGGCAATCATAAAAAAGATCACCACGAGTATCAGGAATGAAAGCAAGATCATCGCGTACGAACTCACTGTAGCAGGAAGTGTGCGCTTCATAATGCTGGAGAAGAAGATACCCAATGTGCAATAGAAAAGTGCCGTCACGACCAGCATCAGGCTGGAGACAACCAGCTCGCCCAACCCAACGCCACCGAGCAAAAAGGCCAGGCTTTGAACAGGCAAAGCCGCGAGAATGAGCAGGAATAAATAGGTGACAGCTGAACCGAGTTTTCCCAAAACCAGTGAACGTGCAGAGAGCAGAGTTGTGCGCAACAGGTCAAACGTTTGGCGTTCGCGTTCAGCGGTGATGGCCCCAGCGGTCAACCCGGGCGCGATGAAACTTAATAAGAAGAGTTCGAGCAAAACCACCGTGCCGAAGATGGCTTTTCCGGCGGCCTGCCGGGTGCTGGGATCCCACGTCACAGTATTGGTGATTCCATATAGGAAGTTATAGATCATGATGATAAAGAAAGCGATCAGACCCAAATACACGGTGAGCAGAACGAACGCCTGCCGGCCGCGCATGCGTCCGCGCAGTTCTTTCATGACGACCGGGTTATCCATCAGTTGCTGGAAGGGTTTCTGCCAATTCATGGTTTTCTTGTTCTTCGGTATGGACGTTGTAGTTTCTGTCATAGTTCCTTTACTTTGGACTCGGCCAGCTTGCTGGCCAAATGCACTCCAAAGTCACGCTCATGACACAATTCCCTGGGTGGCGCGCATAAATACTTCTTCAAGGTTTTGCGTCTCTTCGCTGAAGTGGACGACAGGCAAGCCTTGTGCGATCAAGTTGGCGAGCACTCCACGGAGCGCCTCATCATCACCGACGAATTCTGCTTCCAGCGAGAGCCACTCCGCTTTGCCCAGCCCTTCCTGTTCCTGAACGGAGGAAATTCCCGGCACTGCAGAGAGGGCAAATTGGGCCTTTTCCAAATCAACCTGATTGAGAAACGCAACCCGAATCAACCGATGCGGCACAGCCTTTTCGGTAAGTTCATCCAAGGTGCCAACCGCCACAAGTTTTCCGCCTTCCATGATACCCACACGAGTGCACAGTTCGGCTACATCGGCGAGGATATGGCTGGAGAAGATGATCGTCTTGCCGAGGCGCGCAATCTCCAATAGTAGTTCACGGATCTCAATGCGGGCACGCGGGTCAAGCCCGGAGGCAGGTTCATCAAGTACGAGAATGCTTGGGTCATGAATCAGGACGCGGGCAAGTCCGAGGCGTTGTTTGAGTCCACGCGAGAGGGTATCCACCATATCGTCGCGGCGATGAGTAATGTCCACTAATTGAAGTAAATCATTAATTAAGCTGAGGCGTTGAGCAGTTGGAATTTTGTAGCAAGCACCGAAGAAATCCAGATATTCCTGCACGGTCATATCGCCGTAGACACCGAACGAATCAGGCATGAAGCCGATCAGACGTCGAACTTCGCGCGGCGCTTTGCGAACAGAATGGCCACCGACAAGAATCTCACCTTTATCGGGTTCGAGCAGTGTAACCAGCATGCGCATGGTGGTGGTCTTGCCCGCGCCATTCGGGCCGACCAAACCAAAGATCTCACCACTTTCAATTGTCACGTTGACGTTATCCACCGCGAGACGCCTGGCGAAATGCTTGCTCAACTCGCGGATTTCGATGATCGCGCTCACTGGCCTACCACCATCGTAATGTAAGAGTCTTGAATCTCAAACCAACCACCCTGATTGCCCAAAAACTTAATCCGGACTTCACCATCAGGGCCGACAAAGCGATCCACTTCAGGGATTTCGATGACACCCGGTGACTGTGCGATTTGCACATAATTCTTTTGTTCATAATCCCACGCGGACACAATCAAACCACCTGGCAGAGTATTGCTGAGTATGGTTAGATTCACAGATTGCACGGTACGATCTCCAAGTGGGATGGCAGGTCTGAAACGCAGGATATAGCCTCCAGCGGGAATGTTCGTCGCGTTATAGGGCGTGGCAGTGATGGAAGTGGATTCCCAGGCAAACAAGCTCGCTGGTAAGGTGACGGTATCCTCTTCAATATTTATCGCTGGTGCAAACCGATGAATATACAACATGGTGTCTATGGTTTTGGAATTTTTGCCTTGCAAATCCATTGGCAGCACGGGCTCGTAGACCCAGGCTATCAGGTAAATACCCCAGTTTCCATCATTCATTTGATAGTTGGTTGTTAGAGCTGTTTCAAAAAAAGCATATTGACGCGCCACATTTACATCAGTCATGGTGGTTGGATAATTAATGTTGAGAATGCTCATGGGATCCAGGGAATAAAAATCGGGTCCATTCGCACCAGGCCCCACAGAGACGTCAACTGTTTCCGATTCACCCGGGCCAATGTCACCAAGTTTTTTCCAATGACCCGGCGTAATGAGCATTGCATCCTTCAAGATATGTTCGCTTTGATTCTCAATCACACCAGAAACAATCGGAGCGGTGCGTCCTAGGTTCAAGACCAGATTGTGTTGAATAGGCAATGCGGGAACATAGCCTTCCAACTCAAGAGATTTCATGCCACCGATTTCCACGAGTACATCGGGCATCACCATATTTGCCCCGGCCTGCGTCGAAGTCCAGTCATTGTTGGATTGCAGTTTGGCATTACTGGGTCCAAACGGTTCGGGCATAAACCCTTCCATTGCCTCCAATGCGTATCTCGCGCGCACTGGTGAATAGACGCCCACCCAGGCATGGGCTTGTGCGTTTTCCATTCCATCCCAGGCCTGTGCCAGCACCAAACGATTCAAAATTGGCGTTCTGCCGCGGTACAACCAACCCACGCCGTATGATACACAGGTGAATATCACCACCAAGGCAGGGATTGTCACCCAGGCAATCTCACGGCGCTTCAGACGACGTATCACCAGATAATTGATGGGGCCAATGATCAACACATACAACCCCAACAGACAGGTTATGTAGAAGATGGATGGTAACCCAAGCTCGGCAAT
>Ga0070699_100001660_pt1 | contig 20314 bp, 21 predicted proteins | sample KBSK1503metaG_FD_65473 | JGI IMG/M metagenome (GOLD analysis project Ga0070699, IMG submission 65473) | Corn, switchgrass and miscanthus rhizosphere microbial communities from Kellogg Biological Station, Michigan, USA - KBS K1-50-3 metaG | ecosystem: Host-associated > Plants > Roots >...
CGCGGTGACCGCCGGCATCAAGAACACCGATCCGACGATGATGCCGAGGCCCGCGGCGATGGAAACAACCCAGATGAGGATCGACACTGGCGCGGGTGCACTGATGCCAAATACGGTCTCGGCCCAATTCGCACCGGCGGTTGCGAGCCAGACCAGCAGCCGATGAAGGGCAATGGCGATGAGCACGATCAGGACGAGCGCGAGCCCGGCGGATTTCAACAGCACCAACCGAAACGGCGGCGAGAACATCTGAGCGAGCGCCTTGACGGCCGCGTCGATCATCGTCGTCTCCCTCCCTTGGTTCCGGCTCCGTGGGCGCCGCGTTTGAATAAGGCATTGCTGTGGCGATACCGCAAGCATGGTGACGATCGGAAAAGATTTTGGACGTGCGCCGCACGCGTTCCGTGGTAGACCTCGCAACGCTTGACGCTCTGTGCGCCATGAGACGTTTGAGCCGCCGATCGTTCCTTGCCTCTTCCGCCGCGGCCTTGGCGGCCGCGCCTGCGCTTGCAGCGCCGCGTCCGGCGCCCACACCCGAGGTGCCGCGCTCCGGCTGGGTCGATGCCGTCGTCGTGGGCGCGGGCGCCGCCGGCATCGCCGCCGGGCGGCGGCTTGCGGCGGCGGGCAAGCGTTTTGTCGTGCTCGAGGCGGCGGACCAGGTCGGCGGACGCTGCATCACCGACACCAAGACATTCGGCGTGCCCTATGATCGCGGCGCCCACTGGATTTACGCCGCCGACATCAATCCGCTGGCGAAGCTCGCCATGCAGTCCGGGTTCGACATCTATTCGGCCCCGCCCGGCCAGCGCATGCGCATCGGACGCCGCTACGCGCGCGAAGGCGAGATGGAGGATTTTCTGGCCAGCCTGGTGCGCGCCAACACCGCCATTGCGGATGCGGCGCGCAAGAGCGACGTCGCCTGTACCCAGGTGTTGCCGAAGGACCTCGGCGAATGGCGGCCGACAGTCGAATTCGTGCTCGGGCCTTACGGCTGCAGCAAGGAGCTCGCGGAGGTTTCGGCGGCCGATTTCTCCCGCTCGGGCGAGCGCGACAACAGCGCGTTCTGCCGTCAGGGATTTGGCGCGCTGCTCGCGAAGCTTGCGGCTCCGCTCCCGCTCCTGCTGGCAACGCCGGTGAAAGTCATCGAATGGTGGAGCCGCTCGCGCATCGAGGTCGACACGACGAAAGGTCAGTTCAGGACCGAGGCGGTTATCATCACGGTCTCGACCAATGTTCTTACCAGTGGAAAGATCAAGTTGGCGCCCGATTTGCCGAAGCGCCACCTCGAGGCCGCGTCGAAGCTCAAGCTCGGCAGCCGCGATCACGTGGCGCTGGAATTGACGGGCAATCCGCTCGGGCTGCGCGCCGATGAGCTGGTATTCGAGAGAAGCCAGAGCAGGCAGACCGCGGCGATCTTCGGCAACATGGCCGGCTCGACGATTTGCGTGATCGACGTGGGGGGCAATTTCGGGCGCGATCTCTCCGCCAAGGGGGAGGCCGCGATGATTGATTTTGCGATCACCTGGCTCGGAGGGCTTTACGGCACCGACATCAAAGGCGCGGTCAAGCGTCGCCACGCCACGCGCTGGAACAACGAGCCGTGGGTGCTCGGCGCCACCTCGGCCGCCGCACCCGGCGCCCAGTCCGCGCGCAAGACGCTGACGGAGCCGCTCAGCAACCGTATCTTTTTGGCCGGAGAAGCCACGCATGAAACACTGTGGGGCACCGTCAACGGCGCCTGGGAATCGGGCGAGCGTGCGGGCAATGCGGTGGTGAAGCTCCTCGGCGGCCCGAGCAAACGCACGTGAGCGCGTTCACGCCCGCAACACGCCGCCGGTCCGCTTGCCGACCTCGGCGACGATCCTTGCGGCCACCGCCTCGATCTCCGCGTCGGTCATGGTCTTGTCCCGCGGTTGCAATGTCACCGCGATCGCGATCGACTTCTTGCCGGGCTCGATCCCTTCGCCCTCGTAGACGTCGAACACCGTGACATCGGTGATGAGTTTGCGATCAACGCTCTGCGTCGCGCGCAAGATGTCCGCGGCCTTGACCGTACGATCGACCACGAACGCGAAGTCGCGCTCCACCGGTTGAAACGCAGACAGCTCCAGAACCGGCCGCGCTCGCGTTGCCTTTGCCTTCGGCTCCGGGATTTTTTCCAGGATCACCTCGAAGGCGACCAGCGGGCCCTCGGCATCGAGCGTTTCAAGGGCGCGCGGATGCAGTTCGCCGAAGTGCCCGAGCACGTTCTGCGGGCCGATCTGGATCGTGCCCGAGCGTCCCGGATGGAACCACGGCGGCCCGCCCGGCACGACTTGCAGTGCCTGCGCCGGCGCGCCGGCGGCCGCGAGCACGGCGAGCGCGTCGGCTTTGGCATCGAAGGCATCGACCTCGGCCGCAGGAGCCGACCAATGGCGCCCGATGCCGGTCGCCTTGGCGAGCGCGCGGCGCACGCCGCTGGCCGCGGTCAGTTGATCCTGCGGACGGTCGCCGCAAAAGACCTGCCCGACCTCGAACAGCGCTACGTCGGCTAGGCCGCGGTCGGCGTTCTTCTGCGCCGCGGCGACGAGTCCGGGAATGAGACTCGGCCGCATGTCGGACAGGTCCGACGCAATTGGATTGGCGAGCGCCAGCTCGGGTTTTCCGCCGCCGAACAGCTCGGCCTGCGGCTTGGCGATGAACGACCAGGCGACCGCTTCGACCATGCCGCGCGTTGCAAGCGCGCGCTTGGCTTTGCGCGTACGCAGTTGAATGGGCGTGAGCACGGGCTTGCGCGGCGCCTCGCCGCGGTCGAAGGGCGTCGCAGGAACGCGGTCGACACCGAGGATGCGCACCACTTCCTCCACCAGGTCGGCCTTGCCCTCGACGTCGGCGCGCCAGGTCGGAACGGTGACTCTCAGGGTTTTGCCGCTGCCGGCGACGGAGAAGCCGAGACGGCCGAGCACGCGCTCGATCTCGCGCCGGTCGACCTCGAGGCCGGTGAGCCGCGGCAGTTCGTCGAGCGAAAAATCGATGATGCGTGCAGGGACCTCCGGCGTGCCCGCGACCGTGACCTCCGATGGTTCGCCGCCGCAGAGATCGAGCACCACCCTGGTCGCAAGCTCGAGCCCCGGCAGCATGAAGGCGGGATCGACCCCGCGCTCGAAGCGGTAGCGGGCGTCCGAATTGATGCCGAGCTTGCGGCCGGTCTGCGCGATGTTCAGCGGATCCCAAAGCGCGGATTCGATCAGCACGTCCGTCGTCGTCTCCGAACAGCCCGTGGCCTCGCCGCCTATGATGCCGGCGAGCGATTCGACGCCGCTCTCGTCGGCGATCACGCAGATGGTCGGATCGAGCGCGTAGCGCTTGCCGTCGAGCGCAAGCAGGCTTTCGCCCGCGCGCGCGCGGCGCACCGTGAGATTGCTGTGCACTTTGGCGGCATCGAACACGTGCAGCGGACGGCCGCGGTCGTAGGTGATGAAATTGGTGATATCGACCAGCGCGTTGATGGGTCGCAAGCCGATCGCGACGAGTCGGCGCTGCAGCCAAGCCGGCGAGAGTCCGTTTTTCACCCCGCGCACGAGCCGCAACGCGAAAGCGGGGCAGAGCGAAGGCGTCGTCCCGAAGTCCAGCGTCACCGTCACTGGGCACGGGAACCGTCCTTCGACCGGCCGGATACTTGTCTCCCGGAGCTTGCCCATGTCGGCGGCGGCGAGGTCGCGCGCGATGCCGTTGACACCGGCGCAGTCGGCGCGGTTGGGGGTGAGATTGATCTCGATCACGGGATCGTCGAGCTCGGCCCACTGCGCGTAATTCGCGCCCACCGGCGCCGCGTCGGGGAGCTCGATGATGCCTTCGTGGTCGTCGGAGATTTGCAACTCGAATTCGGACACCAGCATGCCGCGGCTCTCGACGCCGCGGATCTTGCCGACGCCAAGCGTCATGTTCTTGCCCGGGATGAAAGCCCCGGGCGGCACGAACACGCCCTTCATGCCCGCGCGCGCATTGGGCGCCCCGCACACCACCTGCACCGGATCGCCCGCACCGGTATCGACCATGCACACGCGCAGGCGGTCCGCGTTCGGATGCTGCTCGGCTGAGATCACCCGCGCGATGGTGAACGGCGCCAGCAGTTTGCCCCGGTCTGCGACGCTCTCGACTTCGAGCCCGATCATGGTGAGCTTGTCGACGATCGCCGCAAGCGGCGCGTCGGTGTCGAGGTGCTCCTTGAGCCAAGCGAGGGTGAACTTCATCATTCCGCGGACTCGGGGTCTATTCCCTCTCCCATTTGCAGGGGAGGCGTGGCAGGGGCAGCCAGCCGGGCGTGACCGTCTCGAATGGCCATCGATCCACGGATTGGATCATAAAGACGTGCAACGGGAACGATCAGTTGCTCAATCCTCCCGCAAGCGTGGGGAAGTCGAGCGGGCGGAAGCCGTAATGGGAGAGCCAGCGCACGTCGGCCTCGAAGAACGGACGGAGATCCGGCATGCCGTATTTGAGCATGGCGATGCGATCGATCCCCAGGCCCCAGGCGAAGCCCTGATACTCGTCGGGATCGAGCCCGCAATTGCGCAGCACGTTCGGATGCACCATGCCGCAGCCGAGAATCTCCATCCAGTCCTCGCCCTCGCCGAACCTGACCTCGCCCTTGTCGCGCCGGCATTGGATGTCGACCTCGAGGGAAGGCTCGGTAAACGGAAAGAACGACGGCCGGAAGCGCATCTTGACCTGATCGACCTCGAAGAACGCCTTGCAGAATTCCTGCAGGATCCATTTGAGATGGCCGAGGTGGGAGCCCTTGTCGATGACGAGCCCCTCGACCTGATGGAACATGGGGGTATGGGTCTGGTCGCTGTCGCTGCGGTAGGTGCGGCCGGGGATGATGACCCGGATCGGCGGCTTCTGCGCCAGCATCGTCCTGATCTGCACCGGCGAGGTATGCGTGCGCAACAGCAGCTGCGAGCCGTCAGCCTTCGGATTGAAAAAGAACGTGTCTTGCATCTCCCGCGCCGGATGGCCTTCCGGGAAGTTGAGCTTGGTGAAATTGTAATCGTCGGTCTCGATGTCGGGTCCTTCGGCGATGGCAAAGCCCATGTCGGCGAAGATCGCGGTTAGCTCGTCCACGACTTGGCTGATGGGATGGATGCGGCCGATTTCCGCCGGCGGCTCGCGCACCGGCAGCGTGACGTCTACAGTTTCGGTGTTGAGCCGCTGCTCGAGCGCCAGCTCTCGCAGCGCGTCCTTGCGCGCGGCGAGCGCGGCGGTGACTCGGTCCTTGAGGCTGTTGATGAGCGGGCCCTGCTCCTTGCGCGTTTCGGGCGTCATCGTGCCGAGCGTCTTCAAGAGCGCGGACACCGAGCCGTTGCGGCCGAGCGCCGCAACCCGCACGGCTTCGAGCGCCACTTCGTCGTTGGCAGCCGCGACGGCGGCGAGGAGTTCGGTCTCGAGCGCGCGAAGGTCGGTCATTGGTCTTGCTCAACTGCGCCAGCGCAGCGTCTTGGGTTCGAGCGGATTGACGAAGGGGCGCCCCTCACTCTGCGCCGCGATCCATTCATCCTTCACGCGCATCCACCAGCGCGCCTGGGTATCGGCGTCGTTGATAAGCATCAGCCGGGGCCGGTGTACAAGGCCTTCACGCTGCTTCACCACGACTTGGCGGTCCTGATCGAGGAAGGTGTGCATGAACGGCTTGAGCAGCGGCGCGAGCGGCGCCACCCAGCCGGGGGAGGCCCAGAATATCTGGTGCACCTCGGTCGCCTCGTCGGTGATCGGAGTAATCGCGGTGAGACCGACGACGGCGTGGCGGTCGCCGTGCACCTCCTCGATGCGCAGCCCGGGAAGCTTGTAGGAAATCTCGGTTTCGACGTGGCGTCCGAGCAGCTTGTAGACCAGGTTCTGCGGCGGCAGCGGGTGTCGCACCATCCGCCAGCCGAGCTCGATCGGCTCGAATTGCTTTTCCTTGGGGCGCAGCTTGGTCGGTTGGTGCTTGAACCACCATGACGTATGCACAAAACCGGCATGGGTCGGATCCATGAGACCGAAAGCGGCGTGATCGGTCGAGCAAGGGAATGGCAGCATGATCGCGGCCGCGGGCGCAGCCTCGTCGGAAAAGACCGGCATGCGCGGCGGCTCGGCCGGCGCGCTCGCGGGTTTGTCCGCCGGTGGGAAATAGATCCATACCAAGCCCTGCCGTTCGACGCACGCATAGGCGCCGCAGCGGATCTTGCCGAGCTCGATTTCCTGGCCTTCGCGCAACGAGGGAATCTCGACGCAGGTGCCGCTCACGTCGAAGCGCCAGCCGTGGTAGCAGCACGTGATGGTCTCGCCGTCGAACCGGCCGTAATGCAGCGGGATTCCGCGGTGGGGGCAGATGTCGCGCAACGCAAAAACCCGTCCATCGCGCCCGCGACCGATGAGCAGCGGCTCGCCGAGCAGCGTCTTGTGCACGAGCCGCCCGGGGCGCACGTCGGCGCCCACAAGCGCGACGTACCACAACCCGCGCAGAAGTTCGGCTTTGAGGTCGTGCATGGTCTCGTCCCCGGGTGCCGCGGGCCGGCCCGGTCGTCACATCGGCATGAACGGCAGATCGGTATCGCCGGGCTTGCCGCCCGCCTGCGTCAGCATGCAATGCACTTGGCCGCGATGATGCGTCTGGTGGTTGAACATATGCGTGACCAGGAGCCATTTCGGCTTGCGCAGTTCCCGCTTGATGGCGCCGGAGTAATAGGCGAGTTCGCCCGCAAGCGATGCGGCGTCGAGTCGGTCCGCCCAGTCGATGACGGCCGCATCGAAGGCCTTGCGCTCGCGCTTCAGCTCGTCCCAGTCGCCATGGAGCGATACGGATTCGGGAATTCCGCCGTCGGGGCGGGGCGTGCCGGCAAGGCGGCTCATCCAGATGCGATCGGCCCAGAGCAGGTGGTTGAGGGTGGCGTGAATCGAGCCGAAGAACGCCCCGCGATCACGTCGCCGCTCGGCGTCGGAAAGCGTGTCGGCGGCGCCATAGAGGTTCTCGTTCTGCCAGCGGTTATAGCGCGCCATGCAATGCACATAGCCGAGGTCGATCATCGTTTGGTTCGCAGGACGGACGGCGAAGGACGGATAAGGAAGGGACCATCGTCTCCGTCGTCCATCCTGCGTCCTCTTAATCCTCACGCCGCGATTGCGGCTTTGGCCTTCTCGACAATCGCCGCAAAGGCCGCGGGCTCGCGGATCGCCAGATCCGACAGCACCTTGCGGTCGACCAACAGCCCGGCCTTGCCGAGGCCGCCCATGAACCGGCTGTAGGTCAGCCCGAAGGGGCGCACCGCGGCATTGAGGCGTTGGATCCAGAGCGCCCGGAAGCTGCGCTTGCGGCGCTTGCGGTCGCGATAGGCGTATTGGTTTGCCTTCTCCACCGCCTGTTTGGCGATGCGAATGGTGTTCTTGCGCCGGCCGTAATAGCCCTTGGCGGCCTTCAAGACTTTCTTGTGTTTGGCGTGCCCGGTGACGCCGCGCTTGACGCGTGCCATGGCTGATCTCCTTAACTGATAGCGTGCAACGATTGGATGCGGACCGCCGGCGGCAGACCGCTGGCGATCAGCCGTTGGGCAAATAGTACTTTTTGATCTTATCGCCGTCGGTCTTGAACAGCACGGCGGTGCCGCGCAATTGGCGGATCTGCTTCTTGGTGCGCTTGATCATGCCGTGGCGCTTGCGGGATTGCTGGTAGAGCACCATCCCGGTCGCGGTCACCTTGAAGCGCTTTTTGGCGCCGGATTTGGTCTTGAGCTTGGACATTTGGCTCTCCTTTGCGGCGGCAGGCATGGCCCGGCCGGCCGGATTTGCTCGTTTGAGCGTGCTGAATAACCGTCGCCACGGCAGCCCTTTCGGCCGGGCGGCGGAAGGGCGGCGTTATGGCAGAGGCCACCGCGAAATACAACCAGAACCCTGATTGCTTGGCGCAACGGGCCTTCGCCGCCGGCGTGCCGCCATCACCGCGGCGCCAGCACCATCACAACCTGGCGGCCTTCGAAGCGCGGTTCCTGCTCGACCTTGGCGACTTTGGAGGTATCGTCCTTGACGCGATTGAGGAGTTGGTAGCCCAGCTCCTGGTGCGCCATCTCGCGCCCGCGGAAGCGCAGCGTGACCTTCACCTTGTCGCCCTCTTCGAAAAAGCGCTGCATCGAGCGCATCTTCACGTCGTAATCGTGGTCGTCGATCATGGGCCGCAGCTTGATCTCCTTGACCTCGACTACCTTCTGTTTCTTGCGGGCTTCCGCCGCCTTCTTCTGCGCCTGGTATTTATATTTGCCGTAATCGAGAATTTTGCAGACGGGCGGGGACGAGTTGGGGGCAATCTCGACGAGATCAAGTCCGGCCTCCTGGGCCTTGTCCAAAGCGATCTGGATTTCAACGGGCCCAAGGTTGTGGCCGTTCTGGTCGATCAATTGGACTTCGCGAACACGGATCTCCTCGTTGATGCGCGGGCCGTCCTTGGGGGCGGGCTGCGCGGGTCTTATGGGGCGACGAATGGCTCTGCTCTCCTCATCTTGTTGCAACGTCCCTGCTGCCGCAGGCCCACGAAGGATCAGGACAAACCGCGCATAAGTCAACGGCTTTCCGTCCGTTTCGCGGCCGAGCCGTCGCGCGCCCTGCCATCCGCTAGAGCTCGCGCGTCAGCAAGGCGCTGTAGACGGCGTGGGTTGCGACCACGGCGCTCTCTGGAGAGAACATGTATTCGGCGAAGTGCCGCGCGCTCGGCCAGCGTACGGTAGGCGGCATCGTCGAGGGCGAACGCCTCGCTGAGCGCGTGGGCAAAGTCTCCCGCATCGCCCGGCTTGGCCACCCATCCCGTGCGCACGTCCTCCGGCATTTCTGGCGGCGCTGCCACGTGCTCCGGCAAAATGCCGACATCGGACGTGACGACGGGCCGCCCCATGGCTTGCGCTTGGGCCACCACGCGGCCGAGCACCGGCGGCTCGATCGCGGGCACTACCACGGTATCGGCGGTGGCAAGCGCCGCCGGCATGTCGCGGCAATGACCGGTGAAGCGAATGAACGCCTGCACGCCTTTGACCTGCGCCTCCTTCGCGATGGCGCGCGCGTATTTGCGATAGCTGCGGTGTTCGCCGGCGAGCACGAACACGAAGCCGCGCACACCGCTGTCGAGCAGGGTGCGCGCCACGTCGGGCAGAATGCGCTGGCCATTCCAAGGGGCGACGCGTCCGGGAACGAGCAGGACCCGTGCGGTTTGCGGAATTCGCCACGCCTTGCGCAACGCCTCGATCCGCGCGGCGTCCACCGCCGCGGGATCGAAGGCGGCGATGTCGATGCTGCGTGGGACGATGGTAACCCGCTCGTGCGGAATCTTGTAACGCGCCATGACCGGCGCGGCGGCGAAGTTCGATGGCGTGATCACCCAGTCGCCGCGCGCGAGCGCGCCGGCCCAATAGCCGCGCAGCCCCGAAGCCGGCACGTCGAGCAGCGTGGTGACGAGCCGGACCGGCATCCGCGCCGCCGCCATGTTGGCGATCCAGGCTCCGCCGACGCTTTGGGCGTGCACGATGTCGACCTGCTCGGAGAAGATCAGACGTTCCAGAACGCGTGCGCCTCGCCTGAGCTTGAACGGATTGACCGTGGCGTTCACGAGCGGCACCCACTCGCCGCCGCACGCGGTGAGTTCCGCAACCAGCGGTCCATCCTCGGCCGCCACCAGCGCGCGCGCCGGACTGCACCAGCGCGGAGGCCACGTTGAGCGCGGCGCGGGCAACGGGCTCCTCGCGCAAGGCCGGCACGATCTGCAGGACAGTCGCGCTCGCCAAGGTGCGCGGGTGCGCATGGCTGTCGTCGTTGCTCACGGAGGCCATTCCCTCGACCCCGATCGGCTTGTTTGCCGCTCGGGCATCCTTGTATTCAATGCCAGCAGGCGGCGAAACACGCCCGACGCAAAACGTGCGCCCAAAGCCAGGTTCCCCAAATGAGCGATCTTTGCCTGAAATTCTTGAACGTTGGAACCGATATTGCGGCCCGCAGCATTGCCGTCCGGTGGCGCGAGGGCGCCGCGCCCGGCCTGTTCTGGCTCGGCGGCTTCAAGTCGGACATGAAGGGCACCAAGGCCGCGGCCCTCGATCTGTGGGCGCAAGACAACGGCCGGGCGATGACGCGTTTCGACTATTCCGGCCACGGCGAATCCGGCGGCAATTTCACCGACGGCACGATCGGCCGCTGGTTCGAGGAGACGCTGGCCGTGTTCGATGCCTTTTGCCGCGGCCCACAGGTCGTGATCGGCTCGTCGATGGGAGGGTGGCTGGCGCTGCTGCTCACACGGGAACTGACACGCCGCACGCAGCCGGACCCGAGCGTGGCGCGCCTCGTGCTGGTCGCGCCGGCGGTCGACTTCACCGAAGAGCTGATGTGGAAACGGTTCCCGCCCGAGGTCAAGCGCGAGATCGAACAAGCCGGCGTTTGGGCGCGCCCGTCGCAGTATTCCGAACAACCCTATCCGATCACCCGCGGCCTGATCGAGGAGGGACGCAGACACCTGCTGCTCGACGGCATGATCGAGACCGGCTGCCCGGTACGGATTCTCCAGGGCGTGCAGGATCCCGACGTGCCGTGGCAGCACACCGTCGAGCTGACCGCTCGCTTTGCCCGCGACGACGTCGTGCTCACGCTGATCAAGGACGGCGACCATCGCCTGTCGCGCCCCGAGGACATCGAACGGCTGATTGCGGCCGTGGCCGAGTCGTGAACGAGCGCAGCCGTCAGCCGTGCTTGGAACGGCTGTCGGCGGGAACCTGCGCGCGCTCGGACATGCCGTAGTCCCGGATCACGCCGGCAATTCGCAATCGATAGTCGGAGAATATTTCCGCCCGCCCGAGAGCCTGTGCATGGCGATGGGATTCGAGATTTCTCCATGCGCTCACCGCCGCTTCGTCGCGGAAGAATGAAAGCGAGAGCATCTTGCCGGGCTCGTAAAGGCTCTCGAACCGTTCGATGGAGATGAAGCCGTCGATGGTGTCGAGCAGCGGGCGCAGCTCGGCAGCCAGGTCGAGATATCGTTGCTTGTGTCCGGGTTTGGGCCAAACCTCGAAGATGACGGCGATCATTTTGAACACCTTCTCGTTGAGCGCACCGCTGCGTTCGGCCGTTCCCTACGGCGAAGCGGACAGGCGTTGCGTCGAAAAGCTTAAGCCGCCGAGGCGGCGCCGGCATGCCTCATTTCAACAGAAGCGGCGGCTCAGGTCACGGGCCTGAGGAAGGTACGTTCCTCGCTCAAGATGAAGCGTTGCTCCTGCGCAAAGCGGAAATTGGCCGCGCCTTCGCGATCGGCCTTGAGCCGCGCACGGTAGGCTTCGTAGGCGGCGAGGCTATCGAACGAAATCAGCCCATAGGCGATGGTGTTGGTGCCTTCATGCGGCATCCAGTAGCCGAGGAGATTTCCGCCGCACTTCGGAATGATGGTGAGCCAACGCCGCGCGTAGTCTTCGAAGGCGTCGCATTGAAACGGATCGAGCTGGTAGCGGATGAAGACCGTGATGGTCATGGCAGCCTCCGGGGATCGCCAGCCCTATCCTGCCGCGTTCGTGGAGAGCATGCTTCGGATATAACCGAACTATGCTTGTCCGGTGGGCGCCGCCCGTCGCGCGCGTTGCCGCCCCGGCCGGACAGCGCGACTGAGGCTAGGCCGGCGCCGCCGGCTTGACGACGGCGAGATGATCGCCGGCCGCATGGAGGGCGCGCAGGCCGTCGCGGTAGGTCGGATAGCGCAGCCTCACGCCGAGCACGGCCTTGAGCTTGTCATTGCGTGCCCGAATGCACCCGTCGTAGAAGCTCAGCGCCATGGGCGAGACCGATTTGCCGGCCTCCGCATAGGGGATCTCCGGCGGCGGATCGATCCCGATGAGGTGTGCCGCAAACGCGATCTGTTCGCTCGGCGAGGCCGGTTCGTCGTCGACAATGTTGAATACGCCGTCAGCGCGGCGCGCGAAGGCCGCATCGATCGCCTGGGCGATGTCGTAGACGTGGACGCGGTTCGAGACGTGGCCGGGCTTGGCGATGCGGTGCACCGCGCCGCGCAGGAGCCGCACCATTGCATTCTGTCCCGGACCATAGATGCCGCCGAGCCGCAGGATCGCGACCGGCAGGTTTCGTCGCGCCCCGAGCGAGCGCCAGTTAAGCTCCGCGTCGATGCGCGTGCGCCCGCGGCGGGCGAGCGCCGGAATGGTCTGCGCGGTCTCGTCGATCCACGCACCGCCGCTGTCCCCGTAGACGCCGAGGCTCGACAGATACACCGTGGACTTGAGCCGCGGCGCCCGTGCGATCTCGTCTTCGAACATCGCGAGCACGGGATCGCGACCGTCGGCCGGCGCGGCCGATATGAGCAGTGCATCGGCTTGCGAAATTGCGCCAGCGAGCTCGCGCGACGGCGCCGTCCCACCGAACACCAGTATCTCGGCCGGCCGACCGCCGAGGCGCTCTCGCCCGAGCGCAGCCGCGCGTTGCGCGCTGCGCGTGGTTCCGACGACGCGATCGAAGCGGTTGCCAAGTTCGCTGACGTAATGCCGGGCGCAGTAGCCCAGCCCGAGACAAACGAGCGTAACCATCAGGCCGCCGTCGTCGCGAGCGCTGCCGTCCATTCGTCTGCGACCAGCGGCTCGCTCTCGTGCGCACGATGATCAATCGCAAGCGCGGCGAGCCGTTCCGCCGGCAAGAGGCGGCTGAGCGCCCACACCGCCGCGCCGCGTACCAGCGCCGAGGGATCGCCCAACAATCGGGTGGCCTCGGGTGCGAGCGTCGCATCGCCGGAATTGCCGATCGCGATGAGCACATTGCGCACGAAGCGATTGCGTCCGGTGCGCTTGATCGGCGATTTCGAAAACATCTTCCGGAACGCCGCGTCGTCGAGACGGGCGAGATCGGCGAGACGAGGGGCCTGCAATTCACGCCGCGCCGATAGCTCCAGCTCGTGGCCGGCCTGCGCGAACTTGTTCCACGGGCATACCGCCAGGCAATCGTCGCAGCCGAAGATGCGGTTGCCGATCGCGGCGCGCAGCTCGCGCGGAATCGGCCCCTTGTGCTCGATGGTGAGGTAGGAGATGCAGCGGCGCGCATCGACCCGATAGGGCGCGGGGAACGCCGCCGTCGGGCAGACATCAAGACAGGCGCGGCAGGAGCCGCAGTGATCGGTTTCCGGCGCGTCCGGCGGCAGATCGAGCGTGGTGAAGATCGCGCCGAGGAACAGCCACGACCCGAATTGGCGCGAGACCAAATTCGTGTGCTTGCCCTGCCAGCCGAGGCCGGCGGCGGCGGCGAGCGGCTTCTCCATCACCGCCGCGGTGTCGACGAAAACCTTCACGTCGCCGCCGGCTTGCGCGGTCAGCCAGCCGGCCAGTGCCTTGAGGCGGGACTTGATGACGTCGTGGTAGTCGTCGCCGCGCGCGTAAACCGAGATCGCGCCGCGGTCGCGCCGCCGCAAGATCGCCAGCGGATCGCTATCAGGGCCATCGCCGTAGTTGAGCCCGAGCATGATGATGGAGCGCACCTGCGGCCAGAGCGCGCCCGGGCTTTCGCGCCGTACCGCGGTCGTTTCCATCCAATCCATGTCGCCATGGGCGCCTTCGGCGAGGAAATGCCGCAGCCGCTCGGCCGCTTGCGGGATCGAATCCGGCGGCGCGATGCCGACGGCGTCGAAGCCGTATTGGCGCGCGGCGCCCACCAGCGCCGCTTTGAGCGTCGGCGGATCGTTTAGAAGTCGAGGTCGGCGTAGGTCTCCGACGGCGGGATGCCCGCCAGCGTTTCGGCCAGGATCGGACGGAACGACGGGCGCGACTTTATCTGCGCGTACCAGGTCTTCGCGGCCTCGTCTTCGTTCCATGGCACGTCGCCTAGATAGTCGGCCGCCGAGAGGTGCGCGGCCGCGGCGAGATCGGCGTAACTCATCCGCCCCCCTGCGAGCCAATCGCGCGTGCGCACCAGCCAACCGATATAGGCCAAATGATAGCGCATGTTGTGGCGGGCGGCGCGGATCACTTCCGTGTCCGGCGATCCGCCGCCCGCACTCGTCGGCATCTGGCGCTTATATAGGCGTTCCGTGGTGAGCGGGCCGCTGACCTCGGCAAAGAATTTGTCGTTGAACCAGCTCATGAGCCGGCGCACTTCGACCCGCGTCCCGATTTCGCGCGGCAGCAGGCGCAGTTCGCCGAGCTTGTCCCCCCTCGTCTCGTCGAGGTATTCGGCGATGACGGCGGCCCCCGGAATCGCGGGGCGACCTTCCTCCACCACCACCGGAGTCGTGCAGGCGGGATTGAGAATGAGGAACTCCTGCCGGCGCTCCCACACGCGCTCCTCCACCGTCCGCGCAGCGATGCCGTATTCGCCGAGCGCCAGGCGTACGAAACGCGAGTGCGGGCAGAACGGGTGGTGGAACAATGTCAGCATGCGGCCTTAAGGATTGCGGCGGTCTCGGGGCGCGCGCGGACGCGACGCGGCGCGTCACGTTAGGTCGCTCTCGACCCTTTGGATAGGGGCGGCCGGGAGCAAGCTGTGCAATGTTCGCCCTTCCCCGTTGCTCCGAGGTTAATGATGCGGGAAAACCGCGTCTCCCAGACCTTCCGCGCCCGGTGCTGCGCGGCGCCTTTTCCCCTTTGCCCGCGGAGCCCGCTATGTCCTTCGAGCTTTTCAAGGCCTTCGTCCTCGGTGTCGTCGAGGGGCTGACCGAGTTCCTGCCGGTGTCCTCGACCGGGCACCTGCTCCTGGTTCAGCACTTCTTCGGCTTCGACGATGACGATTTCGGCAAAACTTTCGCCGTGCTGATCCAGTTCGGCGCAATCCTTGCGCTGTTGTCGATCTATTTTTTCCGTATCTGGCACATCGCCACCGGCATGTTCAGCGATCCGGCGGCCCGGCGCTTCGTCCTCGGCGTGCTGATCGCGTTCCTGCCGGCTGCGGTTGTCGGCGCGCTCGCCCATGACGTCATCAAGTCCGTGTTGTTCAACGTCTGGATCGTCTGCTTCACCCTGATCGTCGGTGGTGCGATCCTGCAGTGGGTCGATCGGATGGATCTCGAGACGCGCTACCACGATGCCACGCGCTTCTCGCTGCCGATGTATTTCGTCATCGGCTTGGCGCAGTGCGTGTCCATGATTCCCGGAGTCTCGCGCTCGGGCGCCACCATCGTGGCCGCCATGCTGCTGGGTGCCGACCGGCGCTCCGCGGCGGAATTCTCGTTTTGGCTCGCAATGCCCACCATGGCCGGGGCCTTTGCCTACGACCTCTACAAGAGCCGTGGGCAGATGAGCATGGACAACACCATCATCGTGGCCTTCGGATTTGCGGTGTCGTTCGTGTGCGCCTGGATCGTGGTGAAGACGTTTCTTGATTACGTGCAGCGTCACGGCCTTGGCTTGTTCGCCTGGTGGCGCGTCATCGTGGGAGCGCTCGGGCTGATCGCGCTGGCGCTCGGATACTGAGGACGCAGGAGAGACGAGGCAGACGCTCGGATGATCGGCAGTCGGTGACCGAGCGGTTGGCGCCGGTTACGGCCCACCGACCGCCGTCGTCTTGAATTGGCCGGTCTTGCGGAACCGCCACAGATAGGAGGGGACGATGGCAGCCATGGCGACGGGGTCGATGCCGAGTCCTTCGAGCGTGCGCCCTTCGCGCTTGGCCTTGTCCGAGACGATGACGTCGCCCCGCAGCAGCTCGACCTGATCGGGCGTCAACAGCGGCTTGGGCAGCAGCTGGAGGAAGGCGGCTTGGAACGTGGCGAGCGCGAACGGGACCGGCACCAGCAGGCGCCGACGCTCGATGGTCGCGAGCATGAATTGCATCAGCTCCTTGAAGCTGCGCACTTCCGGGCCCCCGAGCTCGTAGACCTCATCGTCTTTGGCGCGCCCCTCGATCGCCGCAACGACGGCGTTCGCGACGTCGCCGGCGAAGACCGGTTGGAACCGGGTGTGGCCACCGCCGACCAGCGGGAGAGCCGGGGAAAAGCGGGCAATTGCCGCGAACTTGTTGAAGAAGTCATCTTCGGGGCCGAACAGAACCGAGGGCCGCAGGATGATGGCCGACGGCACCGCGGCGAGCACCAGCTTCTCGCCGACGCCCTTCGAGCGCGCGTAGCGCGAACGGGCTTGCTCGTCGGCGCCGATCGCCGACACGTGGATCATGCGCGCGCCGAAGGCGGCCGCCGCGAGCGCGACCGCTTCGGCCCCGGAGGCCTGCACCGCGTCGAATTTTTGTCGCCCGCGCTCGAACAGGATGCCGACAAGGTCGATCACCACATCGGCATCGCGCGCGGCCGCCTCGACCGAGGCCGGATGGCGCACATTGGCCTGCACGGCATGGATCTGTCCGACCCGGCCGAGCGGCTGCAGGAAGCCGGCAAGCTCAGGGCGGCGGACGGCGACGCGAATGCGGTAGCCGAGTTTGGCTAACGCGCGCACGACGTGACGGCCGAGGAAACCCGAGCCGCCGAAGACGGTGACGAGCGTTTCGAGCGGAATGGCGGTCATACTCGCTCACGTGCCTCGATCGCCGAATACAGGATCGCTTTGACACTGTACAGGGCGTGCGTGCGCCTATTTGACAACCACAGGCCTGCTCCGTACCTAATCGCCATGAAGCCCAGGTGGCGGAATTGGTAGACGCACTAGTTTCAGGTACTAGCGCCGCGAGGCGTGGAGGTTCGAGTCCTCTCCTGGGCACCACATTTGCGGCATCGCCGGTCCGTGAGCCGTCATGACTGTCCGCTTGCATCGCGGCGATCTGCCCGACCTCTCGCGCTACCGGGGCGGCGCGGTGGCGGTCGACACCGAAACCATGGGGCTTGATCCGATCCGTGATCGGCTGTGCGTGGTGCAAGTGTCGCCGGGCGACGGCTCCGCCGACGTGGTGCAGATTCCGGCAGGCGCGAGCGCCGCGCCGAATCTGACCAAACTTCTCGCCGACGGGACGATCCTCAAGATCTTTCATTTCGCTCGTTTCGATCTCGGAGTGCTGCAGCGGCGTTTGGGGGTCATGCCGTCCCCGGTCTATTGCACCAAGATCGCCTCGCGGATCGCGCGCACCTATACCGACAAGCACGGCCTCAAGGACCTCGTGCGCGAAGTGCTGGGCGTCGACCTGTCGAAGCAGCAACAGCTTTCCGATTGGGGCGCCGAGGCGCTGACTGACGCGCAACTCGCCTACGCGGCGTCTGATGTGCTGCACCTGCACGCGCTCAAGGAGAAGCTCGACGCCATCCTCGTGCGAGAAGGGCGCGCGGACCTCGCGGCGGCCTGTTTTTGCTTCCTGCCGGACCGGGTACGGCTCGACCTCGCCGGCTGGGCGGCCGAGGACATCTTTGCCCATTCCTAGATTTTCCGGCGCCGTGGAATCGTATGGATTGGGTAACTTATCCGCGCTATCTCCTTCAATAAGCCCGCTTTTCCGGCCGGGCCTTTTACCCTGGTCTTAAGCGGCCGTGCCGCGCCCGGGCCATATTTGGGAGCGACCATAGGGGGCCAGAAGAGGCTAATGAAGAGGCTAATATCGAGTGGGGCCGCCTGATTCTCTCTTGGGCGGATGGGGCTCGGGGATGAACTCTTTCACGGCTGTATCCGAGGTCACCCCAGGAGGGCCGCGCGTCGTTGCGCCGTTTGGTCGCGCCGATAGGGATCGGGCCTTCCGCGCCGCCGTCCGCCACAGCCGGCACGTGCGCATCCTGCGGGTCGCGGTGCCGCTGACCGCGGTTGTCGTCTTGGTCTCGGGAGTGGCGTTCACGGTCCTGCTCAAGCCGTTGCGCGTGCTCTCGGGCATGCCCGTCGACATCGGCTCGCTGGTGGTTTCCGGCACCAAGATCAAGATGAACCAGCCCCGCCTCGCCGGCATCACCCGCGACAATCGCCACTACGACATGGTCGCCCAGGCCGCTGCCCAGGACGTCACCAAACCGGACATGCTCGAGTTGCACGGCATTCGCGCGACCATGGAGATGAGGGACAAAGTCACCTTCGAAATGACCGCGAAGGATGGACTGTACAACACCAAGACGGAGAAGCTCACGCTGACCCAGAACATCGTGGTGACGTCTTCGAGCGGCTATCAGGCATTCCTCAACGAGGCAGTCGTGGACGTTCGCGGCAGCCATATCGTCTCGGACAAGCCGGTCGAGGTGAAGACGGCGACGTGGACCATCAATGCCAATCGCATGGAGGTCCGCGATTCCGGTGATCTCATGCGTTTCGAGCGCGGGGTGTTCGTCACCCTGATATTGGACAACACCACCTCCGGCGCGGGCGGGGGACGCAAGCCATGAGCGTAGCGCGAACGCGGTATGGGCTGGCGCTGGTCGCGGCGACGGCGATCGTCGTCGCCTGCGCGGTCTGTGGAGGCGATGCAGCGGCGCAGAAAAATCAGGGCCCGCCGAACGCGCTGCAGGGCTTCTCGCAGAACCGCGACGACCCGGTGAAGATCCGGGCGGCGGCGCTGGAGCTGCGCGAGAAGGACAAGATGGCGACCTTCACCGGCGATGTGTACGTGCTGCAAGGCGACACCGAAATGCGCTGCAAGCAGCTCGTCGTCTTCTACGAGGAGGAAACAGGGACGCGCACCGTCAAGGCAGCCGACCCCGGGCCTGGAGGCGACCGGCAAATCCGCCGGATCGAGGCGAAAGGCAACGTCGTCGTGACTCAGAAGGACCAGAATGCGACCGGCGATGCCGCCACCTTCAACATGCGCGAGAACACGGTGACGCTCGTCGGGAACGTCGTGGTGACGCGGGGCACGGACGTCCTGCGCGGGCAGCGGCTGGTGGTCGATCTCACCAGCGGCGTGTCGAAGATGGATCAGGGTCGGGTCGAGGGCCTATTTCAATCGGGACCACGAAACCCTCCCGATCCGCGCAACGCCGCGGAGAAAAGCAATCCCGCGGAGAAAAGCAATACGGCGGAGAAAAACAATCCCGCGGAGAAAAGCAATCCCGCGGAGAAAAGCAGTACAGCGGATAAAAGATGACCCCCGTGGTTCGATCGCGGATCGCCACCGCCGCGCCCGTTGCCGCCAGGCCGAGTTGCGTCGGCAAAACGGTTGAAAGCCGTTTGGGATATGATGATCGGTCGCATGTACGCTTGATCGGCAACGCCGGAATCGTGTCATGGAGTTGACAAGGCGGTGCGGTTCATTCCCATCGGCGAGCTCTCGCATCGACATCGAACGATTGCGTTGAATCCCGGGGCTTCGAGGACACAGGTTTTGCTCAACATCCTCGCGTTGTTCCGACACCGCCGCGCGCCTCGACCCCGACGAAAAGCGGGAAACGGCGCCTGGCAGGACATCGACCTGACCTCGCTGGGCGGGCCGATGCCGCTCGCCCGCGGCAAGAAGGTGGCTCCAACCCGGCCGCGACCGCGCCGGGAAGCGCCAGCGGCCCGGCAGGAGCCCGTCCGCGGCTATTTGGCCGCGCATAATCTTGAAAAGACCTACGGCGGACGCCGGGTGGTCAACGGGGTCAGCCTTTACGTGCGGCGCGGCGAGGCGGTCGGTCTGCTGGGGCCGAACGGCGCCGGTAAGACCACGGCGTTCTACATGATTACCGGCCTGATCAAGGCCGACCGCGGCAAGATCGAGCTCGACGGCCACGACGTTACTTATCTTCCGATGTACCAGCGGGCGCGCCTTGGAATCGGCTATCTACCGCAAGAGGCGTCGATCTTTCGCGGCCTCAACGTGGAAGACAATATCCGCGCGGTCCTCGAAGTGGTGGAGGCGGACCGCCGGCGCCGCGAGGCGGATCTCGATGCGTTGCTGGAGGAGTTCGAGATCACCCGCCATCGCAAGACGCCCTCGATCGCGCTTTCGGGCGGAGAGCGCCGCCGCGTCGAGATCGCCCGCGCGCTCGCGAGTCGGCCGAATTACATGCTGCTGGACGAGCCGTTCGCCGGCATCGACCCCAAGGCCGTGGTCGAAATCCAGAGGCTCGTGCGGCGTTTGACCAGCCGCGGCATTGGGGTGCTCATTACCGACCACAATGTCCGCGAGACCCTCGACCTCACCGACCGCTCTTACATCATTTATTCGGGCCAGGTCCTGATGGAGGGCCGCAAGGACGACATTGTGAACGATCCCGAGGTTCGCCGCCTCTATCTCGGGGAAGAATTCCGCGTTTAGCGATTGTCCCCGCTATTGTGGGCCCTCTGCTGCCCCTCTTAACGACAGCGCCCTAGACCTGGTATACACCAGGTCAAGAACTCGATAAGCAAGAATTGGACCAACTAAGATATTGCGCGCTTGCGGGGCTGCGTTGATGCCGTTCAGGCGAGCCCGGCAAGCTGCACATTAAGGGCGACATGGCGCTTACCCAAAGACTCGAAAT
>Ga0070699_100001661_pt1 | contig 20309 bp, 14 predicted proteins | sample KBSK1503metaG_FD_65473 | JGI IMG/M metagenome (GOLD analysis project Ga0070699, IMG submission 65473) | Corn, switchgrass and miscanthus rhizosphere microbial communities from Kellogg Biological Station, Michigan, USA - KBS K1-50-3 metaG | ecosystem: Host-associated > Plants > Roots >...
TTCCGCCAGCCGCTGTTCTATCCCGACACGGTCGAGGTCGGCGCCCGGGTCAGTAAGATCGAGGTGGATCGGTTTTCGATGGACTACGCGGTGGTTTCGCTGGGGAGCGGGACCGTCGCGGCGGAGGGGACGGCCATCATCGTGTCATTTGATTACAAGGAAGGGAAGAAAACAGCGGTTCCAGCATTGGTGCGGCAGCGAGTGGAGGAGTTGGAGGCCCAATTTCTCCACGAAAGCACGAAATCGCGAAAGCACGAGTAGGATTCTGCCTTTCTCGTGATTTCCTTAGTTCGTGTTTTCGTGGTAAGTAGTTTGAGCGGCGATCTTAACCTCCCAAGTGCATTTGCGCTTCGGTACTCCGGTGCCGCTCGTCCGATGATGCGTGCCGGCCTGAAAGCAGCGAGACCAGAATCCCCACCAGGAACGACAACGGGATGGTAATCAGCGCGGGGTTCTTGAGCGGGAAGATCGCGTGGTCGTGTTTCAGGATATCGACCTGGACCGTGGGCGAGAGGTAGATCAGAACCAGGGTCACCACGGTACCGGTCAGCATGCTTGCCACCGCGCCCGCGCCGGTGGTCCGGCGCCAGAAGATGCTCAGGATCAGCGCCGGGAAGTTGGCGCTCGCCGCGATCGCAAAGGCGAGCGACACCATGAACGCCACGTTCTGACCCTTGAACGTAATGCCCAGTGTGACCGCGACGGCCCCCAGGAACAGTGTGGCAACCCGCGCGACCCTGAGCTGCTCTCCCTGGGCGGCCTCTCCCTTCCGCACCACGTTTACCCACAGATCGTGCGAGATCGCCGCGGCGCCCGACAGGGTGAGCCCGGCGACGACGGCCAGGATCGTGGCAAACGCGACCGCGGCAATGAACCCGAGGAACGGCGTCCCCCCCAGCAGCTCGGCCAGCAGCGGGGCCGCCATGTTGCCGCCCTTGTCGATCGCGGTGATCGTCGCGGGCCCCACCAGCACCATCGCCCCGAAACCCAGGATGAAGGTCAGGAGATAGAACCCGCCGATCAGGCCGGTGGCGTAGAACACCGAGCGGCGCGCCGTTGCAGCGTCGGGCACGGTGTAGAACCGCATGAGGATATGGGGCAGCCCGGCGGTACCGAACATGAGGGCCATGCCAAGGGAGATGGTGTCGAGCGGCTTGGAGACGAGGCCGCCGGGCGCCAGCACCTTGTCGCCGTATTGCTCCGCCGCCGCCCGGAACAGGTTCACCGGGTTCATCCCGAAACGGGCCAGCACCAGCATCGCCAGAACGAATGCGCCAGCCAGGAGCAGCACGGCCTTCACGATCTGCACCCAGGTGGTCGCCAGCATCCCGCCGAACAGCACGTAGGCGATCATCGCGATGCCGACCAGCACGATCGCCGTCTCGTAGGACAGCCCGAACATCAGCTTGATCAGCCCGCCGGCCCCCACCATCTGGGCGATCAGGTAGAACACCACGGTCGAGAGGGTGCCCAGGGCGGCCGCCACCCGCACCGGCCCCGGCCGGCGGTTCAAGGCGACCACGTCGGCGAAGGTGTATTTCCCCAGGTTGCGCAGCGGCTCGGCGATCAGGAAGAGCACCACCGGCCACCCCACCAGCCAGCCGGTGGAGTAGATGAGGCCGTCGAACCCGCTGGTGGAGACCAGGCCGGCGATGCCGAGGAAGGAGGCGGCGCTCATGTAGTCGCCCGCCAGCGCCAGGCCGTTCTGGCCGGCGTTGATGGTGCGGCCGGCCGCGTAGAACTCCTCAGTAGTGCGGGTGCGGCGCGCGGCCCACCAGGTGATTCCGAGAGTGACGGCGATGAAGGCGAAGAAGCAGGCGATGGCGACCGGATTGGCCCGGCCCAGGCTGGTGGTCGCCTGGAGGTCGCTGGGCGAGACTACCATCCGGCGCCTGAAGAGGAACGAGGAGCCGGAGCGCACGGAAAACCGCACACCGCCGAGTCGCCGAACGCGCGGAGACCGCGCTGAGGACAACTGTGATCAATTCGCATTGAATCTCGTCATTCAAGGTTCAACATAGTGCACTTTGAACAGCGATTTCTTCTCAGCGAAAACTCGGAGGGCTCGGCGCACTCGGCTCCCCTTTGAGCTGCTTCAAGGCCGGGTCATAGTGCCGGTTGGCCCAGCGCATGTAGACCCAGGTGAAGAGCCACGACGTCAGGATGACCAGGGCGCCCAGCAGAATTCCGACGCTGAGCCCGGGCACGATCTGGCGCGCCAGCAGTGGCCGGTCGTAGGCGATCAGGAGGATGAAACCGAAGTACAACACCACCATCGCCCCAGTCAGTGAGAGGGCGATCCGCCAGCGGGCGCGGGCGAGAGACTGGATGGTAGGGTGGGACATCGCTATAAGATAAAAGGACTGAGGACTAAGGACTAAGGACTTAGCGATTTGAGATCTGAGATTGTCGGGCACCTGCCTGGAGTCTCTCAGTCCTTAGTCCTTAGTCCTTTCTTTGCGAGGCGGCACTCCTGAGACCCCGATCCCGATGGTGAGGGTGGGCTCCTGGAAAAAGGTACCACGCACGAACTGCCTGCGGGTGATGTCCAGGCGCACCGCGTTGCGAGCGCTGAAATTGATGAGAATGCTGGCCCCGACATTGTACCCCATCGCGAAGCCTCTGGCGTAGCGGCCCACGATCATGAATGCCGAGGCGCCGCCCCGGGGGAGGATGGTCACCCGGGGAAGCGAGATGTTAAACGCCGCGTCGAAATCCAGCGCCACCGGCAGGTGGAGGGCCGCCAGGATCTCCGGGAAGGTACCGATCGCGAGATCCGGGCCCATGCCGCCCTGCTTGAGCTCAGTGACGTGAAACGTAAAGCTGACATACCGGTACTCCTCGTAGCCGACGATCGTGAACCGGTCTATCGTGAATCCCAACGCCCGGCCGTCAGGAATCCGGGGGTCTATTCGCTGCGCCGCGGCAGCAGCGGGGCGGCCCCATGAGATCAGAAGGCCGACGAGCAGCGCGACGATCGACACCGGACGGCGAATCAGCACCTTGATCAGCCAGACGCCGAGGGTCAGCAGCGTGGATCCCACGATGATCATGGTCAGCGCGCCGGTGGAAAGGTGCAGCTGGGCGCCCAGCAGGATCACGACCAGGTACTGGGGAAAACGGCCCAGGGCGGTAGCCACGAGATGCCGGGTGAGCGAAAGACCGGCCATCGGTGACAGCAGGCGGACGGGCCAGTAGGGAAGCGGCGACCAGGCGCAGAGCCACACGGTGAATGCCGGCTTGCGGCTGAAGAGTGCCACCACCCGCTGCACCATCGGTCCGCCGGTGATCCGTTGTCCGGTTCGGGTCTTGAGCAGCCCCCGGTGCAGGTGGTAATTCAGGTATTCGACGAAAATGGTCCCCACGGTGCCGAGGATCGCGGTAGGAAGCGGGCCCAGGAGCCGGCTGAAGAAGATCAGCAACGGCTCGTAGGTGGCAGGCAGGACCGGCGAGAGCGGGCCGTTCACCAGCACGGTGACCAGCAGGAATACCGCGCAGTCAGCGATGGTCACAACAGCCCCTGGGACGGCTCGAACAACGCCAACGCGATGCTGAGCCCGATCAGGACCCAGAGACTGACGTACACCGGAACAAACCGCCGCCGCGTCCGGTACATCTCGGGATGCCGCACCGGCTTGCCCTCAAACTTTCCCGGCGCTTTGTGGCGGTTGAAGAATTTCTTGTAGGTCTCGATGGTCGCGATCGTGAAGCCCAGCGCACCCAGGGAGATGAGTACATAGTTCGCGGTGAGCAGCGAGAGCAGAACGGCGAACCCGGACGCGAGGGCGGGACTCCGGAAGAACTTGAGCAGCTGAAAGCCTTCGAGCGGCGCGTCCTTCCAGGCGCCTCCGATGGCGGAGAGCCACCCGGAGGCGCTGCCGATGAGAATCACCATGAGCAGAGCGGGAAGGCCGGGCCGCGCGCGGTCGAGGAAGTGCACGCCGGTGATGACCGAACCGATCAGGAGGAGATAGCCTGCCCCTGCGAGTAGTCTGAGGCTCTGGCTGCGAACGATCCGTCCTCCGACCGCGAACGTCATCGGGATGAAGTACTTGGTCTGGTCTTCTTTCCGGATGAACACTTTGTAGAACTCGAAGGCGCCCCGCTCCAGCACGTAGGTGACGCCAAACAGGATGACCAGCGACCCGGCGCGGGCCATGTCGAGGCCGAGGACCAGCTGCGCGACAATCGCCAGTCCGCCGGCCAGCAGAATGCTGCGGAGATACTTGTTGCGGCTGAACCCCTCGTACACCGAGTCCTTGTACATCCCCCAGGTCGCGGCGTGGGTCCCGGCCGCGAGTCCAACCAGCAGGGCGATGAGATAGGCCGTCATTGGGTATCTCCGTGTGAGTGGTGAGCGTACCATTGCCGTCCCTATCTGGCGTCGGTACGTTCCCAACCTGACGCGCCACCCGAACCTGAGCGTGACCTAACCATCCAACCCTCCGGACAGCGCCCGCCCATGATCGAGCTCCGCACCCTGGGAGCGCTGGACCTCCGGCAGCAGGGCAAGCCGGTGCAGGCGGTGTTGCAACAGCCCAAGCGGCTCGCGCTTCTCGCCTACCTCGCGATGGCCACACCACATCGCTTCCACCGCCGGGACGCACTACTGGGAATGTTCTGGTCCGAGCTGGACCAGGGCCACGCCCGGGCCGCGCTCCGGCGCGCCCTCTATTTCCTGCGCCAGGCGCTGGGGGACGAGATCCTGCTGGGCCGGGGGGACGAGGAGGTAGCGGTGGCGGAGGCCGGGCTCTGGTGCGATGTCGGCGGGTTCGAACAGGCCATCGTCGCAGGTGATTTCAGGAAGGCAGCCGAGCTGTACCGGGGAGACCTGCTAGAGGGGTTTTACGTCTCCAAGGCGCCGGAGTTCGAGCGCTGGCTCGATCTCCAGCGTTCCCACCTCCGGGAACAGGCCGCGTTGGCGTTGAGAGCGCTGACCGAAGAAGCCGAGCGAAACCGGGACTGGGATGCGGCCACCGGCTGGGCTCGACGCGCCGCCGCGCTCTCGCCCTACGACGAGGCCGCCTTCCGGAAGATCCTCTCCCTGCTGGAGCGCAGCGGAGACCGGGCCGGGGTGATCAAGGCCTACGATGAGTTCGCCGCGCGGATGCGCGACGCCTACGAGATCGACCCCTCACCGGAAACCCGGGACTACGTCGCCGCGCTGCGCGCCCGGGCGAACGCTCCCCGGCCGGCCCCGCCCAAGCCTCGGGGCTCGCTTCCGGATGCGCCTCTCCCCCTCGATCCCCGATCGGTCGCCGTGCTCCCCTTCAGCGTGCGGGGGAACAGCGAGCTCGCCTACCTGGGTGAGGGCATGGTGGACCTGTTGAGCACCAAGCTCGAAGGCGCTGGCGACCTGCGAACCATCGATCCTCGCTCGCTGCTGAGCGCGCTCGCCCACCGGGCCGACGCCAGCGTGACGCCGGAAACCGGACGAGCCATCGGGCACCACTTCGGCGCCGGATCGTTTCTACTGGGCAGCATCGTGGCGGCAGGCGGGCGGCTGGAGATGAGCGCGTCGCTTGTTCAGACTGACGGTCCCGAGGTCGCGACGGCGGAAGCGCGGGGCGAAGTCGAAAGCGACATCTTCAGCATGGTGGACGAGCTGGCACGCCAGCTCCTGGCGGGACGAAGCCGGGCGCCGCGGGGACGGCTGACCCGGCTCGCTGCGCTCACCACTGGCAGCCTGCCCGCCCTCAAGGCCTACCTGCGGGGCGAACATGACCTCCGGCAGGTGAAGTATCTCGCCGCGATGGATGGCTTCCAGCAGGCTACGTCGTCCGATCCGGAATTTGCGCTGGCGTATTACCGGATGGCTGCCGCGACCGCGGCGAGCGCCATGCCGGAGCTGGCGCGGGAAGCCGCGGCCCGGGCCAACACGCTGCGGGAGCGGCTCGCGCCCCGGGACCGAATTCTGCTCGATGCCCAGCGGGCCTGGCTTGCCGGCGCCACCGGGGAAGCCGAGAGCCTCTACCAGGCCACGGTCACCAACTATCCCGACGACGTCGAAGCCTGGTTCCTCCTGGGCGATCTGCGTTTCCACTCCAATCCGCTGCGCGGCCGCTCGGTGGTCGAGGCCAAGCCGGCCTTTGAGCGCGCCCTGGCTCTGGATCCCGACCATGTGACCGCTCTGGTGCACCTGGTGCGGATCGCGGCGCTGGAAGGGAACGAAACCGAGCGAGACCGATTGATCGAGCAAGTGATTGCGCTGAGCCCGGAGGGAGACCGGGCGATGCCCATGGAAGCGCTACGCGCGTTTGCCCGGCGGGATCGCAAGGCGATGGAGACGGTGACTAATCGATTGCTGGAGGCACGGCCGCTGGTCGCGGGCGTCGCATTCGCGGATATCGCGTTGTACTCGGGGAACCTGGGCGGTGCCGAAGAACTGGGCCGCTCGTTCATGCGGACCCTTCGCGACGGGGAGCTTCGCGCGCTGGGGCACATCGTGCTGGCCCACGTGCTGGGCGCCCAGGGCCGGTGGCGGGAGGCGCGCGCGGAACTGATCGCCGCAGAGCCGCTGGCCCCGGCCTGGGCGCTCGAAGTGCGCGCACTGTTCTCCGCCCTGCCCTTCGCACCGGTGGAACCGGCCGAGCTGGCCGCCGACCGCGCGGCGCTCGAGGCGTGGGATGTGACGCGCACCGATCCGCACCACCACATCGCCTTCGCGGCGCACACCGGGGTGCACCCGCACCTGCGCGAATACCTGCGCGGGCTACTCGCTCTCCGGGCCGGCGATGAATCGGCAGCGGAGCAAGCGCTGCTGGCGCTGCGCAATCTGGAGCAGCCGGTCGCCAGCTCCGGCTTCATCGACAACCTGATCCTGAGCCTCACCGCGGCCCTGGCCTACTCCCGGGGAGATCCGGCCGCCGCGCTGCGGGCGCTGGAGAGCATGTGGGTCGAGGTGTGGTTCCAGCTGACCGTGGCGTCGCCGTTTTTCTCCCAGGCCTACGACCGCTACCTGCGGGGCGAGGTGCTGCGGGCACTGGGGCGGGAGAACGAAGCGGTGCGCTGGTGGGCGACCATCGCCCAGCGCTCGCCGTACGAGCTGATTTATCGAGCACCCGCGGACGCCAAGCTCAAAGAAGTGACAAGTGACAAGTGACAAGTGACAAGTGACAAGTGACAAGTGACAAGTGACAAGTGACAAACCAAAGTACGTTCTTGGTGTTCTTCGTGGCTTTCGTGGGATTTCGTGGTTTCGTGAGGATATGTTGCCAGGCTACCTTCGCGGTACCAGCTTGAACAAGCTACACGCCTCTCGACACTAGGACCTGACTTCTCTTGCGCAGCGTTCCTCACGAAAGCCACGAAATCCCATGACAATCACGAAAGACTTGTTCACTTGTCACTTGTTACTTGTCACTTGTCACTAGTTTGATTTCATCGAGAAACTTCGTGCCGGTATTGAGCTCCCCGCGGCGGCTCCGGACGAGGGTGAGCACCAGCCGGTCCTTGGCCCGGGTCATCCCGACGTAGAGCAGCCGTCTCGCTTCTTCGATTTCCGACAGCCGGTGATTCTGCAACGCCTGCGATCCCGGCATCTCGTTGTCCTCCACCCCGATCACGTACACTCGCGAGAACTCCAGCCCCTTGGTGGCATGGAGGGTCAGAAGGTTGACCCGGTTGGGCACGGTCTCGACTTCTCGCGACGTGGAGAGCGCGACCCGGTCGAGCAGGGCACGCATGGCGGTCTCGACATCCGCAGTATCCGTCGTATCCATGAGCGCCCGGAGCCGCGCCACCGCGGCCGGGTAACGTTGTTCCGGTCCCCGGTCGGCGCGGAGCCTGGCCATCAGCGCCAACCCGCCGAGTCGATCGATCACTTCTTCCGTCGATGGGTGGACATCCGAACGCTCAGTGGCGTAGGCATCGAGGCTCTCGCCGAAGCGGCCCAGGGTATGAAGGCGGGCGGTGCCGAACAGGAAGCCGCGCTCACCCGCCGCGCTCTCCTTTTCGCCCGGCTCCAGCGCCAGGGCCAGGCCCAGGTCGTCCAGGAGATTCACCAGGGCGGCCTTCCGGGCCAGGAGTGCCTTGGCCTGGTTCAGGAAGCCATAGACCTGGGCCAGCGCGATGGCATCGTCCAGCGCGTGATGGGAACGTCCTGTCGCGACGCCATAGCGGGTCGCCAGGTCTACCAGCCTCGCGCTCTGGTCGGAGATCGAACGCGCCAGGGGATAGCTGTCGTAGAACACCATCGCGTCGATCCCCGGAAGCTGGGCGGCCATCCGGCGCAGAACCGGAATGTCGAACTTGAGCCCGTTATGGGCCACCAGGAGATCGGTCCCGACGAACTCGCGGAACCGCTCCCACACCGCGGCGAAGCTCGGCGCGTCTGCCACGTCAGCATCGCGATAGCCATGCACGTCACTGGCTTTCACCGAGATCGACCGTTCAGGCCGCACCAGCGTCTTGAACTCGTCCACGATCGCGCCGCCGCGGACCCGCACGGCGCCGATTTCCACGATTTCGCAGGCGGCGAGGTCGAGGTCGGTGGTTTCCAGGTCGAACGCGACAAAGTCACCCTGCGGCGGGTCCCAGCTTTCGCTTTCCAGAACCTGGAGCGCCTTGAAGAGCCGGAGCGGCAGGCCCGCGGTCGCCGAGGCGTCGAGTACCATATCTCGCGGCGGAAGTTCTCCGGCCGGCAACGCGGATGTAATCAGAGTGAAGCCAACCTTCATGACCATCCGGCGCAGGGGAATCTCCAGCCCGCCGGCTGGAACGATCCACAGCCGGCCACCCTCGCGGCGAACTCGCCCCAGGTGGAGAGCCAGGTCGCGCGCACCGGGGTAAAGCCGGGGATCGGACAACAGGGCTGCATCTCGCTCCAGGGGATTCCGGTATTCCCCGATGCCCTGGGTCAGCACCGCGTCCACCAGGCCAGGCAGAGTGGGGTGGGACCGTCGCAGCGCCTGGAGATTTTCGACCGCATAGATGAAACGCCAGGCCTTCTTGCTGTCCGGTTGGCCGCGATGCTCCAGGGCGAAGACCCGGAGGCCGGCCAGCAGCCCGCTATCGGGATACTGGTTCCGCACGTGGTCCAACAGCAGCTGGGGCAGCACCAGGTCGGCCAGCGCATCCACACTGGCCGGATCTTCCGGCGCCAGGATGACCCGGAGCGACGCCAGCACCTGGGCGATCACCGGATCGTCGGCGATTGCATGGCCCCGGCTCAAGCGGCACGGAATCCCCGCCGCCAGCAGCCTGGCTTCGAGCAGGTCCCCCGATTCATGCCGGCGGTACAGAATCCCGTACTCGCCCCAGGGCAGCCCGGAAACCGCGTGGTCCTGCAGCAGGTCTGCGATCAGCGCTTCGGTCTCTTCCTGCTCATCGGCAAAAGCCCAGGCCTGGACCTCGTGTTCCGACGTCCGGTCGGCACGGATCGTCTTGCTGAAGAGCGCGGGATTCTTTTCGATGAGCCGCCGGGCCGCGGTAAAGATGGCAACCGAGCAACGACAGTTGCGGTCCAGCACGATGGGCTCGCGAATCCCGAAGTCCTGTTGCAGCCGCATCAGGACCTGGGGATCGGCGGAGGCCCAGCTGAAGATGGATTGTTCGTCGTCGCCCACCGCGAAGATGTTCTGGTGCCGCTGCGCCAGGGCGCGGAGCACCTGGTGTTGCAGCGGGTTCAGGTCCTGGCACTCGTCTACCAGGATGTAGTCCCATCGGGCAGCGAACTCGGCGGCGATATCGGGGAACCGCTGAAAGAGCCGGGCAGTGAGCACGACCAGGTCGTCAAAGTCCACCATGTTGGAGTCGTGCAGCCGTTCCATATAGCGGTGGTACAACTCCAGGTCTCCCGGGGTGGGTGGGATACCCTGGAAGCGAAATTTGCCGAAGATGGTGAGCAGGCTGCTGCGGCGTTTCTGCTGGACTCGAAGCCGGGCGAGGATAGCATGCTGGTAGTGATCGTCCGCCACGCCGAATCCGGCCTGGAGTCCGACTTCCCCGCCCCGCTCCCGCAGAATCGATAGACAGAGCGAGTGAATGGTTCCCCGGGTAATATCCTCGCCCTTGCGCCCCAGGGTGCGACCCAGGCGGGTGATGATCTCTTCGGCGGCCCTATTGGTGAAGGTGACGGCACAGAGGCGTTCCGGCTTGAAGCCGCGGACCTCGATAAGGTGCGCGACCCGGGCCACCAGGCAGGAGGTCTTACCCGCGCCGGGCCCGGCGATGACCAGGACGGGGCCCAGCTCGGCTTCGACTGCAGCGCGTTGATTCTCGGAGGGAAACGCCATGAGAGGAAAACTAACGAGGCTACCGAGGCGCTACCGCTTCAACGCGGATCAACGCGGGAACGCGCGGATGGGTGCCTCGCGATTGGCGAATTCCTTCCTTACAAGTTGCTGACCACGAACGGAGGAATGTGAGCTCATATACAAAAAGTTCACAACCGGATTTGAAAAGAGCCAAGAGCGATCAATTAGTTTGGTGAGTTATCCCCGGTGAAGTTGCTGACGTCGCAATGGAGTCAATCGGCGCGTTTCAGCGTGCATCCGCGTTGAAGCGGTAGCGCCTTGCTCTAACCATTGCGATCTAACCTCGATTCCTCCCGGTAGGGCAGTACGTCGACGATCTCCCCGCGGATCTGCCGCTCCTGCATGTCCTTCCAGAAACTCACCTCGAGCAGGTCCGCGTGGCGGGAAAGAAACGCCTCGCCCAGAAAGCCGGGAAACACGAAGAAGGGCCGGAACTCCTCAGGAAACACGTCGCGCTCGCCGACCGAGAACCAGGGCTCGGCGGACATCTCGGCCAGGGGGTCGTCGGTTTCGGGTATCACCCTGAAGTTGCACTCGGTGAGCAAGCAGAGCTCGTCGTAGTCGTAGAAGATCACCCGGTCGTTCCGGGTCACCCCGAAATTCTTGAGCAGCATGTCACCGGTGAAGATGTTGGCCGCGGCCAGCTCCCGGATGGCGTTGCCGTAGTCCACGATCGCCGCGCGGGCCGGCCCGGCCGCCGCGTGTTTCAGATAGATGTTGAGAGGGGTGACCCGCCGCTCGGTGTAGAGGTGCCGGATGATGACTCGTTCGCCTTCTACCCGCACCGAGGAGGCGGCCGAGTTCAGCAGCTCGGCGAGCAGGGCCGGGGCGAAGCGGGACCGGTCGAACTCCAGGTGCTCGAACTCCTGGGCGTCGGCCAGCCGCCCCACCCGGTCGTGCACGAAGACCAGGTCGTAGCGGGAGCGAACCGTCTCCCGGCTGGTGCTCTTGGGGGCGCCGAACCGGTCCCGGATGATCTTGAACACCGCGTTGAAGGCCGGGAGCGCGAAGACGGTCATTACCAGCCCCGGCTCGCCCTCCGCGACATCGAACCGGTCATCAGTCGTCTCGAGGTGCCGCATCAGGTTGCGATAGAAGACCGTCTTGCCATGCTTGTTGAAGCCGATCGCGGCATAGAGCTCGTCCACCGGCTTGCGCGGCATGATCGAGCGGAGCACGCTGATGGTAAGGTGGGGGCGGTCGATGTCCACGTGAAAGTAGGACCGGGTGAAGCTGAAGAGGATGCTGACCTCGTTGGGATGCATCAGCACCGCGTCGGTCACGATACCTTCTTCGGGATGAAGAAAGGCGAAGACCAGGGGCAGCAGGGCCTCGCCGACCCGCATCCGCCCCACGACGTAGGCCGCGGTGCCCCGATAGAACACCGGGGGCAGGATCTCGATCGCGTCGAGCCGGCCCGGGTGACTCGCCAGCTCCCGGTCGATGGCCCGGGCCGAGACCAGGGCGTCCCGGCTCAGGTCGTCGTACTCGGGCCGGAACGGCAGGCTGGAAAAGATGTCGGTGACGATATCGGCGGTGGGCCGCCCGCCCTTGAAGGTCCAGAGCCCGGGTTGGTCCCCGGCAGCCCGCTCATCGGGGTCCCGGATGAAGTCGAGATACTCGATGTTCGGATCAACCCCGACCGTGGTGAAGATCCGCCGGGTAATGGAGTTGAAGAAGGTGCCGCTCAGCTCGGTGTCCTGCCGACCCTGGGTCAGCCGGGCGTGCACCGCCTTGATCTCCCGCCACACGAAGGCATTGCGGACGTTGGCCCCCAGCAACTCCATGAGCGCGGCGACCGTCTCGTCCACCGCGGCCTTGTAGAGGGTCAGCCGCTCCACGGCATCTTCCTGTGCCTTGCGCCATTCCCGGTTCTCGAACCGGAGCCTGGCGCGCCGGGTGATCGCGGTGAAGCGCGCCTCGTATTCCATGAAAGCAGCGTGGATCGCGGCGGCGGCCTGGTGGGCGAGTGAGGTCGTTGACATGATCAATCAGTAAGATACTGCCCCTCACAGGAGGAGCCAGAGAACGCGGAGAACTGCTCATCGCGGAACCCGCGGAAGACACGCGGAACGCCTCCTGCCATTCCCATACCGGTGCGATCATTTCCCCACAATTGTTTGGGATGCGTTGAGGCCGGTGGATCGGGCTGGAATCGTTCAGCGACATTTCCGCGAGTTCCGCGAGGAGCTTTTGGAGCAGCTTTTTGGACGGAACCGGATTAGGTTTGGCGCTCACCTTAACGTCACGTCCAGCCATGCCCCCCAAGTTCGATTCGCTGACCCCGCCTGCAGGCGAAACCATCACTATGCAGAACGGCCGGCTCCAGGTGCCGGACCGGCCCGTCATCCCCTTCATCGAGGGAGACGGAACCGGGCCGGATATCTGGCGCGCGGCGCAGCTGGTGTTCGATGGCGCGGTGGCGCGAGCCTACGGGGGCAAGCGCAGGGTGGTCTGGTTCGAGGTATTGGCGGGAGAGAAGTCCAAGAACCAGCTCGACAACTGGCTGCCGGATGACACACTGCGCGCCATCGATCACTACCTGGTCGCGATCAAGGGACCGCTCACTACCCCGGTCGGCGGCGGGTTCCGCTCCCTCAACGTGACCCTGCGGCAGAAACTCGACCTGTACGCCTGCGTCCGCCCGGTGCGCTGGTTCCGCGGAGTGCCTTCGCCGGTCAAGCGGCCGGAAGAGGTGGATATGGTCATCTTCCGGGAGAATACCGAGGACATCTACGCCGGCATCGAGTACAAGGCGGGGACCGCTGAGGTACGGAAGCTGATCGATTTCCTGGACAAGGAAATGGGCGTGCATTCCATCCGCTTCCCCGCGACCAGCGCGATCGGCATCAAGCCGATCTCCGAAGAAGGGACCAAGCGGCTGGTACGCTCGGCGATCGAGTACGCGGTCCGGATCGGGCTGGAATCGGTCACCCTGGTCCACAAGGGCAACATCATGAAGTTTACCGAGGGCGGCTTCCGGGACTGGGGCTATGAGGTTGCCCGCCAGGAGTTCGGAGCCCAGCCGATCAATGGCGGCCCCTGGTGCAAGCTACCCAACGGTATCGTCGTCAAGGACGTCATCGCCGATGCCTTCCTCCAGCAGATCCTGCTGCGGCCCGCCGAGTATGATGTCATCGCTACCATGAATCTGAACGGCGACTACATCTCGGATGCGCTGGCCGCCCAGGTCGGAGGCATCGGCATCGCGCCGGGAGCCAACATCAACTACCTCACCGGCCACGCGATCTTCGAAGCCACCCACGGCACCGCGCCCAAGTACGCCGGCCAGGACAAGGTGAATCCCGGCTCGCTCATTCTCTCGGGCGAAATGATGTTCCGCTACCTGGGATGGAACGAGGCGGCGGACCTGATCGTCGCCTCACTGGAGAAGACGATCAGCCAGAAGCGGGTGACCTACGATTTTGAGCGATTGATGGAGGGCGCGACGATCCTCAAGACCAGCGAGTTCGCGCGGGCCATGGTTGAGAACATGTAGGATCGGAGTCGCTGCAGTTCCTCACGAAAGCCACGAAATCGCACGAAGGTCACGAAAGACAACAGCTCGTCTCCGGAATTGGGACGAGCTGTTTGATATTGCCTTCTTCGTGGGGTTCGTGAACCCCGTGGTTTTCGTGAGGAATAGCTTGGATGGGCCCCTACTCGTTCCACTTGATCGGGAAGCCGCGAACATCCACGTGAATGAAGGGTCCGTGATTGCGCCGGGCTCGATAAAGGCCCAGCCCACCGATCAGGCGCTGGAACGCTGAAGTCTCGCCCACCTGCTCGACGATGCCGGCCAGGAAATCGGCGTCGCCCTTGTTGATCCGGCGGTCGCCGTTCAGGTCGTCCATCTGGCCGTCCCCATCCTCATCGATGTAGATGTCCGCCGCGTCGCCGTAGAGGTGGCGACTGAAGCGGGTTCGGTTGCCGATCGACCGGTTGTAGAACGGGGTGCGGTACCCGCTCATCACCTTGAAGGTGGACGCGGGGATACCGCGGGCCTGGACCGAGTCGAGCAGCAGCTCGAGCTTCAGCAGCAGCTTCTCCTGGAGCACCAGGAACTTCGGGTAGCTGCTGGATTGTTTGGCGACGAACTGGCCCAGGGTGAAATGGGGAGCGACCGGCGTAGCCTGGTTGGCGGAGGTAACCTCGACGAAGCCCTGCGGCACCGCGTACGTGGCGGCCTGCACCGCGAGGCCGGTCTGCTGGTAGCGGCCGATCCGGTAGCCTTCCAGGCTCTCGGTCCGGCGATAGGGGACCAGCACAAAGGCGTTCAGGGTAATCGTGTCGCCCGAGATGTGGTCGATGACCTTGATCGGATACAGGCCGTGGACGGCCGGGGCGGTCCAGGACCACCCATCCGGCGCCGAAGACTCGAGGGTTCCTTCGTTGGCAACGACTTCAAACGCCCCGGCGGAATCCTTGGCCACCTGGAGCATCACCCGCTCATTGGGCATCAGGAAAAGACCGAAAACCCGGTAGGGAATGGTTTCTCCCTTGACCCGAACCGAGAACGACGCGGTTTCCGCGTCCCGGCTACTATTGATGGAGACCGGCCGAGCTGTGAACGGAAGGGTTATCGGAGCGGCGGCGACTCGACCCGGCATCGGGCGGGCGAGCGCAAAAAGCAGCACGAATACAAGGCCGAATGCAGTTCCGAGGAAGGCAAACGCCTTCCAGTCACGCAGAATTTTCACTATTGGGGTCTCCAGAAACTCGACAGAAACGAGGCGGCGGGAATATAACCCGCCGGCGCCACATGTAATAGTACCAATTGGTTAGCTACTGGAACCGTACGATTGGCTTACAGCGCAACCAGCTCAGGGGTGCTTGCTATAGGGCAATCCGCAGGCCAAGTCCCAGCTTCTTCTATATCGGCGCACCCTTCGATACCTTGAGCCACTACTTGGAAATGCCGGATCAGCATGCCTGACACCAGAATCCCTCCGGCCCTGACCGAATTCGCCCGGCTCTTCAACACCGGGGAGTTTTGGCAGAGCCATGAGGTTCTCGAAGCGGTCTGGAAGGAGAACCGGAGCGACTTCTACCATGGCCTGATCCTGCTGGCTAGCGCTTTCGTCCACCGGGAGCGGAATAATCAGCATGGCGTGGTGGCTCAGCTGGCCAAGGCGGAACCGGTCCTGCGCCGCTATGGACCCCGCTACCTCGGGATCGACCTGGACAAGACGCTCGAAATGGCCGCAGGGTTGCGAGCCATGGCCATGAACGGCGCGAATGCCGCGGGAGAACCGGCCCGGCTGGATCTGGATCCCGGGTACCTGCGGGGAGATGAACCGGAGCTGAGCCTCGAGCCATGACGGGTCTGGAGAACATCATCAAGCGGTTCCAGGGCGCCGACCGGGAGACCCGGCTGGAGCTGCTGCTCGACTTTGCCGACCGGCTCCCACCCCTCCCCGAGAAGTACCGCGAAGCCGTCGCCCAGGGCGTCAACCGGGTCTCCGAGTGCCAGACCCCGGTCTACCTTTTCATGGAACCGGTGAACGGCAGCGTGCAGATCCATGCCGACGTCCCGCGGGAGGCTCCCACGGTGCGCGGCTTTCTTTCCCTGCTCATCAAGGGCCTCAAAGGCGCGACCCCGGACGAAGTGGCCGGCATGCCCGGCGACCTCCTCGACCGGCTTCAGCTGTCCGAGCTGCTGGGGATGACGCGGATGCAGGGATTATCTGCCGTCGTACAGAGAATCAAACGCATGGCAACTCAAGTAAACCAACCCACGTAAACGAAAGTAAAAGCAAGTATGGTTTATGGTTTTTCGATGGGTACTCGAACAGAATTGCCCCATTCAGTCCACGACCCGTCGTAGTTCCGCACCTTGTCGAACCCCAGCAGATACGTAAGCGCGAACCAGGAGTGGGAAGACCGCTCTCCGATCCGGCAGTACGCGATTACGTCATCCGTGGGCTTGAGACCGTTCTCTTCCTGGTAGATCGCTTTCAATTCCGCGGCGGGCCGGAAGGTATGATTGTCCGGATTGATCGCCCGGCCCCACGGGATGCTCCGGGCGCCGGGGATGTGCCCGCCGCGCAGCGCGCCCTCGTTGGGATAGTCGGGCATGTGCATCCGCTCGCCGCGAAATTCTTCGGGGCTGCGGACATCCACCAGGCTTTTCCTGCCCTTTACGTGCTCCAGCACCTGGTCGCGGAAGGCGCGGATCCGGGAATCGTCACGGCTCCCGACCTTGATATTGCCGGCCGGATACCTGGAAGCCTCCCGAGTCATCGGGCGGCCTTCCTTCTCCCAGAGCGCGCGGCCGCCGTCCATGACCCGGAGCCGGTCCAACCCGAAGAGCCGGAAGACCCACAGCGCGTAGGTCGCCCACCAGTTGTTCTTGTCCCCGTAGAAGACCACGGTGGTGTCCTGGTCCACGCCGAGGGACCGGAGCAGCTCCTGCATCTTTCCGCTATCGAGGTAGTCCCGGGTGAGCTGGTCGTTCAGCTGGGTCACCCAGTCGATCTTGACGGCACCCGGCAGGTGACCGGTGTCGTAGAGCAGGATGTCTTCGTTCGATTCGACCAGCCGTACCTTGGGATCCTTCAGGTGATCCGCGACCCACTGGGTCGAGACCAGCACCTCGGGGTGAGCGTATCCCCGCGCCTCAATTGGGATGACATTAATTGTCTTCGTGTCAGACATGGATGTACTCCGTTAAGCGTGGGCAAGTGGGACAGTGGGCAAGTGGGTCAACTCAACGTACTTCGCTATCGAATCGGGACAGGCGCCTTTGCCCGCCTGCCCACTTGCCCACCTACCCACCGGTTATTTCAATCGCGCAATGTAGTTCATTCCCGCCGCCGAGACCGCCGTCGCCGCCCGGTCGATCGCCGTGGTGGTCGCCGCCGTCGGACCGCCGATGTCGATATCCGTCGCCTTCCGGATCGCGTTGGCGTACCACTCGGTCCAGGCGGTCAGGATCTGCACCTCGGTGTCGAGCTTTCCGCCCTGCGCCAGCGCGGTCCTGGACAGCGCGAACTCGGCCGCCAGCCGGTCCAGCGCCGCGCGCTCGGTTTCATCCACGATAGCCTGGGCGGTGCCGCTGTCGGGCGAGGCGAGAACCGCTGCCACGCTCGCGGCGCAGACCCCGACGTTGGCCATGGTCTCGGGCGAGACCTTGTCGAGCCGGTCGTTGTCGGTGTGGTAGAACTGGTCGGTGAAGTGCCAGAGCAGCAGGCCCGGCTTGCCGGCATCGAGAAAGGCCTGGTGATCACTGCCGCCCTCGAACGGATTGGTGGCCACCACCCAATGGGTCACCGCGGCCTGGTCGCGGCAACGATTCAGGACGAAGTCGTTGAGATAGTGGGGCGTCATCTGCGCCAGGCTCATCGCCTCGCCGCCCCACTCGGTGTGGTGGTCCTCGCCCCGGGTCCAGACCGCCGAAGGGTCGGGCATTTTCTCGATCAAGAAGGTGCCGCCGGTGAGCTGGGTGTTCTCGCCGACCATGTCGAGCGACATGCCCCATAGCACGCCCCGGGTGCGGCCGGGGTTCTCCTGGAGAAACCGCGCGGTCGCGTTGATCTCGTCACCCCAGATGAAGGTGACGGTGCGGAGCGGGGTCCACTCGCCCTCGATGACCAGCCGTCCCAGGCTCCGGGCGATCTCCGCCAGGGTGCCCACTCCGGAGGCATTGTCGTTGGCGCCCGGTTCCTGCACGTGCGCGCTGAACACGAAACGCTCGTCGGGCGCGGTGGTGCCCCGGATTTCAGCGACCAGGGTCAGCTCTTCGGAGGGATAGATCCGGGCGCGAGTCTCCACCTTGAGCCGGACCGGGCCCGCGGTGAGCGCCTTGCGGAGCGACTCGCGCGCCGCGTAAGAGAGAAAGATACCCCAGGGCATCCGGGTCGAATCGAGGGGGATCGCGCCGAATTGAATCGAAGTGGTATTCACCTCGGGCCTGGTGTAGGCCGGCATCGCATAGCTCATCACTCCAATCGCGCCGCGATTGACCACGGCCTCGCGGAACAGTCGGCCCAGGCCGCCTTCGCCGTAGACGATCTTCCCGCTCACATCCTTGCCCTGGAAATCTTCCGGGCGGCCGGCGCCTACCGCCACGACTTCCGCCTCGACCCCGCCCCGGGGCGTCGACCAGGAATTGATGGCGAGCATGTTGCGATTTGTCGCGAAGCTGAGGAGCGGTGCCGCCTGGCCGGCGATAGTGACCGTGGCGTTCTCCGGCTCCCAGGCGGGGCGGGTCATGGGCCGGTGTTCCAGGCGGTAGACCAGACGGTTGCTGGCCCGGGCCCGATCCTCGAGCACGTAGCCGGCCCGCTCCAACTGGCTGGCGACCTGGGTGATGCTGCTGTTATAGCCGGCGTTCCCCGGCACCCGCCAGAAGCGCTCTACGAAGGCCACCGTCTCCAGCGCGTTGTCACCGGAGACGACCTGGCGCAGGCTGGCTTCAAGCTGCTGGATGCCGGGGAAGGCTGCGCGGGGATCGGACTGGGCCCGGAGCGATCGGCCGGAAAAGGCGAGGATACCCAACACAACTACCCGCAAGGCCTTGGAGGTCATCCGGGTAAGATAAAACCATTCGCGGGTCATAACTGATGGGGAATCGTTCACGCCCCGGACGGTGCAGTCGGCATCTCCCCGGTCACGTCAGCGGCAGCGATCTCCTGGATTTCGTCGACGGCCGGGGTGGCCGGTTTCAGGTAACTCTCCATGGCGGCAGTCAGCGGCAAAGTGGCCAGGACCAGCAGCGCGGAGACCCAGAAGGGCACCCCGATGCCGAGGTGATCCATCATCACCCCGGCCGCGATGGGAAACACCACGCGGGAGACTCCGCCGAACGTATGCTGCACTCCCATGTACAACCCGCGCTCGTTGCCGGGGACAACCCGGGACAGGAGGCCGGTGACGCAGGGAAACAGAAAGGCGGTCCCGATCGGCATCAGGGTGAAGCCGATGCCCAGCAACAGCCATCCCTGGGCGAATCCGGTGAGCCCGAGCCCGAGGGCCAGCAGCACGATGCCGAGTCGCGACAGTCGCGCCTCGCCCAGGGCGTCCACCATTCTTCCCAGGATGAGGCTGCGGACCACGACACCCATGCCTCCGAGGTACATCACGAAATAACCGATATTGTGCTCGGTGATCAGCGGGTGTCGCGCCTTCAGCAGCAACGGCACGGTTTGAATCGTTCCGTAGAACGCGCCGATGCCGATGGTATAGATCCAGATCAGCCGGGAAGCGGGGTCATCCCAATGCGTCGCCACCCGGCGGATCGCGGCGCGACTGGTCGTGGCCACCGGCTTGGCATGACTGCCGGACAGGCGCAGTTCCTTCGACTCCCGGAGGTAACGCCAGGCAAATAGCGCGACGAGAGTAGAGAGGCCGGCGGCCGCGAACCCAGGCGCCCGCTTGCCCCCCAGGTCGCTCATCGCGGATCCGAAGGCCGGCCCTGCGACCGCCCCAAGGCTGGTGACCGCGGAGAGCCAGCCCAGGCTCTTGGTCCGCTGCTCCGGCGCCGATGCATCGGCCACGTAGGCCTGGACGACCCCGATGGTTCCGCCCCCCAGCCCCTGCACGATCCGGGAGAGCAGCAACACCAGGACCGATCCCGCGAGCCCGAATACCACATACGCCACCGCGGTGATCATCAGGCCGGCGAGAATCGCGGGCCGGCGGCCATATCGGTCAGAAAAACGGCCCCACACCGGCGCCACCACCAGCTGCGCGAGAGAAAAGGCCGAGATGAGGATGCCGACCGTGGTGGCGCTGGCGCCGAAATCGGTGGCGTAGAAGGGCAGGATCGGCACGATCAGGGTGAGGCCGATCATGTCCACGAACGCGGTGACGAACAGAACCAGAAGGGGAGCCATCGGGTCAGTTACTCGGAGTCGCCGGGCTGGAGCGCATCGATGGAGATCTTCAGGTCGCGGTACAATTCCGCGTCACCGGAAATGACGCTGTCCCAGGAGATCTCGTGGCCTTTGCGGGCACCCTTGCGAGTCACCTTTATGCCGTCGGGACCGATAGCGACGGTATACAGCACCCCTTTGTGCTCGAGTTCACGCTTAATCGTCTTGTCGAGTTTGG